>Ga0209045_1000276_pt1 | contig 64542 bp, 32 predicted proteins | sample SaaInlLV_10m_DNA_4_FD_184664 | JGI IMG/M metagenome (GOLD analysis project Ga0209045, IMG submission 184664) | Marine microbial communities from expanding oxygen minimum zones in the Saanich Inlet - Saanich Inlet SI072_LV_200m_DNA (SPAdes) (version 2) | ecosystem: Environmental > Aquatic >...
GGTCCGCACTCTTCCCTCAACAGCTCAAGTAGTCAAGAAAACAGGGAAACAGGTTTGTCTGGACAGAACCGAACTGAATAGCAGGAAGATCAAGCACGGTTCTGTCTCAAGGACTTTTGACAGAACCAAGCGTAGCGGAAGGGAAGCACGATGGGAACACCCAAACGTAACGAGAGTCTCTTCATCTTCAGCGATCTCGTCGCCGATACGCAAAACATCACCCGCCGAATCAACCCTGCTGACAAACTCCCCACCCCGGTCATCATCCCGGACCGACCGTGGGAAGACCAACTGGTTCTGATCTTCGGTCGAGCCATCTATGATGAGCAGGAAAGCGTCTTCAAGATGTGGTACGCTGCCGGGGCCGACTACAAGCTCGTCTGCTACGCCACCAGCACAGACGGAATCACCTGGGACAAGCCGGATCTCGATGCCGTGCTGATCGACGGGAAGCCCACCAATGTCATCCTCTTTGGCCGCGACACGACCTACCTGGAGCCCTTCGGCGTGGTCAAGGACCTCTCTGATCCGGATTCTGCTCGACGCTACAAGCTCTCGTGCAAGAGCGCGATCAAACCCTACAGAGGCCCGCTTGAGCATCCGCATATGCCCGAATCCAGACGCGGAGCAGGCACGTACATCAGCCCAGACGGCATCCACTGGACGTTGGAGAACGCCTTCACAGAAGACATGGTCTGCGACATCTCGCACTATTTTCAGGAACCGGAAGACGGCAGCTTCGTCATGCACACACGAGACAGACTCAGCCCGGGAAACAATGACGGCCGTTGGGCCACTTGGGGCTGGGGACGGGCTGTGGCACGGATCGACAGTCCCGACCTCCGGACGTGGACCAAAGGGAAGCTCGTCTTCGCCGCCGACCAGGACGATCCCGAAGGCTCGGAAATCTACTCCCTGGCCGTCTTCCCCTGCGCGGGGCGATACCTCGGGCTGTCCCAAATGTTCTACGGCCTTGAAGACCAATGCCTCCTGGACGTCCAACTGGTCACCAGCAACGATGCCTGGACATTCGAACGCGTCGACCCCCGCACCCCTTTCATTGCTGAAGGCGGGATAGGTAGCTGGGACCGCTTTAACATCTCGATCGGTGACATGCCGCCTGTCGATGTCGGTGATGAGCACTGGTTCTATTACTCAGGGCGCAACTACAGGCATGGGCCGTACAGCGGCCCGGACACCTCCCCGAAAGAAGACAAATGGACCGGCATTGGTCTGGCCCGAATCAAGCGAGGACGGTTCCTCTCGTTCGAGGCCAGCTTCGACGGTGGAACAGTCACCAGCACGCCATTCGTCCTGAATGGGAACGTGCTCGAACTCAACGCGAATGCCCGATACGGGAGCGTCGAGGTCGAGCTCCGAGATCACCAGGGCAATCCCCTGGAAGGCTGGACATCGACGGTGGAAGGACAGGATGGCACGGCCGTGCCAGTGGCGTTCCCGATTGGGTCGGTTTCCGAACTCGCCGGCCAAACCGTCCAAGCCCATTTCACCATCCGGAACGCGCAGTTGTACGGGTTCAACCTATAGCCGACCTGCCCGGAGTACTCCCGGGAGCAGGACTTGCCCTGCTGAACAGAGAGGCGCCCCCACTACTCCACGACCACGATCACGACAACAAAGGGGACCGACGACAGACCTCATTCAGCCGAGAGGATGCCTCAGCTGCTGAGTTCTGCGGGGCCTCTCATGTTCGATTCCTACAGTTGACGCGCGACGAAGTAGCCCTTCACCTCCAGGCCTCGCGGATGCTCAGTCGCCGGGCAGAGGGCGAATCCCAGCGCCTTCCACATGGGAATGGCTTCGGTCTTGTCTTCCGAACTCCACGCGCGGACTTGATGCAGTCTCAGGGCGCGGCAACGCTCGAGGGACAGTTCGACCAATCGCGTGCCGATGCCCTGCCGTCGGTAGCCTTCCGACACCTCGATTATGTTGATGAACCCCTCGTCTGTCTGGAGGAGTGGCGGAGGCAGACGGCGCCGATAGACGGCGATGATCCCCACGGGTCTGTCGCCATCCAGGGCGGCGAACGCAAACCCATCCTCAAGCCGAATGTGCCTCCCAATGACCTCGCCCATCGCTGAGGCAACCCGGCGCTTCGTGTCGTCGTCACAGTCTGTGTACCGGATGTCCATCATGTCACCATCTCTGATCGAGAAGCCGGTTAGCTCAGGGCGGCGGTCAGCCATCACCCGAAGCGTCTGGTTGGTGTATCTTCAGCGTGCATCCGGTTGTTCGTGTTTCTCGCTTCGGTATTGCTTAGCGAGCGCTCGGCAAGTTGCGAGATTACTCAGATCAGGCAACCCACCGTCGCTGCTGCCCAACTGTATCATGTAGTCCTGGGTAACCGACTCCCTTGCTCCCAGATCGAAGGCGCCGGTTTCGAAGAACAGGCGCTTGCAGCCACGCCAGCCATGAATCCGTCCACCACGGCCCTGCCTTGGATTCGCCGGGCTCGGGACAAGCAGAATGCTGGCCTTCGTCCAATGCTGATACGGCTCGGGTGTTGTCGGATCCCAGAAGGCGTAGAGGAACTCCGCGGGCTCGCGATGCCACCCAACCGGGCGGCTCATGCTGTCGCAGCGAAGCCAACCGTACTTGACGCGATGCGAGCGGATCGACAAGGCGCCGCTGCTCGCCCGCTTGTTCGGGTCCTGCGGGTTCACGGTCAGAACACTGCGTGTATTGCTGACGATGTCGTAGTACCGGTAGTCGTCCTGCTCTACCACGTAACCCGCCCATTCGTCAGGCTTCCAGTCAACCCCGCTTACAGACAACTGGTTGGGCCCCGTGAGCTCCGCGACCAACTTGCCCGCAACCTTCGTATGGAACGTAGGATCCCCAAGAGTGATAACGGAGTTGCGCCACAGTGTTATCCTCTGCGCCTGGGCCGCCGACAGCACACTACGGACGTAGATCCGGCCGTCGGCATGGATTACGTATAGAGTCCGAAATACCAACTCTCGGTTGACGTCGCCGAGCATTGGCGAGTACCGGTTCTCGATGGCCGCGCGATCAGGTGGGCTTGGAACGATTCTGATCGACCGTGGAACACCCTTGTGCAGGCTGCCCCCGGCGGCGACATGGCCGATCAGGTCACCCGGGTTCAGGCATTGGTTGAATAGTGCCCCTTGGGCGTGAAGGAGGATGTAGTCAGTCGGATTAGCGAGCAGATCCGTCTCCCCGACCGGATCGCCGCTCAAGTCAAACCACTTGGTAATTCCATAGTTCTTCCTGGCCTCGAAAACCAACCGGAACCGTGTGGCCGCCTCCACCGTCACTTCATGCTTCAGGCCGGTGCCGGTTTCAGTTACCTGGACCACGGGCTCCGCGGTGGCAGCCCAGCTGGTACAGAGCATCGCAACCCAGAAGAGGATCGGCACGGCGTATGCTGACAAGTGGATTGCTGTCATTGTCTCTTCAAGCTCCACACGAACGGATGCGTTCACTAGATGTGATCAGCGTTCTGGTGCAACGCATTGTTCGTGCTTGGTGACCGCGTGGTGATTCTCTGACGCGGCATGGCGATCCACCAAATCCACCGCATAACTGCACTCGATTCGTCCCTGGGCGAGAGGCGCTGCAATGGGGCACAATCATCGCGGAGCAAGAAGGCGATGAAGTAGGAGGCAGATCCATTATTGGCAATCGAGTTTCACTGAGCAGGTGGCGATATACTGCGGGAACTTCCTGTCAGCTTTTACCTCAAAGGCATCTCCCCAATGGGCTTCCTGAAATCCTCTGAGAAGGAATCCGGAACGCAGTTGGCCGCCGATGATGTCCTCCAACGAATGACCGTATTCCAGAATTTCGCAGTTCTCGATCTTGGAATTGAGTTCCTCTGGCTCCAACGACTCAAGATCGGAGTAGGGAACACTGAACTTGAGTGTGGGTGTTTCGGTTATGTCCAACTGATCTCTTCCAAAGGCAAATGCAAGGGGGTTCAACGAAGTTGCGAGAAGCCGACCTTTGGGCCGCAAAACCCGATAGCACTCATCCCATACCGGTAGAATATTGTCCACGAACATGTTCGAAGCGGGGTGAACAACGATATCGAATGACTCATCCGGAAAACACGACAGGTCCCTCATATCTCCTTGCACCGTGTTGATTTTCAGTCCGTGTTTTTCCGCGGCCAATCTGTCCAGGCTGAGTTGGTTGGGAGAGAAGTCATAGACGGTAACATTGGCGCCCAAGCCCGCCAGGATTGGCGCTTGCTGACCACCCCCTCCCGCAAGGCAAAGCAAATCGACCTTTTCCAACGGCCCAAGCCAATCCCTTGGGATCGGCCGCTTGTCCGGGCTCATAGAGAATCGGTATTCCCCGCGTCTCACCGATTCCATGGTTTCTGCTGAAACCAAAGTAGACCAGTTGCCTCCATCACTCGATTCCTTCTCCCAAGCTCGAAGATTATGCTCGTCAGGATTCATCGTCGCAAACATCACAGTGATTGACCCGCGAAATCAAGGTCTAGAAGACTCTGGCTCTCATGAGTTTTTCGAATATGCAAGATGTGCGTCATACGGACATTGTACTCGGTGTCGTTCCCACATAGGTGCTTTCCCACCAAGGTCTATTGTGCTGGCAGAAGCCATAGACGGACCATTAAGCTGCACATCCGGTGGCCAGAACGCGTTTTGAGCCAATTCACCATCGACAGCTGGGCAGGCAGAAGCACTACATCGCGGCTTCGGCACCATATCGGCAGTCTAGCCACCAATAGGGTGACACACTAGCACGCAACACACTTTCTCCCAACTGGCACTGCGGGAACGGCACCCAATCGCTTCAATGACGACGCCCTGATCCACGCCCTCTCGGCAAACCAGCACCACCACGAGATCAGCAAGACTCAACAGGCCACGACCGCCGTCCGTCTCCTGCCGGATGCCTCCGAAATGGTGAGACAAGGGCGTCTGAAAAGAGCACGTGCGGGCTGGGAACGCAAGCGTGACCGAGGTTGTTTGCCATCAATGGCAAACAACCTCGGGACAGAAGACTCCCCTACAAGCGCGAGGGTCATCGTCGCAGCTATGATGCAGGTGAGCAACGGGTATGTGGGAGACGCGCTACACATCCAGCGAGAGGCCCCGGAGCGCTTCGAGCAGATGCATGCGGGGCTCCTCACGCTGAAGGAGGCACTGCGCCAACTCGACGGGGAGTCGGACGCCCCGGAACGGCAGCAGATCAAAGCGTCACGTGCCCAGCTCAATTGCATCCTGCACCGTCTCGATCAGCACCCCACCTTCCTCGAGCGCTGGCAGGCCTTCCTCAGCGAATTCACCACAGACTGAGGGGGTCAAGCGTAAGGGGGCCAATGCGGCAGCAAAGTCTCGTTCCCACGCCGTTGCCGGTGCCATGATACGGGTGAGTGGGAGGCACGGCTACTTTGAGACGTGCGGGATAGTCGTGTAAACATGGACCTGGTACGGCTCGAACGTATCGGTGATGATCCCGTGCCCTGTCGGGCCGCCATCTGCGCCAGTGGTAAGCACGCGTTCCTCCCCAACCACGCGGAGTGGGACACCTGAAGACATATCCGGAAACGAGAGCGACATCTCGCCGGGTGTCTCCGTCAGATTCACCGCCACGACCAACCACCGGAACCGATGATAGAAAGCCCTGGCACGAAGCGGTAGGACCCCGGTCGGCAGAATCGGCCGGTCATCCCCTTCAGCCAGGATCAGACGCAGTCGGCCGAGGCCCTCGATCACCTCGGCGAAGGCCTTCCCAGTTCCCTCGGTCAGTCTAGAAAGGGGCGTGTTCCCGCCATCTCCCAACACAATGCCCTGAGCCCCGGCTGCCACTGCCAACCACGGAAGTGATCGGGTGCTCATAGAGTCGCTCTTTCCCGCCAGAAATACAGCGGGGATGACAGCCCATGTCGGGTGCCCACAAGATGCACGTTCCGCGATTGCATCCCCCCAGTTGGTAAGCACGTCAGCTGTCACAACGCCGTCTTTGGGAACAACGGGGGCGATCGCCAGGACATCAGCCACGCTTGGGGCACTTGACCCGGCGCCCGAGAACGAAACCAACGGCCGATACGCCGAACACTCGACAAACGCTGCGTATCCTGCCTCCGACACCGGCGCGCTGTTCCCCGAGTTCCAGCCCAGCAGAGCCGTGTCCATCCCATGACTTCGGATGGGGTGTTCGCCTCCGCTCTCCAGCGAAGCCACGGCAACCGGGGGAACGGCAAGGAATCCGTGCGTTCTGGCTGCATCCAGCAGTTCCTGCACGGCCTCAGGGCCTTGGCCTCCCGTTCCGAGCACGACATTGCACCCTACGGCCGCCAAGTCAGAAAACGTCTCAGCCTGGCAGCGCCCAGTCGCTGCCGCAAGTATGAACGTCGGCTTCCCATTGACCAGCAGCATTCCCCGTCGGTTGGGGCAGACCTCAGCCGGTCCCGGGGGGAGTTTTCGGACAGAAACGCGCGACTCAGCCAGGAGGATCTGCTCCTCGCGAGTGAACAACGCAAGGCGCAGGGAGTGCTTCCCATAGCCCATGCGACGCGCATCGAGTTCGATCAGATTCTCTGCTTCGACCGGGCGGCTCCGTTGGCGCCGGAGCTTCGCCCAGAACACACCTGCGTTGTCCCCATCGACATCGACGTAAAGCCCGCAGTCAGTCACGTTCTGTGAGGAAACATCCACGGCAACCATCAGCTCAGCGGTTGTGATCCCCTGGCTGGCGTAGATAGTGTCACGGTACCACGGCACATGCCAACGTGGCACGCACCGGTCAGAGGCCCAAGCCGCCGCCCCCAGCAGGCATGGCAGGACAGCGACCAGCACCAGGCGGAGGAGGACGGAGACACTCGGCGTCTGCCCGGAAACGTGGTCAGCGTGGATGATCGGGGGTCGTGTCCAATTCATCCTACTTGCCTCCCACAACATAGGTGTAATGGGAGACGCCCCCCCAAAGCCCAGCACCATCTCGCGCTCGACAGTGGATATACCACGCTCCCGCCTCGAGAGGACCCACTTCAATCGCATCCTCGGTCGTGGAAGGGCTTTCCGTGCCTGGAACCGTGTCCGGCACACGATCCACAACGTGAGAGAAGCCCGTGATCCCGGTGACATCACCAGATGCGAACTGGAAGGACGCATCTCGACTCCCGGGACCAGAAATCATCACGTTGTCCAGGAAGAAGTAGTAGCGCTTCGTGTTCTCTTCCAGATTGAACGTCCCGAGCGCGATCGACTCAACCGTCGGCTTCGCGACATCCGGAAGCACACGCCGAATAAACGCCCCAAGATCGAACGACGTGCTGTGCCACGCGTTGTCCGCCAGCACGTTCGGGACCCGCCCGATGGTCTCAGGGCCACCCTTCGAAGATGTCATCCTGACGCGATGCCGCTTGCCGTTGACTTGGAAGACCCAGTCGACGTCGGCTCCGGTGCGAACCCGATAGTCAAAGGAAACGATTGGAAAGGCAGACAGATCGTATGATTCTGTGCGGACGATAGCCAGCGTCTCGTAGCGCCGATAGTCGTAGATCCGCACACAGTGGTCGGGCGGAGTCTTGGTGCGTGCCAGCCGAGCCACGGTCGTTGTGTAGAAGTCAAAGGTGCGCGGAAGCCAGTCTCCGTTGTCCTCCTCAAACGTGTCCAGACTCAGCACGCGATGGGACGACGCACTGATCACAGGTGGAGGAGGAGGAACCGTGTCTCGACTGTAGTCCATGAGCCACTCCCACTCGATCCTGGGACTGACGTTCCCGGCAAAGTCACGAACGGGCCCCGCGGAACAGGCGACCGTCTCTCCATCGGCAATCCCCAAAGCGGCTGATCCCGCGGCCCAATCCCACATCAGTTTGCCTTCCTTGGGATCAAACGTCAGTCTGGGGTCGGTGGCTGCGATGGCGGCCCCGTTGACCTGGAGCGAGAGCTCCGCCGTGTCAAGCCCTGCGCCTGTCTCGACGAGAGGAACGGCGATCATCCCAGGGGCAGACCGCGTCCCGGGGGCAGGATAAGGCGTACCCCACTGAGGCGGCGTGTTGTCCACCAGGAAGCGGTAATGGAGTGCGCTGCTGGGCCGGCGGTTTCCGTCATAAGCCTGGAAATGGAAATACTGCTCCCCTTCGGTCTCCAGGTAGAAGGTGTGTTCGCGCAGGTCTCCGGGCAGCTTGAGGTTGGGGCTTAAGCTCGGCCGGGCATGCCACCGGTATCTGAACTCGCTGATCCCGCTGAGATCCTGGGCGTCCCAACGTAGCGTGATGCCGTGCAGGCCGCTGACAGCCGGCACCAGATTCAGGTTGTCAAGGTAGAACGTCTCGTTCGGGCCCACGCCCTTGTAGCCTCTGTCGATCAGCAGGAGGGAATTGACATCCAACCGGCCAGCCCCCCCGCTCAGGCCACCCAGGATGGTCGCCAGGTTGACCTCAGCGTGTTGCCAGGTGTCGTCGGAAACAACAGCCGCGATCTCCGCAATCGGTTTGATCCCGCTGTCTGTGTCTGTCAGGCGAATGCTCTGCCAGCCTGCCTCGGAGTCAATCACCAGATCGAGGTGATATGTCTTTGGGAGGCGGTAGTCAAACGACAACAGGGGGTACCTTCCCGCGGAGAAGGGCCGTTGGTACAACGCAACTCCGGAGGGGCCGCTCAAAGCGATATTCGTCCCCCGCAAACACCCTTTCCCCCCAACACCGGTCTTCCGATCCAGTGCCAACTGCACGCCGCCACGCCCCCAGTTGCTCTCACACGGCGCCAAGTTCCGGGTGAACGCATTGTTGAGAGGGTAGTTCAGCAACTGGAAACGGACCGGTCCATAGCGGTCCAACGAGCGCTTCATCGTGTACGACCAACGGTGAGAAATGGGCTTCCCATCCGTCGATCGAGCCGACAGCTCAAACGCCACCGTCTCCCCGTCCGCAAAGCTAATTGCAGCCCAGCGCGGGTCAATGGTCAAACGTCGCTTCGCGTGAGAGTACGTGACCGCGCCGGCGTCACGGGCAAGATCATACCCATTGATCAGAACACGCACTGAACCGAAGTCGAGCCCCGGCCCCGTGGCAGGCGTAAAACTGACCGATACGGGCCCGGTCTTCCAAGCCGCCGTCTCTTTGGGATACACCGAATGGACGTCGAATGCCGCCCCAATGACGTCCACCGGATAGATGGCCAGCGGTCCGGTCTTGGCCCCAATCTCCTTCGGCCAGGCGTGCACATAAGAGCGGCCCGGGCGCAACGTCTCGAAGACACCTGTGGCGGAAAGCGCATCGGCTGGAGGCGCCTTGCGAAGCACAGGCTGCCGGTCAGCCGAGAAGACACAATCCTGCCCAGCTCCGTCACTCGGGACCAACCCAACGCGAAGGGGGGCAATGCCCGCCGTGGCAATCCGGAAGTTATCGATGCGATACGAGCATCCCTTTGGGTTCCCACTGATCCCGCTGCCGGCGTACCCCTCGTGGAAATTCCCGATGCGCATCTCCAAAACCCGCAGATCAGGATCGTCTGGACGAAGGGCCGCCAGCGCGTGCCCCAGCGCGAAGGACGCGGTGCGCCAGCGCTTGCCCGGCTTCACCCCGGAGATGGCCCCGATACGCGTCACGGCAGGCGTGGATGCCTTTTCGCCGGTAAACTGAATGAAATACCAACGATCGGTCGGGTCCTCAAGCTTCAGATAGATGTTGACTTTCGCAGCGCTTGGCACCAGGTAGCTGAACTCCAGGTTCGCCCCGCTCAGTCGCATCCCCTCGACCGGGATGCTGGCCCCAAAACAGCCGCCTGTCTCAATGTTGGTCAACTGCATACTGCGTGGTCCCCAGCTCGTAGCCTCGTCACTCAATGCCAGGAAAGCCCCTCCCTCGCCTTCTACATTCCGCCATCCCTCGAGGCCCTGGTCAAAACTGAAGAACAGCCCGGGGTGACTGGGAGACACAACCCGGGGGACAACTGTGGTCTCCCCCGAGTCAAACTCCTCCGGGACAATCGGGTCAGGCACCGGCTCGACCTCGGGAATCTCGACCAGCGGCGACGGCGTTTCCTTTGCAGCATAAGAGACCTTTGCCCGGGCAAACATCACCCAGTTGTCGTGGGTCCACAGCGCGATCCGGCGACCCGACAGCGGTTTGGGATCCTCGTAAGAGAGCACCAGCTCGTTGTCGAAGTAGTACTCGATCCGGTTGCCCACTTTACGGAGCTTGACGTAATACCAGGCCCCATGGATGGCCCTGCCCTTGCTGATCCACGGGACAGGAATGATGCGCTTGCGAGGATAGGCTTCCCGGTTCCGAGGCACCAGTTCACGATCGCTTTCCGCAACGACTTTCCCGCCCCGGCGGAGGCGCGTCCACGTCTCACTCCAGGTGGGGTCCCACCCGGAGAGTGTGACCGTGTACCCGCTATCCAAGTCTTCCCCGTCACCGCAAATGGCGACATTGATGTCTCCCACCCGGGGGTAATACATCTCAGCCTGCCACTCCTCGGTTCGTCGCATCTTGTGGCCGGCATAGAACTCGACTGTCATATCGCCATCGTACTCCGTCTTGCTCCAGAGGATTGCTGCTCCTCCTTCGCTCATACCGGCCAGATGGGACCACCGCGGGTCACAGGTAAACCGATTGGTCACCTCCCAACGCCCAACGCGCCGCCACTCGGCCGGGGCACGGTTGAAGTAGTCATCCCGCACTTGCGCACGCGTGACCTCAAAGCCGGCAAAGTCCTCAGCCGCCATCACGCTGCCCGTCACCAAAGCCATCCGGGTGCCAGCGGGAGGGGACTCATCTCTGAAGCTGAAAAGCTCCTTGCCGGCAACCGACAGCCACAGATAGCGCCCATCGCGGTCAAGCTGAAACTCACTCGCATCTCCGATATCAACATCGCGCAGCGGTTTGCCCAGACGGTCAACGCGCACCGTGTGTTTGGCCCGATCCACTACCAATGCGTAACCGCTGGCGGGGACAGGAGCGGCCTCAGCGTCACTCGCAGGTTCCTTCCGGCTGGTGCAGAAGAGAAGCTGTGCACGATCGAGGGCGGGCATGGATACGCTGAACGCACCCAAGAAGTCAGCTTTGTGCCAGAATGTCGTCATGCTTCCCGCCGGAACCCAAGCCCCCTGAGGAGAAGACCAATGCAGCATGTAGGGATCATCAGCGAACACGACGTTTTTCGCCGGCAACTCGATATCCTCGTCGCGATGAGCCGCCACAGCTATGCTGGACAGCCGGACGCCGGTGAGAGCCTTCCCGGCAACAGAGAAGGAACCGGTCACCGGCGCGGGGAGGGAGCAGCGGAGCTCCAGTCTGCCGTCAAAGTAGAACTTCGCGAGGGGAGGAGCTGACAAATCCACCTCAACTCTGGCGGGGGTCTTCGACCAAAGGGAGACCGGGGCCTTGACCAGCACACGACCGTCTTTGCCATCGTCAAGCCGAATTCGCTGGACAGCGCTCCCCTTCCCATCGATACGTCCCTCAAGCTCAAAGACAACCCCGTTCGCAGCATCACCGAAGCGAATGGCCAACAGTCGTGTTGCGTCAGTTGCCACAGCCTTGGGCGCCTGGACAGTCGCTCTTAGCACCATCCCCACTGGGAACTCAGGGCCGAACTTCCGGGGCTCGGGAGCCGGCTTGGTCGCCTCCAACCAGGCGCTGCAGAGGGTCTTCCCTCCCCCAACCGACCATCCTGACTGCGGTGACGCCTCTCCCAGAAGCGCTCCTGAATCAAGCGGGAACGTCTCCGTCGCATCGACAGTGAGATCGTCAAAGTGCGTTCCCTTTTCTCCACGGCCGAAAAGGCCGACGCACCCGCCGACCATCGCATCGTGCCACACGTCGAAGAGCACCGCCCCATCAAGATACACCCGGGCATGTCGCCCCATCGTCTCAACCCCAAGGCGATACCACTGATTGGTCCTGGAAAGAGCAGCAGCAGCGGCCAGGACTTCAGTCCCTGCCGACGTAACCCGTATCAACTCCAGCGGCTGGGCTTTCTCACGAACCGACAGAGCGCGCCAACGAAGAGCAAAGTAGTTTGTCGGTCCTTGGTAGTAGAAGACAAGGGCCATCTCCGACCCGCTGCTGTTCACCGATATAGAGGCGTGATAATCGTCCCAGAACGGGTAACCGATGGTCGCTAGCGCAGGCCCGGCCGATGTTGCCTGCATCGAGAAGGGATTGGCGCTCCGCAACGCGTCGGGTTTGCTCACGGAAGCAGCAATCCGCTCCTGAAGCAGCGGATCGTCCGCCTGCATGACATCCTCCATGACCGAATGCAGGTGCCAATCACCGGACACAACGGTCCACTGCCGCAAACTGCTGAGGTCAGCCTCAGCGATGGCAGCCGTACGCTTCTCGACCGTTTCCTGGACGATGGACTCGTCCACCTCAACCATGAAATCGTCAGCGATATGAACGGGGGCCCACTTCTGCAGCTTGGGCCGGGCGACGGTGGGCGCTGTGGCTGTGTTCTCGATCGCGACCCGCCCTTTCCCGTAAGTCGCATCCCAGGTATCGGCCAGGACACGCCCTTCGCCGGCAATCGTGAGAAGGAGCGGCCGACGCTTGATCAGGAGCTGGTAAGGGACCGTAAGCGGAGGGGCTATTGCAGCGGAGGACATTACTAGCGATGCTCCGGCGACGACTTTCCGGAGTTCGCAATGCACCGGTGTGACGGTCAGCGAGTAGTGGTTTTTCTCGTCCTGGAAACCGAGCAGGATCTGGGCAGCCTGTTTGGGGCTCTTCTCGTGGGGAGAAACCGTGAGTGCGACGTTGTAGGCGGCCGGCGTCGACCGCCCGAGGAAGGTGAAGCGCTCTGCCGTCGCCGTTCCGGGCGCCGGTTGAGCCCGGGTGGCGACCGTGACGAGAAACAGAACGACCGTAGCACAAAGACCAGCTTGGCGAGCGCGGCGCAAATCCATTTCGTTCCCGTTCATTGCCTGCCTGAACTTCTGTTCACAAGAGCAGCCTATGAACATGATGGAGAATCAAGGGGAGTCAAGGCCGGGAGGGGGAACCGTGCAACCCCTCTGTTGCGTGAAGCGGCTCGACGGAGTTCTCCCCCGCGTAACTGAGAGGCTACGGCGCCGTACCGCGACCATCTTCCTGGGAGGCAGTCGCCGCACGGAGGGGCCTCCCACTTTTCTTCGTACGCCGCACGGCCCCCCGGGCGGCATCTCCTCTTGGCGCTCGGAGGGCCGTGCGCCGTACAAGCGGAATCGGTCACCGCACGAAGTCCCGCCCACGGTCCCATGCGACGTCCCATCCGACCTAACGCGTCACCACATCGGCGATCATCCGGAGATTCCCATGCGGCGCATCAAGAGGAACAGCGCACTCAGGGCCAAGGATGTCCACGCCCAGCTGCAGTTTCTCCGCCATATCTGTGGCGATCGTCTCAGGCGTCCCCTTCAGCACAATGTCGATGTTGCTGGTCCCTCCCATGAGCGAGAGTTTCTCCCCGGCCAGCTTCCGGGCCTGGTCGGTCGGGACCTTGGAGTCGAAGTGGAAGCACTCAATCCCCGTCTGGCGAATGTAGTCCAGGCGGTCTGACGTATCCCCACAGATATGCAGAATCAGAGGGCAACAGATGCGCTCATGGAGTTCCTGATGGATCTCTGCGAGGAACTCTCGATAGGCGTCCGGGGAGCACAGATCACGGGTGCAGTGATCGCCAAGCGTGATGGCATCGGCTCCGGCGGCGATCTGGGCCTCCGCGAAGTCAACGGTGACCTCGATGAGTTGGCGCATGACATCCTTCACCCGTGCGGGCTTGAGGATGGTAGAAATGAGAAACTCCTCCACGCCGAACAGGTGGTAGCCAAGGGTCCAGGGCCCAAAGACCTTGCCCACCACCGCGACGCGGGCCCCGACGTCTTCTCTCAGGATGCGCAGGGCCTCGAGGGGCACGGCGCACCCAGGCTCGGAAAGGAAGCTCTGAGGAATGCGGACGGAATCGTCTATCGACGCGTACACCGGATGGCCATCAGGCATTCTCCCGCTGTTCCCCCAGTCCATCTCGCAGCCCAAAGCAGCCGATTCCTGCCACACGCTGAACAGCGGCATGACGTTGTCAAATCCCAGCACGGTATGCCCAGCCGCCGCAATGGCAGCCATCTTCCCCGGATCGAGGTGCGCGTCCGGAAACGCAATGTCGATCGCCTCAAGCAGATCCGTAGTCACGATCGACGTCGCGCTGCCAACCGACGGCCGTGTCGTGGCGCCGCGCGTAAGGCTCGATAGGAAGATCTCTTTGGGTGTCATACCTGCCTCGTGTGTAGGAATGGGCTACTATCAGGCGTGGCGGCCGGACGTCAATGCGATTGCTTGCAGGCATCATGACCTCGCCCCATCCCCGGTATGGCGCTATGGTCTGCCATCCTCAACAGGAGAGACCACACATGACGCAGCCCAACTGGTACCGCGACACAACCTGCAAGATCCACTTCGACATGCATACGCCGGAGCATATCCATGATGTCGGTCGGGACTTTGATCCGCAGGCGTTTGCCCGAGCCGTCAAAGCGACCGGGGCCGAAGCCGTCTGCTTCTTTGCTCGTTGCGCCTACGGCTGGGCCTACTACCCCACTGCAGTCGGTCTGCCTCACCCCCGTCTGACACGTGATCTCTTCGGTGAAGGCGTCCACGCCATGAAAGCAGAGGGGCTCAGAGTCATTGCCTACTGCGCCATCGACAATGCTCCGTCAGACCTTGCAGCGGAACACCCGGAATGGCCCAAACGGACACCGGAAGGCGAGCCCGTCCCGGGGCACGGGACAGCGACATCGGCCTGTGCCTTCGGCCCGTTCCCGCATGAACTGCTGATCCCCCAGTTCCAGGAGATCGCGGAACGCTACCCGGTCGATGGGTTCTTCCTCGATGGTGTCTACCAATACTTCTACAGAATCTGCCACTGCGAGAACTGCCGACGCGGTTTCGGGCGCGACATTCCCCAGGCCAACGATGACCCCAACTGGCGCGCTTACCGGCACTGGCAGGTTCAGAACGTCTGGGAAACCATGGACACGGCCGCACGGGCAGTGGAAGAGACCCGCCCCGGTTGTCTCATGGGCGTGAACTGGCTCGCGTCGGTTCGTTGGTCTGTTCCCCCGCCGCCCGCGATTGGCTACGTGACCGGCGACCCACCAATGCAAAACTGCACCTTCGAGACAGCCCTCAATCTGGCCGCCTGGGCCTGGCGCGACGTCCCCGCCGACATCATGACCCAACGGATGCTGCACAGCTGGCAGGACTTCACGTGTCGCACACCCGAGACGATCCAGACCGAGTTCGCGACAGGGCTCGCAAGCGGGGCGAAGCTGTTCGTAGGCGACCTCCTCCAGCCTCTCACCGTCCAGCCCGACCCCGACGTCATGGCTCTCATGCAGGTCTGCTTTGAGTTCGCTCAGGAACGCGTCGATGTTGCTGCCGTTGGCAGACGCTGTGCAGACATCGCCATTCTCTCAAGCCCCGAAACCACTCGCGGACAGGGCGCTACCTGGACCGTCGATGACACCCCTCTACGTGGCGCTTACCACAGCATCGTCACGGCCGGCCTAACTGTCGATATCCTCTTCGATGACGACCTCGCTGAGCATCTCTCGCGCTACCGGACGCTGATCGTTCCGGAACAGCGCTTCATCTCCCGGACGGCCGGCAACGCGATCGCCCAATTCGTGCGCAGTGGGGGTGGCCTCGTCGTGATCGGGGCTCTGCCCAAGTGTGTGGACCCCAATGAACCGGACGGCGCGGCCGATTCCGTAGCTTTCGAGACCCTGACGGGATTGCGTCGTGCCGACAGACTGTCCCACGAACTCGGCTACCTACAGTTGCGCGGCACACCAGCGAAGCACCTGTGGCGGGACTGCGATCGGTTCCGGCCGGCAATCCCGGTCCTGGGCACCCCCGCTGCGGTAGAGCCAGATGGTGCTACCGTGCTCGTGAACCTGACCGCGCCCGGAGAGACATACCAGATCGGGGCGAAGCCGCCCGGTGAGATCCTGGAAGCCCCCGCTATCACGACGTTTCCCTGTGGAGATGGCACGGTCATGTACTGCGCCCTTCCCCTGGCCAGTGACGTGTGGAAACGCGGGAATCCGGGCGCGAGATACGTGCTGGAGGGAATGGTCCGGGAAGTCACCCCGGACACCACCGTCGAACGAATCGGGCCGTCTGCCGTGCAGGTCTACGCCGCCGCCAACGACGATGAAACCGTGATTCAACTCGTGACGTACCAACCCGACGGACGCACCAACATGCCACATGTCATCGAGTCTCCCTGCGAAATGACTGGCGTCCAAATCCGCGTTCGCGACGCGCGCGCCCCAAGGTCGGTAGTCGTGGAGCCGGCGACTACGGCTGAGACGTGGACACGCCAGGGCGATCTGACGACGATCGTGGTCCCACCATTCACGATCCACACGGCCGTGCGTATCCGCTGGTGTTGAGCCGAATGAGGCGGAGCTGAAGAAGTTTGGTGTCGGATCTTCCCTTGGAGAGCGGCGGTCTCCCGCCGTGGTCTCAATCCCGTCCGCACGCACAACCGCCGAGGACGGCGGCTCTCCAGGAAGACAGCCAATTGGGCCGGATCTTCCCTTGGACAGCGGCGGTCCCCGCCGTGGTCTCAATCCCGTCCGCACGCACAACCGCCGAGGACGGCGGCTCTCCAGGAAGACAGCCCGGCGCTAGACCTTCGGGGGTGACACCACGCACGGGTCCTGGGACCTAAGTTCCCAGGCATTCGGATGCGTCTCACCTTCCCACGAGGGACTCACACTCCACCTCTGCGACAACGTTCCCGTCCCGGGCAAACTGGATCTTGTCCAATTCGACCCCCGGGGCTTCGCGTAGCGTAAGCACAAACGTGTGCACGCCATCTTCCCCGACGGTCAGACGAGTCAGCTCGGGGGTGAGCGAATGGGACCGGCTGGAACTGGCAAAGCGCTCGAGCGGGATGTGAATCGGGTCTTTGACCTGCTGGCCGTCGACCGTTAGCCACAGCGAGTTGGCGCCATCGCCGAAAGCCCGGGAAACGACGTTCACGGTGTACTCGCCTTTGGGCAGGGAGACGGTGCCAGTGAGAAGCGCCGTGGCTTCGTGCAGCTTGGCGGCCCCACCCGAACTCGCGCCGTCTCGGCAGACGACACTCACCGGCAACGCCACCTCAAGCAGAAACTCCGACCGGTTCCGTAGGATGGATCTATCGCACAGGAGGACATCAACCTTGCAGCTCCCGGGAAGCCCCGGCTTGAGCGTCACAATCACCTGCTCCCCGCGCTGTTCCAGACGGGCAAACTCACGTGCATCGGGCGAGAGTTCGGCGTCGAACCCGCTGGTGTCCTTCAGGCGCAGCTCGATGCGTTGGGGAATGTGGGTCAACAGGAAAGGACTGGTTGTCAGCATCGATTCCCCGTCCACCAGGACAGTGGTGACACGAGGGGGGATGCGGTCGGCAAGAGCTTCCGGGGAATCCAGGCCAAACCCCACCAGCGTGTCCTGTTGAGGCCCAGCAAACTGGATGACCACGCCATCGCCCTCGATTCGCACAGGCAACTCGCCGATCGTGCCATCGCTTCGACAGTAGGAGAACCGTTCCACGTCCCCGCGCGGCAACCGGACAGTGACGGGGGCATTTGAGCAGACCTTGACGATGGGCGGCGACGAGAGCTGCTCGACATAAGCCCGGGCTGGGATCCGGGCCGTCATGCCGTCCCGCAGGTAGAGGTTCGGGGCTCCGGCAAGGTGCACAATCGAGCCGTCGCCATCCGGCGAGACTCGGTCCACCGTGAAGCACTCATTGAGAGGCGCATCGAGGATCAGAGGCGTCCCGGCCAACGCAACGCCCTGCGGCAGCTCTTCCCGCACGGCCACCGTCTTGGCGCCATCGTCGCAGCCGGCGACGGTGACATGGTACGCCCCAGGAAGCCCTAGCTCACCGTAAGCGCATTCCAGCGACGTGCCGTCGACCAGGTAGAGCCATTTCGTCGGCGTGGTCCCTCCTGCTGCCCCTGCAGCGCCGATGCGGCCATCGAGCGTGAGTCCCTCGAAGCGAACCCGTTCCCCCATGAATGAGGCGGCGTAAAGTGCGCGTGCCTTCTCCTCCCCTGACCTTTCCACCACGATGCCGTACGCTTGCGAGGCTGAAGCGTCCGTCCGCAGCCTGCTCACACGGAGACCACCGTCCGGGCGATCTGACAGGGCCAACACGGACCCGAACACCGTATTCGCCACTCGTCTCCGAGCCATGAGCATCGGCAGCGGCGTTGTTCCTGGGCCTTGCCCCATGCCGGTGAAGACCTCCGTCGCCTCTTCGGGCAGCAGGTACGCGCTCAAGCTCTGGTCAACATCTGTCCACGAGGCCATCCATCCGCCGGTAACCGTCCCATGGTTCACTTCCCTGAAATACCGGTAGCTATTGCGGCCGTCCCAGCTTGGGTCGTCGGTCTGTTCACCCAACTGTCCTTTGAAGGGCTCCACCGGCACGTTGCACGCAAAATCCCCAACCCCGTGGAGCACGTAGTCGATCGTCTGGTGAGACTCACGATCGAGCTCGAAGCCCGGGTTCGGGACAAGCAGGTTGCGGTCATCGCCCTGACGCGTGACGCAAATATCGTCGAACCAGGTGGCTCCAGAGTTGCGGTCCGAGATGCAGGCGACCTGCAGATGCTGCGTGCCTGACGGTGCCACGCCCCGGATCCGGACTTCAGTCCAGTCTTGCGTGCCGGTCAGGCTCTGTGTGGCAACTCCTGCAAGCGTCCGCCCCCCCTCCCCTAGCCAGATGAGGCGCACGTGATTCGCGCCGGTGGCCTGGGCGGTCTTCATCCAGGCGACCAGCCCGTACTCGACTCCCGCCTCGGCTGGAATCAAGCCATCTCGGATCGTCCGATTGGGCCCAGTGCGCCGGCGAATTTCGGTCATCCAACGCGCGGGTTGGTCAATGGACTGCGCGATCATCGCAGAGTATTGCCCCGTGTGTGCGTCACGGCTGCGCTCGAACGAGGTCAGGTCTCGCCGGAGACTGCCCGGGGAGCTCGTGCCCCACGGGTACTTGGTCCAGTGCGAGATTTCGTTGATGGGGGCGTCGCTCAACGGCGCGTCGACCGCGTCTTCCGCAACCCGAAAGATGTCGACTGTATAGGCAGAAGTGACGAACAGCGTGCGCATTAGGTTCAGACCGGGGTACGCCTCGTCAGCCGTGGCCTGGACGACCTGGACCGGCCCTCTGCCATCGAACAGGCTCAACCGTCCGCGTTCCTGCTTCTGAGAGCGTTCGTCCACCACGACGGTGTTGTGGCTCAACGTCTGACGGTCCCAAAAACGGTAGACCGGGGAAAAATAGCTGCGCGTGCCGATATCGGGTAGACGCGTGCGACCACCGGCAAAAAGGACCAAGTTCAGCTTGTCCATGTGACCGTGCCCCGCAACCGTATGGCCATAGTCCATGATTGCCGACAGATCCGAGTCTCCGGCGGGTTTGAGCACCGCCATACCAGCCTGAAAGAAATGCCAGCTGCCACCCGGCATAGGCGCACGCTTTCCGAGCTCATCTCCGTAGAGAAGATAGGCGGGACCGGACGTTCGCTTGTAGCCCGGTGCGCTGAGAATACCTGCGTAGACCGGATCGTGAAAGTGGTGGTAAAGGAACTCAAAATCGTCCCGACGAAGTCGGTATCCGAAGTGTGAGTCGTTCACCGCAGGAAGTGTTTCGTCCGGAAGCAGGAAATGGAGCGGAGCGTCGAACGCGAGTCGCAGTTTCAGATCACGGACCGCCTCAATCCCCACGCGCTGGAAGGTCTCGGCCACCTCACGCAGCGTGCGTACGGCGTAGAAATGGTACCCGGGACTGCATTCCCACCACAGCCCATCGCCCAACACCGCTTGTTCCAGCTGATAACGCAGACTGCCCAGGGCACGGCGGACGAGGAAGTCGTCCCCCAGAATCAGTCCGACCGACGCCACGGCCAGGTTATGATGAGCCTGACGGTTGGACATGCCTTCGTCGTAGCGGAGACTTACCCTCACGTCCTCGGCAAGCATCTGTCTGATTGCGGCATGATCCTCAACGCTGAAACCGGTGCTTGCGGCGACCAGATCGTACCCGCGAGCCACGGCTGCCAGCCAGCCGGCTTCCCCTAAGGCTTCGTACTCCACGCGCATCCCGTTACCCTCAGTGCGAATGTCTCCGCGTCCCCCATGCCAGGCGTAGCCCGGAAACGCGCGGGTATAGGCCAGCAGAATATCCAGAGACTTCCGAGCGTAGCGTTCGTCTCCCGTGAATACGTAGGCCATCCCCAGAGCCTGCAGGCGCTGACGGTTGGCTCGGTGGCTGCCATTGATCTTCCTGATGCGCCATTCGCGATCCAATCCCGGACCGGTCACAGCGTGTTTCCCGCTCGGGCAAAGGTGCTCTTTGGGATGATCGCGACGCCAGCGCAGGGGCACCCCGTGCTGGGGGCAGTTGTACTCGGTCGAGTAGATACTGGGTTCGTTGGGAACATCGAGCGCCTCCACCACGTACCGATCAGCAGACCTACGCAGCCCCGCCACATAGTCTTCGTAGATCCGGCCTTTCCCGCGAGCCCGGGCGATCTCGTCTGCGGAAATGGCCACGAAGGGATGCCGCAAGCTGCGCTTCAGGGCATCCAGTGAAACTCCCTCAACGTAGCGACTGCTGCGCCGCGTGAACACGTCGGTCCGCGGTGGAAGCTGAGACACTCCAAAGACCTCCTTCACCACCACTGCCGCATCTGCATTCGCCACCTCAAAACGGAGTGTGAGCGTCGTCCCACCGGGAACGAGGAAAGGCCGCAAGTCATAGTAGGACGTCCCGCTGGTATGGGTGTGGTACTGGAGATACCCCATTGCCGTCTTGATGCCCCACAGGCCGCTCCGCCGTTCCACGGTGACGGCCAGGAACGGATCGTGTGCGAGATCCACCTCGATCTCGCGCTCCATGGCTCCCAGATGAAACAACGCCATGGGTGCGCGGCTCTTTCCGATACGCAGAAGCACGTCACCCTCAGAGCGAGTGAGCGTGGCGTTGGTGGTCTGCCAGGGGCCCAGATCCCGCATGTCCATCGCCCAGCCCGGCTTGGGTGGCTCGTACTCACGCCACGATACGTCGTCGAACCACGCCGTTCCTTCACACCGCTCGATCCAGACCCGGAACGCAGCTCTGTGGGTGGTAAGTGGCATGGTGAAGATCTGTTCGTAGTGGTGCCAGTCCGTGCTCTCCGGCACGCGGAGCGTATAGCTCCAGTTGTCCCATTTACCCTCCTCCGTGTAGCGCCCAATCCCCAACACGGCGTTGCCAGTGGCGATGCCGTCTGTCTTGGCCCAGCATGAGAACACGTAGGTCTTCCCGGGTTTGACGGCGACAGCCTCCTCTGCCTGAAGAAATGCACGGGCATCGCGACTGATCCCGGTCAACTTGACCGACCGTTCGCCGCTGTGACGTGTAGAACCATCAAGCTCGACTCGGGCCTCCCCAGCCCCGACGCTCCAGCGCCATCCATCAGGTATCCCGTCGTTGTCTGCGTCGACCTCGAAGGACGCGTTTGGGGGAGGCAACGGATCGGCCAGGCATCTTGCCGGGCAACAACCGACTACGAAGGCCAACGCGAGTATTCCCCAAGAAAGCCCCATGGGAGAGACGGTCACAGCTCTTGAAATCAGCATCGTATCCTCCGGCGAAACAGCTGGTTACTTCAGCATCGCGGCACCCCATACCGCGTGGTCCCAACCAATGCCATCACCGCCGTCGATAGCGATGAGGCGGATGCGGTCGGCAGATGAGACGTCGATGTCCACATCGCGAGGTGTAGTCCCAGGTCTGAAGACATCGCTCTCAAACACGCGTTGCCACTTACCGTCCCGTCGCACCTCGACAGCGAAGCCGCAGGTCCCGTGGTGTGGCTTGTCTTTGGGCGCCTGGCCCTCAATCCCGATGGTCGCGGTGAAACGCCGGGCAGCGCTCAGCGCGCCGAGGAGGACGAACTCCGCACAAGCCCGGTTACCGTCCGGCAGCTCGGCGGGATGCGTGATCAGCCCCTTGCGATAGGTCTGTCCGCCAAGGGTGAGTAGGTTGTTCCCATGTGCCTTGTCCCGGAACAGGCCCATGGGCGCGTAGCCGACGTAATCAGTCTCCGGAAGGTCACTTAGGTAGACGCCGTCTTTGAGCCTGCCGCTGACACGGAACGTGGCGCTCACCGTTTCGGACCGATCTGAGGCCGGGCCGACTGGGGGGAAGGCGGCGCACTTGACGGTGGTCGTCTCGGTCAGGCGGATGGGGCCGCTCGCAAGGAGCGATTCACGGGACGGCTCGGTCCCGTCGAGCGTGTAGCGGATCTGTGCCTCAGAACTTCCGGGCGGCAGTGCGATCGTGATGTCGACGTGCCCAGTGAAATACCTCCCGTCGGGACTGATGACCGGTGCGAAGGGCGGCTTCGGCAGTGGTGCAGGTAAGCTCAGGCGGAAGGCATTCAGGCGCACCCCGATCTTATCGAACGGGATCGGTTCGAAGCCAATGAGCGCGGCGGGAGAGTCGGCTTTGAGCCGGAAATCACCGTTCTCGGGATCGATGAAGCCGGGATCGTTGTCGCTGACAATGTTGCCGGATCTGGCCAGGACGGCACGAATCTGTTCGTCGTCGTTCCGGTATGTCCTGGCCTTGCCGTCCCCGGATGGCGAACCAATGAAGGCAACAGGGTCAGCGATGAAGTTGCTCTCAACCTTCGTATCTCCCAGGCTTGCCCATGCTCCGAGACGCAGGAAGAAGCTGTCCCCACTGCTGACGTTCCGACGAATGATGTTGTCCTTCGGGATGGCCCGTTGGCGTACGTACTCGTCGCCCTTTGCGAAGTCCGCAGCCAGTCGCGCGAGCATTGGGTAGCGCCTGGCGTAAGGGGGCTTGTCGTAGTTGACCTCGGCAAGGCGTTCGACCATTCGCCAATTCCCACCTTGCTGGAACTTCTTCATGTCACCCCAGACGCTGAAGCTCATGCCGCGCCGGGCCTTGAGGAAGACGTTGTTCTCGATGAGCATGCCGCGACCGCTGTTGGTGTGGAAGATCTGATCCACGTCATGAAAGATGTTCCCGTAGAGGTGGATTCCGCCGCAGGGGAGATCCGGGTAGACGGTGAAACACCCCAGCTTTCCGGGGCCGTGGATGTGATGGAAGTAGTTGTGCCGGAACACGTGTCCGGTGTAGGTCCAGTCCATGCACGCGTAGATGGCCCCGACGTCGCCGGTCTCCTGCGCCACACGCGTGAACTCGGTGAACTCAATGACGTGATCATTGCCGCCGTAGCCGATGCCCTCGTGTGGGCAGTCGTGGATATATGAGTTCGAAATGCGGTTCCCGACACCGGTCAACTGCACTGCCGGTCGGTACGTCTTCTGCACTCGGGCGAAATGGTGGATATGGCAGTTCTCGACCGCATGATCGCCGCGCGCAAGTGTCTTCCGGTCGCCTCCGCTAAGACCAATTCCTGTGGCCGCGACCTCGTAGACATCACAGCTCCGGACCGTGTGATGCATGCCACCCTTGACGTCGATCCCGGTGCTGCCGACATTGCGGACAACGCAACCGGATATGTCGCAGTGGTTCCCCCCTTTAACCACCAAGGCCCCGGCGCGGGAACACTCGAACACGATCCCGCGAATGCTAACGTGTTCGGCCTCATCCAAGACCAACATCGGCTTCTCCAAGTCAGGAAACAGCACCTCGGCGTCCTCGATGGGGCTTGGAGGCCAGAGGTAGAGCTTCCCGGAGGAGCGGTCGAGGAACCACTCACCTTGCTCGTCAAGCTCATCCAGCACGTTCAGGTAGTAGTAGCGCTGGCCTTTCTTGTAGCCGTAGCTGTGATACGGTGGCTTGGGCCAGAGCTCCTTGCGCTCGAAATCGAACTTGAGGACCTCGTGGTGTTGATCAGACCAGTCGTGAAGCCAGTAGCCGTGGACCCAGACGTCTTCTGTGGACGCCCAACGCTCAGGCCGGTCACCGCCATAGTTGAACGGGCCCTCGTGCCGGTGCAGATCCGGACGTTTCGGATCCCTGATGGGGCGGGCTTTCTTGGCTGCCTCGGGGACATCCGCAATTCGGACAAAATCGGCATTTGGGTATCGCGCCAGGGTTAGGTACTTGCCGTTGAAGAAGACCTCCGCCCGGCGCGTTCCCGGCTTTACCGTGCCCGAGTTCGTGACTCCGAGGGCCGTGAGGTCTGCTTCCACTACGTTCGCACGAGCGGACTCAGGCAAGCGTCCACGAACGGTCGAATCCGTCACTGGTCCCCAACTGCTGAGCCGAACCCCACCCACTAGCCGTACCGTGTCCCCAGGCGCTGCCATCCAGATCACAGGCGACGCTTCGGAGCCGGAGTCCTCCTTGCCCAGAGTCAGCGTCTCGGTGACCCGGTAAATCCCGCCGTGCAGTTGGATGACGACAGACCCGGGGCTGGCGGCCCCCGCAACGCGCCTGGCGCGGACGGCATCCCGGGCCTTCGTGAGGGTCGCGAACGGTGCGGACGCAGCTCCCAAGCTCTCGTCGTTGCCGGTGGGCGCCACGTGGAATATGCAGGCGGGGGTTCCGGGAACCGGACCGGGCCCCAGGCTCCCCGAGCCCGTTCGCGCCCCCCCCGTCCCCATTACACAGCCACCCGTCACAAGCGCCAGCGATCCCGCTGCCAGCAGCCGACTCACTGTCGTCATTAGTCTTGCCATGGTCTTCGCACGCATTGCTCTGCCTCCCATTGACCGCCTGTCGCCACCTGTGCTATGGTCTTATGTGTGCACATATTACACATGGACATGCGAGAATGCTATGAATATCACACTTTCAGCCAAGCCCGAGCTTATTGCTCGTTCGCGTGCCCTTGCCAAGGCCCGGGGGACCACGCTGAACCAGATGGTCCGGGACTACCTCACTCGTGTCACATCCACGGCAACTGGTGTCGAAGCGGCTGTGGAGTTCGCTGACCTGGCTCGACGTTCCGCAGGTCAATCGCCTCCTGGGTTCAGACTCGACCGCGACGCCGTCCATGAGCACCGCTGATGTGGACTTCAGCCCATGAGAAATGCGGGGTAGCTCCGAATGGCGCTGGGATGAGGGCTGAGAGGTCTGGTGTTTCCAGCGGATGAACGCGACTCCGGCAAGGCCTACGTCGCTCACTACGAACGAGTTTCGTGACCATCGGGGCGGCGTTTGTAGTAAGGGCACGTCTAGACCAGAATGGTGTTGACTTAAGCCGTGAGACGCCCCCCATGGCCTCGGCCCATGGGTGAGAGAGGTGGGTGGGGTCGCAAGGCCACGTGTCACGGCTTCTCGGCCCCCAACTCAACGCCATTCACGTCTTGACCATATCCGCCCCTCACCTCAATCCCCACTTCAGCGCCAGATACACTCGGATTCGGTCCCTTTGCTCCGGAGTGAGCTTGCCGGTGTAAACCAAGATCTCGGCGATGGGCCCGGTAAAATACGTCTGGTAGTTCGGGGAGAAACAACCGACCCGGACCTTCTTCGCCCAGCGATCACTGAATGCATGCGTGACCTGCCGCGGGCCGCCGGTCTGCATGCCGGGAACCGTGGCTGCGATGCCGATAAGGTAGTCATACTCCTTCCCATCGCTGGCCGTAAAAATGCGCACATCGTGATTGACCTCACTGGGAGGTTCGGGGTTACTGATGACGGCAAGAACCGTGCCTGTGATCTTCTCCTGTGACAGGTCAGGCAACTCCATGCGGGTGGCACGCTTCTCATCGAAGGCCAGAGCCGGACGTCCGTTGAGGCCAGCAGGCAGGTACTTGGGGCGGTGGTCAAGGTTGTCCTGGCGAGCATCCCCCCCCTTCCCACTCTTGTCTCTCCAGAGGGTCACAAAGCCCGCCTCGTCGGTCTGCACGGTTTCGGCATCGGCTGCGTCGAGCCACACAGCCAGGTTTTCCCGTGGCACGGGAGCCGAGGCTGCGAACTCCGCAGGGAAGGCCAGCAGACCGCCTCGTTCGGCAACGTAGGTGGGGCCACCTGTGCCGCACCAGATCGCCCAGCCGCCGCTCTGGATCTTGCGTACACCCAGGTTAAAGCGTAGCAGTGGCGCTGTCGCCGGAGTAAACCCGCAGGCTGCGAACGGAATGCGCCACTCACAGCTCCAACTGTCCGTCCCGACAGCCGCTCTGTAAGTGATCGCTTCCTCAAGCCGCGCAACGACGTCGGCCGGCGTTCCCGCAATGTCCGGTACCGTCACGTGCCCGTCCGGCCACCCATAGAGATTGAGGATCGGTCCAGACTCCTTTCCGAATCCACTCTGCAGCACGATTTCCATGCCGTCAGTCGCACCCCAGGTGTGGTCCGCGACGGTCAACGCCGATGCCTTTGCCACAGGATTGTTCACGGCGACGGTGAAGGCTTCATTGTCATACCCTACCCAGGCCTCACTGGGCGGGACAGTCGCCTTGGAGCCGTCCCAGGACTCATCTATTGGGGTGGCTGGAGCAATCGCAGTCCACTCATCGATTCGGCCGTCGACGACGGGGTCGGTTTCGAGCCGAATCGCCCCGAGCACGGGGGATGGGCGAGTGATGCCGGACGCACTGCGAACCGGGTACTTGTCCCCCGGCCGTGCACAAGGGCGGTTGGTAGGCGCCGGGAACACTGGCACACCGTCGCGGATCAACGGGGGGTCCCCAACGCCGGTCCAGTCGATTGGCGCATGCGCCTTCTCCAGGCGGAATGCCCGAATCGCGCCGATGGGCCCATCCACGGCCGACCGGACTCTGGCAAACAATGGCTTCTTCCCCGACACGGGCTCGAGCACGGCCACCATCTCCCGCGAAACCGGTGAAACACCGGTGAAACGCGGATAGAATTCACCGATCTTCTCACCGTTCGGGGATCCGGTCCGCAGCTCGAGTTTGACCTCGTTCTTCTGTAACGCGATTTCCCCTCGGTACTGCTCGAAACGGAAGTACTCGAACTCACCCACCTTCTTGCCGTCGTCAGACCGGAAGACGATGAACACGTCACGCGTGCCCGTGGCTTCGGTGGAAATTACGGCGACAGCTTCGGAATAGATCTGGACCTTGGGGCCACGTGCCCTATCCGTCCGTAGTAGCTCAACCGTACCGGCGACCGGCCCATCCAGGCTGTCCAGACGGACCTCCAGGTGGCGCGGTGCCTCCTTATCGCTGCCATAGACGACGCGGAAGCGTCGGTAGCCTTTGCCCAGAGGCACTTGGTCAAAGCGCACCCACGAGTCTGCCCGGACGGTGTGCAGGAAGGTCCACTGCCTGCGAATCCCCTTCGCCGTACCGTCGTTGTGGATCGCCTCAAGGACGAGTGGATCGGTGGCGTTCCGATGCCGAGGACGAGCCCGGGCGCCGCGGTCCGAGTTCAGTGCCTTGACCGAGCTCGAGAACTCCATCACGGCCGACTGCCAGCCCCGGTCGAAATCGATGTCTCCGATGCGCACCCAACTCCCATCGGTCAGGCCGGTCACCCCCTCTGCGGAGTCCGCAACGCCGACGGAGCGGTCGGGGCAGGCTCCAGCCCTAATCGTCCGCCGGTCCAGCTGGGGCCACCTCGGCAACGGTGGCGGCTCGGCGAAATCATGCCCAAAGCGAAAGAGCCTACGCTCGGGAAAATCCGCCGGCTTCAGGTCGGCACAGGTGCGTTCGAAGTTCGGGTGGAAGAGATTGTCGTGTTCATTGATGTCGACGCACACGGTGTTGAACCAAAGCCCGCGCTGGTGCGAGCCCGGTGCGGCCCAAAGCAGGTTGTGGTGCAGATCAACATCGCAGGATCCTGCGTCGAGGTAGACGATCCCGAGCACGTTGATGCGCATGCCGAAGATGTCGTAGCAGTCATGCATGGCGTTGTACGCGATCTGCGTATTCAGGCCATCGAGCGTGCCGCCGCTGCCGTAGTAGCCGGTGATGAAGCCCGCGTCCTTGGTCTGCAGCATGCCGTTGTAGAGATGGTTGTGTGCAAACAACGTGGCCATGTAGTCCATTGGCCCACGCGTTCGCGATGCGGTGCTCGTGCCATTGCCGTAGATATTGAAGAAGTGCCGACCGGCGTTGCGCATCGTGTTGTAGGTGATGACGTGGCCGCCAACCAGGAAGTTCTCGTAATCGTTGAAGTCCGACACCGCATCCGTGATGGCGTTGAGGTAGTGACTCGTGTAGCTGACCTCGTCAATCAGGCAGTTGTGGATGGTGTGGTGGTAACCGCGCACGTAGAAACCGGCCCCGGCACTGAACCGCACGCTGCAGTTGAGAAAAGCGTTGTCGTGCCCCCCGACGAAGATGCCCGTCTCGCCGGACTTGATTGTGTCTCGGCCGGTCTCGATCTGGCCGATGCTGTAGTGGCGCGTGAAATGGCAAATGTAGGCGAACCGGCAGTTCTTCACCGTGCAGAATGATGAGTCCTGCATCTTCATGGAAGCCGCATGGATATCCAGCCCCGAAACGCGAACATGCTCGCGACCTGTGAAATCAAAGGCCAGTTGCCGCGCCTTCGCCTCAATGCCCTGTGGCTCGCCCCCGCCCTTCGGGATTAGGTAGAGCGTGTCATCCTCCCAATGCCACTCCCCTGGGCGATCGAGGGCATTCATGTGCCCCACGATCATTCCCCTGCCCTCTTCGGGACTGTAGCCGCCGCCATAGGCCGGCCCGAACCACCACGTTTTCGTGCGGTCCCCGACCGTGATCTCGCCATCGTCCGAGCTCTCGATGATCCCGGTTTGGGAAGACCAGCCCTGGTAGTGGACGCCGTAGTAACACGCCCCCTTCCAGTGGTTCTCCGGGTGCCCTTTGAGAGCGTTGCCGACAATGCGCCCCGGGGCCTTGGTGGGCTCGGAGATGGAGAGCTCGGCGAACGTGGGCCAAAGCGGGGAGAGCCCCGAAACGTACATCCCGAGGTCACCCTCAGGCTCGTTCGGGTGTCGGGCCTCAATCATGGCCTCCCGACCAACAAAGACCTGGTTTCGCCCAAGACCGAGGGTCCAGGCCATCGGGGCCTTCCAGATGGTGTCCGAGTGTTTCACCCAGCCCTCGGTCGGCTCACATCCAGAGACGACAACATCCGCGCCGACGGAGGCTCTGACAGTGATCGGTCGGTCTGCCGTCCCATTGCGTGGGAATGTGACCGTCTCCCGATACGTACCGGTGTGAATCACCACGATGTCGCCGGACATAGCTCTGTTCACGGCGGCCTGGATCGTTCGAACGGCATCACCTGGACCCGCTCCCAGGCCCGAGTTCGCATCGCTGCCCTGCGGCGAAACATGGTAGTCCGTTGCGAGTGCAGTGGAGAGAGCAGAAATGAGGATCACGCAAGACAACAGGCGACGCATAGTCTCTCGCTCCTTCATCCGGTCGGAGGCCGGGGACTTGCCTGAGCCGCTCTGGACGCGGCCAGGCTCCCCTAATCGTGGTTTGGTTCGTTCTTGAACACGGAGTTGTCTGTCAGAGCCGCCACTTCCGGAAGCAGTCGTCGTGCGCCGTGGCTACGCGCGTACCTAACGGTCGGGGACGACCGCTCTCCAGAAGACGACCGCGATGGCCGAGCCGTGCTGGAGGGCCGATGTCCACAGCGGCCGTGTCCGGCGGCGGGGGCCGGCGCTCATCCTCCACATACCTATCCTCGCCTCAGAATCCCGAGACTCTTGGCGGCATTGGGTCCATGGTGAACACGGCTTTGTCAAAACAGGCTTTCAGCATGTCGGCTCGAATCTGCCGGTACTCGGGGTCATCCCACCGATTGTCGAACTCATTCGGGTCACGGGCCAAGTCGTACAGCTCCCCGAACTCCTCGCCGTGGTAGACAACGACCTTGTAGGAATCGGTCCGCCACATGGTCAGGTAGGCCCGCTTGCGCTGTGGCGAGGTCTTGGCGGGGTTGGCGTTGTAGTACTCGGAATAGACGCCGTCCCGGAATGCCGGCTCCGGAATGCCCTCACCAAACAGCGAAACCAGCGAGCGCCCCTGTACCCGTTGGGGAATGTCCATCCCAAGAAGCTCGTGGATCGTGGGCACAATGTCCACGAGTTCCACCAGACCATCGTAAACACGCCCGGCAGGAATGGTCCCCGGCCACGAGAAGATCAGAGGAACGCGAACTGCCGGATCATACAGATACGGTCCCTTCTGGAAGATGCCATGGTCTCCCCCCATGTCCCCATGGTCGGCCGTAAAGATGATCAGCGTGTTCTCCCCTTGCCCGGTCTGATCCAGCCAGTCCAGCAGGCGCCCGATCTCAGCGTCGATGTGCTCGATGGTTGCGTAGTACGCAGCTTTCATCTCGCAGCGTTGCCGTTCTGTCGTCCCGGCGTAGCCTTTCGGGCCTCCCCGCTTCTCGTAGGCAGCTCGCTGGAAGGGGGGCTTCGCATCGAGCTCGCCATCGCGCCACAGAGGCGGAGGCAAGGCATCAGGGTCGTAATTGTCATAGAATTCCGGGAGGAGATCGAAGGGATCGTGGGCTGAAAACGGATTGATGCTCATCAACCATGGTCCCTCACGTTCCTCAGTAAGGAAGGACAATGCCTGGTCAAAGCACCAGGTTGTCTGATGATACTTGCGCTCGGTCACTTCCCGCGCGAAGATGACCGGGGAACGCTTGTAGACGTCGTCGAAGGTCTTCCCGTTCTTTCCGAGCCACGTCACCCAATCCCCCCCATGAGCAGCGGTGGAACCATGGCTCCATTCGAACATCCGGTAACCATCGTCGACCCGACGTTCTGAACCGTGAAACGCTGCACTGACATGGAGCTTGCCGGCCAGCCCGCAGTCATAGCCCTCATCGTGCAGCACACGCGTAATAAGGACCTCGTCGTCGGGGAGATTCTGTCCATTCTGCCGACACCGGGTGGTTACGGGATAGCGCCCGGTCAGGAAGCTCGATCGGCTTGGCGTACACACGGAGTTCTGACAAAACGCATGCGTGAAAGCCGTACCCTCCGCCACCAGACGATCGAGGTTCGGCGTCCGGATATGCTCATTGCCCAACGAGTGGATGGTGTCAAAGCGTTGATGTTCGGTGCAAATCCACAGGATGTTCGGACGGGTCGGCATCTCGTTGTCTCCTCCTCGGAAAAATCTCTGACTGTCACGCTCGGCTGTCACTACGGCACGCTTGAGCGCGGGATAGTCGCCGCACGGAGGCGATACCCACGTTGTTGCGTACGCCGCACGGCCCCCGGGCGGCATCTTCTCTTGGCGATCGGAGGGCCGCTCGCCGTACAAGCGGAATGGTCGACGCACGGAGGCGCCTCCCACACTGTAAAAACTGCCCCATCAAGGTGGGAGGGGGCTCCGTCCCGCGACCTGCCCTTCTCCGCAGGCAGGTTACTCGGATACGAGCGACAGAACAACTGGCGAAGGCCAAGCTCGTCAAGGGCCTGCGAACGCTAAGGCACCCCTTCTGCCAAGTCAAGGTGCAGGAGAAGACTGAAACACTCGCTTCAACCCGCTTCCGTGGTTGACACGGGGCGCAGGGCCCTGACATTTAGGGAAACAGAGAGAGAATCTGTCAGGGCACCCCAGGAGCCATATCATGCCCACATGCTACCTTGTCCACGACGACCATACACCGAAACGGGCCAAGTTCCCCGTGATCGACGCGCACAACCACCTCTGGGCAGCCTGGAAGTCGGTTGATCATGTCGTGGGCGTTATGGATCAGGTTGGCGTGATCGCCTACTGTGACCTCACTGCAAACATCTCCATCGCCTGGGGAGATGGTGGGTACACCCTCGGCGTGGGCAGCCTGGATGCCTTCATCGAGAACTGCTCAAAGCCCCACCCGAATCGCTTCTACGGGTTCACTTGTGCCACCTTTGCTGCCCCCAGTGATCAGCCCCTCTTCGATGATGCAGACGAATTCGTTACACGAACGACGGAGATGCTGCGTGACCACGTCGCTCGGGGAGCTCGGGGGCTCAAGATACTCAAGGAGCTCGGTCTGAAGTATCGGGATGCGCGCGGAGACGTCATCAACCTCGACGATGAGCGCCTAGCCCCCGTGTGGGAGTGCTGCGCTGAACTGGGCGTCCCCGTCCTGATGCACCAGTCCGATCCCTTTGGGTTCTTCGAGCCCGTCACCCCCGACAACGAACACTACGAGAGCCTGAAGAAATACCCGGACTGGAGCTTCACGGATCCGAGATTCCCCCGCAAACAAGGTCTACTGGAACGCCGAGACCGCCTGGTCCGCCGCCATCCCGACGTGACGTTCCTCCTCCCACACGTGGCCAACTTCCCGGAGAATCTCAGCTATGTGAGCGGTCTGCTTGATGAGAACCCGAATGTCTGCATCGACTTCTCCGCCCGGATCGACGAGCTTGGCCGACAGCCGCACAGTGCCCGGGAGTTCCTCATCCGCTACCAGGATCGCGTCTACTTCGGCACGGACATGCCAGCCTCGGCCGAAATGTACCGCTGCTACTTCCGCCTCCTGGAGACCTATGACGAGTACTTCATCACGCCGGACTATGACGGCACCTTTGGGCGCTACCGCTGGCACGTCGCCGGCCTCGGCCTACCGGACCAGGTGCTGAAGAAAATCTATCATGAGAATGCTATCCGCCTCATCCCGGGGCTCAGTGAGGACGTTGGGGATGCACTCTTCCCTGCCTCCACCTGAGCCCCATTGCAGGACCAGATGACCCACGCTCCCGAACAGAACAGTGTCCTCCTTCACGACACCGAACAGCAGTGCTGGCTTTGCTTCAGCAAGCCACTTGAGATCCACGTAGCCTCCGATGTGCATGACGTTATCCCGGCTCTGTCGGCCGTAGAGAGACGTGTTTCCAACGATGGCCTCTTCGCGGCAGGATTCGTGTCCTACGACGCAGCGCCTGCCATGGACGCAGCCCTGCCGGCCAAGCACGCGAGTGAATTCCCGCTGCTCTGGTTCGGCATCTACGACAAGCCCGCCCGAGTCTCCGGCCCGCGTCCGGCAGACGACACCCCCATGCCCCCCATCAAGTGGGAACCATCCGTCGACCGCCCCACGTATGACGCATGCATGGCCCGAATCCGCCGCCACATCGAGGCGGGCGACATCTACCAGGTCAACTACACTCATCGGCTGGCGGCCGAACTCCCTATCCCGGCATGGAACTTCTTCGCCCGGATGATCCGGGCCCAGGGCGCCGGCTACGGAGCGTATCTCGACGTAGGGCGCTACGTGATCTGCAGCGCAAGCCCGGAACTGTTCCTCCACCTTGACGGGAAGGACCTCACGTCACGCCCTATGAAGGGCACCATGCCCCGAGGCCTCGGAGCCGAGCACGACCGCCAGTACGCGATCAATCTTAGGGAATCAGAGAAGGAACAGGCCGAGAATGTCATGATTCTGGACATGGTCCGGAACGACCTGGGAAGGGTGGCAACCCCAGGAAGCGTTACCGTGCCAAGTCTGTTCGACATTGAGCAATACCCCACCCTTTGGCAAATGACGAGCACGGTCCGCTGCCACACGTCCGCGGGAATCACCGATATCTTCCGAGCCACCTTCCCCCCTGCCTCGATCACCGGAGCCCCCAAACGCCGATCGATGCAGATCATCAACGACATCGAGCCTACACCACGCAAGCTCTACACGGGAGCGATCGGCTACATCGCCCCGGATCGTCGAGCCCAGTTCAATGTCGCCATCCGGACGATTCTGGTCGACCGAGAGACTGACGTGGCCGAATATGGCGTCGGCGGCGGAATCGTCTGGGACTCAAAGCCTCAATCTGAGTTCGAGGAGTGCACGACCAAAGCGCAGGTCCTGGTGCAAAGTCAGCCGGAGTTCAGACTCCTGGAGACACTCCTGTGGGAACCCGGGGACGGTCTCTTCCTCCTGGAGCGACACCTCGACAGACTGCGGGGATCCGCTGACTACTTCGGCCGGAAAATCGACATCACGGCCATTCTCCACACCCTCCACACCGCAACGGCAGGTCTGCCACAACAAGGGCACAAGGTACGCCTGTTGGTAGGGAAGGACGGCACGCCGGAGTGTGAGGCAACCCCTCTCGCCCCGTTGCCGCAGCCTTGGCGCCTGGGCCTGGCCAAATCACCAGTCAACCGCCAGGACAGCTTCGTCTACCACAAGACGACCCACCGCGACGTCTACGAGAAGGCCAAGCAGGAGGGTGGCGAGTGTCATGATGTGCTGCTCTGGAACACAGATAGCGAGCTCACGGAATCTTGTATCGCCAATGTTGCCCTTGAGCTCGAAGGAGTGCTTTGCACGCCACCAGTGCACTCGGGCCTCCTGGCGGGAACCTACCGCGCTGAACTCCTGGAAAAGGGAGAGATAACGGAGAAAGTGCTGCGGGTCACCGACCTCGAGAATGCCACGCGCATTGTCCTGTTGAACTCCGTGCGCAAGTGCTGGGATGCGGTCCTCGTTGCCCGAACCGAGCCGCGCACAACGTAAGCGGTCTCCCCTCTCCCGCTGGTCAGGGCTCGGGAAGAGAAGTCCCCTCCCTGGAGGCGCCGGTTCTCCTATAGTAACCGGCCTGCTTCATCCGAGCCGCGCACAACGTAACCGGTCTTGAGTGTCCTACCACGCCCCGTCATGCAGGGCCTCGCCTTCGGCCTCAAGCAAGGGGCCCTCGACGATCGTGCTATGCCGTCCTCTCTCAAAGGTGTCACGGCAAGGCACAGCCAGACTTCCCCCGGCATGCCTGGCGAGGGCATCAGCCGAACAGCCGTAGACGACATGCCGGATTCCGGCCCAATAGATGGCTCCACAGCACATCACACACGGCTCAGTGCTGGCATAGAGTGTGCATCGCCCGAGCTCCTCGCGCGACCACTGCCCGACGGCTCGACGAACGAGATTCATCTCGGCGTGGCAGGTCGGATCTCCCTCCGTCACTACTGTGTTCTCAGCTTCCGCCATGATGGTCCCGTCCCGCACAAGGACTGCCCCAAACGGATGATTCCCGGCGGACTTCGTCCGGTGGGCGGCTGCAAATGCCGCTCGCAAACAGGTCAGGTCGAACTCGTTCACGGCTCTGCTCCAATTGTGTGGATGCCTCTGCAGGCGGCCGACGGACGACTCAAGGCGAATACACCACTTCCCTGGATACCGTTTGTCCGGAGGCGGCTTCGCGGACCTCGATCCGCCAAACACCCCCAAGATCATTCCTTGCCATCGGGAAACTGTACTCAGCTCGTCCCGCTTCCAGCAAGCCAGCACGGGAAAAGTCGCTGGCGGTACCGTCAGGGCGAACGAGTTTGAGCATGAGGGGCACGAGCCCGGGAAAGCGTTTGCCGTCCCGGTCATCGAGCCTGGCCTCAATGCACAGTTCCCGCCCGCGCTGTCTGCCCCAGGTGACCCACCGAATCCGTGCCTTGACTGTGAGCCCCCCAACCTGCCTATCTGCCATCATCAGCAACCGTGCTCCGCCCGCCGGAAGAAGCAAGGTGGCCCATAGGTGATCCCCCACGGACTCCAGCGCCACCTCGTGTCCGGCCAACACATCATAGGCAAACCGCCCCAGTTCAGGCGTGATCAGAACGGTTGCGGATTGCGGAACTCCCTGCTCCCTCACCTTGCCGAAATGACCATACATCGGGCCTCGGGTACGAAGGTCGTTCACGACGCCGATGTAGTTCACTCCTTCGGCGCCAAGTACGTTGAGCCACGTATCAGGGGTCAACGAACGGGCGTCTTCCTCGAGGTGCTCTTCGATCAGCCGCGAAAACGCGGGAGGGACACGGGAGGGAAGCGCTTCGGCATCGCCCATGGCCTCGACGTATTGGGGGTTGCCAACGTTCCCATACCTTTCTTCCAGCTGCTTCTCCCGTGCTGCCAATTCCTGCTCATAGGCCTCAAATGACTTGGTCGGTTCCAGAACGACGGTGCCCGGGATTTTGACCAACGTCTGCGGATCAACCACAACCATCCCATCGCCCTGAGAGAAGCGAGTGATGGCGTCAGCCGCCGGACGGGTCAGGCACACGGCACGGGAAACCACGAGTAAGTCATACTGCGCGAGCACGTCGTCGGCCCGCTCGAAATCTTCGTCGTACAGCACATCGAACGGCACACCGGAATGGACAACACAGTTCTCCAGCCAGGACGTTCTGGGCCAGCGCACTTCGCGGTAAATCTGACTCGAAAATGAGCGCAAGATGGCGACTTTTCGGGGCCGGTTACGCCAGCGCGGGATGAGTCCGGCCAGTGGGCCAATCTCCTCGGTGTGGAACCGCCCGAAGGTCTGCACCAGCTCGGGCGTCCATGGCATGATCTTCCCGGTGACCTTGGGGTTCTCTCCCAGGATACGCACCGCTTCACCCCAAGTGGGTGTGGGGGTCCCGAACAGCTCGTCCAACTGGGCCTTGGTCGTACAGCGGTTGTAGTAGTTGGAGAATGTGGCGCTGGTCATGGGTTGGGCGTTCCAGTAGGTCAGCATGCGGATTGGTTGAAGCACACAAAGCCAGGCCGTTTCCCGGAACATATCTGCGGTCGGCATAGCCGCGTAAGGGGCTGCTCTCCCCTTCTTGAACAGGAACTGGGGCATTCCAGTCGGGCGCATCCGCGTCCCGCGCACAGCCGCATTGAGACGCTCCTGAACCATCACCGCAGCCATGGGGTTCTCGTAGTAGTACCATTCCTGAGCGATGCTCACACGCTCGAAAGCCCGGACGGCGCAACGTCGAAGAATCGGTTCCTGAACCGTCAGGACATCAGGACGCCCGACATGGATTGCGTCGCTAATCGTCTGATTCATCAGGCTTTCGGTGGGACCGGTCGTGCCATGGAACCAGCGGTGGTAGGCGTAGAGCGGATCGCTCAACTCCAGCACTCGATCGGCTGGCGGATTCATCTTCGCCACACTGGGTTTGAGCCGTCCATATGGGTTCTGAAACGCATCGACGTTGCCCTTGGGCGGGTCCTGCCACGCCGTGAGATCAAGTCCGAACACCTTCTTGACCCAGTCACGCCTGGGCTGGGAATAGTCGTGCTGCCAGATCCATTGCATCTCGCTCGTAAGCGTCACGCTTCGAGCAGCCGGGACGTGTCTGAACTCCTCCGCGAAGGCCTCTGCCTCACGCGTCAACTGAGCCCGCATGTGTTTGCTGTCATGGAAATTGGTCCGGAACGGGCTTCCGGTCATGCCCTGAACCCAATCCTCACCGAGGACGCGTCGCGGATAACCGACGTAGTGCTTGAGCGGCCCCCAGGCGAGACCGTCAACCATGGCGTCCTCGACACGCCCACCACCGATCGTGAACCCCAACTCACGGGGCGCGTTCCACCCCCAGGGCGAAACCTGCAGATTCTCATAGGGAACGGCTGCCCTTGTGATCCGTACCACGCGCCGGAACGCCGCGACCTCATGGCCGGCAGCCTCCACGACAGCTGCAAAGGAGTAAACGCCCGTCACCAGGTCGGGAACGAAGCGAAAGGCGATGAGCCGACTCTCTCCAACCCCGAGTTTCCCGACCTCAACTCGGTCCAACACCGACGGACCAATCGTCAGCGTTGCCAGCAGACGTCGAACACGGTCTGCACCAGTGTTCGTGATCGTGCATTCCCATCGCTGTCGTCCTGGTGTTCGCGCTATCGTAGGAAGGAAGCGGCCGGGGCGGATACACACGTCCGGCTGAATGCCTCTCTCAAGACAGGCTTCGAGATCTGCCAGAGCCGCTGCCTCCCCGGCAGTCACAGGGCGGTCATACACAATGAGATCATCAAACACCGCTCCGGCTGACGCATTGGGCCCTGCTGAGCCCAGACGAAAAGCCGGCAGGGGCGTGGGAATCTCCACCCCCTTCAGTCGGGCCGCTTCCCGACCGTCGAGATACAGAACCGCATGATCCACGTCCCACGTCACGACTACGTGGCACCATGTCTGTAGCTCCTCTCGCCTTGGCACCCTTTTCTCGAGGGTCCTCCCATCGCGACGGCTGGACAACGCGAAGGACGCGTCATCCACGAAAGCCAGCTGCAAGTGGGGCTCCCAGCGGTTTGATCTTGGGATCTCGAACAGCGTCCGGCGATGCTGCTTCCGGATGTGCGGAGAGAACCAGAAGGCCACGCTCCCCCGACGGTGCGTCAGCCCCGAGTTGAGTCCAGGAAAGGAAAGTCGGTCCGCGGCTCGGTAGGCGTGACCAGGCATCCAGTCCGAGGCCGAACGAATCCCCGCGTAGGAGTACCCTCCCAGGAATTCCAGCTGGAACGCATCAAAGGCGAGTTGCTGGGCGGGAGCAGCCGCGGCAAGGCGAATACTGATTCTGTGATACTCCTGCTTGCTCTTGTCCCGAGTGAAACGACCGAGGGTGAAGACGGCTTCGTGACGGGTCCACTCCTCACCGGGAACGACAGCACAGCGCGCCAGTTCCTCTCCAGATTCGCTCCCGACCACCACACTCAGTTCGGCCGCTGCCCGGGAAGGCGCCGTCCGGACGTGGAACGAGAAGACGTACTGCCCTTCCAGGAGGTCGACCGCAGGGGAGAACACCATTCCATCTCCCGGTCGTGGAGCAACCATCTCAAGCCAATAACGCCCCTGCAGGCTGAGATGTGGGGCATCACCCGAGGGTCTAACGGTCAGCTTGCCCTCCCCAACAGGCTCCCAGCCACGTCCGGAATCGCCTCCAGGCAGAATCTCCGCAGCAACTGGGGCCAGGTAGTTCCGGAAGGTGACCTTCTTCGCCGTCTCAAATCCCGGACTCAGCAGCAGGCCTCGCCCGTTTCTCCCAGGCAGAAAGCAGGGGGCATTTGCATGGATGCGCTCGAAAGCCCCCCCCGTGGCCATGCTGTGTCGGGAAAACGATCCGCGGCTTTCCTCCCCTCCGGGAGCACGCCCCAGCAGGTCTCCGTCGAAGGCGAAATGGGAAAGCAACCCGCTCAGGGGGATGTCGGTGCCAGCCAACAGAGAGAAACTGAGGAGGGGAAGCAAACCGAACAGATGGCGCACACGACATGAGCGGAACATCGTTTTGCCTCCTTCGACAGGAACGCATGTTGCACGGATGGGAGCCGGGTGCCGAAAGACGCCGCACGGTCGCAGACCGTCCCACAACACCGGTTCATACACTGCTTCCAGGGGACGCCAGCAGCAGGAAGTGGTCCCGAATCCGCCGCACAGACTCAAGCACACTTGCCGAATCGGCACTGGTCACCTTCGCGCGACTGAAGACCAGACGGGCAAAGACCACGGCGATCACTTTCAGATCAGCGGCAACGACGGGATGATCCTGCGCCGTCGCCTCCGCATGCTCCAACGTATCGACGTTGCCCGGCCGCGGTAGTCCGGCAAAGGCAAGAAGCTCCTGAACAAGCTGATGAGCCACCGAAACGACCGCCCCGGCCTCAGTCTTCGGAGTGCGCAGCAGCGTGCCCCAAAGGCGGGTACAGCGACGTTTGAGACGCCAGTATCGGTAGCGTGCAAGCAGTTCCGCCTGATGGCGAAGCAACGTCCAGAGCCCTCCGAGGAAGGCCAAAGGCAGCAGCGCTGGAACAGGCCCGGCGTGAGTGAATCCCGCAAAGAAGTCGATCACTATCCGCCAGAGCACGCGCCGCGCACGCGCCAACAGGGCGAACAAACCTGCCCTGGCCTGCTTCCAGGCCCCCAACAACCACTGCTTCCCAAGCTTGACAGCCGCCTTGGCCAGGTCCTTTGGTCCGGGCTCGACCGTCTTGGCCTCCATCGCCGCTTCCCGACAGACAGCCTCAACCGCTTCGGACATCTTGCTCTTGTCTTTACGCGCTTCCAGGACGTCTTTCCTGGCAGGGCTGGCGACCTTCTTCGGCTTGAGCAAAGCAAACTCGGGTGGCCGGGCTTCCCACTCCTCACCGAACGGGTCCAAGACTTTGGCCAGGAAGCCGGGCTTGCTCTCAATCCGCATGTCACCGGGCGGCACACCGTCGAATGTCAGCCAACCGAACGGCTCGCAGAAAACCTGGCTCCAGGCGTGCGCATGGTACTCGTAGACCTCGAATGAACCAGTCAGCACATTGTAGTTCCCTGGTGAATACCCAGTGGCCAAACGAGCTGGCAAGCCGGCACACCGAGCGAGGACAACGAATGCCTGGGCAAAGTGTTGACAGTAACCCACTCTCGACTCAAAGAGGAAGTAGTCCACCACCTCCGCCTCCGGAGGAATGGCGGGGGCGGTGAGCTCATACGTGTAGTTCCCCCTCAAATAGTCCTTGATCGCCCCCGCCTTGGCCACGGCATCTTTATGGCCGACGGTGATCTGTTCGGCAAGTTCAGAGACGCGAGAGGAGATCAGCCCCTTCTCCAAATGGCGGTACGGACTGGGGAACTCAGCGCTGCCCCAACGCTCATCGGTCTCACGGGTGGCCCTTGCCGACAGTTCTTCCTGGCGCTGGGAAGCCAGTTCCGACGTTCCGAGCCTGGCCGTAGCGCCGTGCCACGGGCGTTCCTTGCCTCCGGGCGCCTCTGATCGGCGACCGCTCCTGGCCGCGTATGCGAGACCTTCTGATGCTGGAATGGGAGAGCTTAGAGCCACTGCCTCCGGCACAGGCTGTTCAGCGTCGCTCTTCCTCCTCCCCTGTCGTCGCTTCCGCCCTGCCGGCCCAAGTCGGAGAGCCCGCTTCGGCCGTTCCGCGGCCCGACTACCGTAACGAGTCATGAACTCCCAGTTACTGGCGATCAGAACAGACCGCTCACGATCACGCTGACCTGCCTCGTGGGCTGCGATGATCGCGTACTCCGCCCGGGCCAACTCCCGCCCGAACGCAGCGGCCGCTTCCGTCGTTCCTGCTTCCGTAGGGACACCGGAGGCACAGACATATTGCCACGGAAGAGCCGGGATGTTACGGGTCAAGGTCGCACCGAAGCCACGGAAGCGCATAGTCGGAGGGAGAGCACGTGCCGCGGCCGAGCCCTCCCCCCCGCTATACGACGGCGATTGGCGCCAGCGCCATGTCTCGGCTCGATAGGCGCCGAACAGTCTCCTGGAAACAGCCTTCTCGATCGAGAAATGCTGGGGCACGCGCCGCGGTTCAGGCGTGGCAACCATGTCTTCAGGCCCCCCAGCCTTCTGCAGGAGCGTTGAGACCGTCCACTTCTCCCCGTTGTAGACATCATAGAGCTGAGCCAGCCAGTACAACCTGGCCGACGATTTCACCCGCATCACAAGGTCGTCACCAATGGCCCCGCTCCCCGGCCCTTCCCGGGAATCCATCTCACTGTCTCCGGCGGAATCGACGAGGTTCTCCGCGTCTTTCGACACCACGCTGGGCGACTTGCCTTCGTCCACCGTCTTCGCCCCCTCCTCTGACACGATGTACCTCTTGGCCCCGCCGACCCAGTCCTTCCAGAGCATCGGGAACTCCTGCGGTTGCGTCGTTCCGTACGACACGGGCACAACTCCGGCCGAACGCCCCTGAGGTTGCGGAAGAGCCTGGATGAGAAGTACTGCAATGGCAGCAAAAAGGGCGAAGTGTATGGCCCGGTATCGCCACGTGCTGCCCGGGGTTGCCTCAAGCGCCGCATTCGACTCGGGCCCGGTCAGACGCAGGACCCGCGTGTGGTAGAGAAACAGCATCCCCAAAGGGACGTAAGCCAACACCGACAGCAAGTACACCGTTCGGTCTGGAGACGTCCCTCCGAACCCAACCAGGATCAACGAAATCACGACGAGAAGCCCGTATTCCCGTTCCACGCCGGAAAGGGAAAGGCCGAACGCAAGCAACGTAGCCGTCTCGACCAGCGCAACATCCGGGGTCGTCTGCCTGACCCGCATCTGGCACCAGCAAATCGCCCCGATCCCGATCAACGCTTGTGTTCCCTGACGCAACCACATCGGGAACCAGCGTTCGGGAAGACGTGACAGGAAGGCCACCGGGAAGACCAGCGCCAACGTGACAAGGGTCAAGGTCGGATCGCCCGACTGCCAGAGAGCGGAGACGATGCTCACTGACAGCAGGGCGAGACACAGGACCTGGTTTGAGAGGGTGACGTTGCGGTCTTTCACAGAGAACCCAACCGATCGTTAATCAATCCGGAACCGATGCCTTTGCTGTCAGTCGTCGCCTGCCATTGATACCGGTCACGACGTTGCCAGCGAAAGGGCTCTGGTCAACTGCATCCCGGGATGCAATTCCGCGGCATCCACGAGCCTGCTCTTGCCTGGAAGCGGCGCCTGGGAACGCCCCCTACTCCCGGACCGGGCCGCGAACGCTTCGCGACGAGCGCACAGCCACCGAACCGTCATTCCCTGAGCACAGAACACCTCAAGCACGCTTTGGGTGGACCGGGAACTCCCCAAACTCAAGCAGTAGACAGATGTATCACGGGGCAGACTGTCTCCGAGCACGAATGCGGCATCTGCAAGGCGCACAGGCCCTGCCTTGAGAGTGGCCAACGTGTATAGCAGTTTCTTCTCGGCCTCCGCGGCAGGCCCCGGGGGGATGGCCACGATCCTCTCGCCGCCCGCACAAAAGGCCAGATTGCAGTAAAGCCCGGCAACGTGCGAGCAAATGCTGGCCGCCGCCCGAACTTGGTATTCCAGGTTCGACCAGTGTTCAGCGCCGCTCACATCTTCCTCGAAGGCATCCAGAAGAATCGCAACCGACATGACCGCATTGCGCTCAAATTCCCGCACCATGAGCTTGCCGAAACGCGCGCTCGCCCGCCAGTGGATATGCCGCATGCCATCGGTAGGATTGTACTCACGGATCCCGAAGAACTCCTGGCTCGTGCCAGCGGCACTGACCGGATTTCCGTCTGTGGCAGCCATCCCGCTCCGGGGAGCCAACTCCAGCTCCGTCAAAGGCTCAACACCGGGCATGACCAACATGCTGCGAGGGCAAGAGAAGGAACGTTCACGCACGAAGAGTCCCGCTGGGTCACCACTCCGGAGCGTGAGCGCGTCAAGATCGAACTCACCCCGCTTCATCGCCAGCATCCGCCGGTTGACAACCCGTTCCTCGCGTCCGCCAAGGGATGGAACAACCACGACATGCGGGTCCGATGCCGCGAAGCCACAGGACTCACTGATCACCAGAGGCTGCCGGCGACGGCGCAACCCATTGGACACGAGCACCGGCATGGAAACGACGTGCCCTGCCTCCGCATCACCGACAGCCGCACGAGCGACCTTGACGCCGCGCAGGGAGAACAGGGCCCCAACGAAGCTCGCAATGGTCAGGGCGACAGCCGCGCAGGCGAACACGAACGCGAAAAGCGTCTGATGCACCATGGTGATCATGAACCAGACCACCCCGAGCACAAAAACGACATACCCACGCGATGTCGGCCGAACCGGGAGCTTCATTTGTGCTTTGCTCTTTCCCATCTCTCGATAGGATGCTGCCCCAGAATCGATTCCACGACCTGCTCAGAACTCTCCCATTCCGCCCGAGCTTGAAGCTTGAGCGGAAGCCGGTGACTCAGAACAGCCACGGCGAGGTCACGCACGTCCCGCGGAAGGACGTAGTCGCGTCCCTGGCAGGCCGCCTTGGCTTGACTGGTCCTCATAAGAGCCAAAGATGCACGCGGACTGGCACCGAAGTTGAAGGCGGGATGATGCCTCGTAGACTCGACGAGAGTCACAATGTAGTCTTTCACGGGGTCAGACACGTGGACGGTCCTTACGAGCGCCTGGCACTGCAGAATGTCGGACGCCTGGATCACGTATGAAATATCGTTGATCGGATGACGCGCCATCTGCCTGTCCAGGATGGCACACTCGACCTCATTGCTGGGGTATCCCACGCGCAAACGCATCTGGAAACGATCCAACTGGGCCTCCGGCAACGGATAGGTGCCGTGGAAGTCCACCGGGTTCTGGGTCGCGATGACGAAGAACGGCTTCTGTAACACATGCGAGTGACCGTCAACGGTCACGGCAGATTCGGACATGCACTCCAGGAGGCTTGACTGCGCTCTGGGCGTTCCACGGTTGATCTCGTCCGCCAAAATCACGTTCGCGAAAATCGGTCCGGGGATGAAATTGAAACACGCGCTGTGCTCATCGTAAACATTGACCCCGGTGATGTCCGTCGGGAGCAGGTCCGGGGTGAACTGGATGCGCTTAAACTCGGATCGGATCGACTTCGCCAGCGCACTGCCAAGCATGGTCTTGCCGACCCCGGGCACATCCTCAATCAGAACGTGCCCATCGCTGAGCATTGCCAGGACGATATTCTCAATGACATCGTCTTTCCCCTGCACGACCCGGGCAATGTTCCCGGTGACGGCCCGCACCATCGTCTGCAGGAATTTCAGATCAAAGACACGGCTGTCCAGCTCACCTGACACAGTGGCCTCGTCCATGTCAGACTCGACCTCATTGTAGACCAGCAGCGACTCTCCGAGCTGCGTGACATCCATGTGTTTGAGCTCGAGGGGTTCTGTGAGTGGAGCCGAATTAACGAACGTACCGTTGCGGCTCCCCATGTCCTCAACAGTCAGCACATTTCCGTCGCGCGCGAAGCGCACGTGGCGGCGCGACACCCCCCTCCCAGCCAGAACGAGATCACAGTCGGTGCTCCGACCAACAACGGTGATCCCCTCCGGTATCACATACTCGCTGACTTGTTTATAGCCCTCTTGAACGATGAGCTTCGGCATACGTTATCTCTCCGGCAGGCGTCAGTGGCGGTCAGTGGGTCGGGCGCAACTGCGGGAACAGGATCACATCACGAATGGACTCAGCTCCAGTGAGCAGCATCACCAGTCGGTCAATCCCCATCCCCATCCCACCGGCCGGAGGCATGCCATGCTCCAGAGCCGTGAGGAAGTCCTCGTCCAGGCGTTCGTGTTCATCGCCCCCTGCATCCACAGCCATGGCCGCCTGTTCCTCAAACCGGGCACGCTGGTCCGTCGGGTCATTCAGCTCGGAATACCCGGGAGCAATTTCCTGGCCATTGATCTCCAGCTCAAAGACATCGACGACGCTCGGGTCGTCCTCACAACGCTTGGCAAGCGGGACGAGTTGAGCAGGAAGGCGGGTCACAAATGTGGGCTGAATCAGCGTCTTTTCGATGGTCTTCTCGTAGACCTCGTGAGTCACATCCAGATCGGACATGGCCGGATCAAGGTCCAGGCCCATGCCGGTCGCCCGTTCTCGCCGCTCCTCCGGGGTGACCTCATACCAGTCAGCACCGCCCTTCTCACGCACCAGATCGGCATACGCAACACGACGCCAGGGGCGCTCCAGATTGATGATAACGTCATCCGCATGCTCAATCTGGAGTGTGCCAAAGACATCCTGCGCGACTGTGGTAATCAGTTCCTCGACCAAATCCATCATGACACGACAATCGCCATAGGCTTGATAGATCTCGACCATCGTGAACTCGGGGTTGTGGCGGCGCGACAGCCCTTCGTTCCGGAAATTACGGTTGATCTCATAGATGCGCTCAAAGCCACCGACGAGCAATCGCTTCAGATACAGCTCCGGGGCGATCCGCATATACATTGGGCAGTCAAGAGCCGCGTAGTAGGTCTCGAAAGGCTTGGCGGCCGCTCCTCCTGCAAGATGCTGCAACATCGGGGTTTCCATCTCGAGGAAGTCCCGTTCATCCAGAAACCGGCGGATGCGCTTGATGATGTCACACCGCTGCTTGAAGAGAGCCCGGACCTCTCTGTTACTCACCAAATCCAGATAGCGTTGTCGGTACCGCCGTTCGATATCCGTCAGCCCATGCCACTTCTCGGGCAACGGGCGCAGCGACTTGGCCAGTAGCCGGAACGACTCGACCCGCAGGCTGACCTCACCCATGCGCGTCGTAAACATCACACCCTCAACCGACAGAATGTCCCCAATATCCAGCGCCTTGAACGACGCGAATGCACCTTCACCCAGCCGGTTCTTCTGCACGTACAACTGGATCCGGTCGTCCTGATCCAGAACGTCGGCAAAGATGGACTTTCCCATCTTGCGCATGGCCATCAGACGCCCCGCAAACGCGAAATGGAGCTCGGCCTCGTCGCCTTTCTCCGCATGCGCGGCACGAGCGGCAGTCACAGAGCTGATCCCGTCAACACGGCCCCCATAGGGGTCGACGCCCTGTTCTTTCAGAGCCGCCAGTTTCCCTATCCGCTGGTCGCGGATGTCGGTTGGGTTCAGTGCCTCCTGCTCCGGTCTCGCGCTATCCTGTTCCTGTGTCATTCAACGCTCTCCTGTTCGCTCAGTTCAATCGTGTATCCGGTTTCAGGGTCGTCCGGGCGGCCCATTTCTGACCGGCCAGTGGGCAACCTGCAATATACTGCCTGGACGGCCTCTGTTCTAACCCGCGCTTCGCGCAGAGGAAGACCGGTGACCGGGCGCACTCGCCTCCGCTATCGCCCTCGCCCAACGCCTCAGGACACGGATCGAGGACTGCTCAACGACCAGCATAGGCCCGTCTGCTCCAACAACGGACACTGTCAGAACAGACGATCGGGATGGGGAGCTTATTGAGAGAATGTCTCGAAAGGGCTCTGACGCGACGGTTGATGGTCCGCGAGTCATTGTCGGGAAGATGGGTGTCGGCCGGTCTCGGAGGGAGCCATGGGGAGAACTGCCGCCGCTCCCGCCGATTCTCCCCTTCCTCACTGCCCAATGACGGCCAGTTGCCCCTGAACAGCTTCCGGCACGGACATGACTGAACTGGGAAGGCAAAACCGACACCGAGGGGGATGGCAGGTCAGTGTTCCTCGTCCTCACCGAAAGCAAATGCCTTGTAGGTCTCAACGCGCACAAGCTTCGGGTCACGCCAGGCGTTCACCGGCATTTTTCCCTTCAGGCACAGACGGGAAAGAAACTGCATCTTGCCCGGAATCTGGTCCCATACCTGCGGGAGATACGTTGAGCGACGCCCATCTTCAGTGGACAGAACGACCCCGTGAATCCCCGGCTTCAGCTTGCGCATGAGATCCTCCGCATCCGTGAAGGCCATCGGGACGGGTTGCGTGAGGACGCTCACCTCAAAGTGAACATCACGGAGTTCACTCTCCTCGAGTTTGGGGAATCGGCGATCCTTAAACGCTGCGCTCAGGGCGTTCTGCTGCACGGCCTGAACCAGGGGATGGACTGGGAATATGTTCCCTATGCAACCGCGCAGTTTTCCACCTTTAGTCAACGTGACAAAACACCCCAGTTTCTCGGTCAGGGTGGAAGAGTAAAGGGGGAGCTTGGGAAGTTCGACGTCCCGCAAGGCAGCTGAGACCGAACGGCGAGCCAAATCGAGAAGCAGCGTCTGCTCTCCGCTGCTCACCGGATCACCCTCAAAATCCGGACGTTTCGGCGCAATCGCCATCCCGTCCTGAGCCGATGTGTGCGGATCAATAAAGGCCACGCAGCCATACCCCACGATCCGAGCTTCACGATTCCTGGTCGCGTCACCCGAGTTCCTGTAGTCAATGAGCACCGGCTTCCAGGAGCGCCGTTTGGCGATCTCCAGCAGAACGCCGACGGGGGCCTTCCCGCACAGTTCCTTGCCCGAGACAGCCTCGCCATCCAGCTCAAGAATCGCGTCAAGGCACCCGCGGTCAGCAGCGGTTGCCGCCGCGTAGGTCTTGTCGTGAGAAAGGTCGCTGCTGACTACGAGGACTGTGTTCTTGTCGTCAAGTATAGGCAGCAGGGCTTCGGCGATTCGCTCGGCGTTCAGTTCCTGCCCCAGCACAATCGGGATCAGCGTAAAGGAAGCAAGTCGGCGCTGGAGGAACGGGAGCATCACCTCCAGAGAATGCTCCTTCTGGTGAGCCTTGGGTAAGCTGGCAAAGAAACCGTACTTATCCCGGAGCTCGCCGGCCACTGAGTCGATCGGGATATCGCCAAGAGCATTACGGTATGCATCAACGTCCAAAATTGACCCGCCGCCCCGCATGCGAACGCGGTGCGCGGGAGCCATCACAACAACGCGTTTCGTCCCCTCAGGGATCTGGCGGAACCCCTGAGCGGCCACGACGCCGGAGTAGCGATAGCCCGCGTGAGGAGAAATGATCGCTCGAACCCGTCCCGGGGCAAGCGTTGCCGGAGGCTGCATGAGCAAGGTGTCAACCAGAACAGTGAGTTTGGTGGGATCCGCGGGATAGAAGCTCCCCTGAACGGTTGGCTGGCGCACGCGCAGTGCGTCGGCTGACGGCTCCGCTGCGGCGGCCCACGATCCGCTTCCCCAGATGGTCGCCAGGGCACTCACTCCAATGAAAGTCCGGATCATTGCTCTCATCGTTATTACCGTTCTGCCCCGATGGACTCTATTGACTCATCCTGCCCGCTCTCTTTACGGCGAACCAGGAAAACGAACTCCCTTAGCATAAGCGCTTTGACCAGATGAATCACACCCAGTTCCGCTCGTTCCTTGTCCCACTCAAACTCCGTGGCCATTTCGTCGGCAACGTTGCGAAGAGTCGCCCCGTCCCTCAGGGAGTGAGTAAGGACAAACTCACCATGCTGGTCCAAGAGGAGCCGCCTTCTCTGGTTCAGTTTGAACCACCGCCCAAGCCAACGCTCGGCAGGAAATACGTGGCGCCGGATCATCACCATCAGTTCGCCGTTGGCGGCCCGATGCTGCTCCAGGCTCGGGTGTGCGTGCACCTCGACGTCCAAGGCACGCTGCACATCGAACTTCGGTTTTGGCAGCTTCGGGTCGGACTTCTTCCGGCGGAAAGGATTGAACGAGGTAAGAAACGACATCGCTGACACCTGAGCCATTCTGTAGTTGCGCCGCCCATGGCCCCAGCGTCAAGCGGCGTGAGTCAATGCTCTCTGACTTCGACAGCCCGGTTTTAGAGCACTTCCTCGCCGTCCATGGTGCCGACCTGGATCTCAAGTTCGTCCCGCTCCATGATGCGATCCACTTTGCCGTCGAGAATCCAGAGGACGCGATCTGAATGGCTGAGCATCTTCATATCGTGAGTAGCGGAGATGATCGTCACATTCGATTCGACCTTGAGCTCGTGCAGAAGCCCGATAATCTCCTCGCCCGTCTTCAGGTCGAGATTCCCCGTCGGCTCATCGGCCAAAATCACCCGTGGCGAGTTTGCCAGAGCCCTGGCGACAGCCACGCGCTGCTGTTGGCCGCCGGAAAGCTCGAGCGGATGGTGATGTAGACGGTCGCCAAGCCCCACTCGAGTCAACACCTCGCCTGCCCGTTCCTCGGCTTCCTCGACAGGCAGCCCCGAGAAGATGAGAGGCAGGGCGACGTTCTCGGTAGCCGACATCACAGGAATGAGATTGAACGTCTGAAAGATGTAGCCCATGTTATTGCAGCGCATGTAGGCCAGTTCACGCTCAGAAAGCTCGGCAATATCCTGCCCATTGAGGAAGATCTTCCCACCGGTAGGGTTGTCGAGGCCACCAATCATGTTGAAGAATGTGGACTTGCCGGAACCGGAAGGCCCCATGATAGACAGGAACTCGCCCTCATAGATGTCAGCCGTCACGCCGTCAAGGGCCTTCACCACCTCGTCTCCCAGGCGGTAGTGTCGTTCCACGTCTTCAGTATGGATAACTACGGGGTTAGTGGACATTGCTGACGTCTCCGACCTGGATGTCGATGTTGGCCCGGTCCTCGATTCGGTCGCAACGACCGTCCCGAATCCAGACGACACGATCACACTTATCCAGCATCTTCATATCGTGTGTGGCGGATATTACAGTCACGCCCATCTCCTCTGTCAACCCCACGAGCAGCTCAATAATTTCTTCCCCGGTCCGCACGTCGAGGTTAGCCGTGGGCTCATCGGCCAGGACAATTGCCGGTCGATTGGCCAATGCGCGGGCAACCGCAATACGCTGCTGCTGCCCCCCTGACATCTGCGATGGCTTGTGGGTCAGGCGATGGCCAAGCCCAACAGCCTTGAGAATCTCACCCGATCGCTCAAACGCCTCCTCGGAAGGAACCCCGGCAAAGGTCATCGGCAACATGACGTTCTCGAGACACGTCATCACGGGAATCAGATTGAAAGACTGGAAAATGTAGCCGATCTTGCGGCAACGCAGCCACGCCAGTTCGAATGCGTCGAGCTGCGCGATGTCGACCTCATCGATGAAGACCTTGCCTGCACTGGGCTTGTCCAGTCCCCCGATCATATTGAAAAACGTCGACTTGCCGGAGCCGGAAGGCCCCATGATCGCGAGGTACTCGCCCGCATAGACGGATAGATCGATTCCACGCAGAGCATGGACCTCGATCTTGCCCATTTGGTAGACCTTCTTCACACCTTGCGCATGAACAACCACGCGACGGGCCGCAGTCTGCTCATCGAAGTAAAGGAAGTCTCGAGCGTCCTTGTTGCTCAGTGTTGCACCAGTCGGCATGCTCATAGTTCCCGATCTCACGGCCCGGGCTCGTCTTGGCACCGGGACTCCATATCAGACATTCGTGCGCAACGCGTCCGCCGGCACCATCCTGGCGGCGACCGTGGCCGGGTAGATGGCGGCCACGATGGACAGGACAGTGCCCGAAAGCACAGACTGAACACCACACCCAAACAGATGCACGAACGGCGTGCTCTCAAACAACATCACGACTCCGGTACTCAGCATGTAGGCGATAAAGGGAACCACAAAACCGAGAACAGTCCCAATCACGGATCCCAACACGCCGATGAGAAAACTCTCGATGAGGAAGAGCTTGACCACGAAGCCGGAAAGCGCCCCAAGACACTTCATTGTCCCGATCTCACGGATGCGCTCAGTCACGGACATCAGCATTGCGTTCGCGATCCCGATGAGCGTCACCAGCATCGAGACCACCGTGATCCAGATCTGCCGAGCCCGTTCCTGCGCCTTGCGTTTGAGGACCTTGGCCTTCTCCTCCTCGCTCAGTTCAGTGGTGAGGGAGGAATAGACGGTCTGTGAGTTCAGCGCCGTCAGTTCGTCGGCATCGTAGCGACCGTGGAAGTAGTCCAGCACAACCGGCTGGCGCATCGTTTCCAGCCATCGGCTGAGTTCCGCAGCCGCCACCGGGGGAAAGACCTCGTGGGGCAGCAGCAGGAGGTGAGAATCCCGGAACAGTTCCTCCAAGCTCGTGACATGCGTATACGACGGTCCCGAAAACTGCGTCGGCAACGAGGACTCGCTTGCCGTCAACGACTCGGCCTGCGTATAGAAAACCCGGATAGAGCCGGCATCGGCTCGGTCAGCGATCCGGGCAAACAGGCGCTCCTTCTGCGCCGAATCCAGCTTCCCGGACACGATCACGGAGAGTGTGTGTTCCTTGAATGTCCCGACCTCCTCCTCGACCAGCTTCATAAGGCGGGTCACCTCGGTCTTGGTCCGGTTCTCGTCGGCAAGCCCTGATTTCAGCCCTTCGCCGGTCAGCACGGACATCAGGAAGGCAATCCCCAACACAACCCCGCTCATGGTGATCAGTGATCGCCCAAGCCGAATTTTCAGCCCGCGCAGGGTAATCCGAATAGCAATCCCCCAAGGCAGAATCACCTGCTCTCGGGTTCTGCCCTCGGGGACGATGGCTTCGCCGGATTGTTCAGTCATGGGTCGTCGTTCCGTGTTGTCCCAAAGGTCTGCCGCCTGACCGGCCTCGAGGCCCTACAGAGGCAAGCCTGAAATCGCCTTCGTGATCAGCGTTACAGCAACACATGCCATACCTATGAGCCCTTCGCCGACCAGATAGCCGGCCATGACAATGGGCAGGACACGCAGGACACGTTGGCGCCCGAACCTCTTGTGGAGGTAAAAACGGGCGATCAGCGCCCCTATGATCTCAAGAATGAAAACATGGCAGCTGTGCCCGAGCCCGCGTACGAAGCCGTAAACGAACATGATCGGCGCGCCGAACTGCCGCAAAATCGTGAACATGGCTGTGGTCGTTATGGTCCCGGCAAACAGGATCATCGGCTTAAAGGACTTCTCGAACATGGTCTCAACGAGGCCATCACCAGTTGTTGCCGACCAAAGGATGAGCGAACGCTTGATGCGCAGATCCCACATGATCTCAGTATATGGGAACACGGCCGACGGGATCTCGGATGAGTGCCAGATAAACCCCCAGAAAACGAACCCCAGAAGAATCGACAACGGTTGACGCATCAAGTCAGCTTTGATCAGGCTGGTGAACTTGGTCCCGGTCAGCTCTTTCACTCGGAAAGACATCGCCATTCCGCCGTAGTTCTCTTCGGGGTTGGGGGCCAGCCACACGCTGAGTCCCTTCGCACCCGAAAGGAGGATGACACTCTCACGCACAAACGGGATGTCAACATGCTGTCCGTTCACGGCGATGAGACGAGCATTGAGATAGGATTCAAGCGGAGTGAAGAAGAAGACAAAGAAGATGAGGAATGCCATGGGGAACTGGGGAACAAGTACCTTCCATAATGCAACGAATGCAGCACCGGCAATGAAGTACCCCACCACACAGAGCTTCAGCGACCAGTCTCCGCGCCCGGGAGGCACAGCCCAGGGATCACTGCGGTCCCCAAACAACTCCTTCTGCTGCTCGCGCTTCTCTTTTCCGCTCTTGTAGAACGCCTTGGCCGTCTGAAAAATGCTGACCAGGGCGATCCCAAGCGTACACCCCAAGCCGAAACTGAAGTAAAAATCGATGCTGTTGGCGATACTTGTGTCCACCGTTCCCATGCCGGGCTGCCAGGTCGTCAGTACGCCGGAGTGAACCAGAATTGGGTTCAGGATGAAGGTGACAATGATGGCCAGCCCAGTGCCCATGATGCCCCACCAGGGAATGATCATACCCGTGATAACCAGGGAAAGGTGCCAGGTGATTCCCGTGGGAACGGCAGGCAGAATGCTCTCGGTGATGGTCGTACTGTCATACCACGGAATGGGGAAAATCATCATCGGTTTGGCGAGAAATGCCCCGGTGATGACGGGCAGACCGATGTAGAAAATACCGAACGCCAAGCCAATCATCGTGCCGGACGAAAACGCTCGCCATTTCCAGGCATTCTCTTTGTCACCCGCGTCAGCAATGGCCATGGAGCCCTGAGCCGCGATGGGGGCAAACGGGAACGGCAAACGCTCAAGGTCGGACGTCACTCGGAACAGCGCGTAGCCAAGCGTATAGCGTTTGATAAACGCGAGAACCCACGTCCCAAGCCCGAAGACAAAGAACGGCATGAGCCAGTCCTTGTGCAAGAACGTCCTCTCAGTAATCGCTGGGGAATCCGCGGGTGGAGCAAACCAGGTCGGAAACTGCCCCGCGAGACCAGCACTGAGGACAGCATCACTGCGCACGATGTATGCCCGATACACGAATCCCCCGAAAACCCCGCCATGAGCAGCCATCATGGCTCCGGCGACGCCGAGAAGGAGTACCACCTCCTGACGATTCATCGTCTTCAACGCTCGACGGCTGATCTCCGAGAAGATGATCAACGTCACCCACGAGGCCGCGCCGAATCCCCCGCCATTCAGCAGGTTGAGGTAAATCGCGCCGGGCAGCATCAGGACGCCGCAAAACAGCGCCCCGAGTATGGTCGTCCACGTGAAGCCGTCCTTATACTCGGTCGGCTCATCAAGGATCGTCCGATACAGCTCCAGCTCTTTGTCTTGTGCAACTCGTTCACGTGCCGCCACGGTGGTTTTTCTCCGTCAGCGTTGCATACATTGCCGTCAAAAGGCTCAATCGGTTCGCGTCGCCTGCTACGCGGCCGTTGACTCGCCATCATCGTCGCTCGGTGCCAACATGGCTCGAGCCCGTTCCAGATACGCCCGCTTCTCCTCGTCAGGAACCATGCGCCAGTCCAGGAAGTGCTTTCGCAGGATCCTCAGGAAGAGATAGTTGGTCCGTTGCCAAGCGGAAATCCCCCCGGACAGGTGCGCCAGTCGCATGCGCGCTACGCTCTGTCCATGCTCGGGATCCTCAGTCAAATAAATCGTCACCTCCTGGCTGACGCCCAGATCGTAGGGCCGTAGCCACGTCACAACGCGCAGGGCCGCGGCCGGTTGTTCGCCGTAGCGCTCCAACGCACACTCTGGGGGAGAGGCATAGAACTTCCCCGAGGATCCCTCGCCAAACTCGTCAAGCCAGCCCATGAAGTAAGCGACAATACCGATACTGTCCCGGCGATTGAATGTGAACGGGAGGGTGAAGGAAATCACGCCATCCTCAGGCTCCGGAACGCGCCACTTCATGTCTTCGGCCGGAGCCGCAAGACGAGCGGCGGCCCGAGCCGGGAACCAGGTTGAGAGAATCACGGCCGCCATAATGACGACTGAGTACATCACCGCATAGATCGACGAGTAGTTGATCGTCAGTCCGGCACTCAGGCCGAGTACCTTCACCAGAGTTCCCGCGAAGTTCGCAATCAAGTACCCCCCCAGAGCGCCCACGACCGCGTAGACACACGCCTCGGCGATAAACAGGAAAAAGACGTGGAAGGGATTCAGCCCAACCGCGTTGTAGACATAGATCTCGTCACGCCGCTCGTAGACGCTCCCGCGCATCGTGTTGAGGACGGTCAGTGAGGCGATCAGCAACGGAATAAGCAGTTCCAGGTAGTTGGATCCGCGCGGCCGGCGGAACTTCGCCCCGAAATACGCCGTGTCACCGATCCCGTAGAATGCCTTCGACTCCGTCTTCTCGAGATACCGGTCCAGCATCTTCCGGACGCCCTTGTGCGAACCGATCTCGCTCAGGTCAATGGCAATCGAGGCGACGTGCCACCCATGGGTAATCGAGCGGTCATTGCAGATGATGATGTCGCTGCCGGACAGGCGTTTCATCATCTCGGGCATTTCGTCTTCCTCGACGCTGTCCTCGCTCGGGCGACCAATGATGCTCTCAACATCGTACGGCGCCAGGCTCTCGCCATCCAGGTCGTGGACCTGGTCAAACTTCTGCCCGTCATAGATCCCCTTCACAATCAGGACCGTGCCCTGCACACGAATACGGACCTCGGACGTCTCAACCATTCGGGGACTGATCTTCATCTCAGCCGCCATGCGAGCGGGAATAAAGCACGTTGAGGGATCGTCATCGCGGAACCAGTAGTGCGCGTGTTTCTCATCTTCCTCGTGCGGCTTGACCTTCGTGATGAACATCGAGTCAAAGACCACCGGCTCACACTGATTCACCCGGAGCTTCCCCTTGAAATGGCTGAAAATCACTTCAGGCTTCGGTTGCCGCTGTTTTGGAAAAATGACCAGACCGGAGGCGGGCAACCTGATCTTCTCACGCGCTGGCGGAGCGGCCTCTTCGGAAGCGACGGTTCCCTCGTCTGCCGGCTTCTCCGCAACCGTCTCGCCCTTCTCTTCAGCTTCCTTCTTTGCCTTTTCCCTGGCAGCTTTCTCAGCCTTTTCCTTCTCCTCAATCGCCCGCTCAGCCAAGTAGTTGATTGGGGTAATGGGCTCCTCTTTGGTGTTCCGGAAAGCATCGAGTTTTGCCTCGTCAAAGAGGTTGATCACCTCCAGGTCACGCCCCTGGACCTTGACCGTTGGCTTGGGGCCCTCTCCCTTCAACATGTCAGGAGTGATCCCCAGTTCACGAGCAGCCCCCAAACCAAGGACACATTTCGACTCGTGCTCATTCTCGAACCATGTGTCCCCCACCACGAGGAAGTCCGCTACCTCGAAGTCAGGGGCAGGCCCGATTGGCATCGACCCTTTGGCCGCCCATTTCAACGACTTGCCGTCCACTTCACGCACGACGGTCACGGACAGATTATCGATCTCCTCGGGACTGATGTACGTCTCGGCCTCGAGACGCTTGTTCATCGGCATGATGCCCCACAGCCCACCAACATCCCAGCGACGAACGGCAACGTCGTAGTCATTAACAAAGGCGTTGACCAGCACGGTTGTCTGGGTACCGAGGTGGCCCAGCGTATTGCGACGAATCTCGATGCCGGTGTAAGGAGCCCGTCCGATCGGGTACTCGACCTCGACATAATCGTTCTCAACCGCCGTAAAACAGATCATCACGAATGTGATCAACACAAGGGTCGAAGCGGTGAGGGCCGTTCGCACTTTCCGTTTGCGCATGTTGTTGATGCCCAGCAGGAAGCCGGTGAAGGCAGCACTCGCCTTGCTAACATCGGCCGTCGCCTGCTGGCCATGGATGATCTTCTGATACTCGGTCACGGCTGCACGGAACTTGGTGCTGACGAAAAACGTGACCAGAATACTGAGCATCAGAGTGATGAAGCCAAGGAGAATCATGAAGGAGGACCGGACGATCTCGAAGGCAGGATGGATCGCACGCAGGGCAAAAAAGACGGCCAGGAAGATGATCCCAACCCACATGATTTGCCGCCGAATGTCAGAACTCCCGACCATCAGTTTCTCGGCAAAAAAGGCAAACGGAATGAGCAGAAGCAGGTAGAAAATGATGCCGTACACAGCCTCGTTCTTGCTGTTCTTTATCACCGGATGAATGCTGGTCGAGTAAGCCAAGCTGTCCTTCATCATCTGGAAGGCTTCGTAATGGCGCCCCTCCTTCCGCAAATCGGCGGCCCCAATGGATAGATCACGCGCCTTGTTGGCAGACTCGATTGTCGGTTCATCAAGGAGTTCATATTTGCTGTAGCGAAGCACGCGCCGCGTGTTGATTGCCGACATGCTCCGAGCAAGGTCATCCCCCGGGTGATACATAAATGTGACATCGGCTGCCAGGTGCCCTTTGCCTTCCAGTTCGTCCTGCTCAACCGCGATCTCCGATTCAAACTCCTTTGGGGTGACATTCAGAGAGACGCCTGATATTCGTAGGAGGCTTTGGTTCTCCGGCGCGCCGGAAAGATACGTTGGGTAGAAGATCGCGTCCGGCTCGAGATACAGCACATACTCACCGGCGTAGAACTGCTCGGCGTAGTAGCGTTTTGGCCTAGAAAAGCCGCGCACCAGACGCGCCTCAACGCGGTCGTAGAGTTTCATCTTCTGAGGATTCTCAGCCTTGAAGATGTGAACAGGAGTGCATCGGAAGAGCACGATTCGTGTCAGTTCCGAGACTTGATGCACACGACGCCGTTCGGTCGGATACTTCTTCTCGTAGCCCAAGTCGCGGATCCAGTTGATCTCTCCTGACTCAGGGTTTGAACGTGCCGCGTGAAACGACACCATCCACCAACGGTGGGCAAAGCAATTTCGGAAGCGGAAACGTCCAAGCTCATCACTCATGGTCAACGGGTAGGGATCCATGTGCCCCGTCCAGTAACCACCGCCATTCTCATAGCCCCGCCAGCTTTTCGCGGACCAAAAAGTCCCGATCATCTGCACGACACTGTTCTGTTCAGGATGATTAGGGACCAGCGAGTTCCCGCGAATGGACGTTGTGAGACCGTCAAAATCACGCCCCCAGACCGGCATGCTGATGGGGATGAACTTCGCCCCACCTCGTCCGACCTGCTCAATGCCCGCAACGATAATACGTTCCAGGTCAACAACATTATCCCACTTGATGTCATCAACCGTGTCCATGGGAGACGCGTAGACCTCACGATTGTCTCCCTTGTTGATAAGCACAAACGATGTGAAACCGTTGAAAACCATCTTGGCGGTGTGGAAGTAGTTGATGAAGTAGTAGGTCCCGCAGCCTTGGACATCTCCTTTGGGCACACGGCTGACGACCTTCTCCTTCTCAAGCGGGTTGAGCTTCTCCTGGGCGGCCTTGAACTGCAGAGCAAACTCTCGGTCAGCCGGAATACAGCGACTTGACCACCACCAGCCTCCCGACGCTAACACCAGTTGGTTTGTCTTGTCAGCAAAGTTGATCTCCAGGCCTGCGACACGGCGTTCACCGGTCTCGCCTCGAATTTCGCGAAAAACGCGCATGTCGAGCTCGATCTGCTCAAGGTAGAACGTGTTTCTCGCAATCCGGTGACGGAGCCGTTCCATCAGCCTGTCAAAGCGCCCCTTCAGGTACTCCTCAAACGCTTCCTCATCCATATCGGGACGGACGACGGTCGGCATCCCGCTTGCCTGCGGAGGGAGTTCCGCATTCGGGTCGAAGTAATTGACGTAACCAGCCCCGTCAACGAGGATATAGGGCTTCGCGTTTGTCAGGCTCTGGTACACCTGTGCCTTCTTGTTGGCCTTCAGGTAGTCATCAAGTTCAGCTCCCTTACCAGACCCGGAGCGCAGCCAGTCAAGGCGTTCCTCCAGTGCCTCATCCTCGGCCTCGGCCGCGCGCTCATCGCACACCAACTCAAGCTCCTGTCGGAACAGCGTGAGGAGGTCGGTGCGGTCTTCCCAGAACGCTTTGTGCAGTCCCTTGAGAACCCGTTTCCGCTTGCTGCCTTCGGCGTCGGCCTCGCTCAACGTCCGGGAACGGGCTTCCTCAAAGTAACGTGGGGCGACGTCGAGCAACTCTTTCAGAAGCCCCAGTTCCGTACTGAATTCCTCTTTCTCTTCGTCATAGCGCTCGATGACTTTCTCCGGTTCAGGCTCAGTCCCCAACGCCGACATCAGGTAGCGACTTCCGGAAGCAGCCTGGCCTCGCCCCCCGGCAACGAACAGGACAACTTTGCGGCGCATTGCCTCCCGCACGTCCGGTTTAACAAGGTTCTCAGCCGCAATCATCAACGCCTGCAGCCCCAGCACCTGTCGAGCCCCCGGGGCCATGTCAGGGATGGAACTCCAGGCATCGTAATAGGCAGACAGAAGTAACGTCTCGTCGCTCTGCTTGGAGAGTTCTGACTGAGGCAGGATGGCCAGGATGTTCCGGACCTTGGTCCGAGTCCAGTCCACTCGGCAGCGAACCGTGACCGTACTCCCCTCAAGAAGCTCCTTCAGCTTGGTCGCGCGCTCCTCCTCGTCTTCCCCTTCCGCAGCATCCTCCGCCCACTTGACGAAGACAACCGGCACGTTGACTGAAGTGTGCGATTCCTTCCTGCGGAAATGCCCAGCGCTCACGTCATCCGTGTGCTCGTTGAAGTAGATGACGGCGCGTGCGCCGAAGTTCGCAAAGTCCTGGAAACGCTCCCGGACGCGCAAGAGCATGATATTGCCGCCGGCCTGGTCCAGGGCACCAATCTTGTCATCGCCGTCCGGGTCGCCTTTGTAGACCACTCGCCCGGTGATCCCCTCCGGCGGGGTTGTGGCCGTCCGCAGGCGGTTCGGGTAGTAGGGATGCGCCACAACACCAGGGATCGGCTTGCCATCCTCCCCAAGGACCTCGCAGAAGACGGTCTTGGGGACGACGACCTCATGCGGCTGCACGATCACTTCATAGCCAAGTTCCTCAAACCGGCTAATGACATGGTCTGCAGTCTTCTCGAAGCCTTCAGAGCCGGCGAAGCGTGAGCCGAACTGAGTGTACTGCTTGATGTCCTCCTGCAACGTCGTGCCGGTGATCCGGTCCGCGATGGCGTCATAGTCGGGCTCACCCGCATCCGGATTCGGCAGGAGTGCCTCCCGGGGCTTCAGAAGTTGGTGGTAGCCAAAACTGATACACACCAGTCCGGCGACGGCCAATGCTAACCAGAACAAAGCGTTGCAGAAGGTCTTCATGCTGCCCTATCAACTCATATAATGCATGCTGAGAACCATTACGGACGCACACTCCGCCACAGGGGGGGAGTTCTGCTAGAGGCGGTGCGGGACGCAGAACGTGTCCATGTAACCAAACGCGTTCAAAATCAGCCCGATGCCGTCCCAGAACAGGTACATACTGACTGCCCCTAGAAAAACTCCCACAAAGAAGGGAGTCATCGTCTTGCGGACGATCATCACGCCACCGGCTTTCAGAGCAACGAACTTGATGATCATTGCCGTAAACAGAGAGCCCCAGACCATATTTATGAAGTAGGTATTGGCTAAAATGTACCCCACAGGATGGAGCGGGAAGCTCACCCAGAGGCTCTTCGCCACGAACAACAACACGGTAACGACGAACGAAATCCCCAGAGCCCAGGCCTGCGGCCGTTGCACGAAATTGCCGTAGGGCTCTCCGTCGTCATGGGCCTTCTGGTAACGCTGATCCTGGAAAGCGACCTCACGGTTCACGAGGCGGACCTGGAAGCGCTGGTTGGCGGCCCAATCGCCAATATAGGGCACGTTCATCGCTCCCTTGCTGTAAGCAATCGAGAGCAGGAAGTATCCACCAAAGAGAAGACCGCCCAGCGCCCCCACCATCGCTCCCCGGGCAACGCACCGGGGACTCACTTTGAACAGCTTGCTCAACTGCAGCATTTCCACCTGTGTAGGCGCGCACATCAAATAGGAGGCAGAACACAGGAAGCCACCTGACACAATCATGATCACGAACATGTCCATCCCGAACAGGTAGGCTCCACCCGCGGCACTGAAGATGATGAGGGGCGTGTAAGGAGTCAGGTACGTCCAGGGCGTTCCGCACTCAGTCCGAATCCGGGCCGTCGACAGCCCGCAGGCCACAATGAAGGTGAAATAGAGTAGCCCTTTGAGGAAACCAACCTCCACGTACTGCATCCAGCAGCAGAGGAACAGCATTGCCCCCCCGAAAACGATGAGGGCACGACGGTAGGTCCACGCTTCGTCGCGATCATCAAAGTCCTCCTCGCCCGTCTCACGGCCGAACGCTTTCAGAAAGACCAGCTTCAGGTGCCGACGAGCGGCATAGAGAGTGATCACGGCCAACGCTACATAAGCCCCCGTGTGCTGTTCACGCACAAATGGGAAGTCCTTGATCGATTTCCAGCTGGTGAACATCTCCTCACGCAGGTAGAACGGGAGAGAACAGACAAAGAAGCAGAGGAGAATGCTGGCCAACAGTTCGAGTTCGATGAAAAACGCGATCGGCAGGACGATCAACGAAACATTGAATGGATGCCAGTAGAAGCCGCGAAAGAAGGAATACAGCGGCCTGTTGTTCTCGAAGAACTTCGCGATGTCGACCTGAGAGCTGATCATCGGCACGCGGAAGTAGTGGTGCAACCCCTGAAGCGAAATGAGAAAAACCGAGATCCCGAACCCGACCCACATGGCCCGCTTCTTGAACAGAGCAAACACGACACGACCATTCTCATCTTCTTCCTGCTCCAGAAGAGCTCGCGGAAAGATCAACATGGGGAAAGAGAAACGCTCGTTCTCTGCCCACTGCCTGCGCATGATGACCATCAGGGCCAACAACGCGGCAAACAGCGCCATGATCATTGTCCCCCAGCACGCCGCCGGTTGCAGCCACTCCCGCATCGGGATCATTCCCCGCATGCGTGACAGAATCCCCGCGAACGAGAACGTCTTGTCAGGCCTTATGTCCACCCGAGCGCGCTGATTCAGAGGAAGCTTCTCGTAGTCTGAGGCCCGGACCTCATTCCGTCCTTGGTAGAGGCTCTGGATCGCCTCATTGTTGTAGAGGCGCAGGTCAGAAATCCGAGCACTCCCCGCCCCTCGGAACTCAAAGACAATGTCCATGTACTCATCGAGCCGATCGGGGATCACCACCTGGGCATGGCAGACAGGATCAAACCCGCTCGGCGCAGAAAAGCTGACTTTTGTGTCACGATTCAGACTGTTGACGTTGAACTTGTCGTCCTTGTCAGTCAGCACGTAACAGTTCAGCATGGTCCCCCCCTTGGACTCGTCGATCTTGACAAAGTAGCTCAGGTGATAGTTCTCACCGGGGACCAGCACATCCTTCCCGTCCTTCTGCCGGGGAACGCGGTACTTGAGCAGAACCATCTCAAAGTCCGTTGTGCACAACTGAACACAACGCTTGAGGCCCTGCGCGTTGTCCTCTAGATCCTCTACCGTCACATGCTCTGGATCGGGCAGTTCGGCCGCTACGCCTTCCTCGTCCTTCGTTGGAGCAATGGCCAGGTAGTAGCCTTCGAGCGGGGGATCACGTTCGAAGCCGCCGTTGTCGACCAGCTGTGGTCCATGCGGCCAGAGCTTGTCAGAGTAGTGATGGAACAGTCGGGCCTGGTTGTTATCCCGTGGAACGGTGTAAATGAGCCCGATGCAGCGGTACCAAATGCCGTGCCCCATCCACGGCGCCGCGACCATCAACATCGCGTAGATGACGATGAGTTCGCCGCGAGGAAGCTTGACCTTCTTGTTGAGCAACTCGAAGAGGAGAATGATCAGGAAAACGCCCAGAAAGACACCGACACCACCAATGGGGGGCGAGTTGTCGTTGAGCGCAGTCCGGTTGACCGAGATGACGTTGTGCCAATGCGACCATACCGCCAAAAGGGCGAGGCTGAGAAGCCCCAGCGCAAACGTACGTGCATTGAAATCTCTGCGCACGCTGTCCTTACTCACGAAGCGTCACTCCCGCTTGTTCAGGCACAAGCTGTTCGTGTGTCAAACGGTGTCATTTGGTGGCCTCGAGAGCTCTACGGCAAGCGTCTCCCAGCTCTGCGGGCCTCCGGTCAGTTCCCTCCCCCCGGCGTCACCACACTCCCCTCAAAACAGCAGACTAAAGATCCACAATCTAGTCCCGCTTCAGTCACATGCAAATCCGCAGCCTGGCGCAGGGGGGCGACACGAAGCGGGGCATACAGGGCTCCTTGACTTGACTCAATCTCCCGGTATCCTGTGCCCCATGTAACGGTCTTTGAGCTGCCAGAGAAGCGCCTTGGGGAACCAGGCATGAACGGGAACTGACATCACCATGAAAGCCAATCGATACATCTCGCACCACGTCCTCCCTCTCGCCCTCCTCCTCGCATCGCGATGGCTCGTGGTTGGGGCGGCTGACGCTCCACCAGCCGGGACGGAACTGGTAAGCGATGGACGCCTGGTCTTTCGCGCCAGTACGCGCGTCACCTTTGGAGCGACCTACACCAGGAACGCCGTCAAGGCAACCGTCGCGTCCAAGACACCTGCCGATCTCCTCATACACACAGGACGACGGCCAAAGAACGTGTTCATTGGCCACACACGACTGACAGACGACAAGTGGGCATTCGATACGAAGGCAGAGACAGTGTCGGTGACCATCCCGGCCGGAACGCATGACCTCCAGCTGCGCTTCGATGACACCATGGACCTTGCTCCCTTCAAACGTGACGTCCCGGTGGTCGCCTGTGACGGCTCCTGGAAACGCGGAGCCAATCTTGGCACACTTCAGCTGACCTGTGCCGACGACCACGCCCGAGGAGCTTTCACGTGGCCCGGGCAAGCAGGGCTGTATCGCCTCCGAGCCCGGTTCGGCGGGCAGGACGCTACGGAAGCGGTCGTGGCGACCGCCTCAGCCACGCCGAATGCCGAGGGAGCTCGCCTGCTGTGCACCGGAACGCCGATCACGGTGAATGGTCCGGTAAAGGCCCGAGTCCCCCCGCTCGACTGCCTCGAAACGCAACTGGTGGCCGTCGTGGCAGACATGGAGCGCGTCCCGCGCGACAGACTGGACTTCACGAGCAGTGTCGTCATCGAGGGAGAGGCTTTCACTGCTGAAGGCGGAGGCGCCATCAAGAAGAGCCGTGAGCACCAGAATACACACGGGGGAGGATGCGTGTTCTCATGGGCCAATGCCAGCCACTGGATCGAATGGAGTGCCACCGTTCCCAAAGCAGGGCGCTACCTCCTGACGATCATCGCTGCCACCACCGAAACGCAAGCAATACGCAGCCTGACAATCGATGGCAAACCTGTGGTGGGCGCTGCGCTGACTACCTTCACCAACACAGGCGGCTGGGGACGCTCAACGCCGACTGACTGGCAGGCATTCCGCCCCGTCAAGGCGGACGGAACCCCCGTCGGTGTGGAATTGTCCGAGGGGCTCCACAGCCTGAGAATGGATAACCTCCTCGGCCAGCATCTGAACATTGACGTCATCCTCCTGACTCCCCAACCGTAGGCCGCCGGCCGACGACGGCCCACGGTGGCACCAGCCAAAGATGGACAGCATGTCCGCACCGCGCCCTGCTCCTCCCTCGTTCGCCAAGCCGCTATATCTGCTCTCCGCCGCGTTCTTCTTCATCTTCATGGGCGCCGGAGCACAGCAAGCTTACCTCGTCCCCTATCTGCAAGACGTGGCTGGCTGGACACGCCTTCAGGCAAGTACAGTCGTGGCCTGCGTGTACTTCTCAATGGTGCTGTTCCGCCCGGCCAACCTGTACCTGTTCAGCTCCTGGTCAGACCGACGTTTCACCATGGTCGGCTCTCTGACGTACCTCTGGTTCACCATCAGTATGTTGCTCACCGCCTACCTGAAATCTTACCCGCTGGCGCTTGCTTCAGCTTGGCTGTGGGGGGCCGGAGCGGCGATGATGTGGACGGGAACAACAATGCAGACATTGGCCCTGGCTGATGAAGCAGGCGGACGACACGGAACAGGGATGGGAATCCTCTACTCATCCACCCACGCAGGATGGATGTCCGGCGCCATCCTCCTCGGCAAGGTGTATGAAGCAGGCGGTGGCTCTCAGACCCCGATGCTTTACATCGTCGCCACCGGTATCACCTTGATCGGCATCGGCTTTGCCTTCGCCCTGCCACCGACTCCAGGCACGCCAAGACAAGTTCCGTCGTTCCGCAACATGCTTGCGGTAATGCTGCGTCGGAACGAGGCCATCGCCTGCGTGCTGCAGTTCACCTCTGCTCTCGCCTATGGCCTGATCCTCGGCCTGTTCACGAGCTACGTGGGAGAAGTGCATGGGAGAGAGTGGGTATGGATTTCCGTAGCCCTCTATCCCGCCACCCGCATGGTCATCAGCTTCGAGCGCAGAATTCGGTTGGATTCCGTAACCTGCTTGCCGCGTGGTCATAGGAACTTCTCCTTGTCGATACCACGCTCGTCTGGCGCACTATAGTTGCGTGCGATCTCTGCTTTTTCCAGCTTT
>Ga0209045_1000282_pt1 | contig 64139 bp, 36 predicted proteins | sample SaaInlLV_10m_DNA_4_FD_184664 | JGI IMG/M metagenome (GOLD analysis project Ga0209045, IMG submission 184664) | Marine microbial communities from expanding oxygen minimum zones in the Saanich Inlet - Saanich Inlet SI072_LV_200m_DNA (SPAdes) (version 2) | ecosystem: Environmental > Aquatic >...
GCGGAGGACTCAGGCACGCCGGACGCCCCCATCATCTACCAAGCCGCCCGAGGGGGAACGCCTATTCTGCGAGGCGGACGTGCTGTCAGTGGCTTCGTTCCTCTGAAGAGTTCACCGACCGCGGAGCGCATTCCCCCGTCCGCCCGGGAACATGTTCTGCAGCTCGACCTCCGCGCCGCAGGGGTCACCGACTTCGGCGCACTCCGACCACGCGGCCTGGCCATCGGCATGAAGCACGATCCCGACGTCCCTGCCCATCTGGAGCTCTTCTTTGACGGCCTCCCCATGTCACTCGCACGCTGGCCTAACGACACCCCGAAAATGAGTGAACGGTACACGACTGTCGATGTCAGCAACCAAGAAACAGTCGCGGACCATGGCCGAAAGGTGGCTCGTGAGTCCGACTTCTTCTCGTATACCGACCCTCGCCAGGACGCGTGGGCAAAGGAGCCGGACGCCTGGTTGTTCGGGTGCTGGCAGTACCTGTTCTTCGGATCCTATAACCGGATCGATAGAATCGACACCACAACGCGCCGGATCCACATGGACTGGGGCCGCAAGACCCCCAACGAGCTCAAACGTCGCGAGTTCGCCCACGGAGCCCCCTACCAGGGAATCAACCTGCTGTGCGAGTTGGACACTCCCGGAGAGTGGTATCTCGACCGGGAGAACGGCATCCTGTTCTTCTGGCCACCTGCTGAGATCGGCCCCGGCAAGGCCGTGGTGTCCGTGCTTGAGACGCCGGTCATCACTCTTGACGAAGCCTCACACATCGTTTTCCGCGGATTGACGCTTGAGGCCGGTCGCCAGCATGGCATCACCGTGGCGGGCGGGGAGAGTGTGTTGCTGGCCGGGTGCATTATCCGCAACATGGGCGTGAAGGGGATGCTTGTCGAAGGCACCGGTCATCAGGTTGTGGGCTGCGACCTTGAGCACCTGGGTGACGGAGGAATCACGCTGCAGGGCGGCGACACAGAAGCGCTCATGCCATCGGGCCATGTGGTGGAGAACTGCCACATTCACCACTTCGGGCGCTGGAATCGGGTCGGCTACCAGCCGGCCGTCAGCATGAAGGGAGTAGGCAGCCGAGTCTCGCATTGCCTCATCCACGACGCACCGCATCAGGCGTTCTGCGTTAAGGACAACGATAACATCGTCGAGTATTCGGAGATTCATGATGTGTGCCACGAGGCGGGCGATGCGGGGGCCTATTACATGTACGGGACCAACGTGCAGAAAGCCCTGCTCGAGCGCGGCCAGGTCGTGCGCTACTGCTACTGGCACGATCTGCCGCACAACGAGAGCTTCAAGAACGTGGCCAACGCGACGCGACGCGGGATCTACATCGACAGCTTCAACAGCAACATCACCGTCTACGGCAACATCTTTCAGCGCTTCCACGGCAAGAGTGGGGCGGTCTTCTTCGGAGTATGCGACAACCGGGTCGAAAACAGCATCTTCCATCAGTGCCGGACCAGCGTGCAACTCACTGACCGCACTTGGCTTTACGGCAGGGTCAACAAAGCACCAACGTTCGTGATCGATGCGAAGCTTGCGGAGTTCGCGGCCAAACCGGCGTGGAAGCGACGCTATCCGCGCCTGGGGACGTTCCCCGCTCAAACCGCCGACACAAGCGTCTTCCTGGCCGGGAACGTGGTGGCCCGCAACATCGCCGACGATTGCGGGGCCTTCACCACCGGATCACAGCGCACGATCGGCCTGGCCCGGATCGAGCAAAATTGGACCGCCGGGCCGCCCGGATTCCGCGACGCAGACAATGGCGATTTCTCCATCGCCCCGAACGCTCAAGCTGCGATTGCCTGCGACTTCGAGCCACTGCCGCTGGACAAGATCGGTCTTTACCAAGATGAGCTGCGCGCGACCTGGCCCGTGGAACACCCAAGCGGAAACTACGAGACCGTGATCGTCGATTCTGACGACACGATCAAGCGCATGTCGGCCGATGAAATGCCCGTCTGTCACAGCCGGCAGCGGACGGCAGAGATCACCATTGATGGTGAGCTTGACCCAGCGGAGTGGGGCGAGCTCGATCGCGCCTATGGTATCATTCTCAGCCGCACTCCCACCAACACGCCAACGTTGGCTCATCCCAGCTTCATGTGGATGCGCCACGATGGCGATTGCCTGTACATCGCTCTGCGCCACGAGCTCAACCCCGGCGAAACACCACGCCCCAAACCGCCAGGGAGCGCCTCCTGGTGGGGGGATGTCGACATGGCGGAGATCATCCTCGAAGGACCGTACGGGAAGACCGCTCGGGAGTGGTGGCCGAAGGACAAGCCCCACGGTCCCCTCTTCTACCTTGTGGGCGATTGTGCAGGACAGTTCGGCAGTTACAGCATTGCTGACCTCCCGAAGACCAGAGCGGAGGGACTTCGCGGTGCGGTCCAGTACGCAGCCACGTCCGAACCCGGGAGCTGGACTGCTGAGTGGAAGATCCCTTTGGCCGCCATCTGCCTCGATCCCAAGACCACGGCCTCCTGCTGCTTCAACGTCGGCGTGCGGAAGCCGGGAACGCAGCCCCAGCCGGGCAGCGATCAGCCCGTCGCGTCAGGCGACAAGTGGTCTGTCTGGCGTGGAGCCAACGGCGCAAACTGGAAAGTCTGGAACGTCGGTCTGCTGCACTTGGGCAAGGGCGAAGAGTAGGTGGCGACCGAGCCGCGACTTCCGGGAACGGTTTCCCAGAATGCCGTTCTCGGTGCCCCAAAGAGGACTGGAATATGCCGAACTGTCAGGTGAAGACACCAGCCGAACACCGGGATTACGTCAGGGAGTTGGTCCGGATCTCGTTTCACTTTGCCTACAATTGGTGGCGGGAACACCCCGACGAGGGCATGTCCGCAGCAGTCGCCAAGCGCACACCTCTGTGCCACCATGCGCTCAACGTGATGCGCAATGAAGGGGAATCACATCCGGCGTGGCAAGACCTCCTGGCTCGGGCAGAGCTCGTCGCATCCACAGCGGCAGACGCAGCGGCGTTCGAGGAGACCATGTACGACTACTCCCGGGAGTTTGCCGACGAGCGCGCCGACAGGTTCTATCCTGAGAGCGTCGGCGTCATGCTGCAGCCAGACTGGAACGTCCGCAGCCTGAAGTACGATCCGCCCCATGAACACCTGCCGGCCGGCTACTGCAACTTCCATATCGCGAATGCACTGGCCCCCAAGTCGATCCTTGCCGACCCTCGGCATTTGCCCGAGTGTTTCCTCGAGATGATGGACCGAACCGAACAGGAGTACGGCTACCACACGATCCACACCAGCACCTGGCTGAATGAGGAACCGCGTTGGCTGGCCCTGTTCCCACAGGAATGGCACGAGAACCTGGGGCCACGGTCAGAGACGATTCACTGGCATTTCGGTTACTGGGGACAACTCGTCAACGCCCGGGGGACACTCAACCGGAAGGCGGCCCGGCACCTGCGTGAGCACGGAGCCCTGCGCTACCTGCCACGATCCTCCCATTGCTCGTTCACGGCGATGCGGGACCATCTGGCCGGGGTGTTGAGTCGCGGCGCTTCGCCGCAGGAAGCCTGACCGTGCCTCCGCCCACGTCCTAGAGACCCATCGATCAGGAAGCATCATCAAATGGTAGAACCCAAATCACTCTGTGTCGGGATCCCGGGCGAAATCAAGCCGGGCGAGTTTCGGGTCGCGGGGACGCCGGAACACGTGCGACGCCTCCTCGGGCTCGGTTGCCCGGTCGTTGTCCAGCGTGGCGCGGGCACGGGAAGCGGCTTTGCCGATGAGGACTATGCCGCCGCGGGTGCGACTCTCACGGACACCTTGCACGATGTCTACGAACAGGCAGATCTGCTCTGGAAGGTCAAGGAAATCCTCCCCGATGAATTTGACTTGGTCCAGGGAAAGCACATCATCTACACCTACCTGCATGCCCCGCCTCGTCGCGAGATGACGCGTGTGTTGCTGCAAAGCGGTTGCGTCGCGATCGCCTACGAGGAGATGCTCGACAGCGAAGGACGTCACTTCGCGTTGGCGCCCATGAGTCGCCTGGCCGGCGTGGGTGCAGTGGTCGTTGCGGGCCAGTTTTGTCAGGCATTGTACCAGGGTTGTGGTAAGCTCCTGTTTCGGACCGCGGGGGTGGAGCCGGTATCCATGACCATCCTGGGCGGTGGCGTGGCCGGGAGCGCGGCGGCTGGGGCAGCGCTGTCCGCTGGGGCCAACGTAATGATCGTTGAGGCCAATCCGCAGACTGCCCGGGAACTGGAGGGTACCCACCCGGACGCCACGGTCAGGGGCTATAGCGAGGCCATGTTGCGCGACGCGTTGCCCACGACCGACGTGCTGATCAACTGCGTGATGTGGATGCCGGGCGACTCCAAGCTTGTCACGCGGGACATGCTGGCGTCGATGCGCGAAGGCAGCCTGATTGTGGATGTGGCCGCCGACCCGAATGGTGCGATTGAGACCACCCAGACGACAACCCATGACGAGCCCATCCGGATCGTGGACGGTGTGCTGCACTATGCGGTTCAGAACATCCCATCGCTGTTTGCCAACACGGCAACACGATTGCTCTCTGAGGTCACCTGGCCTGGTCTCGAACGCATTGCGCGCGATGGGCTCTGCACGGCACTTCGGGGAAGCCGTTCGCTGCTGAGCGGGGTCCAGTTCTGGAGAGGCCAAGCAGTCGGAGAGTTGCTGGCGGAAACGCAAGGCATCGCCACCATACCACACGAAGCGATTGAGGACCTGGTATGAACACATTCGCGATCATCGGAGCAGGCAACGGCGGCAAGGCGACTGCTGCGGATCTGGCGCTCCAGGGCAAGGCGGTCCGCTTGTTCGAGTTCCCGGAATTTGCCGCCAACATTGCTGAACTGAGGCAATGCCCTCGACTGAACGCATCCGGTGACGTGGCCGGAGAGGCAGTTCTCGCAGGCGTCACGTCAGATCTGGCTGAGGCCGTCGAAGGGGCAGACGCGATCGTCGTGGTCACGCAAGCAACCGCGCATGAGCGTGTGGCAACAGAGCTGGCTCCCATCGTCAGGCCAAATCAGTTCGTCCTACTCAACCCAGGCTCAACGGGCGGCTCGCTGGAGTTTGCGCGCGTCTTCCGCGAGCACGGCGTTCAGGAACTCCCGCTGCTCGGGGAAACAGGCACGCTGACCTACGGTTGTCGGGGCACAGCCTCGGACGTCAACGTCTACCTGAAGGTGCGCCGGGTCGTCTACGGGACATTCCCGGCAGATCGCTCGGGCGAGGTGGCAGACGAATTGGAGGCGCTCTTCCCGGGCCTCGTCCGCGTCGCCGACGTGTTGGCAGCAGGCCTGACCAACGCCAACCCCGTCATCCATCCCGCCATCACCATCCTCAACGCCGCTCGCATTGAGAAGGAAGGCCCGGGGATGCACTTCTACCGGGACGGTGTATCACCCTCCGTTGCCAAGCTAATCGAGAAGGTCGACCGGGAACGCATGGCTCTGATGACCACGCTCGGGTACTCGCCCCAGACGGACGCCAAGACCAGCAAGCAGCAAGGCTATGCTGAAAGCGAGGATTACTACGAGTGCTACGCTAGAGGCGAGGTTTTCGGCGGTTTTACCAGCCCCAACACGCTCGACCATCGCTACTTCCACGAGGATATCGGCATGGGCCTCGTACTGTTCTGCACCCTCGGCAAGCTGCTCGGGGTGGCGATGCCCGCGGCCGAAGCGATCCTGCATATGGGCTCAGTGATCCAGGGCATCGACTATATTGCCAAAGCCGGTCGATCCCTGGAGTCCCTGGGTGTTGATGGTCTCAGCGTCCCCGAACTGAAGCAGTACCTGAAGACCGGAATAGCATCCCACAGTCCCTGAGAATAGCACGCCACGCCTTGCGGCAATGACCTTGGTCCCAGCAGAATGGAGTACTGAGAGAGCATGAAGACTCGCCTATCATTCGCGTCCACCGTGACTCTATGCGCCTCTATCTCGGCGTTCTTCGGCGTGCCCGCTTCTCACGCGGCAGAACCAACCTATCCCCACCAAGACGCCCGAGCCGCGGCTGCGGAGTTCGGCTTTGACGCAACGGCGCCAGGGTGCGCCTGGTTCATGGCATGCACCGACTCACACGTCGCCTTCCCGAAGTCACCCGAATTCCCCCGTTATGTCATCGACGACGCCAACGCGATGTCACCGTCACCAGCCTTCCTGGCGATCACCGGTGACATGATCTGCAGCGCATCATTGAGCTTTGGGCACCGGCCAAACGCGGCCCAAAAGAAGACAGCCATCAAGGAATTCGAGGCCCTCAGGGACGGGCTCCAACAGCTCAAGCCCGGGATCCCCGTGCGCTTTGCTCCGGGCAACCACGACACCTACCCCGGCGAGGTCGATCTGGCCCTCCTGCGCAGTGTCTTCCCGGAAGCAAAGCCGTACAGCACGGAGGTCCTGGCGGGCGTGCACCTCTTCTTCCTGAACGGAGCCAGTTCCGGTGACTTGGACGAAAAGCAGCAGGAATGGCTCGGCGGGAAGGCAGGCCAGCTGCTGCCGGAGGCGCAGGCCATCCTCTTCGTGCATCAACCGGCGCTTGGGAGCGTCGTGAACGAACGCGGCATCGGGGCCGCCGTTTCCAGAGCCTTCGCCGATCATCGTGGGTTGATGTGGCTCCTGGCCGGCCATGTGCACTCGAACCGTGACAGCGTCTTCCAGTTGGCGAACACGACGATTGTGCAGACCTCGATGGCCACCTGCAGCCCCCACTATTGGGGGGGATCGCAGAAGCCGGGATACTGGATCTACTGCCTGGACAATGGTGTGGTCAAAGGGCGCATCTACCGACGCCATCCACACGGCTACCGCACCATGGCGCTGCCTGACCGCAGTCGACCCCGACCCATTCCCGTCCCATTCTCCGGACTCACTCCCGTCATACGCACCATCTTCGTCGGACAAGGCGATCGCGAGTTCCTGAGGACGGCCAGGGCCGCCGATGTCACCACCTGGTGGGGGTATATCAAGGACCTGAGCTACGCCTTCCCAAGCACGCTGTTTGAGACACCCCCGGCACGCCTTGCGGTGCTCGCCAGCCTGTCACACAATCACAAGGACCCGAAACGCCAAGGGCATCTTTTTCTCTCACCCGATGGCGAGACCTGGCAGGAGGTCTCCCTCTCGTCCCCGAGCAAGGGCAGCTACGTCATCTCCCTCCCGGCCGACATCCAGGCCGCCGATGCGATCCACGTCCGCATCACCGGCAGCGGCAATCTCGGCGGCTTCGCCTTCCTCGGCAAGGCCCTCTGATCGACCTCAGAACAGATCGTCAATGCGGACCTCGCAGCGTAGGTTGCCCTGCATGGAGGTGATCCAGACGGTGCCGGGAGTCGGTTCGAAGATGTAGGGGTAAGCAACGCGGTTACCATTGTTGATATTGCCATCCGCGTTCGTAGCGACTACAGCTGGTTTGTTCCAGGTCTTGCCCTCGTCACTGCTGACGGCGACGGACAGCTCGGTGCGGTGTTGCCTGGTCGTGGTGCCGTCGAGGACAGGACGATTCCAGACCAGAACGAGTCGCCCGTCCTGGAGGCGCTTGAGGATGCCCGGGGCGCCACTCGCCTTGATGGAGGGAGTCGGTTTGCTCCACGTCTTGCCGTCGTCCTGCGACCACGATTCGTAGAAATGCCCATGGGAACTGCGGATCAGCATCCGGATTCGCCCATCACGCAACTGGATCAAGGTCGGCTCGATCGCCCCGGCATGGTCCCCCTGCCCGCCGATGTCCAGAATGTCGCAGTAGGACCAGGTCTTGCCAAGGTCTGTGGACGCGTATGGCCGGGTGCAATGACGCCCTTCTTTCATGAGCAATTCCTGGCCGGGAACGACCAAGGCGCCCGTGTTCGTCTGAATGATGTCGCGAATGGCCCCGCACCAGCCATCGTAGAGCTGGATCGGCTCTGACCAGGTCTCCCCCTCATCTTCGCTGCGCAGAGCGTACGTCGGCAAGCTCATCCCGGGTAATGGCAGGTTCGTCTCTTTGTCCCATTTGTAGGTCTTCTCCGCGTCGTTCAGAAAGAGCAGAACAAGGACGCCTTCGCGAGTCCGGATCAGCGCTCGTTCGGCCCGAGTAATGAACGCCTTGGGGTCTTCGAAAAGGGCTGAGTGTCGTTCCCAGGTGGCTCCCTCGTCGCGACTGATCAATGCGTGGTGCCTGTCGAAGGTGAAAATGGCACCGTCCCCAAGACGCGTGAACGGACCTTGAGGGAGCTGTGGCAGGGCTTTGGCTCTCGGGTGAAGAATGGGTTTCTTGGCCACGAAAACGTAAGGACGTTTGTACTCCCCGGGCGTCCCTGTCGCCGCGAAAGACGTGATACGCATGGTTGCCCGGACGGGCGTGAACCCGAAACAGGGAACCGGTCCACTGTGGAAGAGCTTCTGTCTGTACGCTTCCTTGCCATCGATGGTGATCGTCAGCTCATCGCCAGTGCGGGTACAGAGGAAGTCGAAGGGTTTGCCATCGGTCACAAAGTCGGTTGGTTCGCCGATGGGTGTCCCGCGTGCGTCGTTGAACCAGGGCCCTGTGATGAAGACCTTGCCGTGTCCACCCGCGAACCCGAAAAACGTCTTCTCGCCGATAATGAACGCGGCGGCACTGCTTCGGAGCCCCGTGAGGGAAAGCCGGGCACGAATGGTGAAGTCGCCCTTTGCCAGCCCTTTGCCGGCCAGGAGCCGGTGCCCAATCGTGTTCGTCGGGGCCCCCTTGACTCCCCCCTTTGTGACCTTCCATTCAGGCCCCAGATGTTGCACGTCGACTGGCTGACCATCGCTCACAAAAGCCATGTCCTCGGCCAGGCCGGTCGCTCCCGAAAGCCATACTGCCATGCCTGCGGTCACTGCCATCACGGTGCGTGTCATCGCATCACTCCCTCGTTTGTAACTTCACGCCGTTTGAGCGTAAGACACGCCGTTGGAGAGCGGCGGTCTCCGCCGTAACACCCCCGGAGAGCGGCGGTCTCCGCCGTAACACCCCCGGAGAACGGCGGTCTCCGCCGTGGCTTGGTACCAGCTCCACGAAGGACGGCCAGGATGGCCGCTCTCCACTAGGGCAAGCTGCATTTTCGTGACATGACCGCCACGCTCTGCCGCGGAGGACGTCCATCACAGGCTGTCGATCGTGAGGTTCACTTCCCGGCTCTGAGGATCGAAGGCGACGAATGTTGTATCGTTCTCGCGATAGAACGTGTTTGTCCTGAACGCCGCCCGGCTGCCTGCCCGGTCCAGAGGAACACCGTCCACGGCAACGCCGACGAGGTCGACATCAGATAGAGCCAGGGTGAACTCCGGTGTGCGCACCGGTAAGTCCAACGCAATGGTATTGTCCGTGACCGTTGCTGTCGCCATCTCCCGAGCGCAGGCATAGCGGGTGATCTCACTGCAGGTGCGCCACTGCGTCCGCTCACCGCGCGTGTCGCGTTCACGCAGACGACCTACCACTTTCTTGAACGCGCGGAAACCACGTCGGTCATCGTTGTGCAGGCCGTAAAATCCCTGCCAGTGGCTGATGAGAACGGCGGGGCCGCCGGCGTCAATGACTGCGGGAAGTCGCCCTCCCTCCAAGTCAGCGGTGATGTAGCGGTCCGCGTCGACCTCACCATAGCCGGTCCACGATCCGGTCCAGTCGCCGGTGCACGCAATGATCTCACCCATGGCGGTACCGGTGTCGGCATCCGGGTACCAGACGGGCGTCTCGATGGGCCCATCACCGGCAATTCGCTTGAAGAAGTAGGGGGTGGCGTTGCCGGTCACGCGCTGCAGTGCCGTCTGGGCGCATTTCGCGTAGAATGGCAATGGCCGGCCAAAGCCACCGGGAGATGTAACCCCGGCGGGGGTCAGCCCAACATTGTCCAGAATCCGGCATGCAAGCGTGATGTAGTCGGTGACCAACTCTTCCTGATCGGTCGGGAGCTCATCCCAGTCGTACTGCTCCCAGATGCCGGACTCCAGCGGCCGACACGTTTCGAGATCGACCACGTAGGTGTGGGTCATCATCTCAGGGGTGATATCAAAGGAAGGCATGATGACCTCCCTGCACATGTGAAGCCAGCTATCCTGTTGCGCCTGGCTGAACAGCGGCAGTCCGTGATCGATGCGCCCAAGAGCGGCCGGACACGGCACCACGCTGTATTTGCCCTTGACCCCGTTCTCCAGACACCATTCCCCAAACTCGCGGACGAAGGACTCGGGATGAACGACCGGGACATCCTCCCAGCGCCGGTTCTCGCCGTCAACGAGATTCCGGTCACGCATAAAAAAGTAGTTGAGGTTCACCAGCATAGTCGAGTCATCAAAGATGATCGACAGCGGCACGCGATCCAAGGCATGACGGGCAATCTCAACCTGCATCGGGATCCTCCGTCTTCTTCATCGGTTATGGACGTCAATCCAACAAGCACAATCTCTTCATAGCCCACATGATGCGCCTTGCGAACTCAAAAGATGCTTGCTTCCGCCTACCGTACGGCCCTTCGCGCGAGCGTCGGCAACGGCTTCTCGTACGGTCTGCCGTACGGGAAGCCATCGTTTGGGGGCCCGGGGGAGCGCGGTCCCCCAGCTGGGGTTTGGTGCGAGCCGCCCCAAGGCCTTCGACCCGCTCGCCGCCAGGCAAGTGCCTATCCCCAATCCGGAGCAAAGGGTCACACGAGGACGCCTCCGTCCACGTACCCAGGCATGTCCCATGGGGCAGGATAGTCGCCAAGCGCCAACTGCACGTCTCGCGTCACTTCCGCGCGCTGCTTCCCCGTCATGGGCTTGAAATCCGAGGCCATGGTCGCGTTCGCATCCAGATGAGCCAGCGTGTCCAGGCCCACGATCGCCACATGAACACCATTGAGACTCATGGCGTAACGAACAAGATCACTGCCCTTCAGGTCTGACTGGCGCGCGTGCCGCACGGTCTTCATGGCAATCACGCCCAGGTTCTTCTCACGAGCAAGCGGCAGCAGCTCATCCTCGTACTTCCCGGCGCCGGGCCGCGAGGCAGGAAATACGGTCAGGATGGCGTCCAGAGGCCACCGTTTGATGGCTTCCATGAGAATGCCCGGAGCGCTGTGACCGGTGATGCCGATGTTCTTGATGAGCCCCTGTTCCTTGGCCTTCCGAGCCGCCTTCAACGCACCGTTCTCAACGACGCTCAGATCCTTGTCCTTCTTCGGGTTCAGATTGTGGATGTGATAGAGATCAAGGTGGTCAGTCTGGAGGTTTTTCAGGCTCAGCTCGATCTCACGCATGAATCCATCATAGTCGCGCTTGCCGCTCTTGCTGACCAGGAAAACGCGGTCTCGGACCTTGGGGATGACGGGCCCGATAATGACTTCGCTCTGCTGGTAGACTCGAGCGGTGTCCCAGTAGTTGACGCCGTGCTCCAGGGCCCGCATCAGGAGTTTCTGCCCCTCCTCACGGTTCGCTGTGTACGGCTTGAAGAAGGCGCTACCCAAGCCCAGCCCAAGGATGGATACCTCGGCACCGATCTTGCCCAGCTTCCGCCGCTCGACCTGCTTTGCCCCGGTCTCTGCCGGAGCAGCCGCCATCACCGACGATGTGGCTCCGGCAGCAACAGCCCCGAGTGCCACGCTCTTCAGGAAGTCCCGTCTATCTGTAGACATGATGAACCCTTCCGTGTCTCTATGGGATTCTCGCTGCAGCAAACGTACCCGCGTTTCCATGGTAAGACCAAGTGTCCGGCGGAAAGGTCCGTGGCGTCTGCGCCAGGATGACACGACTGCTTCGGCCACGTACGTTGGTGGAGGCGTTGACCGCCCAACATGGTTGTCTTAGGAACAATGGAGAGACAGATGAATCGACTGGTCATTCTGGCAATCGCAGGGCTCTGTGCGGTCGCCCACGCGCAGGATGCGGTGCTGTCCGAGACCTTTGACGGCGGCATGGGAACATGGGAGTACGCACCTGGCCCGGCGACAATGGGAGGCGTGGTCGAGGGCAGCGGGGAGCGTGGCAACGTTCTGGATCTGCAGCCGACGGGCGCGATCTTCGGGGTCAACAGCCGGGTCTTGAAGCTCGACGGAGAGCTCTCACCGGACAAGGCCTACAAGGTCAGTGCCCGCATCCGCTCGGAGGGGTTGGAGAAGGGCACGTTCGCGTTCTCCATCTGTTACCGCAACGCGGACGGCCGCCGGCTCAGCCAGATGAGTGTCCACAACCTCCAGGTGAACTCGAAGCCGCACGACTGGATCGTCAAATCGCTCACCTTTGGCAAAGGAAGCACACGACCTTTCACCGAAGAAACCGCGGGTATGGTGGTCAGATTCTCATTCTGGGATAAGGAGCAGAAGTGCACGGGACACGTGATGGTGGATGATGTCTTGGTGGAGGAAGTCAAAGTGAAAAAGACTGTGTATGCCGACTGGCCCGGATCCGTCCTGGTGAATAGCGGTGACCTTCAGGTGAGACTCGAAAGTCGCTCATTCTGGACCCTCTACCGCATCGACTACCAGGGGAAGCGACTCTGCCTGGATCGATATGGCAGCCACTACGGAAGCGTGGCCAACTTCAGCGGCACGGGGTTCATCGGTTCGGGGCACGTCGAGAACGAGGATGAGCAGGTGTTGAAGGTTGCTTTGGCCGTGGACGGTGCCGCGCAGACGCCCCCGAAGCCGGAGTACACCTGCGACGAGTTGGTCCTGACAAAGACATCCAAACTGCGTGGTCTAACGCTGAAGAGTCTCATCCGCATCTCAGACGACCGCATCCTGGAAGATGTCGTCATGAGCGCCTCCGAACCGTCAAAGCTGAACCTGATTTACCACTTCATGCACCCGTGGACCACTGAAATGTCCGACTACCTCGGCGTGCTGCCCGATGGGAGTCGGGTTGAGGGCGAGTTCGTTGACGACAAGGGGATGAAGATCTCGAAGCCGGTATCGTGGTCGTCGGTCTACAGCCGCACACTGCAGGCAGGAGCTGTGACGGTCGTTCTGGCGGTCCCGGAAGGTGTCCGCTGGAGCGCACGATACTGGGACGTGCCTAAACGGTACCGCAAACACTACCTGGCTGCCTTCACCAACAGCACGGTGCCGGTAGGCCAGGAGTTCCATTTTCGCGTCCTGACCATCCCATTTGCCGCGACAGCAGAAACATGGCGGGCCGACTCGGAACGGCTGGCAGAAGAGGCCCTGAAAGCTGCTGACGCGGGGGAGTAGCGCTAACGTGGACTGTTCCGAGCGTGGATGGGCCGTTTCGACGCGTCCCACGACTGTGGGACTTGCTCAAGGCCCTGAGCCTGGTCGAAGGGCTGCCATGCCCCGATCTATTCACCTTTGGGCAGTTACTCTCCCCAGATATGCCTCGGCCGACGAGTTCCAGCGGCTCCCGCCTGTGAAAAGCAGTTAAGGAATCAGTACATGACAGCTCGCGACCTACTGCCCCTCCTGATGATCCCTCTCAGCATGTGCTTCGCCTTCACGTCCCTGGGCGCTGACCAGCCATTCCCGGGCAAGCAGTCTACGTGGCACGGTTTCCCCCGTTACGATTTCACCGTGGACAGTCGCCGCTGCCTTGTGGTGACGCCCAGGGCGGAGGCTCCGGGCAGGCCCTGGATATGGCGCGCCCGGTTCTTCGGCCACCAACCGCAAGCGGACATCGCACTCCTACGCCGTGGGTTCCACCTCGTCTACATGGATGTTGGAAACCTCTTTGGTGCCCCCCCGGCAGTCAAACACTGGGACGCCTTCTACAGAACCTTGACCGCAGACCATGGGTTTGCGCTGAAGCCCGCCCTGGAAGGCATGAGTCGCGGAGGCCTGATCATCTACAATTGGGCAATCGCCAACCCGGGCAAGGTCGCCTGTATCTACGGCGATGCACCAGTGTGCGACTTCAAGAGTTGGCCTGGTGGCAAGGGGAAAGGAAAAGGCAGCCCGGGCGGCTGGCAGGCCTGCCTGAAGGCCTACGGGCTCTCCGAAGAAGAAGGCTTGGCCTACACAGGGAACCCCATCGACTGTCTCCCCCCCCTGGCCAAGGCCGGTGTGCCCTTGTTGAATGTGTGCGGCGCCGCCGATAATGTGGTTCCGGTTGCCGAGAACACTGCGATTCTGGCGGAACGATATCGCGCGCTCGGCGGCCGTATCGAGACCATCATCAAGCCTGAGTGCGGCCATCACCCGCACAGCCTCAAGGACCCCAAACCCATCGTGGAGTTTGTTTTGGCAAACACAGTCGAGAAGACCGGCGTACCGATGAGCAGCGGCAGCGGACTGCGCAACTGCCGCTTGCGTTTCGCGGAGAAAGACAAAGCGCGGGTTGCGTTCCTCGGTGGATCAATCACCAACATGGAAGGCTACCGGCCTCGGGTGTGCGCTGACCTGAAAGCTCGTTTCCCGGACACGGCCTTTGATTTCATCAATGCCGGCGTCTCCTCAACCTGTTCCACCACCGGCGCTTTCCGCCTGGAAACAGAGGCGTTCCATCGGGGCCCCGTTGACCTACTCTTCGTGGAGTTCGCGGTAAACGACAACCAGGACGCCCACCACACACCCGTCGAGTGCATCCGCGGCATGGAAGGCATCGTCCGCCATGCCCGCCAGGAAAACCCTCTGATTGACATTGTCTTCCTGTACTGCGCCAACGCCTCACACATCAAGACCTACAGCAGCGGCGCAGCCCCTGAGGAGATCACGGCCCACCGGAAGGTCGCCGCCCACTACAGTGTCGCGGAGATCGACTTTGCCCGAGGTGTGGCAAACGCAATCGATGCCAACGAGTTCGACTGGAAGCGGTTCGGTGGCTGCCATCCGTCCTCGTTCGGGAACGATCTCTACGGAAAGTGGATTGGGCAGCTCATGGATCTGGCCTGGCAGGAGCCTGTGTCGGCGGATGCGAAGACCGCAGCCGAAACGCTGCCACCGGCTCCCCTGGATGAAGCCGCCTACAGTCAGGGGACGCACCTTGACAAAACGGCCCTCGAACTTAGCGATGGATGGTCTGTGGGAGTTCCGGACTGGGGAGCAATCCCCGGCGGCAAACGCGGACGATTCACAAAGGCCCCGCTACTAACCTGCACGAGCCCCGAGGCGCCCATCTCCATCCCGTTCACAGGCACGGCAATCGGCCTCTACGTGGTAGCCGGGCCGGATGCGGGAATAATCGAGTTCAGCGTGGATGGCGGAGACAAGCAGCGGGTCGATCTCTACCATCGCCACAGCGCAAACCTGCACTACCCGCGCACCTGCATGCTTGCTCAGGAACTCCCCGCCGGTCAGCATACGGTTGAGCTGCGCATGTCACGAGACAAGAATGCGAAAAGCACGGGACACGCAGCGCGAATCGTTGCGGTCTGTGTGAACGGCAACCCAGGCGATTGAGTGGTGGGTTGCGTGTCCGGGAAGTGGAACGGGCGCGAATGAGGCGAGGCGACCGCTTCGAATGCGGTTGCCCCATGGATGTGGGTAGCATGTCGTTCTTCGCCCCAACGGGGCAGATCCATCGTAGCCCAGGGCACTCGCCCTGGGTATTTGGTGAAGTGGTGATTTGTGCCCTGTAGGGGCATATCAACATCTTGATGTTCAGCGGATTGAACCGCACCTTCAGCGCGTATGCATGGTTCATACTTGCCACCCAGGCCGCTGGCCTGGGCTACGTTGAGGACGCCCTTACAGGGCTCAGGACGAAGACCTGCACCATTTCTGGGACAGTCCTCCTGTGCCATGCCGCCAACCGAACCCACCCCAAAGCACGACACAGGGCCTGCGTCGGCTACCTCTCTTGCGGGTTCTACCCCATCCGCCCTTTAAGCCAGTCCAGATTGCGTTGGGCCATCGCGACAGGATCGTCTCCCGGCCCGGTCTCAAAGACAAGCCAGCCGTCGTACCCCATGTCATCGATGGCTTGCAGGGAACCCTCCCAGTCCACATCCCCTTCACCCAGCGGCTTCTGATCCGTCTCCTTGATGTGGATCATCCCAATCCGGTCAGCAAGCCGGGCGAGCATATCCACTGGATCGTGCCCGTAGAAGAGAGCATTGCTCAGATCTTGGTAGACGCAGACGGACGGCGAGCCAATCGCTTCCGTGATGGCGCACAGTAATTCAACGGAGAAGCTGGTCTCCAGGGCAAGCATGATCCCCGCATCTTCAGCCGCGCGTGTGCACTCCTTGAAAGCGGCGACGTAGGTCTCGGTTTGCTGCGGATTGATATCGATGTTCTGGCGCTCGAAAGTGGGGCAGAGGATGGCGTCACCCCCCAAGTCCGCCGCCGCCTCAATAGCCTGGTGGAGCAGTGTCACCCCGTGCTCCCGAACGGCCGGATCCGGATCAATGAAGCTGCCCTGACGCAGGATTCCGTAGCTGATGGCACAGGTTTCCACCCCTGCCGCGGCGGCCAGCTCCTTCGCCTCCTTCCGGACGGAAGGGTCAAGGATCAGGGGCATGTGCTCGTCTCGCGTCACACAGATCTCGAGTCCCTCGAACCCAATCACCCCAGCCGTGGCATACGCCTCGCGCCATTCCTGGCGCAACGAACCATTCCGAATCCCGTACTTCATGCCCATCTCCAATGTCCTGTTTACTCCCCGATCACTCCGAGTTCCGCTACGGACGCCCAAGGGCCACCGTTGATTTCGGACAGGGCTCGCAACTGGACGTAACGCCCCGTCAACGGCTCACAGGTCGCCTCCTGGGCCTTCCTGGTCTTCTTGAAGGAAGCCTTGACAGCTAGCCCGTCGAAACGGTCAGGCTGATCACTGATGCGGAATTCGCAGTCCTTGATCGTGCCGTTCCAGCCCTGGTCCTGGCGCGCCATGTAGCGGAAGCCACGCACAGTGCGCGGCTTGCCCAGATCCACCACGAGCTCATGTGGATGTTTGGGCGCGCCGCCCTGGAAAGCGCTGTGCCAGATCGAGCGTGGATCACCGTCAAAGACGTTCTTCGCCAGTTTTCCGTTGAAGGTGGACTCGCTGCTTACCTTCAGGACGCGACACTCCTTGAACGGGATCAGTCCCTTCCTGGGCATGGTTTCGGTTGGGCTTTTCGGCTTCCTCGTGTCCCCGAACTTGGCCTGACGGTCCCGCTCATGGGTTGCGCGATCGTGGAAGGTCCCCGGGACGGCTTCCTCATGGGCCTCGTCGGCCATCGCCTTCATCTTCGCCAACACATCCGGGCGAACGGCTGCGAGATCGTTCTTCTCTTCGATGTCACGACTCAAGTCGTAGAGCTCCCACTCGCCCTTCCGGCGGGGGCGTATCGCCTTCCACGTTCCCAGGCGCACGGCGGTCTGCTGACCAATCTCCCAATACAGGTAGGTGTGCTGCTCCTGCGACCGTCCCGCGGCCTCCGCGCCGATCAGTTCGGGGACGATGGACATGCCGTCGATGTCCTTGGGAGGCGTTGCCCCCGCGATCTCCGCAAGAGTCGGGAGCACATCGGGGAAATACCAGAGCAAATCGCTCACACGGCCGGGCTGGATTTTCCCCGGCCAGCGGGCAATCATCGGGATTCGCAGTCCACCCTCGTACAGTTGCCCCTTCCGGCCTCGGAACTCCTTGCCTGTCCGGGGATTGACGTTCGCACCATGGAAGCCCCGGGGATGCGTCTTGTCTTTGAAGTAATCATTGCCACCGTTGTCTCCACAGAAGAAGACGATCGTGTTCTCCTCAAGTCCAAGTTCTCGCAGCAAGTCCTGGATCTCCCCCAGCTGGCGGTCAATCATGGTGACCATCGCAGCGTAACGGCGGGCCGGCTCGGGCCACGGCTCGTCGCGGTAAACGGCCCAGGCGGGGTCGGTGTCGGGAATATCGAAGATCCCATGCGGAGGCGTGATCGGCAGGTAGCAGAAGAACGGCTTCTCCCGGTTTGCCCGAATGAAGCGCTTGGCATCGTCCATGATCGCGTAGTGCGAATACGTCTCCCCCTTCGATCCGCCTTTGTTGCCCTGAAGTGGAACTTCCTCGCTGTTGCGCACGATGTACTTCGGGTAGTAGCTGTGCGCATGCACCTGGTCGTAGTAGCCGAAGAAGACGTCAAAACCATGCTTCTCGGGGACGCCGGTGGACCCGCGCCCGCCACAGCCCCACTTGCCGAATCCCCCGGTGGCATAGCCGCGCTGCTTCAGCACGGAAGCTACGGTTTCCTCCCCGTCCCGGAGTGGCGTCCCCCCGCCATTCGTCCGCACCGATGTGTGTCCGGAGTGCTTCCCGGTCATCAAACAGCATCGAGTTGGGGCACAAACGGCTGAACCGGCCAGGGCCTGCGTGAACCGGATGCCGTCGGCCGCCATGCGGTCCATCACCGGGGTCTTGATGTTCGGGTTGCCCAGACAGGACAGCTCAAAGTAGCCAAGTTCATCGGCCATCATGTAGACGATGTTCGGCGGGCGAGTCCCGCCCTCATCCGCAGACCAGACGGGGGGGGCGGCGGCAAGCAGAGCACCGGCTGACATCTGCTGCAGAAAATCACGGCGGGTAAATGACATGGCGTTCCTCCTCAGAACGAGGGTCCCTTAGCGCGGGGTGAAATCACACGTTTCGTCGATGCGGAGGACGGTCTCGGCGAGCAATTTGGCCACATCTTCGAGATCGGTCAGGGAGATCACCTCAACGGAAGAGTGCATGTACCGGTTCGGCACGCTGACCAAAGCAGCTGCAACACCTGCCCGGTTGATCTGAATCGCGTTAGCATCCGTCCCGGTTGCACGGGCAGCAGGTTCCGTCTGGTAAGCGATCTTCTTCACCTTGGCCGCCTTCACGATGACTTCACGCAACACGGGATTGATATTGGGACCGCGCGCGACCGAAGGTCCTTTGCCCACCTTCACCTCGCCTACGCGCTTGGGATCGACACCAGGGTAATCTGTGGCGTGGGTCACATCAACCGCGATGCCGACGTGCGGATCGATGCCGAACGCACTGGTTCGAGCGCCACGAAGCCCCAGCTCTTCCTGCACGGTTGACACGGCATAGACAGCACACTTCAGATCGGCCTTGGATACGCGACGCAAGGCCTCCATCACGGCATAGACCCCAACCTTGTCATCGCAGCCGGTCGCGGCAATCAGATCGCCCTGGAGCTCAATACTGCGCAGGGGGAAGGTCACTGGATCCCCGATCTCGATCAACTTCTCAGCCGCCTTCTTGTCCTTGGCACCGATATCGATCCAACATCCCTCAACATCGTGCTTCTCGTTCCGGCGCTGCTCGGCAGAAAGCAGGTGAATGGGTTTGCGCCCCACAACACCATTGACGGGACCCGACGATGTATGCACGGTGACGACGCTGGCGATGATGACCGTGGGGTCCACGCCACCAATTGCCGCACAGCGCAACATGCCGCTGTCTTCGATGTACTGAACCAACATACCGATCTGGTCGCAGTGTCCGGCCAGCATGACGCGAATCGGGGCGTCCGGGTTCTTGACCGCAATCACGCTACCGTGGACATCCGTTCGGACCTCGTCCGCAAACGATTCAGCGTACTTGCGAACGACAGCCTGAACCGGGTACTCGTAGCCGGACGGTGAAGGCGTCTTGATGAGGTCGTCAAAGAACTTTCGGGATGCCTTACGCATGATGCTGTTCTCCTATTGTGGTCTGTGAGAGTGATTATTCGTCTGTGGCTCCAACGGGGCTGAGCATGGATCGGCTGCCAGCGGCTCCGGTCGTACGCCGCACGGCCACCGGGCGGCATCTTCTCTTGTACGTCGCACGGCCCCCCGGGCGGCATCTTCTCTTGTACGTCGCACGGCCCCCGGGCGGCATCTTCTCTTGTACGTCGCACGGCCCCCGGGCGGCATCAAACAATGGCGGTCGGAGGGCCGCCCACCGTACAAGAAACGAGACAGATCGCGGGGCAACGAGCCACGGTTTCTCAACCGTCACCCAAGCGCGGTCCCGAACACATCGGCGATCAGGTCCTGGGGCGAAATGACAGCTCCGCCCTGTTCCTGGGAAGCGTAACCCGCAAGTGAAATGGCCAAACTCCGGATGCCCTCATCGTAGGGCACTGTCGTAGCGTCGCGGCCCTCGATTACGGCATCGAAGAAATCGTACAGCACATAGCTCGCCCAGTTGTCACCGGCGGCCACCGACCCCTGTTCCTCACCGGCCCAGGACACGTTGCCCCCGGCGATGGTCACCAGCAGGCCTTCTGCGACGATTCGGAACCCGTTGTCCCATTGCGTTCCAGGAACCATAGAGCAGCTCAGTGTACCGAGGGCGCCGCTGGCGTACTCCAGCGTCAACGCCGTTGTATCCGGAATGGTGAACCCGGGGTATGCGCCCGTCAGGCCGGAATCCGAAACGGGAGCCCCGGGCTCCGGTGTCCAGTCGTGGACGCGTGCCGTGCGACCGGTCACAGCCACGACATCACCTGCCAGGAAACGCCCCAGATCCAGCATATGAGTGGACTGCTCGGTCAACTGACCACCGGACATCTCCAGCTTCGCCCACCAGGGCTTGGCGGGCATCCCCGGCATGTAAAAATGCTGCTGAACCATGGCGATCCGCCGGGTTGAAAGCAGCTCTTTGGCTTTGAGCACGCCCTCGGCAAAGCGATACATGTAACCAACCTGAGCCAGCACGCCATGGGTGTCCACCGCTTCCTTGACGCGCTTGGCCAGGTCCAGGCTCACCGCGCAGGGCTTCTCCACGAAGAAGTGGATTCCGCGTTTGGCGGCTTCCTCCTCGATATCGCCGTGAGCATAGGGCGGCGTACAGATCACGACTGCATCAGGTTTCTCATTCTCGTAGAGATCCACGCAACAGTTGTAGGCACGGCCCCCGTACGTCTCAGCGGCGGCCTCCGCACGCGACATGATGATGTCAGCGTGACCGAGAATCTCGATGTCATCACGCTTGGAGGCGTTCCCGAGATGTCGCTGTGAGATGCCACCCACACCCACGAAGCCAATCTTGAGTCCCATAGTCCACTGCCTCCTCAGTTGGCCGTTGCGGCCACGTGCGCTTCCAGGTACGCAAGTATGTTCTCGAAAAACTGCCGACAGGTGTCCGCAGTGAACGCCTTGCCCGGGATTTCCGTCCCGATCACATAGCGATCGGGAGACGGTTGGACGAGCAGGACCCGTCCTTTGCCGAACGCTGCTTCGACGATCGCTGGATTCCCAGCCGTATCCTCGGCCAATACAGTCCACGCACGGTCGGCGATTGTCAACGTATCGTATGAGACGACGCCGGCCAATGAGCGGATGGTGTTGGGCGTGGAGAAGAGCGGATGGGTTGGCGTGCGGATCTTGCCCAATGCGCGCTTGGTGTTGCTCACGGCGAGTGGAAAGGGCAGGTATGGCGTCCTGAAACTGCTGTTCTGGATCTGCATCATCACGATCTGTCCGCCCGAGTGCACGAAATCGAGGAGAACACCAGCTGTTCCAGGCAGCCCGCCGAAGCCCTTCTCATGCGCTTCAGACCCCACCAGCAGCGCTCCATACCCGCGAAGCGCAGCGCCTGACAGCTTGGAGACGCGCTCAACCGTGCTCCCCATCTTGACCAGGGCCTTTCCGACCGGGTCCTCCGGCGCGCCCACGTACCCGACCTTGGTCCCGAGTGTGAAGACCTTCCCACGGCGAATCTTGCAGACTGATTTGCCCGAAGCCTTGCCCACGGTGTAGGCGATCGTCACGCTGGCTCCCTCAGTTCCGGGTCCGGTGACGACAAATGGAGAGTTCAGGGTGGCGCCGGAAGCCGCTTTCCACTCGAAGCGGCGGGGCTCGACCGTAAGTCCCTCCGAAACAGAAGTAATCTCTGCGGAACAGCTGTAGGTGGCGCGTGACTCGTTGTCGACCAGAATCGGGAGCGTAGCCGGCGCCCCGCCATACAGGGTCAGTTCTTCAGGAACAAAGCCGGCAGGGGCACGCGACGGCACGACTGGGAGGGCCGTCATGCCCCAGCGCGCCATACTGCTGAAGGCGAAGGGCGTCATGCGGATCTGTTGGGCATAGCCCTTTCCGCTGCCCGAACCGCCGTTGGGGCGCACCAGGCGGGCAAGAGAACGCACGACCATATCACGATACACGGGCTTGTTTGTCAGGTCATACGCGTAGGCAAGCCCCTCGCAGGCCATGTTGATCCCGGCGGTTCCCGGCCGGTTGTCAAACTGGGTACACTGGGCATACTGGAACCCGTTCGCATCCGGATACCACATGCGCGCCTGCATCCAGTCGCAGGTCCCGATGAGGGCTTCCTTGTAGTCGTCGTTGGGCTCGATCTGATCCATCATCTTCAGTGCAGTGGTCACGACGCCGCTCATGAACGTCTTGCCTCCCATGTGGCGCGGCTGGTGGGTGCACTCCCCGATGTTGTGGATGAACGTGCCTGTCCCCGGATCCCGCTTGGAGACAACATTCTTCATGAAGAGACGAGCCGCGTTCAGATAGTAGGGATTAGGCTCGACCTGCCATGCCCCCAGCACGACCATGGTTGCCCAGCCATAGTTGCGGTGCAGCCAGCGCTCGAGATAGGTGCAGTAGTGCCCGGCCATCCACTCGCTCAAGCAGTCCATCGCGTACTTGAAGCGCCGGTCTCCCGTGAGGCAATACGCGGCATACGTGCCTTGGGTCCACATGTGGCCGGTATTGTAGATGCCGTTGGCAAACCAAAATCGGGCCCCCTCGATCTTGGGGGTGTTGAAACCGCCGGTATGCCAAAGCGCGTGCTCCTTCTGAATCCCCATTCGGGCTGGGACGGGGGACCAGGTGATCTGGTCGATGCAGGCCGTGTGACGAGCTGCGGTCTCCGCACGCTCCAGGAAACGCATATCTCCACTTCGGGCGTAGTGGAGCAGCAGCCCGAATTGCATGTCGTATTCCTGGTTGCCCCAGTTCACCCCACGCTCGCCGTACCAGTCGCCGTAGTTCATCCAGCTGTACCAGCGCTGGTGTTCGCGGTTCGCCTCTACCTTCTCAAATCCGTCCCGAACGAAGCCCTGGTAGTCTTCCAGAATGCCTTCCTGTTCGGGCTCGAGATCCATGAAAGCCCCACTGGCACACATGTGTTCGGGCGAACATGCGAGCTGGGCGGCATGCTGCCAGGCGGCACCTAACTCCGCTGGTGGTGTCGTTCCGGGGACATCAAACGTGAAGAGAATGTCCGTGCTGGGAGCATTGCCGCAAGGCACCAGGTACGCCCCGTCGCGGAACCAGTAGTAATTCATCGTGAGCTGCTTGGCGTCCTTGACGTGGGCATAGCGATCCCGGGGCAGCTCCGGAAACAGCTCGACCATCAGTCGGTTGCCGTCAAAGGCCAACCCTTTAGGGAAAAGCTGCCAGAAATCCTTGACTACGGCCGAAACAGACCCGGCCGGCGTGGTCGCGGTGAGCACCGGCGATGCCGTCCCTTTGTGTTCGACGACGTTCCCTCCGCTGTGCACGGCATAGTGGTAATCGTCGTCCTGAACTCGCCTCTCGACCGGACCGGCCGCCCCGGAAGCGACCGGTATCGACAGCGTGAAGCTCCGAATGCGGTGCATGGTCGGGGGGAAAATGGTCGTGCCCTGGTCCGTGACCAGCGAAACCACGGTGGGGATCCCCCTGAAGCCCCGGTAGAAGGTCATGCGGCAACGGTAGCTGAGCAGGCGGTCGGCTTCGCCCTGAAGAGGACCTTCAGCCAGAATGACGGTGCGAATCGGCCCGGATTCCTCAACCACGAGACGGGTCGGAACGGCTCCGGTGGATGTGTAACGCTTCCCCTTTGCATCAGTCAGGACTAAGCCTTCACCATCGTCCGGCACAACGCACTCATCGGCGGAGAACACGCCATCACCGTTGCGGTCCAGGGACACGCTCCCGGGAGGAGTGAAACGCGTACGGCTGAGTGTCGTGCGCAGGCAGTCGGTGGTGACCATGAGGACGTCCCCACTGTCTTCGACTCGGATCGCGTCAACCGGCGGCTTCGGAGCCGTGACAGCGCTTCCGTATTCCAGTGAGAAGCCCGCCTCCGTCGGCTCACCCACATGGGTCACAAACAGCCACTTGATGCTGCCGTCCGGCCAACGGGCCAACGCGTCGAACTGGGCCATGGCGACTGTCCCAGATGCGTCTTTGAGGCGGCAGTGTGCGGTGTCCGCAAGGTGTCCTTCCTGCAGCGGGATGCCTCCGGTCAGGGGCCACGGCCCCGGGCGCCCTTCTGCCAGATCAGCCAGGTTCAGAGAGACTGACGCGCTGCGAACGCCGCAGCGGTCCGGGCGTCGAACGTCTGCCACAAAGCGAAGGACATCGCTGGCGACCGTTTCCGCACCATCCCGCACCGTGACCTGAAGGCTGTAAGCGGCCCCACGCGTGAGCGAGGCGAGCCGGACGCGATGGTTGTAGGTAACGCGATCACCCTTGGTCTCTTGGGTTAGAGCGTCTCCCGCCCCCCAACGGACCACGGCGTCGCAGGGGAAGTTGGTCAAGAAGCAGATGTCGATGTTGACCCCATCACCGGTCTGCGCAGGACAGAACGTCTCAAGATGGGCAATGGCCAGGGGCCCCGGACGCACCGGTTCCGAGGTCAGGAAGAACTCGCAGAGCCGGAAGTCCTGGGCCGGTGTTGCGGCGGTCAGAACGATGTTACTTCCCTGCTTGAACTGAACGGGTTTAGCCGTGGTGAACAGGTACAGGTCCCCGTCATTCTGCGCTGCCACAGAACGTGCGATGGCGTTCCCGTCCACGCGCACAGCGACCTCTTCCTTTCCCACCTTGCTGTCCTGAATGAGGACACTCAGATGGTACGCCCCCGCAACCGGGCTCGACCAGGAGACACTGGCGTTGGCCGCAACGGGCTCGAATGCCTTGTTGAACGCTTTCATGCCCGTCGTTTCGGCGTCTTCTGCGACCAACATCACCGGCTCTCCACGACGCAGATCATCGCGCCAACCGTGCCACGGCTTCTGGACGATCGCGTTCTCCGAGAACGCCTGTGACGCGATCCCCGCAGGAGGTTTGGGCACGTCCTGCTGTTTGGGCCCGATGATCTCGAACCAGTCGGCGTAGTCACTGTCAGCGGAGTCGTTCGCCATCTGGCAAAGGAGGCGTCCGCGGAAGTGCGCCAGCCCGTTGGCCGCTGTATGCACGTTCAGATCCATGCAGTAGTAAATCGAGTTGCCGACCGCAACGGAACGCATCGAGCGGTCACGGGAGCAGACGTTGGCATTGCGGACGACCAAGCCGGGTGACCCGTCAAAGCAGTTCATGCGCACGTCAGTGCCGGTTGCGCCTCCCTGGCGTCCCGTGGTGGGATCGTTGTCGACGTCCATGTAAAACAGCAGATTTGCCCCAACGTTCTCGACTTTGCTCGCGAAATCGACCCGCCACACCCAGCGATTCCCTGCCACGTTCCCGAAGTACGTGTCCGTGATGTCAGGGACGAGCTTGCGCCTGGAATGGACCGGGTCCCCTTCCGCGATGGCTTTGTCGTGGTGAACCAGATAGAGGGTATCGGCCCGGTCCTTCGGCATCCCGAGCACGGTTTCCACCCGGTCCGGAATCCCGTCCCCATCAGCATCCGCTTCGGTCGTCGTCAGCTTGGCCGGGGGCGGCAATGCCGGCCCATTTTGAGCATGAACAAGCGACACGAATGGTGAAGCGAGGGTATAGACGAGCACGAAAGCGAGGGCAATTCTCACAAGGATGGCTCCAAGATTGGGATGGTGGTAACAGTCCAGTGGCCGGCTCAGGCTGTTGCGCTTCGGCTGATTTCTGACTGATCCGACCGATTTGACTGATCCGACCGATCGTCCAAAGCTCCAACGTGGCCGGCTCACCTATGTTAACGGCCCAACCCCTCAGCGCAATTGGCGCCGCCTTGAGGAGCGCGTGTTTCAATTGCAGCCTTTCCCACATAAATTGCACCGATTACCCGAACAGGATCCACATGCGGGCGTTCCCAGCCGGCAGAGCCAGGGCGTCCGCTCCCGGTGGTCGCGGCTCGGACGGAGACCACGTCTGCCTTAACAGAGCCGCGACTCGGGCAGAGGGCACGTCTGCCTTAACAGAGCCGTGACTCACGGGAGCGGGTTGCCGGATCGATGAGAAGACCGCTCCCGATAGTCGCGGCTCGGACGGACACAGGGGCTCTTGACACGGCAGCACGTCACGGCGAACAGAGAGTCTCTCGCCCTCGACCGCTACGTTGCTCAACGCGCGAACGGAGGCCACCGGGATCGCGAACGTCGGGTGGGCCTTGGCACCCGGTGTACGCGATCCCGTTGATGTGGGGGTCATGGGGGAGCCACCGGTCCCCCAGCGAGGTGTCGGGGCAGCGCCCTGACAGATTCGGCGTACCGCATGGCAGGTCGCACGCGACATAGCAGGAGAAGGCAATGCATACGGGACTTATTTCGGCCACGGGCATGATCGTGCTGGCGACGACGGCAGCTTCCTTTGGTGCGGCTTCTGCCGAGAAGTTGAAGCAGGAACAGGCGCTCCTGCGGAGCATGGAAATCCAGGCTGATCAGCTCAAACCGCTACGGCTGGTGACGGCGTTGGTCGAAGCGAACAAAGCCAAAGCCACCATCTGTCACGCGGATGCCCCGGCGTGGGCGGAGGCCGCCCAGGCCATTCGGGAAGCGATCCGGGCGGCCACCGGGATCACGCTGGAGACGGTCACCGACGCCGATATCACGCAAGAGCAGGCCCAGAGTCGCGACCTCATTCTCCTCGGACATCTCGACAACAATCGGCACGTTGCCCGGCTCTACAACAATTTCTTTGTCTGCCTGGACGTCGGGTTCACAGGGCGCAAAGGGCACGTCATTCGCTCGGTGCACGATCCGTTCGGCACAGGACACAACGCGATCTTGGTTGGAGGGAGCTTTGCCGAGGGAACGAAGCGAGCCGCAGAGGCATTCGTCGCCAAAGTCCAGGAGGCGGGGAAGACGGGTGAGCTAACACTTGGGCGCCTGCTGGAAATCGTGTTCGATCGGGAGGACCGCCAGGAAAAGAGGCGGACGGCAATGACCGAGAAGAAGCTGCGGGAGGACACCGAGTATACCCGCAAGCTCTTTGCCAGCCCTGGCCGTGGCCGATCCGGCGTGGCACGACTGATCAAGCATGGCGTGTCTTACCAGCGAACAGGCGCCTCTCTGGAAGCACAAGCCTACCGCGAAGCCCTCCTCGCAATGATGAACTACTACGCGACCGATGACTACATCAAGAGCGAAGGACTCGCGCGTTACGACCGCGATTTCCGTGACTCCTGGACGCACAGCATCGCGATCACCTACGACCTCCTGGAGGAAAGCGGCGTGTTCACTGGCCCGGAGCGTCTTCAGGTCACCAACTACCTTATTCGACTCGGCCTGGAGTGCGTGCTCTACCAACGCTGGAACCGGCCGGACAAGCTCCAACACTGGGCCGCAAACGACACCATCGTGCACAACCACAACACGTTCCCTGCCCTCGGTGTTCACTTCGTCGGGACCTACGTCAAACGGCACTACGGAGTGACCTTCGTCGACGACTGGCTCACCGTGGCCAAAGGGATCTTCGATGGCCAGAAGCACTGCAGCAAGCCCCTTGAAGACGCCGCCGCCTACCAGTGGCTCCCGCTGACGCACGTCATGATCTATACCTTGGCGACGGGGGACGACACGTACTTCACCGAAGGACACGCTGCGGACTCCGCAAAGGTCGCCCAGATGGTGATGGATAACGCCGGGTACCAGGCTGCCTTCGGAGACCATCCGGGCTACACCAGTTCATCAGGAATCGGTAGCCTGTTGCAGCGGATCGGCTGGAAACTGCGTGACCCAACCATGCTGTGGGGGGCCCGGAAGGCCTCCAGCGGACCGGTCGAGCATGAACACTTCAACCTTGGCCAGCCCCACTTCTCAGAGGTCACTCCCACCCCGCCGGACGCACATGTCGGGGTGGTGGTGGCTACTCTCCCACGCAAGTGCTACGACTACGCCGCGCGGAGTCCGCAGTACAAGACGCCGGCAAACCTGCCGTGGCCGGAAACGTTCGACAAGATCGCCTTCCGAGCCGGCTTGGGGGACAACGATGAATACCTGCTCCTCGACGGGTTCGGGCGCGGTACACACATGCACTTCGATGCGAACGCCATCATCCGCTTCGCTGCCGGAGGCAAGCCGCTTCTGGTCGATGGGGAGTACATCAAGAATGCTCCAAAGTATCACAACAGCCTGGTCATCCTGCGCAATGGGAGCTCCGAACTGACTCCGGCCGTGACCGGGCTCCGGGAGGCCGCCTTCATCGGTGATACGGGCATTACGCGCTCCTACCTGACCCGCTACAACGGAGCGGAGTGGGAACGCGCAATCATCTGGCGCCGTGGCGAGTACTTCCTCGTTGTCGACACGGTCACCGCTCAGGAGCCCGGCGACTACACCCTCCGTTGTTGCTGGAGGCCTTGGGGGGAAGCCAAACTGAACGGCGCAACGATGAACGCAGACCACCGCCCCATGCGGGTGACCGTCACCAATGCCGACGGCGCGGCCCAGCGGCTGGAGACGATGAAGATCGTGCATCGACTGCCCGTCAGCCGCCTGTCTCAGCAGGTCAGCAGATCACTCGTCCCAGGCGCCTCCTACCAATTTGTGAATGCGGTACATGCGCAACCGATGGAGGCACAACGCAACGTCCAGCCGAGGAAGATCAGCGACGGAATCGTGACCGTAACCGGCGACAAGGGGCTGGACCTTCTCGCACTCGGACCTGGGAAGAGCATTCCCGGAATCGCCACCGATGCATCGCTCCTGCTGTTGAATGAACAGCACATCGTGGCCACCTCGTGTCAGGCGCTGACAGGCGAAGGACTGATTGTGAGCGCTTCGGCGCCGGTCTCCGTTGAGCTCCTTCCCGGGGAGGGCAAAGCTCTGGTGACAGCGACGACACCATGCGAACTGCGATTGCGGACGAGCCAGGGAGGACGAGTGACTTGGGGCGATGAAGCAGTCGAGGCCGGAGGCGACGGAGTTGCGGTGATCGCACTCACTGCCGGGCAACATGCATTGGCCCTGGCCCCGGCGGTGGCGGATCCCGCGGTCGCCAAGGCGCTATCCTGGGCGAAGAAACACCCCGGCGGCGTAGCGAACGACGCGCCCGATCAGTCTGACACGCCTTCCCTCCCCCTCGCTTGGGAACACGTCGCCTTTGATCCTCCGCCAGAGCCGTTGCCCGTTGTCTCGGTTACCTGCGACGAGCAGCACTCCGGGCGCTATGGACCGATCGAGAAACTCACTGACGGCGCCTTCAGTTCGTCCATGTTCTCCGTTCAGTGGCCAAACGGCGTCGCGCCCACCATTGTGGCTGAACTGGCCGAGCCCACGCACGTCACCCGGGTTGTCTTGCGTGAATGGCACATGTTCGAGACGTGGGACATTGCGGGACGCACACTCGAGATCAGCTCAGACGGGTTCATCGACGACATCCGGCCCGTCACGGAACCGTTCCGAGAGACCGGCACTCAGCGCTGGGGGAATAACGTCAACACACTCATGGCGGTGGATATCAATCAGGCGCTCAAGCAGGCACGCTTCGTCATCACGCCGGCACGCGATGATTCCAGTGTCTACCTGGCGGAAATCGAGATCAGGGGAACACGCCCCGGGAGAGTCCCGGAAGTCCGGGCGCTGACCTCTGCATCCTTCGGGAAGCACGGGGAGGCCGTGGTTGCGGGTTCCGCAAGCGGCGTCATCCGAGCCTTCTCACCCGACGGTCAGGCGCTCTGGACCCACGTCACGGAGGACCAGGCGGCGATCAACACGGTCGCTTGCGCCGATGTGGATGGCGATGGTCAAGACGAGGTGATTTACGGAGCGGACGCCGCCCGGCTCGGTCTACTCGATTTTGCCGGAAAGGAACGGTGGCACGCAGAACCACCTGAGTTCCGCGGAATCCGCAGCGACGTCATCACCGTCTTCCCGGCCGATGTCAACGGCGACGGCCGACCGGAAATCGTGTGCGGATGTCTGAGCTGGCAGTACCTGGCCTACGATGCCACCGGCGAGATGCTCTGGAAGAACGTGATCTATGCGCACTCCGCAACCGTGGGATGCGCCGTCGACCTGGACAAGGACGGGAAGGATGAAGTAGTCGGAGGCAATGCCTACTACTGCCTCAACACGATCGACCACGACGGCAAACGGCTCGTGAAAGCAGACCGCTTGGGCCCCGAGCAAACCGCGGTCGCTGCGGCCGATGTCGATGGTGACGGCCAGGTCGAGATTCTCCTCGGGACCGATGGTGGTGAGCTGATATGTTTTGCCACCGACGGGAAGCGGCGCTGGACGGCGAATGTTGGAGACAGGGTCACCCGCATCGTCTGCCTGCGGACCCCGCAGAGCGGAAACGGTGCCCGAATTCTGTGCGCCGCAGAGAGCGCACACGTGTTCTGCTTCACCGGCGATGGCAAGAGAGTCTGGGCTCGTTCGGTGGGGGATGGCGCAACCGACCTGGCCCTCGTGGACTCCGCCGGCAGCAACGTCATCGCGACTGCGGCCGGCAGTAGAGGTCTGCTCCTGCTTGATCTCGCGGGGACGCCGCTTGCCCAGGCCCCCACCAAGGGTCGGGCGATGCGTCTGACCGTGCTGGATGGGAAGCTCGTCACCACCACTGATCAAGGCCGCATCCAGGCCTTCACGTGTCGCCTCCCCAAGGCACAGAAGTGAAGCAAAGACACCGGTTTGGGAAAACCGGCCTCCAGAGAGCATCGCCTGCCAACACCTCTGGAACTCCGGTCATCCGTGATCAGCGAGCCCTTCCTGGGCAAAAGACACCGGTTTGGGAAAACCGGCCTCCAGAGAGCATCGCCCTGCCAACACCTCTGGAACTCCGGTCATCCGTGATCAGCGAGCCCTTCCTGGGCAAAAGACACCGGTTTGGGAAAACCGGCCTCCAGAGAGCACCGCCTGCTCAAACACCTCTGGAGATCCGGTCATCCCTGACCGGCGGGGCCTTCCGGGGTAAGACAAAGGCACCGGTTTGGGGAAACCGGCCTCCAGAAAGCACCGCCTGCTCAAACACCTCTGGAGATCCGGTCATCCCTGATCGTCGGGTCCCTCCGAACAGAGCAAGGGGGCGGTCGGGAGGGTACCCCTCTTCCACCACTGGCCCTCACCGCCGGGGAGCAATCTCGTCGAACAGGTCACACTCCTTGCGAAGCAGATCCCGGCCAGCCTCAGGGGAATCTCCGAACGTCAGATGGGCATCGTTTTGGGGCGTGTAGGACAGCCACTTGGGTAGGTTCCCCCCATTGGGGTCGCCGGTCTGCGCGAACCGGAGCCAGGCCGCGTGCATCGTCTCCGCGACGGCCTTGTCCGCCTCAGCCTGCAACCACCGCGGGAGTGTCCGGAACACGTACATGATCTCGGCCCCGTGCGTGGCGCCCATGCCAGTGCGTTCAGCGATCGGTGACACGCGGCTGAAATGGTAGAGCCAAACCGGTGACCGCGCATCGGCCAACGCCCTGGCAACTCGCCGCGTCGTGGCCACAAAGCCGCTGGCCGTGACAACACGATTGAGGGCAGTCTTAACGTCTGCCGCAGATGTCACCGGGAATATCTCCTGGACGCGTGACGCATCCTCACGAAACATGGTCCGCAGAAGCCATCGATAGCCCATCGGCCGTTTGATGGGAAGCTGGCGCAGGAACAGCGTCCCCTCGTCGGCGTTCGAGCCGAGCATAACAGGGACATCGTTGTGTTCTCCTGAAACGATGGTCTCCAGAGGCGGTTCAGGCAGGACGTGCCCATCGACGCAGGGCCAAAAGGGCTGACCTTTGCCAAACAGTCCAACGCGCGGGTTAGCGGCTTTGAGCAGTTTGTCAGCAGGAACGGCTCGCAGGGCGGCGGCCTTCGCATTCCCCTGGATCCCGAGCTGTCTGGCGACCTCAATCCCGGCCGTTTCCGCCGACTTTCCCCGCACGGGGGTTCCTCGCAACGGCGTGCTGCGAGCCGCGACTCCGCTCTGCATGATCGCCCGGTGGAAAAGCCCCTTGGCCAGAGGGGAAGCCAAGAGACACCCCACCGAGACGCCGCCAGCTGACTCGCCGAAGATCGTCACGTTCCGCGGGTCGCCTCCGAACGCCGCAATGTTGCGCTTCACCCACTGCAGAGCAGCGATTTGGTCCAGCAACCCGTAGTTTCCGGAAATACCGCGGGGGGACTCCGCACTCAGCGCCGGATGAGCCATGAACCCGAGAGGGCCCAGGCGGTAGTTGATGGTTACGAGGACAGCGCCGTTGGCCGCGAAACTCTGGCCGTCATACTCCTTCTGCGCACCACTGCCAATCGTGAATCCGCCCCCGTGGATCCAGACCATCACCGGGCGCCGGACGCCGGTCGTGCCCGACGTCCAGACATTGAGGTAGAGGCAATCTTCGCTGCGCTCGCCTTCCACCTCTTTGATGATCTTGGCCGCCGGTTGCACGCACGACGGACCATAGGCGACGCAATCACGCACCTCCGGCCACGCGGCAACCGGCTGCGGCGGCCTCCAGCGCAGCTTAGCGACCGGGGGCTGTGCGAACGGAATCCCCCGGTAGACACGTACGTCCGGATCCGCCGTGACCGTCCCGCGGATCCTGCCACTGTCGATCCGGACAATGTCGGCGTGCGCGCCTGCAGCGAGGAGAGCAAACACACAGGCGAATCGGGAGTTCTGCATCGCGGTTGCCATGGCCATCGGGTCCTTTTGGGTACAAACAGGAGTTTGTTCAGTATACTCACGAAGCGGCCACGAGGTTACAGCGAGGTTGGAGTCACGCACGAGTTGGCGCTGCTTTACCTGCCTTCGAGAGCGGGGATGATCAAACCCTCCGTGTAGCGTCGCACAGAAGAGACACGGATCTCGTCGATGATGCCGTTGGCCGGACAGTTCGGATAGGAGCCGATGTTGAGCTCGTTCCCGAAGTGGATACCAGCAGGCAGGGGACGGCGCGCCAAGTCGCCTTTGTTACAGCGGCGTCCGTCCACAAAGTAGGCCAGGCGGAGCGCCCCGTCGGGGGTCGTTTCCCAGCACATAGCGAGATGGTGCCACCGACCTTGATCGAACGGCAGATCAAGGCGCACGCCTGGCTTACCGTGCTTGCCGTGCACGCGCAAACCCATGTAGGCACCCAGCTCGTCAAGGAAATAGCCCCAAAGCATGGCGTTTCTGGTCATGGGGGCCCAGTTGAAGATGTGGCGCTGAACGTCATCGCTGGCGGGTTCCCGCCCCGGCGTACTCGACCAGGCCGGCCGGAAGAAGAACTCAAGTGTACCGTTGGGGGGAACACCGCCCGGGAAGGCCAGTCTGATCCGCGACGTGTCCCTGGTAAACGTGCCGGCACCGGCGAAAACCCCACCGGATACAATGCCCACATCCTCAGGGGACCAGCTCGCCCCTTTCAGATGATCGGGGGCCGTGACGGAATCCAGATGCGCGATGGCAATGGTGAAGTCATCGGGGACGAACGGTTCAGCCAAGACATCGCGGGCTCCGAACGTCATCAGGCTCAGCGCAATGTCACGGCCTTGGTGGGGCCCTTCCTTGCCCGTCTCCACCGAGAGGACGACCTGCTGCGTTTGCGTCTCGGCCACGCTGGGGCTGGTGACGGTAAAGTCACAGTGGGTGATACCCGATTCCCGAATCCACGCATCCCCCGCCGATTCTGAAGCCACGACCTCGAATGGACAGACACTGGGGGTCACGCGCCAACTGCTCGGGCCCTTGAGTCGAATCGTCCCGTTGACCAGCGCATCTCCGGCGTTGCTGACGGCGATCCGTAACGGCCAACCTTCGATCCCGGAGGCCACTCCCGGGGTCAGGATTTCGACCTTCAGCAGGGCGTCGGACGGCAGACGGGCTCTGTCGTCCAACGCGAGCAGTCCCATGAACAGTTCGCCGATCCCAAACTGAGCATCGTAGTAATCGTAGCCGACCATGCCTCGGAAGAGTCCACTGGGCTGATGGTAGAGGCGCTGCATGGCCAGCTCAGCCAGGCGGTGAGCACGGGTGACGTAAACGGCATTGCCGGTCGCGCGTGAGAGTCCGGCCAGGAAACGGATTGAGCGCCCATAGGCTTCTGCCGTCGCCTGTTCGGGAGGCAATCCAGCCATCATGCCCCTGCCCCAATACTCGCAGAACGCGAGCATATCGCTCGAGCCTGTAGCCTGGTAGCCTTGGAGCACATACTGACACTCCCGAAAAATCCCCCCATCGCTACCGTAACCGATCGCCCAGGCCGTTTCAGGGACGGATGCCGCCCCCTTGAACGAACGCCTCTTCAGGAATGCTTCGAGGTAGGCAACCGCCATGTCCCGGAACTCCCGACGGCCGGAAGCCTGCGAAGCGGCTAACAGTGACACCGTCTGGGAAATGCCTCCAGAGCCAGGCTGTTCGGAGTACCCGATGCAGCCGATGGGGAGCCCGGTCTTGTCATCCCGCGTGTTCCAGTAGAGGTTGGCCATCTGCAGCGCGCGGTCCAGGTAAAGTTGTTCGCCGGTCTGGCCGTAGAGAAAAGCGAGAGAGTAGGCGATCAGCCCAGCGTGCTTGATCCACGGCATTCCCTGCGTCTTATTCAGTACGGCACGGGCTTTGCCATAGGACGCATGCCGATCGAAAAGGCCGGTCGTCTTGTCAAAGACATGGTGGGCATACCCTCCCTCGATCGCTCGTCGCACAGCCGGGGCATTGATGTCCCAGAGCTCAGGCCATAGCGGTTGCCAGACCAGGAGTTCGTGCCGATCCCGCTCCACTGAATCGGTGGTGAGATTCCAGAAGGTGTGCTCTCCCCAAGGGAGCAGGCCGGTGGTCGGGCTCGGGCAGTACTTCAGGACGTACGCCATGTAGTCCTCCGCTGCCTGCCGGTACTTGGGGTCGCCCGTCCGGCGGGTCAGGTCGTACATGACTCGAATCGTCAGTGTGTCGAGATAGAGGTTGCAGCCGGGCCAGCAGCGATCCCCCTCACGAATCCTGGGACCGGGAGGGATGCGGGGAGAATGAGTAGGCATGGCGAGGGTCCTGAGGTCAAGACATGCGGCGAACAACGGGGAGTGCACGCGGCCATAGCGATCCGTCCCTTTCGCCATCAACGTCTCCACAGCACGGGTCACGATCGCGGAGTAGTCGTGGACGAGGGTTGAAGGCTGAGCCCGCAGCGTTCCCAGCAAGGACGTGAGGCCGATCAACGCAATGGCGGTCGCACGAGCTCGACGTTTCATGGCATGTCCTTGATGTGTGGCAACGGTTCCCGTTCGCGTGAAATCGGTCTGGCTGTATGCTAGCACCCTGTGCGTTCTTGGCCAATGTCTTGCGAGGTGTCACACATGCATTCTGTACTGAATCCAGTCCGTCTGATCTCCGCCCTGCTGTGGATGCTGCCGCTCTCTCTCTGGGCTCAAGGGGCGCCGAATGAGATGACCAATGGTGATTTCGAGCTCGGCACGACTGATCGCCTCGAAGGATGGGAGCCAGTTCGTCGAGGGTACGAAATTGACCGTCAGACGTTCCACGCCGGGACCCAATCCATCAAGTGCACGGCTCGCGGTGGAGAAGACGGAATGGGGGTCGTACAGACGATAACGTATGACAAACCCGACCGACGCCCTTTGATCATCAGCGGCTGGTGCAAGACGCAGGACACCCTCGGCGGGGGAGATTGCGCCATCTACGTGGATGGTGTCTATGAAGACGGTTCTCCCTGGTGGGGGAAGCGAACAACGTGGGCCCGAGGGACGCATGATTGGCAGTACAGCGCCGCGGTCCACTGGCCGGCAAAGCCCGTCAAGGAACTCCAGGTGTTTGTCTTCCTGCGGCGCACAACCGGCACGGCCTGGTTCGACGACATTGCTCTCTTCCGAGGAGGCCTTCACGTCACGGACGTCCAGGTCGCCTCTGATTTCCCGAGGAGCCCAAATGGCCTCAGTCTGTCGGCGACCCTCAGCAAGGACGCCGCATGGACCTGCAAGCTGCTTGACGCGAAGCGCCAATCCCTCGGGAGCACGGCCGGGACAGGTCGAGATCTCTTCTGGCTGTGGCCGGGAGGCGAGAAAGGTGTGCCGGTCGTCGCCGCGATCTCCGCAACTGCCGCAGGAGGCGAGAAGGTGGACTTCCCTCTCGCGATCCCGCCTCATCATCAACCCGAGAACTCCGTGCGTGAGGGCTATGCAGCCTGGACACAGGACTCGATGACAAAAGTCTATCCCACCGCGGCCCCGGGCATGGGCCGGTCGGGAGCCCTTGATCTTGCCAGAGGCGAACATGAAGGCCTTCAGATCGCGATTAAACCCGCGGATGACGCCCCACTGACCGGAGTGAAACTCGACGTTGGGACGTTGGTGAATGAATCAGGGGAGGCGTTCCCGCGTGACGCTCTCCGGTGGCACGTCGTGGGCTACGTGTGGGTGCGCCAGCCCTCAGGTCACCCGGCCGGTCCGGCCCATCCGAACTGGTGCCCGGATGTGCTCCTCCCGGCAAGACCCGTTGACGTCCCGGGCGGCAGGACACAGACCTTCTGGCTCGATGCCTTTGCGGAGCGGCGGACAGCTCCGGGAACGTACCGCGGGGTCGTGACCATCCGACCGGGAAATGCGCCGAAAACCGACATCCCAATCTCGATTCGGGTCCGCTCATTCGCGCTCCCCAAGATCTTCAGCATGAGGACCGCGTTTGCCATCATGGATGGCTTTACCCGGGGAACGTATGGCGAACTGACACCCGAACTGCGCAGGAAGTGCCTTGACATCATGCTGGACCACCGGCTCAATCCGGACGACATCTCGCGCACGGAGCCACCTCGGATCGAAGACCTCCTCTACGCTCGCGAACGCGGCATGAACACATTCAACATCCTGAACCTCGTCCCCAGACCCAAGGAGCAGCGTCTCTGGACGTGCTACTCGGCGTTGAGTGCTTACGGTCCCGACTTCAACCAGCGACTCGGGGAGCGCCTGGATCCCGTCGTCGCCCAACTCCGGAAACATGGGCTTGCCAGGATGGGGTACGTCTATGGCTTCGATGAGCGACGGGAGGAGTATGACGACCTAATCAAGGGCATCTGCCGGTTCGTGAAGGGCCGCTACCCCGAGATCAGCACGTTTACCACGGCCGGCTACATGTACAGTAAGCGGGAAGAGACGCCCCCGGATTACGAAGACTACATGGACTGGTACTGCCCCTTGAGCCCACGCTACAAGGCGGATCTTTCCAGCGCGCTCCGGGCGAAAGGCAAACAGATCTGGTGGTACGTCTGTTGCGGGCCCAAACACCCATACGCCAACTTCGCCTCCATGGACTACGCAACAATCGAAGGCCGATTGCTGCCGTGGATGACCTATGCGGAGAGAGTCGATGGCCTGCTCTTCTGGCACGTCAACTACTGGCACAGGAACAAGGTCATTCAGGGAGATGACCCCTACCTGGGTGATTGGACATCCCCCTGTGTTCAGCGAATGACCGGTGATGGCGTACTCGTCTATCCCACGCCGACCGGCCCGGTAAGCAGTATCCGGCTCGAAAACGTGCGGGATGGTGTCGAGGACTACGACTACCTTTCCATGCTGACCAGACTCAAGGGCCGAGAGACGACGGAAGAACAGGCAAGACAGCTGGTCAGAAGCGTGACGGATTACTCCCGTGATCCCGCCGAACTCTACCGCGCCCGGTCCGCACTGGCAGATGAGATCGAGGCCGCGCTGAGGGAACAGTGAGATCTGCAGCCAGTCCTCTGGAGCTCCGGTCGTCCCGGCCGGTCTAGCCTTCCTGCCGCCTTGGAAAAGGCGGATCTCCAGGCACGCGCCCGGCTGACGTGGTGCGCAGCTCGGTTCACAGGAAGCTGTCCGGCCGAGCCGTGACCATCGGGAGCGGACCCAGAGAGAGGCTGGAGCTCCGGTCGTTTGGACCGGCTCTTACCGGTTTGGAAAACCGGCCTCCAGGAAGAAAAGCCGAGGCGGCCCTCGGCGGACCCAAGGGAAAAATCATTCCTGCGGCCCCGCAGACAGCCCCCGTTTGAGTTCGTCGATGGCGCGTTGGACCTGTGAATCCCGGCTCGGAGGCGCTTTGGCGGAAGCCTGGGTTAGGGGAGCGGCGGGGCCCACCAAGTCCACCAGGTCCCAGTCGGAGAGCGTGACAACCATGTCAGGGATGAGTCCACGCTGATGGATGACTCTCCCTTTGGGTGTCTTGTACTGAGCTGTGGTGAGCCGGATCGCACGTCCATCCGGGAGTGAGACCAGGTCCTGCAGCGACCCCTTGCCAAACGTCGGCTGCCCCAGGAGGAGAGATCGCTCCCAATCCTGAAGACATCCGGCAACGACCTCCGCAGCACTTGCCGAGCTGGCGTCCACAAGCGTCAACATGGGAAGGCTGGTCGGGGTGGCACTCCGCGGGGTGCGGAACTCGTGCTGCTTTGTGCCCCCCTTCCGTTCAGTCGTTGTGACCAGAGTGTTCGGAGGCAGGAATCGGGCAGAAACGGCGATAGCTGCCTGGAGCAACCCGCCGGGGTTGGCTCGCAGGTCGAGGATGAGGGCTTGTGCTCCGGCCGTGGCAAGCGCTTTGAGAGCCTCGTCGACTTCGTCGGCCGTGCGCTCCCCGAAACGGCGAATGCGCAGGTAACCGACAACGCCGCTCAAGACGCCGATATTCGTCACACTTGGGATACCGACCCGGCTCCGTTTGACCGTGATGGTCCGGGGCTCGTCCTCTCCCGGACGCAGAATCTCAAGCCTGACCTTGGTTCCGGGATCGCCGCGCAACTTCACCACCGCGTCACGCAACGTCTCTCCTTTAGTCGGCTCGCCTTCGATGGATGTGATGCGATCCCCAGGGCGAAGCCCCGCCCGTTCAGCGGGGGAATCCGGCAGAGGACGAACGACGTGAAGACCGGTTGGCTGCATACGGATGACAATCCCCAATCCACCGAACCCACCGTGGTGATACTCCTGGAGAGACTGCAGCTGCTTAGGAGTCAAGAATCCACTGAAGGGATCCAGATCACGGCGCAACTCGCCCGGGCGTGAGATCAGATCCCAAACATCCACATTGACCTCACCCAGATAGTGCTCGGTGATAAGCCGCTGGACCTCCAGCATCAACCCGAGCTCGCGGATCTCGATGCCTTCGTCAGGGACCTTCAGGGGCTGGGCAAGGCACGGACAGATCAGGAGAAGAGTGATGAGGAGACAGTGTAGGCGTGTCACGACAGGACAGGGAGAGACAGCTCCCGGACGGGCGCCGAATACGGGTCCAATGGAAGTGAGGCGGCACATGCTGTAGACCAGGGCTTGCTCCAGACGGAGACACAACGGGAACGTGGGTTCGTCTTCGCCTCAAGATGACGGGTAAGACCGAGCGCGTCAAGGCGCGGTCAGCACGCCAGGAGGGGAGCAAGCTCGTGGCGCTGGTCGAGGAGAACAGCACGGAGCCTCTGGAGAGCCCGTTTGAGAAGCTGGCGGACCCTCTCGGCTGAAACACCGAGTTGGCGGGAGATCTCAACATGGGTCTGAGGTGCAGTGTCGTCGATACCGAAATACATGGTCACAATGGTCGCCTCACGCTCAGGGAGCTGATCGAGCGTCCGGTGCATGAAGGCCCTGGAATCCCGCTCCATGGCCGCCGCCGCCGGCGAGGGCTGGCGTGTATCGGGCAGGTCATAGACGGGGCGCTCACCCTCCGTGTGCCCGTCTTGAGCATCCGAGAACGAATAGGCTCGCACATCGCCGTGAAGAAGGCGCTTGACAGCCGGGACATCCGTCTTGAGTTTGTCCGCAAGCTCCTGGGCTGATGGCTCCCGGCCAAGCTGGTTCCGCAGGTCGGCACGCGCCTGCCTCAACGCCCGGATCCGGTCAACCGTTCCACAGGGGATCCGTATGGTGGGGGCCTGACAGTCCAAGGCACGGCGCATTCGGTGATCGATCCAGTAGCCGGCGTAGGTGCTGAACTGGGCCCCCCGTCCGGGATCGTACTTCCGGGCCGCCGTCAACAGCCCCAGCGTGCCTTCGGAAACCAAGTCCGCCAACGGGAGTCCATACCCCGCAAAGCGCCGGGCCAGGTGCTTGACCAGCGGCGTGTGGGTTCGCACCACCGTGTCAAGTTCGCGCAGAACAGGATCTTGATTGAGATGGTTGTTCCCCTGAAGAAACGCCTCGGGCTGTGGAGCCGGCAAGAGGTCTGTTGGCAGGCTTTGTGCTGTTGTGGCGATGGCTTGCATGGGTTTCCTTTCGGGTCGCGGTCGGGCGGCTGGGCCGCGATGCACGTTGTCCACCGCAGAAAGCATGCCATTGTAGAACACGACGCTCAATAGGCAGGCCTGACCCAAAACGGAGACGCCCGCAGGCCGCAGGCAACTGTGCACATATTGCGCAGTTTGCAGAAAGTGCAGGGCTGGCCCCCAAGCCCAGTGAACGATCAGCAAGGGACATGCAGGGTGAACACAGAGCGCACAAGTAGAGGGCCATTGCTGATTGTCACGATCAGCCTTCTGGCGGCTCTGGGGCTTGGTCTCTGGGTGGCGGGGAAACTCATAGCCACATCGTGGGCGGACGTCAACCGATGTCCGCAAGCCGTGGTAACAGCCGCAGAACTCGCTGTCGCATGGGTACAGAGCGAAGTTGGGCATGGCACTACGGGGGATGGGCTCACTGCGGGACTCGAGCGACTGGTGTCCGGCGGAGCCCTGGAGTATGTCTGTGTCCTGCACGAACAGACGGTTGTTGCCGAGGCCGGACCTCGCCTCGAGGGAGTCCATGCTCTCAGGGGACCCGAAGGAGTCGCGTTCCGGGGTGGCAAGCTGGCCGTCTGGCGTTCCGTTGTTGGTGATTCAGAGCAAACTGAACCCGCCGGAGTACCCGTGGACCAACTGGTCCTGGTGTACGATCCGGCCGCCTTGATAGGGCCCGGAAATTCTGACGGTGAATTGCTTCTGGTCGTCCTTGTGCTGACATGCCTGGGAGCAACGCTGCTGGCTCTGACTCTCTCATTGGTGGTGCGCAATGGTCGGCTGCAGAGGGAGCTCAGGCTGGCGACCGATCGGAGAGTACAGGTGCAGGAACTCGTTCTGGCCGCGGCAGGGCTCGCTCACGAGACAAAGAACCCTCTCGGAATCATCCGCGGCCTGGCGCAGCAGATCGCCGACGACGGTGAACTCCCCAGCGTCCCGCGCGAGAAAGCCCAGGACATCATGGAGGAAGCGGACGTCACGGCAGCCCGGCTGGGAGACTTCCTCAACTACGCCCGCCTGAGAGACCCCGACCCCTCGGACGTGCCAGCGGTCAGCCACATCGTCGGGGTCTGCAACCTGATCCGCGAGGACTTTGTTGCAGCCGGTATCGATTTGCGAGTGGACGTCTCCCCGGTCACGATCAGAGCAGACGCGGAAATGCTCTCGCAGGTGCTGCTGAACCTGTTGAACAACAGCCTGCGTTCGACGGAGTCGAGCGGCTTGGTGACAGTCTCACTGAAATCTGTTCCAAGGCGAAAATGCGTGCTCACGGTAGTCGACACCGGCCATGGGATACCGCCGGACTTTCTCCCCCATATCTTCAAGCCCTACGCGAGCGGAAGCCGGGAGGGTCACGGCATCGGACTGGCCATTGTCAAACGCATCATCGACCGGTCCGGCTGGCGAATCCGGGCGACGTCAAGCCTTGGCGTAGGAACAACAATCGACGTGTCGGACATAGAAGCGGTATAGCCGGAAAAACCATGGCACCAACGGTCCTTGTCATTGACGACGAAGTACGCTACCGGCAGCTCTATGCCGAGACCTTGCGTAGCGCGGGCTATGGCATCTCGACAGCCGGCTCGGCGGAGGAGGCCGAGGAACTCGTCCTGGCAAGCCCCCCCGACATGATCGTGAGCGATGTTCGCATGCCGGGAATGGACGGCATTCAGTTCCTCAAGCGTATCGCTGAGGAACACCCTCTGCTGCCATGTCTCCTCATTACTGCCTACGCCGACATAAGGGATGCGGTCAAAGCCCTCAAGCTCGGGGCGGTCGACTACCTCGAGAAACCCGTTGACCTGGACGAATTGGTGGCCGCTGTCGGCGACACACTCGACACTGGATCCGACGGGGGCGACACAGAAATCCCCGCAGATCTGAGGTCGGGTATCGTTGCGGAGAGCCCGATCATGCAATCCGTGCTCCGGGATGCCTATCAGGTTTCACGCAGCGATGCAACCGTGCTGCTTACCGGTGAAAGTGGCTGCGGAAAAGAGGTGTTGGCCAGCTTCATCCACCGGGCCAGCCCGCGGGCCGATCGAGCTCTAGTCGCCCTGAACTGCGCGGCGTTGCCGGCTCAGACGCTCGCGAGTGAACTTTTCGGCCACGAACGGGGAGCCTTCACCGGGGCCATCGCGGAGCGCAAAGGAGTGTTCCGAAACGCGCACGGCGGAACGCTCTTCCTGGATGAAATTGGTGACATGCCCCTGGACCTGCAGCCTTCACTCCTGAGGGCTATTGAAGCGGGAGAAATCACTCCGCTCGGGAGTGACCAGGCCCGCACGGTGGATTTTCGCCTCATCGCAGCTACAAACCGGGAGCTCGAGACAGACGTCGAGGCCGGCCGCTTCAGACAGGACCTCTTCTACCGCGTGAACGTCTTTGCCATCGCGATTCCCCCGTTGCGGGAACGGCCTGAGGACATTCTGCCTCTTGCCCGCCATTTCCTTGGCCGGCGCGACGGTCCGACCAAGCGCCTCTCACCGGCCTCCGCTCGCCGTCTGCAAGGCCATGCGTGGCCTGGAAACACCCGGGAACTGGCGAACGCCATCGAGCGGGCAGCGATTCTGGCGAGTACAGATGTGATTCTGCCTGAGAACCTCCCCCCGGCGTTAGCGACCCGTCCCGAAGCCGGGCGGGGAGGCAGCAGAATCGACATCGCGGCAACCGTGAAAACAATCTCACAGGCCGAGGGAGAGGCCATCCGTCTTGCCCTCAATCGCACGGATGGGAACCGAACGAAGGCGGCGGAGTTGCTGGGGATCAGCCGGCGAGCCCTGATCTACAAACTCAAGCGCCTCGGAATCTGAGGCCCGGTGCGCTGGCGGCGTGCTCCCGTGTAGCTCCGCGCTCCGCGGCGGAGTTTGCCTTCTGGCGAGGTCATCCCTGACCGGCTTCGCGCCTCGGGGCCACTTCCGCCCGGCTACGGCACGCCGCAGAAAACGGCCGCCTCTAGAATGGCTCGCCCGGCCGAACCTGGGCTTCCCCGGAGCCCGACCTTCACGCGCGTGATCCTTGTATTTTCGCCCCCAGACCCTTACTTTTCGCCCTTGTCCCGATCGGCGTGAGCCGTGAATGCGCCAGCGCTCCTGCGCCACGGAAGACGCGCGTATTCCAGATGCCTCAGAGGGACACAGGGACAGAGCCGAACGCTCCCTCGGCACGGAAGGATGGTCGACATGAATGGTGCACTCCTCCTGATCATTGGCCTCGTCTACTTCGCCCTCGCCTACCGCCTCTACGGTCGATTCCTCGAGAGGACTTTCGGCACGCAACCCGACCGGGAAACGCCGAGCCACGCGAAGACAGACGGCATCGATTATGTCCCGACCCGTCTGCCGGTCCTCTTTGGTCACCATTTTGCTTCCATAGCAGGAGCAGGTCCGATCGTGGGCCCGGTTGTGGCGGCCTACATGGGCTGGGGACCGGTAGTTCTCTGGATCATGCTGGGATGCGTATTCATCGGCGCGATGCACGATTTCGCCGCTCTGTTCCTGTCAGTACGTGACGAAGGCCGCTCGATTGGTCACGTGATCGAGAAACAGATGGGCTACTCAGGACGCCAGATTTTCCTGCTCTTCTCCTGGTCCGCCCTCATACTCGTAGTCGCGATCTTCGCCATCCTCGTTGCTAAGACATTCGTGGCCACTCCGGCGGTAGCGACCGCATCGCTGTTGTTCATCGCGATGGCGCCGGTTTTCGGGTTTCTGGTCTACAAGAAGAATCTCCCGATCGGCCTCGGCAGCCTGATCTTCGTGCCCCTCCTTTTCCTCTTTGTCTGGGTCGGCACAGTCGCCCCGCTCGACCTAACCAAACTCTGTGACGTGGAGCCCGGGACAGCTCGGAACATCTGGCTGTTGGTGCTGCTGGTCTACGTGTTTGTCGCCTCGACCATTCCGGTATGGCTGCTCCTGCAGCCGCGTGATTACCTGAACTCCTATCTGCTCTACGCCATGATGATCATCGGTGTCCTCGGCATCATCGTCGCCAGGCCGACTCTCCAACTCCCGGCCTTCGTAGGCTGGACTGCACAGAAGCCGGCGGGAGGAACGGGAGCGCTGTTCCCCCTCCTGTTCGTCACCGTAGCCTGCGGTGCCTGTTCGGGGTTCCACGCCTTGGTGTCATCGGGCACAACGGCGAAGCAGATTGACAACGAGAGGCACATTCTGCCGATCGGCTACGGCGGAATGCTCATCGAAGGCCTTCTCGGTATGATGGCACTGATCAGCGTGGCTGCGCTGTCCAAGGCGGATCTGTTTGCCCAATTGGGCAAAGGCGGAGGCGGACCGGTCAAGGCATTCGCCGGAGGGCTGGCGGCCTTTGCGACCGAGATTGGTCTCCCCCTCGAGATTGGGGCGACATTCATCGCCCTGGCAATCTCAGCGTTCCTGCTCACGACCCTGGACACCGCAACCCGCCTTACGCGCTTCACCTGGCAGGAGCTCTTCCTCCCCAGAGCCGCCTCGGGGCAAGACGTCCCAACCCTCCCGGCCGCCAAGCTGATGGCTAACCCCTTTGTGGCGACAATCGTGGCCGTGGCAGCGGCCGGGTACTTGGCCTTCAGTGGAAACGTCATGGACATCTGGCCGGTCTTCGGGGCGTCCAACCAGCTTCTTGCGGCCCTGACCTTGCTGATCGTCACGCTGTACCTGTTCAAGCGCAAAGCGAACTACTGGATCGCCCTGCTGCCCATGCTGTTCATGATGTGCATCACAGGCTGGGCTCTTCTCGCTCTTTTCAAAGACAAACTCGGCAAGAGCACTCCTCTGGTCATAGCAACGGCATTCCTGCTGGCGATGGCTGTCATGCTGGCAGCGCAGGCTATCCAGTCGCTCCGCGGCGCTGGATGCGAGCCGGAATCCCCTGAAGCTGAGACCTGATCGCCGCCTCCCGAAGTCCTCTGCTTGAAGCAGACAAGGAACCTGGCATGGACAGCACATTCGTTGTCGTCTCAGCAGTCTCGGACGATCCGTTCGCTATCGACGTCGCCCACTACATCCACCAGGAGGCCGAGATCTCAGATCTCCTGGCCTTGCGCAAATTCGCCAACACCGAATTCTGCCCGCGCTTCATCAGCGACGAAGAAGACCTCGATCACATCGGTCACGGTCTTGACGGCAAGACGGTGGCGATCGTGTCAACCTGTTGCGGTCCCCACACTCGGAACGCACTAGCCATGCGGACGTGCGTGGTTGCCCGGGCTGCAAAGGACAACGGAGCCAAACGCGTCATCCTGGTGCAGCCTGACCTGTTCTACAGCGCCCAGGACCGCGGCCCCAGGCGAGAGCATGGAGTTGTGGCATTCGAGCGCAGCACCAGTGACTACAAGAAGTTCGACGGCCAGCCCTTCTCCGCCCTCCTGTATGCCCAATTGCTTCAGACAAGCGGTGTGGATGGCGTCATCACCGTCCACAATCACTCTGTTTCGGTTCAGGCCCTTTTCCGGGACATCTTTGACGATGCCTTCCTGAACCTCTCTCCCGCTGAGCTCTACTCGCATTACCTGACCGAACACGCGCTTGGCCCCAATGGCACGGAGTCCTCCGAATTTGTCATCTGCGCCCCTGACAAGGGAGCTGCTCCCTTCGTCAATGAAGTGCATGCCGGGATCGAGTCCGCGTCTGCTCGGCTCTTGCTGAAAACAAGACCGGAACTGCTTTTCATGACCAAGGTGCGACGTGGCGAACGCAGTGTCCGGATCTGCGCAGCGGACGACTCCCCCACACAGCTATCCGGGCTCGCGGGCAAGGTAGTGGTGGTCTTCGACGACATGGTGCGGACAGGCAACACGATCGTGGAGTGCTGCAAGGTGTTGAAGGAAGCCGGCGCCAGCCGCGTCCTGTTCGTGGTTACTCACTTTCACTCGTCCGACGAAGTGAAGGAGAACCTGAACCACGAAGCTATCGATGAAATCATCACGACCAACACGCTTCCCGAAGTGCTGAACCGCGATATGCAGGGGCGTTTGCGCAAGAAAATGCTCGTCCTGAAGATCGAGAAGTGGATCGGGAACTTCCTCAGTCGAGAGTTTGCGGACATCTCTCACCGCCCCCATGACCCGCCTTACTCGATCGACATCTCGGCAAAGAACCCGCGCTGGCGCCCCATTCACAGCCTGGGGCACTGACACCGGGCCGGCCGGTCACTCGGTTCCGGTACTCCCGAAGCCTCGATCCCCCCGTTCGCTGTCGCTGAGTTCAGCGACCGGCACGAGTTCCACGGGCGGGAGCCTCTGGATGACCATCTGCGCAATCCGATCCCCGCGCTGAAGCCTGAAGGGCTCTGTCCCAGCGTTGTAAAGCGGGACCTGAATCTCCCCGCGGTAACCGGCATCGATGGTTCCCGGCGCATTGAGCATGGTGATGCTCTGTTTGAAGGCCAGGCCGCTGCGGGGGCGAATCTGGGCCTCGAAGCCGGAGGGAAGCTCAAGGAAAAGTCCTGTGGGAACAAGCTCGGCCGTCTGGGGTGACACGATGACGTCTCGACTCGCCCGAACGTCGAAAGCCGCATCGTCGGCGTGGGCCTTGCGGGGGGCAAGGTCTTCGTCTCCTGAGGCCATGCGGTAGCGGATCTTAGTGGTCAAGTCGTGCATCCTGATGGTGGGAGCTGGACGGTCTAGGGTTCCGGCGCACTGGTGTTGGGACACTCAAGGCGTCAGGAAGAAAAGCGTTCCGGCGATGACGACCAGCAGGTCGATCCACTCGATGGCGACCCAACGCCCAAGGTCATCGGCGGGTCCCATGACCTTCTCGATCTGCTCCTCAAGGCGGCCCCGCAACAGCCATACGATGACACAGGAGAAGACTCCGGCGAGAAAGGCGCCGCAGAGCGTTCCTGCCACCAAGGTAGCGACGACTGCCACCACCCAGTGCGCATCGACGCGCCACCAGGGGGCCTCGGCGTCCGGCCCGGGACCGCGGCACAGTTCCGCAAACATGGCGAAGGCAAGCCCAAGGCTGGCGACAAGCCAAAGTGCTCTGCCCGAGTAGACCAGCCACCCGACCAGGCAGATCTTCACCAGGAGAGCCACCTGAAACGCGGTAACGCGCAAGTACACTTCCTGTTCGGTTCCCGTCGCCAGCAACGGACACTGATGCAAGAAACGAACGGTGCCGCGTAGGCTTCGTGTCCGGGTCAGCCACCAGAACAGACCGGGAAGACAGACGGCGCATGCCAATGCCGCCACCCCTGGACCGGCTGCCCAGCGGAGAACAGTTGCCAGCCACCACATACAGAGTCCTATGCAGACACCTGTGAGCGCGAAACAGGCCAGCACGGAATTCTCGTCAGCTGTCTCGTCGGCCTTGATCGGCAGCCGAGTCAAGATGTTGAGCGCGGTTCGAAAGCTCTTCATGGACATCGCTCCTCCTTTAGGACGACGGAATTGCCCCGCCATCGCAACATGGGGCTGGCGTGGTCGCACGGATGAGACCACAGACGCAACCGCCCTGTTGTGCACCTTCACCTAATATATAGGCAAAGGGACTCCCGTCAGGCGTGCATGAAAAAACTCATCCAAGTGCTTGAAAACGGTCCTGATAGTGGTAGTTTATTTGTCTCGTGATTATCATATCATGAGATCCGCATCTAGTGCGGGGGCGTAGCTCAATTTGGTTAGAGCGTCGGCCTGTCACGCCGAAGGTCGCGAGTTCGAGTCTCGTCGCTCCCGCCATTCTTCCTTTCCCCTCTTTCTTACTATCTCTTGTTCCATGCTGTTTCTGTGGTTTATTGCGGAACTGTCGCGGCATTATTTCCTGCCTGGTGGCGTCCACGCCGATGGGCAAATCGTGTAGTGCACAAGAGGAGGCAGACCCCATGCCCAGGGACGGCCGTCCGAACATCCTTCTGATCATGACCGACCAACATCGTTACGACACGATGGGGGGCCATGGTCATACGCGATGCCGGACGCCTCGGCTGGACCGCCTGGCGGCTGACGGCATTGATTTCAGCCGAGCCTACACGTGTTGCGGGCTGTGCAGTCCAGCCCGGGCCTCAATCATGACCGGGCTGTACCCACACCGCCATGGGTTGCAGACCAACACGCACGACTTCCTGACCCAGACTGAACTCGATCCCGACATCCCAACGTTCGCACACCGACTGAGCGATGCAGGCTATCACATGAGCTATGCGGGGAAGGTCCATTTGACCTTCCCGGAACGGACTCCCTGCGAATACGGCTTCGATGAGTGGCACGTCCCTTACGGCGAGTGGCTCTCCACCAACGGGAAACAGCGCGCACGGACGGTGGCTCCGGAGTTTGGTCCGGCAAACACGTCCTTCCAGGGACCGTTCGCGGCCAAGTACGACGGCCCCCTTGAAACCCACAATGACTACTGGCGTATCGCGGAGGGCATGCGAATGCTTGAGGAACGCGCTGAAGCCCTCGAACGCGACGGCACGCCGTTCTTTCTCCGGGTCGATCTCTTCGGCCCACACCTCCCCTTTCACATCCCGGAACCCTTTTTCAGCATGTATGACCCCGCATCCGTTCCGTGTCCCCCGGAATTCGACGACTCCTTCAGGAACAAGCCCTGGATTCACCGACAGATGGTGCGCTACTGGCAGACCGAGGAAACCGACTGGGCGTTCTGGCAACCCATTGTCGCCCTCTATTGGGCCTATGTGACCATGCTGGACCACTGCATCGGAGTCCTCTTGGACAAGCTCTCCGAGCTCGATCTGGACGAGACGACGGCGGTCTTCTACTCGACCGACCACGGCGACACCTGCGGCAGTCGGCGGATGTTTGACAAGGGATATTGCATGTATGAAGAGCTATATCACATCCCTCTCATCGCCCGATGGAAAGGCGTGTGGGAAGCGGGGCGCCGAACGGAGGCATTCGCCAACAACATCGACCTGATGGCGACCTTCCTTGACCTGGCAGGCGTTCCCGTCCCACAAGAGGTGGACTCGCGCAGCCTGCTCCCTCTGCTGGAGAACGAATCCACCCCTGCGGATTGGCCAACGGATGCCTTCGCGGAATTCCACGGAATGCAGTGGGGACTCTACTCTCAGCGAATGCTCGTGACAGAACGACACAAGCTCGTGATGAATGCAGCCGACACCGATGAACTCTATGATCTGGTTCGGGATCCGGCAGAGCTTGTCAACGTCCTTGACGATCCGGAGTACGCCCAGCCACAGGCAGACCTCTACCGGCGCATGTTCCACCGAATGGAGCAAACACACGACCCCCTTGCCTGCGACAACTGGTGGCCCAAGTTCGAAGATGCCCGTCAGGCACTCGGTGAGTACGGCGAGGCAACCTATGGCACTAAGGCCTGGCCCGATCCCGTGCGGAGACCGCCCCCTCCGACGTGAGGAGGTCCGTGTACCTGAAACTGACTACCAAAACTGCACTTGTGACATTACCTTGTGAGGCCCAGCATGGTGCAGCCCACGAGAGCCGGCTGGGCATAGCGCACGGTTGCGGCGGCCGGAAGTCCCGCAGCGTGCTGTACCGAAAGCGTCATTCCTGAGCACCCCCGAAAGGGAGGGCCAAAGGGAGCGGCCTCAGGGCGATACCAGGAACCACCGGAGTACAAGATCCACATGAGCGACAACACCACGTCTCCCACCTCCACAGCCGACATCCGGCCTGATGCAACCAGTTTCGACCGTGACGGCGTACTCAAGATCGCGGAAGGAGAGGTCTTCGGCCCCACCTTCCCTAAGCTTCCGTTGCCCAACATGCTCATGGTCGATCGAATCGCCAGTGTCAGTGCGGACGGGGGAAAGTATGACAAGGGCCTCGTCGTGGCCGAACTCGATATCGACCCCAGCCTTTGGTTCTTCCACTGCCACTTCAAGGGCGACCCTGTCATGCCTGGGTGCCTGGGGCTTGATGCCATGTGGCAGTTGACCGGATTCTACCTGGCCTGGACCGGCAAGGAGGGGAAGGGCCGGGCGCTGGGCGTCAAAGAGGTCAAATTCACCGGGCAGATCCTCCCGGAGAACAAACTCGTCACCTACCGCATCGACATCAGGCGCGTGATCAGTCGCAAACTCACCATGGCCTCGGCTGATGGCCAGGTCGAGGTGGATGGCGAGGTCATCTACACAGCCGAAGACCTCCGGGTCGGTCTCTTCTCCACCGACGAGTAGTAGTCCCGGACTGGAGGCTCCCGCGTTGGGCCTTTGAGGCTACCGGGTCTGCGGGTCACGAAAGCTCTGAGGAGCAAAGACCCGACAACCTAATCTCTGCCTGGGAGGCACCCGCGATGACGCGACACGCCTGGTACCGAACGGCTCTGCTGTTCGCCATCCCCTTCGCTTCTTTGGCCGGTCAGCAACTGCCGAATCCGCCAAAGGCACGGTCGGTCCCCCTCAACGGAGGCTTCGAGACCGTGACCACGCCGCCGGACGGCGCGCCCATGCCCAGGGGTTGGCAGGCGAACAGCGCCCACCTGAAGTCCGGGAGTTGTGCTGCTGTGTCGGAGGGGCGCAACGGCAAGCACGCGTTCCGCCTCGATGCCGCAAAGGGCACCTTCCACGCGTTCACAGCGAGCGGCTGGCCCATCGTTCGTGGAACTGATGCAGTGGTTCGGTGCTCAGCACGCGGGAAGGGCAGCTTCCGGTTCTGGATCTACTGCTACGCTCCCGGCGTAGGGTGGGTTGGCGGGAATGTCGTAGGGCCGGAGACGGCCTTGACTCCGGAGTGGCAAACGCATGAATTCACCCTCGCGATCCCCGAAAAGCCATTTCCCAAAGGACCGGTTGAGACGGTCAAACTCGCTGCGGTTGCAGAGAAAGGCGCCGAGCTCTTCCTGGATGATCTGACTCTCAAGCTCGTCCTGCAGATCCCGGAGGAGACAACGGGCGAAGGCATGGACGTCGCCCTGACGCTGCCCCCCGTGCTGTACGCCTTACCGGGACTTGAGACGAGCCTCTATTTCGACAACACAGTCTTGGTTATCACGCCGGAAAGCTTGGTGTTTGACGTCAACTGTCCTTTGGGAACACAGCAGCGCGAACGGTGGCATTGCACCCCGGAGAAGGGTGATGTAGGGGACCATGTTCTCTCCCTGGCAGTCTATGACGACGGTAACAACCTTCTGGCGAGAAACAGCACGGTTCTGCGGGTTGTCCCGTCCGATGCGTCGTCCCGAATCCGCGCCCTCATGATTGGCGACAGCCTGACCCATGCTTCTGCCTATCCTGCCCGCGTGCTGGCGAACGCCGGGAAAGACGAGAACCTGCATGTTGACTTGGTCGGAACGCACGCTCCGCGGGAAGACCAGCCGGAGGTCCGCCATGAGGGCTACGGGGGCTGGACAGCTGACAGTTTCGTCCGGCGCTACAATCCCGAGCCATGGGTAGGTGGGCGACGTGCCTGCAGTCCATTTGTCTTTGCCGGCGAAGATGGGAAGCCCGCACTCAATCTGCCCCGCTACTACCGGGAACACGGCGGAGGATCAGCGCCGAACGTGGTCACCATATGCCTGGGAGGCAACGACATTTTCGGAGCTGACGAGGCCGGAAAGGCAAGTGCGGTGACGGCATCCCTGGCCAATTTCGACACGTTGATCGATGCGATCCAGCGGGCAAGCCCTAAGACAATTATCGGCCTGCTTCTACCCGCCCCACCGGCAGCCACACAGGACGCGTTCGGGGCCAACTATGGCTGTGGACAAACGCGCTGGCAGTACAAGAGAAACCAGCACTACATGGTACAGCAGATGATCAGCCAGTACGAAAATCGGGAAGCGGAACGTGTCTATGTGGTGCCGACCAGTATCGTTCTTGACCCGGTCAACGGGTTCCCCGTCCGTATCGCAAAAGCGAACGCTCACAGCACAACCGAACTCGGGCGCCTGAACAATGGACTCCACCCATCCGAGACCGGGTACCGGCAGTTTGGCGACGCGGTCTACGCCTGGTTGAAGTTCATTGCTGCTGCAGCGGCGCACGAATGACCCTTGAGTACAGGAAATCCCGAACAACGGTCCAGAGACAGGAGCAAGGCAATGAAACAGGCGATAAAACGGCGGGACTTCCTGCGACGGAGCGTGACGGCGGGAGCGGGCTTCATGGTGTTGCCTTCAGGAATCCTCAGAGCGGGCAACTCCCCGAATGAGAAACTCAATGTCGCGGTCATCGGGGTAGGCGGTCGCGGGGCAGCCAACCTGAACGGCGTAAAGAGAGAGAACATCGTCGCTCTCTGCGACATCGATGCCAACCGCCTGGCAGCGGCGGCAAAGCGTTTCCCCAAAGCCAAGGTCTATGCAGATTGGCGGAAGTGCCTTGAACAGAAGGATATCGATGCGGTCGTGTGCTCCACGACCGATCACACCCATGCTTTCGTGAACGTCTGGGCGATGAACCGAGGCAAGCACGTCTACTGTGAGAAGCCCCTGGCCAACTCCGTATATGAGGCACGAGTGGTTCGGGAGACGTACCTCAAGAACCGGGACAAACTCGCGACGCAGATGGGAACTCAGATCCACGCAACCGACAACTTTCGGCGCGTCGTTGAGCTCATCAAAGCGGGAGCCATTGGCGACGTTCAGGAATGTCGAGTGTGGTGCAGCCGCCGCCCTAAGGGAGGCAGCTACCTCCCTGCCGCGGGAGGGGTGCCAAAGCATATCAACTGGGATCTTTGGCTGGGGCCCTCCCAGTCGCACGCGTTCAACCCCGGCTATGTCCATGGGTGCCTGAAGTGGAACCGCTTCTGGGACTTCGGCAGCGGCCAGATCGGCGATATGGGCAGCCACATGCTGGATCTCCCGTACTGGGCCCTGGATCTACGCTTCCCGACCAGCTGCAAGGCTGAGGGAACGCCTGTGAGTACGGACACCTGTCCGGAGTGGATGAACGTGACCTGGGACCACCCCGCTACCCCCGAACGTCCGGCACTCAAGATTCACTGGTACGATGGTGGGAAGAAGCCGGGGATGCCGGCGAAGGTCTTCAACCGCGATGAGATGTTCAAGGGGATGCTCTTCAAGGGAACGAAAGGGTGGCTGCTGGCCGACTACGGCTTCCGCATCCTCCAGCTCAGAGGCGACATGACCCACTACGACTCACCAACCCCCGAACAGCTCATCCCGAAATCTCCCGGACACCACATGGAGTGGATCACCGGCTGCAAGACGGGCAAACCGACCCTCTGCAACTTTGACTACTCCGGGGCGCTCATCGAGCACAATCTGCTCGCCCTCGTGGCCTACCGCACCGGACAGAAGCTCGACTGGGACGCGAAGAGCCTGCGGGCCACAAACTGCGCCGAGGCGGACCAGTTCATTAAGAAAACGTACCGCGACGGTTGGGTGCTGAACGGCTGACAACGACCGCTACCTGCGATGGCCTCGACGGTGGTTGTCATCATCATCGTCATCATCATCACCGTGATGGTGGCCTCCATCACCGTCGTCATCATCGTGGTCATCGTCGTCATCGTGGTCATCGTCATCATCGTGGTCGATCGGCTCCCAGTCCGAGGTCTTGAGGAGCTTTCCACGGCCGTCGAAACGGCATTCACGCACCTCGCCTCGGCGCTTGGCCCAGGCGACATACATCACGTTGTGACGGCCCACCAGCTCGCCCTTCTCCACCACGGCAAAGACTTCCCGCTTGGCCACCTCAACCGTCTTCATCCTGCGCAGGTCAGGGTCTTTCGCCACGGCCCGTCTGACCGGGGCAGGCACGTCACCCATACTCAAGGTCGTTTCCTGCTCAACAACCCTGCCCTTCCGGTCAACGATGACCTCCAGGTCACCATCTTCGTGTTCGAGCTCCATGACAAACAGCATGACCCCTTCATCATCCTCTGCCTCGACTTCCTCCAGCGTCGTTCCGGGAAACCGGCGTTTTATCGAGGCAAGCACATCCTCGGGCAACTCCAAGAGCTCATTCGAGGCAACCTGGACCTCTCTCCGCTCGCCGCTCGCGGTGTAGTACTTCACTTCATACATGATCCGGGACTTCTCGAGCGGCACGAACCGCCCCCCGCGGGCTATGCCTCGACGTTCATGCTTCTCAACGCGCACGATTCGGCCGTCGCCAACACGGCGTCGGATCACCTTCAGCAGGGCGGCCGGCACATCTGTGATCTTGACCTTCGCCTCGATCTCACCAATCACACCTTCCGACGTGACCTCGACCTCAAACCGACGGCTTCCCTGCTTGAGATTGACCTCATAGTAGTACGCACCGCGCTCACGCTCACGGCCAACTCCCGTGATCTTCGCGTCAGGAAAATTGGCTTCAATGACCTTTGCGGCAGCAGAAGGAAGGCGTCGGTCCGCCGCGGCCAGGGGCAGCGCCACGGCGAACAGCAGAAGGGCACAACCACGTGCTCTGATCGCTCCTGAGAATCCTCGCATGATCGTCTCCTTGTTGCCCACCCGGTTTCTGGGGGCCCTGCATAGGCGCAGCGCCCCTTCTACCCTCCTACAATTCCATCGATAGATGACGGGAAGCTGATCATTGGATGACCATTTGGTAATCTACCGTGCGAGAGGCAAACGAATGGTGAAGCAGGTCCCTTTGCCAAGCTCACTATCGGCCGCCACATCTCCCCCCTGAGCCTGAAGAACGGCCTTGGCAAAAGGCAGGCCCAGGCCGTTCCCGGGCGTGGATCTGCTCGCGTCTGCTCGGAAAAAGCGCTCAAAGACTCGGGCGAGGTCTTCTCCCGAAAGCCCGATCCCCGTATCCGTCACATTGATGTATGCGGTCTGGTCCTCAGCCCGGACGCACACCTCCACGCTGCCGCCATGGGGCGTGTACTTGAGGGCGTTGTCGAGAATATTCGCCAGGGCCCGCTGGAGGCGAGCAAGATCGCCATTGACGACAATGGGCTCAGATCCATCCTGGCCCCCCAGGCGCAGGCAGATGTCGGCGTCTTCAGCCACAGGTTCAAACAGCTCCACCGCCTGCCTGCAGACTGCTGACAGATCAACCGCTGCAGACTCAAGCTGGGCCACGCCGGCATGCGCCTCGGCAATGTCGAGCATGGTGTTCACCATCCCGACCAGACGGTCGCACTCCTCGACTGCTGTCCCGGCTGCATCCCTCAGCCCCGCCTCGCCCTCAGGTCGGGTGAGTCCAGATTCCAGAACGCCCCGGATGCGAGTCAGCGGACCCCGCAGATCATGCGCAATGTTGCCGGTGACCTCCTTCAGTTCGTTCACCAGACAATCGATCCGGTCGAGCATGTCGTTGAAGGCAGCCACCATGTGCTCAATCTCCTGCCCACGGTTGGCAGATGGCACGCGTGACGCGAGATCTGTCTCCCCGATGCGCACAGCCGTGAGAGCGACCTGCTCAACCCCGGACATAGCCCGCGAAGCAAGCACCCAGACAGACACGATCCCGAAGAGAAGCATGGCCGCAGCCACGCCAAGGAAAACGCGTCGGTAGGCTGTAAACAGCTCCTCGTCCGCATCGAGGGATCGACCCAACTGCAGGATGTTGCCGTCACTGGTACACGTCTCGATCAAACGTGCTCCCCAAGCCTGGGTGGGCGCCCGCAAGGTGCGGAACCGTGCGTCACCGGGCTCCAGGTCGGTAAGGCCTGTGATCGCCGGGGCGATGCCCTTCCAGGCACTTAGATCCGAACTGGCAAGGACGGTGAGGTGAGGAGACCGGAACAGCATGACGACGTCCTCTATGCCGTCACACTCACCTTCCCGGGCAAATTCGTCGGAGAGGGCCTCTATGCCGAATTCGTCATAGAGGGCCTCGAACTCACGGGCCTCTGAGAGGAGCTCGTCATCCATGCGGGAGCCAAGCCTGTAACGCAGAAATACACTCTCGGCCATGAAGAGAAGCAGAGCGAAGACGAAAAAGAGCAAAGCGAAACAGGCAGTCAGCCGGAAGCGAACGGTGCCCGTCAGAGCGGTGTTACTACTCGAGGACATATCCGACCCCGCGTACGGTGTGGATGAGCTTGTCGGCGAACGGGCGGTCAACTTTGTCACGCAGACGACAAACACGGGCCTCAACAACGTTCGTCTGGGGATCGAAATTGTACTCCCAGACGTGCTCCATGATCATCGTCTTGGAGACCACCCGTCCAGCGTTTCTGGCCAGGAACTCCAGCAGGGCGAATTCCCGTGGTTGCAGGTCAATCGCCACTCCTGCACGAGTTGCGCGGCGGCGGAGCAAGTCAATCGTCAAATCCCGCACCGAGAGCGTCGTCGGCTCAGCAGTTGCCGTGGCGCGCCGGATCAGGGCTTGGACGCGGGCAAGGAGCTCGCTGAAGGCAAAGGGCTTGACGAGGTAGTCATCGCCTCCCACATGCAGCCCCTTGACACGGTCATCCACGGACCCCTTTGCGCTGAGGATCAGTACCGGGGTTTGGACTCCGCGGCCCCTGAGTTCACTGATCAGGGCCAGACCATCCATGCCCGGGAGCATAATGTCGACGACCGCCACGTCAAAGGTCCCGGCAGCGGCCATACGAAGCCCGGCCAAGCCGTCAGCTGCGTGCTCAGTGGTGAAGCCTGCCTCGCGAAACCCCTTCACCACGAAAGACGCGGTCAGGCTGTCGTCTTCGATCACAAGCAGGTTCATCGGTGTCCTCGTTCCGGTTTGCGGCGGACAGACAGGTCTCCAGGCCGCCCTGCACACAATGTAGACGGTCCCCTCGCGGTAATCGCGGCTCGTGCAGACCGGCCTCCCTGAATTCAGCTCAGCCGACCTATGGCGCCGCCAAGCTCACGGACACGGCCGAGAAGGTCATCCAGATCAACACCCACTGGATAGCCGTCCTCAACCCTGACTGTTCCCGCGGTCATTACCCAGTCGACGTCCGCCCCGCTTGTCCCGTTGACCAGAAGCGCGCAAAGCTCAGCGAGTGGCCGGGAAGCGGTTGCTTGTGAAGTCTTGACCGCCACGATGTCAGCCTGTTTGCCCGCCTCGATCGAGCCGACACGATCGCCAAGCCCCAAAGCCCGGGCCCCATCGATCGTGGCCAGGCGGAGGACATCAAGCGGATCAAGACTGATCGGACATTCGGGATGGAGGCGCTGGGCCAGAGCCGTCAAGCGCATCTCCTGGAAGAGGTCGAGGTCGTTGTTGCTCGCACAACCATCAGTGCCGAGCCCGACCGGAATCCCCCGCTCAAGATAGCGGGCGAGCGGAGCAATCCCGGAGGCCAGCTTCATGTTGCTCTCCGTATTGGTCACAACACTCGCACCGGACGCCGCGATGAGGTCTGCTTCGACCTCATCGACATGCACGGCGTGGACGAGGACCGTGTCGCGATCAAGCAGACCGAGCCCGCTCAGGTAGCGCACGGGTGTTGTCCCGCCATGTTGCTCACGCAGGGCGCTCAACTCATGGCCGGACTCGGCGACGTGGATAATGAACGTGACCCCGTGATCGAGAGCCAGCCTCTTGGCCCCCACAAGGGTTCCGTCAGAGCACGTATACGGCGCATGAGGAAAGACGGCCGGTCGCTGATAAGCGTGGTCCGAGTGTGCCGTAAGGAAGTGTTCGACCACCGAGAGGCCATCACCGGGGTCCGGAATGCCGGGCGCAGGGAAGTCCATAAGTCCGTGCCCGAAGATCCCCCCCAGGCCCATCTCCGCCGCGGCGGAAAGGACACGGTCCTCCCGGAAGTACCCGTCTGCACACGTCGTCGTGCCGGACAGCAGGAGCTCGACAACGCTCAACCTGGTTCCCAAGGTGACATTCGCCGCGGTGGCGAACTCGGCTTCGGCCGGGAACATGTGCTCCTCGAGCCACTCCTGCAGGGCAAGGTCGTCGGCCAGGCCACGATAGAGGGACATGGGCAGATGGGTGTGCCCGTTGACCAAGCCGGGCAACAGAAGGTGGTCCGCAAGCTCAACGGATGGCGCCTCGCGGAACGTGTCCGGCACGCTGGCCGGCATTCCGACATAGTCGATCCGGCCACCTCGAACACCGATCACACCGCCTTCAAACACCTCCTGCGAGGCACCCATAGTCAAGACTGTGCCGCCGCAGAGCAGGACCAGATCGGTACTCATCTACTGCTCCGGTGTGGCAGCAGGCCACGTACGTGTGTGTGGCCCACCACGTCCGAGGACTCAGTCCTCCTCGATCATGCTGTCAAAGAAGGACACGATATCCGAGCAGTCTTCCTGCTTGTTGAACGCCATGGCGGCACGCGGATGCTGGTTCAGGAGACCGGTGATCATGTAGGGAACATCAAATCCCCACTTGACGTCCGCCTTCATCGGCATGATGTGATCGCGGATGCAGCGCAAGACAGGGCGCAGGTTGAACTTGGGATTGTGCAGGAACCCGATCAGCAGCTCCAACGGGCAGTTGCCCGCACCGCGCCCCATGCCCGCCATGCTTGCGTCCAGCATATTGGCGCCCTGGATAATGGCCTCGATCGTGTTGGCGTAAGCGAGCTGCTGATTGTTGTGAGTGTGGATGCCAACTTCTTTGCCTGAGCCTTTCATGTAGCTCAGGTACTTGCGGGTCATGTACTGAATCTGCTCCCCGTAAAGGGCGCCAAAGCTGTCCACGAGGTAGACGCCTCCCGTTTCCGTCTGCCCAAGGACGTCGAGGGCCTGATCCAGCTCCCACTCCTGGACCGTAGATACAGCCATCAGGTTCACTGTCGTCTCGTAGCCCTTGTCGTGTGCGTCCTGGACCATGTCAAGAGCGGTCGGGATCTGATGGATGTAGCTGGCAATGCGGATCATGTCCAGGACGCTATCGTCGGAGGGGAGAATGTCGGTATGGTAATCCGTTCTCTCGGCGTCGGCCATGACGCACAACTTGAGCGGCGTGTCATTATCACCAACGATCCGACGGATATCGTCTTCAGTACAGAACTTCCAGGAGCCGAATTCGTCCCGACCGAATATCCGGCTCGAGCCCTTGTAGCCCAGTTCCATGTAGTCGACGCCGGCCTCAACGCAGGCCTCGTATACGCCCCTGACTACCGAATCCTCAAACCCATGGTTGTTCATCAGTCCGCCATCACGGATCGTGCAATCCAGGACGCGGATCTCAGGGCGGTAGGTCACCCACTGTGCGGCACGACTATTCCCGTTAGGGGTGTTCTCTTCCTTCTTGACAGGCATATCGACAGCTCCTTGCTCGCTAGACGTGTTCCGTGTAAGGACGTGGGGAAGGCAAAAAACGCCATCGGCACCGGGGTGCCCCGACTCATCACCTTCAAGGCCACGTCTCTCCCTCACCTTGAAATTGTCACAAAGCTAATCAACATAGCACTCTATGGCAGTCGTTGCCATTTGGGGCCCGGGCAGTTCTGCGAAGCCGTGAAACTGTGAGCGTCTTGCCCTGCCCCGCTGCATATCGCCTACGGACGCAGAACAGACCGACGGGGATCGCCACAGATGAAGCTGGGGACAACAATGGACTTCAGTGTGCCGTCTCGCTCGGCCTCCCGTGCCTTCCTGATCTGCTGCACGGCTCTCGTGGCCTCCGTTGCCGATGAACTGCCCTGCCTTCGCTTGCCGATCGCCCCCAGGATCGACGGATCCAAGTCTGACTCATCTTGGCAAGGCGTCGAGCCGAGCGGGATGTTTGTCCTGGTCAGCGATGGCAAGCCTGCAGCGGAAAACACCGAAGTGCGCGTGGGCTATGACAAGACCCATCTCTACCTGATTGCGACGTGCCGGGAGTACGATGTCACCGCCATTCAGGCCGCCGAGCCCGTGCCCGGACAAGGCTCGGAGGGGGAGGACCGCGTCACGTTCGTCCTGACCACCGACGCACATTTCCGCTTCGTTGCTTCCGCGGGGGGAGCACTTCACGACGAGCGCGACGGCAACGCCGCCTGGAGCTGTGGAATCCGCCATGCCAGGAAGGTGTTCAAGCACGCCTGGGGGGTAGAACTGGCCATTCCGCTGAACGTGCTCAATCTCAAGCCATCCCCCGACACGGGCTTCAACCTGGTCGTTACACGGCACCGGATACAGGCAGCTGAGGTATCCTCCTTGCGGAAGGGCGCCGAGCCCGTGCAGCTTGTCTTCCGGCGCCCTCCACCATGGCCTGGTGAGCCCGTCGCTGACGTCCGTCCCCGCTCAGGCATTCGCTACTCATCAGCGGACATCCGGAATGCTCGGGCGAACGCCAGGCGCTTTGGCTGGGCTCAAGCCACGGCAAACGCTCTCGTGCGCCAGGCTGAGCGGGCGTTGGCCGCCCCCGCCGAAGACGTTCTTGCCCATCTACCCCCGGCAGAAGCCACCTTTGCCTACGGCTTTGCAGGCTGCCCAAAGTGCAGCAGTCGCTGGCCTCGTTTCGGGAGCGGGCTCTGCTCATTCGAGAGGCCGGGCAAGGTGCGCTGCAAGAAATGCGGCGAGCTCTTCCCGGAGGATGATCCGTCCAGCCCCTACCATGATCCCGGTCCCGGCGTGGACATCGGGGGAGATCGTTTCTACTTCAAAGGCGTCTGGCATGCCTGGGTGGTGGCCGAGTACAAACGCATGCTTGGCAGCCTGACCAAGGCCTATGCTCTGACCGGAAGCGAACGCTACGCAAAACGCGCAGCGCTACTCTTCGATGCCCTGGCCACGCTCGCTCCCTCCACCGTCGGCCCCCGTGACAACATGCGGCCTCACCAGAAGGTCGCAGGCCGCTTCCACTACTACACCCAGCAATGGACGGAAAACCTGCGGAGTTACCTGCTTGACTACGATCTGATTTACCATTCGCCACACATGGCTGAGCAATCTCGCACCAACGCCACGGCCGGCAGCATCCGGGCAAACGTGGAGAAGAACCTGTTTCTCGACACGTGGGATGTGGAGATGAATACGCGAAATGGACGCCTGCCAAGCTTGCACAACCACACCTCAGCGACCGTGCGTGCTATGCTCGGGGTTGGCCTGGTGTGCGGAAAGCCTGACCTGATCCGCTGGGGAATTGAGGCCGCCTACAAGTTCATCGAGAATACCTCGGACCCCGAAGGCCAGTATTACGAGACGTCCGGCGCCGGCTACAACGAGTGCGGACGCCGCTGCAATGCATCCTTTGCCGATATGCTGCGGAACTATGACCCCGGCAATTATGAGGATCCGGGCGGCTTCCCCCAAACCTCAGACTACCCCCACAAGCTACGACTCTATGACCACCCCAGGCTGAAACGCCATCTGGATGCCGCGCTCTATGAGATGGACTGCGCCGGACACATTCCCCGGTACGGTGACTCGGGTGCGGATACGAGTGTCGTATCAGACTCCATCGGACAGTGGGAGAGGTACCGCTTCCACTGGGCATTTGCCTTGTATCGTGGAGTCGCTTCCGAGAGGGAACGCCGCCATTACTTCGCCAAGATGCAGGCCGCGACAGCAGGACGCTTCGAGAGCAGACTCGGTGTTGATGGTCTGTTCTGGTACCAGCCTCTGCCCGATGCTCCGACGTTTGACCCCGGCATCACCTTCAACCCGAGAGAATCGTCTCTCTGGGGACAACGTGCCACCGCCATCCTGCGACAGGGGACGGGCCGCAAGCGACTGGCGTTGCTGATGCTCGGGGGGACGATCTTCCCGCACGGGAACGATGACACGCTTCACATCAGCTTCTACAGTCACGGTCAGCTGCGCAACCACGAGATCGCGTACGATCTCTACGGTCGACCAATCCACTACGGCTGGGGCACGCGCTCGATAGCACACACCACGGTTACGGTTGACGAGAGGGGCGGTCCCCCTCTGTACCGTGGCGGGCCAAACGCCAACGTGGCGGGCTTTGCCCACACCAGCTCCGCCGCCTTCGTGGCCATGCAGACGGGCCCCGCGTGCTGGCAGTCCCAGCCCGACATCCGCCGCTATGACCGGGCTTGTGTTCTCGTCTCTCTCCCGGGTGACGATGGCGATGGATACGTGGTCGACCTCTTCGACGTCGAGGGAGGAAAGCAGCACGACTACAGCTACCACGGGCAGACGACTCGAGACGGCAGCGGGCTCAAGATCTCCGGGGCAACCCCCGTACCAGTGGACAATGTGTGGACCCTGGTCGGCCTCTCGGGGCAGGCAAACGCCTCCTACGATTCACCAGGAAGGAGTTGGGGCGAACGCTGCCTGCCCGGCAACCGGCTCCGCAAGCTCGACATTCCGAACGAAGAGGTGGGCTATTTCAACTGGTGGCCCCCCCCCGGCAATGGGTATGGCTTCCTGTACGACGTCAAGAGCTGTCCCATCCGGCGAGCATGTTCAGCAGATTGGCTCACCGACCCGACGAACCAATTGCACCAGCGATTGACGCTCTTCCCGGAAGACCAAACAACGCTGCTCACCGCAAGGGGGCCTGACCTCACCGGACAACGCGTCATTCCCTACGTCATTGCCCGGAGGAAAGCGGAGGAGGAAGGACTCAGAAGCTCCTTCTTGAGCCTCATTGAAGGCTACGCCAAGCAAAGACGAATTGGCGATGTCCGTGAAGCGCCCAAGTTGGATGGCCTTCGGGGATTGCTCGTGAGCTCAGCCGACGGCATCACAGACGGTGTCTGGCTTGCCACCCAAGGCAGCTTTGCACTCATCCGACGGACCAACGGCAAGACGACCCTCCTGGCAGTCGGCCGCCTGGCCTCACAGGTGGAACACGATGGTATCGGTCTCCGACTGGTTCGCGCTGAACTGGCCGGCAAGATCACTGACGTCAACTACCCCGGACACAGCTTCCAGACCGATCTTGCCGTGACCAACCCTGAAGCGCTGGCCGGACGCCGGCTCTTTGTGGCCAGTAGTGATTACACCTGCAACTCAGGATACCGCATCGAAGCTGCTTCAGCGACGGGGGAATTTGCCTTCGGCCTGGTGGGCTTCCATCTCGCGAGCGCCGACGTCAGCAAGGTATTGGACAAGGGCGTTATCCGCTCGTCAATCCCCATGCCGTTGGTTTGGTCCAGCGGCAAGCCACGAACCACAACGCTGCTCGATGGGAAACTCGCTCTCTCCGGCTCCGGGGCACGACGCGGCACAATCCTGGAGTTCGTGCGCGCAAACCAGTACCGCCTGAAGCGAGGAGCGACTCTCAAGAAGGGCGACCAGTTCGCGATCATGGATGTCAAAGCCGGCGACCGAGTGACCGTACCCATGGTCGCCGAGCTTCGCCACCGTGGTGATGGTATGTGGGAACTGACCACGACCGGCGACGTTTGGATTGGGCTCAGAGGGGAAGCCTGCGAGTACCAGGGAGCCAACAGCAGATGGCACAGGGCAATTCGGGAGAACGAAGGCTTCCGCATCCCGGTCACTCGGCTCGCAGACGGCAGAGCATGCCTTCGCGTCCCACGTCCGGCACCGGCCAAGGCCAACAAGCCCCCGAACAGAAACTCCGTTCCCGGCAAGAGATGACCGGATGGGTAGGGCCCCGAAAATCGGGTCTTCTCTCGGAAACGAGTGGATCCGGAAACCGGAAAATCGAACTTAGAACGTAGAACGCTGAAGTCCGGAAAGGGAAACCGAGCCGAGACAACGGCAACGGCGGAATGGTCGACTCGCCAGATTTCCCCACTTCGGAATTCTGATTTCGACGTTCTGAGTTCTGAGTTTGTCCGGGATCAACCGAACGAGTGGGAGAGAACGCGTTGCTGCTGCGGACGCCGCAAAGCCGTCGCAGAGCATGGCGATCTGCACGATCGCAGCCAAGACGCCGTGCCATGGACTCTCCTGAGCCCGTCCGTTCTCTGCTTCTGCGATGTCGCAGAAGTGAAGAAATCCGGGCAGAAGCGACAGAGTGGCTAGCTTCCCCCCGAGGTTTGACAGCGTCCAGGATCGCGTGTATCTATCGGTATACGAATAACTTGGATAGAAGGTCGCTGCCTGACGAACCCTCTGCCATGAACTTGGCGAATTGTCACCATCGCGGCGGCGAGCCGTCGTCAGGAGCAATTGCGCCGCGGCCCGGAGTCAGTGTTGTCCAGACAGATCGGAACCGGACTCCGGAATTGCCAGCCTCGGCTGGTCCGCTGAGGCGGGAGCCACGGGAGGCACGGAGACACGGAGGAAGAAGATCACGGAGATGTGGCGTATACGCGCCGCCGTCGAACCGGCAGCACGCATTCGCCCCATCGTTCTTGGTTTGGAGAGCACGAGAGAGGAATCCT
>Ga0209045_1000291_pt1 | contig 63459 bp, 35 predicted proteins | sample SaaInlLV_10m_DNA_4_FD_184664 | JGI IMG/M metagenome (GOLD analysis project Ga0209045, IMG submission 184664) | Marine microbial communities from expanding oxygen minimum zones in the Saanich Inlet - Saanich Inlet SI072_LV_200m_DNA (SPAdes) (version 2) | ecosystem: Environmental > Aquatic >...
GGTGGCAGTTCTTCTCGACAATTGCCCCACCACTGTGCCAGCTCTGCCATACCCAGTCCTTCTCCTGCTTGAACGGAGGGCGGTATTCCGTACACCACACCATCCCCGGCTCCCCAATCGTTCCCTCGGCAATCAACTCACGTACTTTGTGGTAGCGTTCCCGGTAGTGCATCTGCATGCCCAAACCGAGGATCCTGCCGGACGTCTCTGCTGCCGCAATCATCCGATCGCACTTCGCGAGCGTAATGTCCATCGGCTTTTCACAGAGAACGTGGAGCCCCAGGTCAAACGCCTCCAGAACCGCCTCGCAATGCGTATCATTCGGGGTGGCCACATAGACCGCTTCCACGCCAGTGGCCTCCGCCATCTCCCGCAGACTCGGAAACACAGGAATCTCATACCGGAACTCCTCGGAGTACATTTTCCCGGCGCGTACGCGCTTTTCCGCTACCGGATCGCACATGCCCACGATCCGGGCACTGTCCTGGCAGTCGCGGAACACACATCCGCCGTGGTGGCAGACACGCAGCCCACATCCCACAATTCCCAAACGCAGTTGATCCATGAACAGTCACTCCCATCGGTGAACAACGTTCCGGAATTCTCTTCCGCAACACCCGCACGAGACTCGCACCGTGCTACACTATATCCTCAATCCATACCGCCGGGAGCTTCACAAATGATTGTCCACCGACCGCGCACGAACCACGTCCTTCCGTTCGTGTGCTCCTTTGTTCTGCTGGCCACGGTGCTCCCCGCACTCGCCAAATCCCCACCACAAGCCCCCAAGCTCGCCAACCCCGACTTCGCCGGGCCGGTTTCGGACGATGGTTTGCCATCCGGGTGGAGCCGGTACGGCCATCCGGACGAGACCCGTCGCGTCACCGTGCTGCGCCCCCCCGCCGTGTCATCCCCCCGCCTTCTTCTTGAAGACGGCAGCGACACTCTTGAGATCGGGGTCATGCAGCGAGTTCCCGCACAGGCCGAGCTGTGGTATCGGGCGACCGCTCACGTTCTCGAACCGGGGAAGCAAACGGGCGTCGGGGCATACATGCAAATGCGCTTTCTGCCTTCAGGAAAGTACGCTCAGGGAGGGCTCAGCACCGGAAAAGTCAATACCGTCACCGCCCGGACGGTCACGGGGCTCGCACCTCCCGGCACAACGCATATCCAGCTGTACATTTATACCCACAAAGCTCCAACCCCACGCGTGCTTGTTGATAAGGTTGAGCTGGCTGTCGTGGACGCACCCCCGCCAAGAGCCCCGAAGCAGAAGGCAACACCAACCATGTCTGTCCCGAAGCCCGTGCCCCCCACGTTCGACCACGTTAAGCAGCTGCACCTTGAGACGCCTCTGGTCAAGAATGGGAAGGCCGTCTCTGCAATCATTGCCCGCCGGACCCCGGACGAGCAGAAAGCCGCGCGGCTTGTCCAAGACGCTGTCGCCGCGTGTTCTGGAGTGACCATTCCCATCCTCCCTGACGATGCTCCCCAGGCCCGGTTACCATTGAGTCAGCCTGCCATTCTCATCGGCAACCGTTCCACCAACAGTACCATTTCCGAGCTGTACGACCGATTCTACACGCTCCTGGATCTCAAGTACCCGGGGCCGAACGGCCACATTGTTCGCACCATCCACAGCCCGCTCGGAGACGGCGTGAACTGCGTCCTTATCGGTGCAAGTGCCCCAAGCAGTCTGATCCGTGCCGCCACGGCCTTTGCCGCTTTACTCAAGGCGCCAGGGCACACCGACGAGCTGGAAGTCGGGCGCATTTGCGAAATCGTCCTGAGCCCCGACTACACAGTCCCAAAGCTCCCCGGAGACATGAAGATCTGGGAGGCATCCGGAACGTACCGATCCGGCGGCTACTTCGGCTGGAACATGATTAGCAAGCATATGGCGGCCTACCACATGACCGGGGACGAGCACCACGCTCGTGAGTTCCTGCGCCTGGCCTTTCCGGATGAGAAGGCAATCCGGGATCTTGAAGCAGGCGACGGAGAACGCATCGAGAACAAAAAGGACCCGCTGGCCGGCCCTTACCACTATGGCGCCCACATGATGATCCTGTTCTGGGATCTCATTGAAGAGGATCCATTCTTCACCGATGAGCAGCGCCTTCGTATCACCAACGCGTTCTCACGCCAACTCACCCACCGCGCCCATGAAGGGGTCTACGGCACCCTCAAACACCGCGGACACGTCGGCAATCGGCATGGTGACTGGTCTGCGATGGCACTGTATTGCGTCGCCCGTTACTTCGAGAAGGACTATCCCGCCCCCGTATGGAAGGCCTCCCTCCAGTCCGTGAAGCACTACTTCGCAGCCCTGAACCACAGCGCCTGGCTGGCGGGAAACAACGATCACCTCTTCTGGTACACCTCATATTACGACCCCATCGTCGATTACATGATCATGAGCGGAGATCACGTGGGCGTGGCGTCCGGATACTTCGAGGAAGCTCTAAAGACCCAGGATGTCCTCTTCAACGGCGCTGACCCGGATTGGGGATTGAAGGCCTCCTCACTCAATTTCCTGCACCGAGCCGCCTATCTGACCGGCGACGGGCGCTGGCTGTTCTATCGGGATCGCACGGGACTGGACACGAGTGCGCTCCGTCTCGGCCAGTCCTTCTGGCCACGTGACCTCACGCCACGTCCCCCGGAAGAACTCCTCAACACGTGGACAATTCAGGCCATGCCTGAGCCAATGTGGAAGAGCCGAGCAAGCGGACTCCCTCTCAGCCAGTCATTCCTCTGGGGCAGTTTTCGGAACTCCCTGGACGCATCAGGAGACTTTCTTCTGATCAAGGGGCACAATGGCGGAGGCCGTAACCCGTACCACACATTCGTCCCCCTCGAACTGCGCCTGGCCGGTTATACCGTGCTCAAGGGGTATCACAGTCAGATACTCACGTCCGCTGACGGAATGGTCGAGCCGAAGGTCGCCATGAATGGCGCTCTCCTGCAGGCAAGCGTTGTCGGGGACGCAGCCTACGCCGTCGGCCATGTCCCGAATGCCGCGTTCTGCGACTGGCGTCGAACGCTCTTCCTGCGCACCGCCCGATACGCTGTCGTGGTCGACAAACTGGCCTTCCGGGCAAACACGGCGACGATGAGTGTGGAGACCTCCTGGAATACCATCGGAGGACGCTGGCGTCCGTCCCGAAAAGCGATCGAGGTCCCCGTCAAGCCGTCCACCCTCCCGGCAGGCTGGACCCGATTGAAGTCTCTCGACGCAACCTGCCTGTCATCCCCGTCCAACGATGAGGCACCCCGCAACCTGATCCGGTTGGGATCGATCGGCATTACTCTCGTCAAGGCCACTGAACCGGGACACTGGATCGAGATGCCGTTCGAACTGGATGCTCCGTTTGAGGGAGAACTGTCGGCAGACCTGCTCAACTACAAGGATCGTGGACACGTCGACGTTTTTCTGGATGGCGCGCGAGTCGCTGAAGGAATCCAGCACCACAGCGTCGCAGTCGAAGCGCTCTGGGTTCCCCTCGGGCACCATGCGCTGGCCGCCGGTTCGCACCGCCTTCGCATCGTGGCGCACAGCCGTCCGGAGGGCGCTGACCGATGCTATATCGGCCTAGCCGGTCTCGTATTGCGTCCTGACGGCGCACACCCCGCCACCGTGGCCAATCCCAAATCAGTGGACATCTGCTCCTCGATCCCGATGAGCGCAACAGGGACAGGCGTGGTCAAGATGATGTGGACGGGACCTGCGCGGGTTGGTGAACAGCAGACTGTCTTCCACCTGATTGCCCCTCGCTCCCCCGGCCACGAGGTCAGCTGCACACGCCTGGGAGAGGATGCTGCACTCCTCGCCCTGCCGGCCCCCGCCCTGGCCATTGCCGGAAAGCACCAGAACACGGAAGCCGAGTTTGCCGTCCTTGAGGCCAGCAGCCTCGTTGCGGGAGCAGCGTCCCGTATCGCAGTGCCCGTGCCCGGTGGGGAGAACGTCCTGGTGGCCGAACCCGCCATCGACATCGCCTGGGACTTTGACCGTGGGCATGTAACCATCACCGCGCTCGACGAGACACGGGCAAGACTCGCCGTGGCGCCGGACGGCAAACTCGCACTTGACGGGGCCCCACTTGCGGGGACCGCAGAAGGAGAGTTCCTCGATGTCGTCCTGCCTCCGGGAGCACATACACTTACCAGTGCCCGCCCGCCCGCCGCCCTGCTCCAAGCCTGGGAACTTGCGCTGAAACAGCTCCCTGGGGTCATCGCTGACGCTCCCGCAGACGGGGAGGCAAAGGCCAGTCCTGCGGACACGGCTGTAATTGTCCCACCGAACCGCTCACTGCGGGTTGGCAAGGAGCCCGTCAAGCAGATCGTCTCTCTGCAGTGGGGCGATCGCCCGTTGATTGCTGCGGCTTCCGGCAAACACATCGCGATCATCGCAGCCCCCGGCAGTATCGTGACAACCCTTACCACCGATGCCACCATCCGGTCCCTCCACTGGTGGGCCTCAGAGAAGCTCCTGCTGGCCGGATGTCTCGACGAGAAGGTCATTGCATTTGAAGACGGGGGGAAACGCCGCTGGGAGTTTGTCTCCAAGATGGACCAGGCAGTCTACGAAGCTGCCAAACAGTACTGGTTCAAATCCGCTCACCCAGGGATCTGGGGACTTGACAGTGGCCGGTTCATTGAGGACAAGCAGCAGTGCTTTGTGGGCAGCGCCTGTACCCTGGAGATCATCGACCCCAAGGGCACACTCGTGAAACGTATTCCCGTCTTCTGGGGGCCGGGCTGGCGCTTTGGCCTACTTCCCAAGGAAGACGGCAGTACGGATCTCCTGATTGCCCGGCAGCCGACCGACGGCCACGCCCTGGCCGTTGTCAACAGTAATGACGTGCGGGTTACACGACGCTCCTACGATGGTGTCCCGGCCGGACACACGTATGTCACCGGGTGGTCAACCATGAGCCGGAACCACCTGTACATACAGGACATCGATGCCGACGGGAGCCTGGAGGTCGTGTCCGAGATCAATGGATTCTGGAACCGCGTTACCGTGTGGAATGCGGACGGATCAGCCAGGCACAACGCCCAGTTCGGGCCAGGCGAACGAATCCCGAAACGAAACGTCCGCGGTGTCGCCCTGGCCGACCTCAATGGCGACGGGAAACAGGAAATCCTGGTCGTCCTTAAGCAAGGGCTTCTCACAGCCCTCGACCACACATGCGTTCCTCTCTGGAGCCGCAGCCTTGCCGGCCGGCCGATAGGAATTGCCGTGCAAATCACAGAAGGGAACGCGACTCCCAGCCTCATCGTGTGCTCCGAAGACGGCAAGATCACCTCCCATGGGCCTGATGGGGGCCTCAGACAAACCCTTGACATCAAGAGCTCGGCAACCATGGTCACGACCACTCCCTGCGGGACGGCTGTCGGCACGACGGATGGGCGGATCTTCCTCCTGCCATAGCCAGATCGACGATCGCCACTAATGGCGTCGGGCGCGAATAGCGAGCCCACCCCCGGGCCACTCTTCGATGAGGCTTTTGTCTGGGCCGGGAAAAGGCGATGCCGAGTATCGTCGTTGGCGGCCCGGGCGGAGAATCGCGAAGAATGGTTCGCCCGCATGGGTTGCCAAGAGACAGAAAGGCCTCATTCGCCGAATAGTGAACGCCGAACCAAGAAACAGCGCCAGGCATCAGCAAGGGGTGGGCCCGCTTTTCGCGCCCGCCGCCACCTAGGAAGCCATATGGACCTGAACAGACTCATCAGCATACTCCGTGATCAAACAGACGACGCTCGCATCATGGCGTTGGTCTCCGAGATCGTGAATACAGACCGCTGGAACTCCTTTGATCAGTTCCCCAAAACGACCGAGACCATCCTGCGGGCATTCTCTAACCAGGGCCTTGAAACGGAGTCCTGCCGCCTTCAGACCGGCGGTCGGATGGGGACAGGACGCTGGCTCATTCAGGAAGCCTCTGAGATCCAGTCCGCAACGCTCAGGGTTGTAGCCCCAACTCAGCAACCGCTGGCCGATTACCATGACAACCCCTGGTCGGCCATTCAGTGGGGATGCTCAACCCCGTCCGCAGGACTCACCTGCTCTGTCCGCGTTGTCGACTCCTGGAAAGAACTCGAGCGAATCCCGCAGCATGGCTTGCGCGGGACCTTTGTCCTGACCCGTCTATCACCCGCCGGAAATCACTTCCGTTGGGCTAACACTGGGGCTGCGGGACTGATCTGTGATGCGCCGGTGAAGGGGTGCCCGGACGCTACATGCTGGGGGAAATTCGGTTGGGGAGGCCTCCCCTTCGGCACAAGCCATAGCCGCCTGCCCGGCATCATGCTCTCGAAAAACACGGGGAAGGCGTTACGTGCACTGCTGCGCAGCGATGACGGAGTACGGCTGCACATGAATGTACGCGTCCGAAGTGGCGTCGGTCACCACGACGTCGTAAGCGGGATCCTCTCGGGGCGTGCCGATCCCCAGGACGAAGTGTGGGCCATCGCTCACAGCTGTGAACCAGGCGCCATCGACAACGCATCGGGCATCAGCGTGTGCGCTGAGGCGCTACAAATCCTCTCGGCCGCGATCCAGGCCGGTCTCGTCCCCGCCCCGCTTCGGAGCATTCGGGCACTCGCAGGTTTTGAGTGCTATGGATTCTTCGAGTATCTGATCTCCCAGAAGCGACTTCAGTCGCCGCTGGCTGGCGTGTGTGTAGACTGTGTCGGTGCCAAAGGGGAACTCTGTGACCACACCTTGACCTGGCATGACACACTCCCCTCGGCTGCAGGCTTCGTCAACACGCTTGGTTTTGATGCCCTCAATCTGGCCTTCAGTGCCGAGGCCACAGGTATGACCCTCAAACGTGCCCCGTTCACATCCACCGAGGACACGATGATCGGGGACCCACGATACGGCTTCCCTTGCCCCTATCTAGGCAGCTTTCCCTACCGCACGTATCACAGTTCCGCCGACACCCCGGGCCTTCTTGACCCGCGTATACTGCGAAATTGCGCCGTCGGCGTGGCCGCCTATCTCTACCAACTCGCAAATGCAGACTCACGCCAGGTACAGAGCTTCGCCACCCGGGCCGCGGGAGAGGCCATCAGTCAGGTCAACGAGGCCTCGGATGCAGCAACGGTGATGATGGCTGTGCAGGGGTTCCGCGCCAACGCGACACGCTTGCCACGCTGGTTCTGGGGGGGAGAGCACGCGGAGCTGTTGAACGGAATGGAACTTCACAGCAACACGATCCAACAGTGTGCCGGAGACCGCTTGGCCGACATCTCCACTGACACAAGCACCCCGTCCGCCGACCAACGCATCCCCTTCCGCCGTGTGCCCTTGGCCCCAACCTATGAGAATGTGCCTCCCGACATCAGGGAGCGGTTCAAGGAGGCTGGTGTGCACAAGTGGACGCTGTACTGGGCCGACGGGACCCGAACCCTCGGCGACATCCACCAACTCGCCTGCGCTGAAAGAGGAAAAGACTACCGATTGTCGCAAGTCGTCGCCTTCTTTGAGGCCATGGCTGAAATTGGCTATATCGATCTTCCGCCATCCGCGGACGTCTTTTGCCGGCAGGATCTTGTTGCTGACCTGCGAGAGCTCGGCGTCGGTCCCGGCATGGATCTCATGGTACACAGCTCACTGTCAGCAATCGGATGCGTGCGGGGCGGAGCCGACAGCGTGGTCGACGCACTCCTGGAGGCGATCGGGCCGCAGGGCACACTACTCATGCCGTCATTCAACCACAAAGCAGCAGACGTCTACAACCCGCTCACGACGCCAACCACCAACGGGGCAATTGCAGATGCCATGTGGCGGCGCTCCGAAGCGGCCAGAAGCAACCACCCTACCCATGCCGTCGCAGCAATCGGACCGAAGGCTGAGCCATGGTGCGCGGACCACATCAGGATCGGGGTCTGGTCAGCAGACAGCCCCATCGGCCAGCTAATCCACAGCGGCGGGTACATCCTCGCCCTGGGAGTCGATCACCGTTCCAGCACCGCATACCACGTTGCCGAGATCTCGATGAACGCTCCCTGCCTTGAGCAGTTCACCCTTCAACGTCCCGTCGTCGACGCGGCCGGAGCAGTGAAGAATGTCTCGTGTATGCGCTGGCGGGACGGCGTTTGTCCCGTCTCTCCCGGACTCCTCAACAGCGCTCTGGATGAGGCCCAACTCCAGCAGCGTGGCAAGATCGGCAACGCAACTTCAGCACTCGTGAAAGCAACAGACCTGTGGGCGATGCGCCGCAAGCACCTGCAAGACGCCTGCCCAACCTGTACCGTACGTCCGGACCGAACCTGGTAGTTCCCTGACTCCTAACTCCCACCGGAGGATCACAATGACGTCGAAATCACCCATTCACATCGTGATTGCCGTCTCCCTCACATGCGCCGCACTGTTCCCCCTCCCTTCTCAAGCTGGCTCTGCCTACCTCCAACATACGCAGAAAAGGACCGAGACGGATGGCGAACGTCACCTCGTAGACACGTTCCGACTCGCCAATACCCTCACCGAGTATGAGTTCACCTACGACATCACGATGGGGCCGGAAACACCGGAGGGGAAGTGCTTCTCGACCCAGTGGGTCTACAGCATCGGTGTTCCCAGCCTCGGCATGACGGCCCCCGTCACCTGCAACTGGTACTCACAAGGCTTCATCGACCTCCAGATCGACGGCGAAAGCCTCAAGGACTACCCGGCAACCGTTGAGCCACTGCGCCGTGGAGGGCCGGACGCCGCCTGCTCGGCCACTTGGAAGACGGCCAAGGGAACGGTCCGGTTGATCTTCCTCCTGCGCGCCGACGATGATCGCCTCCTCGTCCGTTCCGAATGGGAAACGGCGACGCCCCCCTCCTCCGTATCCCTCAAGATGCTCAACTACCCCTGCTACTTTTACGGCAGCAAGGACCGCTGGATCACAACCGCCACCCGTGAAGTCCAGAACAGCCAAACCGTAGAGCTCGACCCTGCAACCGAACCATGGCTGTTCTGCCATGACAAAGGCACTGCACGCGACCACGGCTACGGTGGTTGCGCAGCGATGGCCGTGCCGGAAGAGCTCGTTTCCGCCACAGCCGAGATCACAGCCTACCCAATCTGGGTGACCTTCCGTTTCCGCCCGGAATCAGGCCATGCAACTGTCGCGCTCTGGGACTTTGCCGAAACAAGCGACAACGCCGCGAACATCGCATACCTGAAGAAGAGCACCCCCACGTTCGTCGACGACCTGCGCAGTGCTGCAGAAGCCGATTGGTCGAATCCCAGCACAGCCGTCGACATCTTGCCGACCGTACGCCGCAACCTGTTCAATTCTGCCCGGGAATTTGAGCCTACACCATATGACACCTTCACCTCGGAAGTCGCGACGCCTCATCAGCGTTGGGCAAAGCCTCTGGACGGCGGCCCCGTCCGCATCCTGGTGATCGCCCCAACCTGGAGTCAGCGCGAAACAGTCGAACTCAGCCAACGGCTGGACGTGAAAGCCACGACGTTCTCGGTCAGCAGACGTGATGTACTCTTCGACAAGCGCTGGCTCATGTTGTACGATTCCTACAGGCTCTATGGCTACAAACCGCGCAACGTGGTCTCAGTGCTCGGGGACCTCGCAAACAAACTGCAGGAAGAGTACGACTGCATCGTCATCGGGGATGTGAAGCGAGACATTCTTCCGGACTACTTTGTCGACGCGATAGCCGAGAAAGTCCGTGCCGGAACAGGCTTGGTCGCCACGGGTATGGGACGCACCGTGGCCGCAGACATCCTCGGCAAGAACAGTCAGCCCCTGCCATTCCGGGCTCTTCTGCCGATCGAGGCCCTCCCGGGACTCCGGGATTTCGGTTGGCAGGAGCCGAAGGAAAAGGGCCTCCTCACGCGCGCAGCAACGGTCGGCTCAGGGCGTATCCTGCAGATGAACCATGCTGTCGCGTCAAACCTGAATCTCTCCCTCACCCCCCACGTTTCGCACGAGTACGACTATGTCCCTGCCGATTACGAGTATTCCCAAGCTCTCATCGCCAAAGCTGTCCTGTGGGCGGCCCAACGTCAACCGGCGGCCGAGATCACCGACCTCACCATGGATTCTGTCCGTGTGGCCCTGCGGGAGCCGGTTCCGGCAGCCGGGCTCGATATCAGCGTCCACGATCGCGACGGAAGGGTTGAGTTCGAACAGAAAACGAAAGTCAACTTGAAGGGCGGCGACTGTGATGTGCCGCTGGATCTCGTCCTCAGGCGCGCGGGCAAACACTTCCTCGACGTTACCCTCAGACGGCCGAACGGCGACGTTATTGATTGGGCCAGCATCGCGTTTGACACGACCGCCCCGGCAGCGATCGGAGGCATACAGCTGGAGACCACGGTCCTGGTTCCGGGTGCCCCGCTCACGGGCAAAGTCAGCCTTCACAACACACCGCCCCAGTCCCGACTCCTCCTCGCAGTCACCGATGCCTATGAACGCGTCCTGGCCACACAGGTTGCCGAACTCGCCCCGGGCGCCTCAGCGCACCCCTTTTCTGTGTCACTTGCTGAACCACTCTGCGCCATGCATCGAATCGACGCGACACTTGTTGATGCCAAAGGCGATCTGGACTGGGCCCAGGCGGAGTTCACCATCCCGAATCGTGAGCTGGATAATTTCACCTTCCTCATGTGGAGCAGCGCCCCGAACAACTGGACCCAGTCGGCCGTCAATCGAACCCTTGCAGCCATGGGCGTTGACTCGCTCGACATGCCAGGGCTTACCGGCGCAAGCACAGACGGGATGAACGCTGCCTGCCGCAACGCTGCCTGGACTGCCCTTCGCCCAATCCCCTACATCACGCGCATTGCCTCCAAACAGGGCACGGGCCTCGTCAGGAAGCCATGCCTTACCGATCCAATACACCTCAAGAGGTGGACCGATGGTCTCCGAGAGCGGGCTCAGGCAGCGGCCCCCTACGGCCCGATCGCTTACACCCTCGGCGACGAGAACTTCCTGGTCACAGCCAAACTGGACATCTGCCAGTCTCCGACCTGTTTGGCTAGCTTCCGTGCTTCTCTGAAGAAGCAGTACGAGGACCTCGCGGCCTTGAACACTGAATGGGGCACGGCGTTCGCCGACTGGAACGACGTCACGCCGACAACGTTTGCGGAGGCCAAGGAGAGTGGTCAGCATGCACGTTGGGTCGACCACCGGCTTTACATGGATGGCGTCCTGACCCAAGCCCACGCTCTCGGGCGCCAGGCAATCCAGGAATCCGACCCCGGAGCTCGAGTCGGATTCGACGGTGTGTTCTCCCTCAATAGTTGGCACGGTTACGACTTCTACCAGCTCTGCCGTGCCTGCGACCTCAACCAGGTCTACTGCAGCCGACTGGAACAGATCGAGTATCTGCGTTCCTTCCAGCTCCCGAACGCCATGCTGGGTGCTTGGCACAACCGCGTCGGGAACAAAGACGAAATCTCAGCGAAGCGCGTGCCTTGGCACCTCCTGCTCAACGGCTTTAACAGCAGCTGGTACTGGATGGCTTACCGAACCGGCCCGGCTGCCCTCTTCCCGGATCTGCGCCCAACCCCACAGATGGAGTGGATGGCAGAATCACACGCAGAGATCAAGGCAGGCATAGGGGAGCTGCTCATGGGCGCAGAACGCCTTGGCGATGGGATCGCCATTCACTATTCACAGGCAAGCGTCCACGGCGGAACGCTTCTGGAACGCCCCCTTGACAAGGCACACCGCGGCGCCATGCTCGCGATCGAAGACCTGGGGCTGCAGTATGACTTCGTGTCCTATGAGCAAATCGAGAAGGGCGCCCTCGAAGATTACCGGGCCTTCGTTATGCCGGCCTCCTGTGCGCTGAGCACCAAGGAAACGGCAGCCATCAAGACTTTCGTCAAAGCCGGTGGGCTCCTTATCGCTGACGTGTACCCGGGCATCATGAATGGGCACTGCCGAACGCTCGCCACTGCAGCCCTCGACGATGTGTTCGGCTGTGTGGTCACGGAAGCCGTTCCCACTATTGAGTCGGACACCCCCGTTGCGTTCCACAACAGAGCGTTCGGCCTAGGCCAGGCAACCCTCCTGAACTGTCCCTTCAACGACTACGAAACAACGCGTACCGATGGAAATGAACTGCCCTTCCGGGAAGCACTGCGACAGACTCTGGGGCGCCATGGCATCCGTTCTGCTGTGGAAGTCACCCAGGCACAGACAGGTGCTCGACTCAGCGCATGTGAAACGGTCCGCTTCCGCGACGGTCACACGGAATACATAGCTGTCGTCAAAGACGACGACATCATCGACCATGCGCCGGTCAAAGCTAAAATCCAATTCCCTGCCAACCGACACGCGTTCGATGTGCGCCGCAAGCGGCATCTCGGTCGGACACAGAGCATCGAGAAGGAGATCGTCCCCGGGGTTCCCGAGCTGTTCGCCCTGCTTCCCTACCGAGTCCGACGCCTTGAGCTCCCGAACATCCCCTCCAAATGCGTCCCCGGTCAATCCATCAACCTGCCCATCCGCCTTGCGGCAATGTCTCCCGGAGTCAGTACCGGACGGCACATGGTCAGGCTGGAGGTCACCAATCCAGCCGGGAAGCCCGTTCCTCATTACGCCCGGAACGTCGAGCTCGTGAAGGGGGCGGGCAAGGCAACCATGGCGTTCGCCTTCAACGATCCCCCCGGAACGTGGACGCTCACCGCCACCGATGTGGCCACCAACGAGTCCACGCGCACAAAACTGACCCTCGTGGCGCCCGGGAGAGCCAAATGACGCTCGACGATCAAGCCATCTCGCGCGCGCTGTTTCATCCTCGCGGCGAAGCGCTCGGACACGTCTCGCCGGGCATACGCACCGAGACACAATGCGGCAGCGCAATCGTGGGGGGCTACCTGCATCTCAATCCCACCAGCGATGTTCTCATGCTCTTCTTCCATGGCAATGGAGAGATCGCGGCAGACTACGACTCGCTGAGTAGGCTCTTCACCCAGTGCGGCACATCGTATTGGGTCGTAGATTACCGCCGCTATGGGCGGAGCACGGGCGCCCCAAGCCTACCCCACATGCTCGCCGACGCTGAAGTGTGTCTCAACGACATCCCCCGAATTTCGCAACTCGCCGGCAAACCGTTCCGGCACATCCTGATCATGGGGCGTTCGCTCGGTAGCGCACCGGCAATCCATCTCGCGGCTACGGCCACGGACAAACTGGCCGGACTCATCCTGGACAGCCCCTATGCGGATGGCCCCGCCCTGATCCGGAGGCTTGGTGGACCTGTGGTGAGTCGGAGTGACTTCCCCGCTTCGAGTGACAATCTGGGCAAGATGCGCCAGTGTGACCTCCCCGCTTTGATCATCCACGGAACCGATGACCACATCATCCCGTTCTCCGACTCCGAGGCCCTCCTGGACGCCTGTCCCTGCCCGGAGAAGAAGCTCCTCAGCATCGAAGGAGCCGGCCACAACGACCTGCTCGTGCATGGGCTTGACCAGTACTGCACCGCCATCCGTGAGCACATTGCTTCTGCCGCAGTCTAACCCCGAATGGCGTCAGGATGAGCGGCAAAAGGCGCATCCAGGAAGAGGTCGCCGGATGGCACCGCCTCCCACATTGAGGTCAGGTGCGGCCAACGTGGGAGGGGCTGCCATGCCCCGATTGCCCTGATTTTGACGTCACCCAGCCTGGCCCCAGGGACACCGGCTTTGCCGTGCCCTTAAGCTCGACTGCCTCAGTGGCAGATCAGATCGTCAGTCCTCAGGCACCGGAGCCTGACCAACGTGGCTCACTGCGTTCCCCGAAAGCGTGACGTCCTGTGCGTGCCTGACATCAATGGCGTCACGGAGGTCAAGCCCCATCTCCCTGCCGCCATCGCTGGGAATCTCAAACAGCACATTCATCAGGCGATTGTCCAGAACACTGACGTTCCTGGCTGCAGCCAGGAAGATCCCGGCCAGCGGGCATCCCCGGATGGTGTTCCCCTGGATCGTGATGTTCCGGTTTCCCGGCCAGACCGGCAAGCCGCTCTTCGGATCATTGCGGCCAAACACACTGATGGCCCCGAGCACGTATGCCCGTCCGTTCTGCAAGCCGGCATCACGGCAGACATCCTCGATCGTGTTGCCGCGTATCACAATGTCTTCCGCCCAACCGGCTTCGCGCCAGAAGCCATACTCCGCCCCAATAGTGATCGCGTTCATCTTCAGACGCCGGAATGTGTTGTTCTCGATCAATCCTCTCGCCGCCATGAGGCGCAGTCCTCTGGCCCGATGATCTTCGAAAACGCAGTCGCGGATGACAAAGCCGGGCGCGTTGTTGTCAGGAACATCAATGAACTCTCCCACCTGCGCGTCAAGCGGCTCCTCCAGGCTGAGGCGGAACACGGTTCCCCGCCCTTTCTGTCCACGTGGCCAGACCTGATGGATCGCCGCGCGTTGCTCGTCCGTACACGTCTTCAAGGGCGTGAAACCGGAAATGACAGCCGTCGACAGGACCTCGTAGTTACCCGGGCGCAGCCGCCGCGCTGTTCCACCTTTGGGGATCACCGACGCGAGCTGTTCAGCAGAATAGGGCCACGCCACCAGAACGTCTATGGGACTCTCGCTCCCTACCACGGCAAAGGTCACTCCGTGCAAATTGACGGAGTCATCCCCCATGAACGAGAACCGACACCCCTCAATGGTCGGGCCTTTCGTTGCGAACGCGATGTTCAGACCATCTGCACAGCTCGACATCAGGCGCGGCTCAGTGGCCCCCACAGGTGTTGGTCCCGGCTTGATTGTGTAGCGGTAGTAGTTGTCGCCACGCATATAGCGCCCGAGATAGGCGGCACCGGGAGCAGCCAGGAACGTGACGTCCTCGATACGTACGTTCTCGCAGCCATTCATCCGCATGGCTCCTCCTGACCGGATCGTGAGCACGATCCGGTCCCCGACGGCGATCAAGTCGTGCCGAGCCGGGCTGTACCCCATCACAAACCGTCCGTGCCGTTCATCGATGATCTCAACGCGGCGGGCATAGATGTCCGGCACCCACGGCTTCCAGCGCGGACGATCAGGCTCGAAAATGTAGGCTTGACGGTAGTATCTCTGATCCGCTTCCTTGAGCTCTGGATAGCCTGCGGACACAGCAAAGTCGTAGCGTTTGCCGTCTTCAGAACGCTCGGTAATCCGCCCCTGGATGAAAGGTAATGGATCGTAGTCGATGGTGAACCCGCGCAGCGTCAAACCACGACACCCGTTGAACGACCAGCCCACGCTGCTGTGATCACTGAAAACCAGAGTCGTCCCGGCACCATCGATGGTTAGCCCATCTGCCCCATTGAGTGTCAGCCGCCCGGCCACAGGGACTCGGCCTGCAGGCAGCCTGACGATCGAGACGCCGCGTTTCACAGCGCCATCGAGTAACTGCTGTACCGACTCGGACTGGGCGAATGCGCTTGCGGTCAGCGCCAATGAGAGACAGAACATGCGCATGTTGCTTGCTTTCGCTGTGGAGACAAAGATCGGGGCGTGGCAGCCCCTCCCAGCTTGAAGAGCTGCTAAGTTTCGCCTCATTCGGCTCAACGTGGGAGGCGGTGCCACCCGCCGATTGCTCAGTTTCTGGTCTGGAGGCAAAGATCGGGGCGTGGCCGCCCTTCTCAGCTTGAAAGACTGCTGAGTTTCGCCTCATTCGGTTCAACGTGGGAGGCGGTGCCACCCGCCGATTGCTCAGTTTCTGGTCTGGAGACAAGAATCGGGGCGTGGCAGCCCCGCCCAGCTTGAAGAGCTGCTAAGTTTCGCCTCATTCGGCTCAACGTGGGAGGCGGTGCCACCCGCCGATTGCTCAGTTTCTGGTCTGGAGACAGAGATCGGGGCGTGGCAGCCCCTCCCACCTTGAAAGGCTGTTGAGTTTCGCCTCATTCGGCTCAACGTGGGAGGCGGTGCCACCCGCCGATTGCTCAGCATCCGGCTTTCCCGTCAGCCCCCAACGCTTTGATGAGCACTTCCATGTCCGCTGCAAGGCGGTTCTTGACTTCCTGCATGATCTTCCAGGAGTGCCAGAGATGCTCCATGCCATCCGTCAACTCATTGAAGTAACGGATGTAGTTGTAACGGAATGGCTCACCAAAGTTGATCTTCGCCATCCCGTTCTGAGCCAGGCGGCTGAGATTCTCAGTCGAGATGCCGCTTGTGCCGTGCATCACCAGGGGCACATCAACGGCATCGCGGATACGCCCGAGCAACTCGAAATTCAGGTCATCCTGATGCTGGTACACGCCATGCGTGGTGCCAATGGCCACAGCAAGCATGTCGACGCGAGTCTGGGCGACGAATGCCGTGGCCTCCTCCACCGAGGTCGTTCCCGGGGCAGTTGGCGGACGTTCGGGCACGGACACGCGGCCAATCTGAACATCCGGTTTGGGCTCATTGCCTGACACGTATCCCACCTCAGCCTCAACCGTCACTCCCAGAGAACGGGCCACGTCAATGACTCGATTCGTCACTGCAATGTTCTCCGCCAAGGGATCATGTGACGCATCGATCATGACGGCCGTGAGGCCGGCTCCCATCGCCCGAACGACCGACTCAAAGCTCTTCCCATGGTCCAACTGGAGCGCGACGGGTACGGAGATGTCGAGTTCGTCACACAGCCACCCTGCCGTCTTCACGAACGTCCCGAAGCCGCGGTAGGCGGTATTGGGTTCGTAGACCTGCAAAATGAGCGGAGCCTGCATCGCCTGGGCCGCCTCAAGGGCTGCCCGGGTGATGTCGTAGGCACCGCCGTTTGTGTTCAACGCCGGAACGGCATAACCCCCTGCGCGGGCTTCGTTCACCAGCTCGCCGGCAGATGCAAATTTCATCGCCTGTCTCCTATAGCCTCACAATTGCGTTTGATCAGTTCTCTTCGCCCGTGGCCTGGGCCGTGTTCACCAGCGGCGGAGTTGCGGCCAGTTGAGTCATGCTGATCCACAGGTTGGGATGCTCCTGTAGCAAGGACCCCGGGAACGTCTGAGTAATGGGGCCAAGGAACGCACGGCGCCAGAGCCCGGCATGCCACGAACGCATGAATGTGCAATGGAAACGCTTCGACTTGAGCATCTCGTACATCCCCACGGTCACTGCTCGAGTCGGGAGAATCTCCATGTTCCCGTTTGTCCCCCCCATGGCCATCTGAGCCGTAGACATCGGTGAGATGGTCAGCGTGCGCGTCTTGCACTGCCGGAAGCTCTCCAGACTGTCAGGCTCTCCGAGCATCGAAGGTGGATCGTTGAAGGCGACATGCCCCGTAATCCCGAAGCCGGCCCAGCACATGTCCGCTCCTCCGATCTCATCAATCAACTCAGTCACTCGCTCCGGGGCAGCGGGATCAGGGAACACGATGTTCTCAGGCAGCGGGCGCCGTTCGGTCGGCAGATGAGCGAAGAACGTCTCCTCCATGAAGCGACGAAAACTCAAGGGGTGATCAATCGGGATCAGGCGGTCGTTGTCATCCAGATACTCGTCCATGTTGACAGTGCGGAGATGACGACAACTCAATCCTCGGCGAATGACTTCGTCAGCGAAAAAGCGGTAGTTGAGCGGGCCCACCGGGCAGATCAGCGTCAGCATGTCCCCCTTCTGTGCGGCGTCGGCCAAAAGGTCGGCGAACTCTGCGGCCACAGCTTTTTGCAGGACTTCAGCGCTATCCTGAACACAAACGCGGCCCGCGAGCCCTGAAGGGAGCTCCTCAACGGTGACATCATACACGCTCATTCAGTATCTCCTTAGATGGCTACAAGCACCGTCCACGGCGCTCCCGGCCCCGGCGGACAGTCCCTTGTCTATCGGTTGACGACACCGAGACACTCGGTCGCATACCGCCTGGCCCAGGCATCAGCGGCCAGAATGCTGTCCAGCCCGGATGCGGGGAGGATGTCGTGAGCCTGCATCACGGCATCGACCGTACAGCTGATTCCAGGGAACGAGCAGTTGTCATGACAGAAGGCGTCGACAGCCACCTCGTTTGCCGCGTTGAACACGGCCGGCATCGTGCCACCGGCGCATATGGCATCCTTCGCCAGCCGGAGAGCAGGGAAGTTCTGGACATCCGGGGGCTCGAAATCCAGCGTCAGGGCCTCATCGAAAGGCATCGGCCGCTGCAGACTGGGACAGCGTTTGGGATAGGTCAAACAATACTGAATCGGCAGACGCATGTCGGGCAACCCCATCTGGGCGAGTATGCTCCCGTCAACGAACTCCACCATTGAGTGCACAATGGACTGCGGATGGACAACGACATCAAGAGTATCGGGGGCCACACCGAACAGCCAGTGGGCTTCAATGAGCTCAAGTCCCTTGTTCATCAAAGTAGCAGAATCGATGGTTATCTTCCGTCCCATGTTCCACGTAGGATGGGCAAGTGCCTGCTCTGGAGTCACGGCACAAAGGTCATCCGCTGAAGCTCCCCTGAACGGTCCGCCGCTGGCCGTCAGGATCAAGCGACTGATCTCTGCGGACGGCTTCTGGTCCAGGCATTGAAAGAGTGCACAGTGTTCACTGTCCACGGGGAGTAAACGAACGCCTTGCCTGCGGACGCAGTCCATAACCGTTGCCCCGGCCATCACGAGGACTTCCTTACTGGCCAGAGCAATGTCCTTGCCCGCCTCGATGGCCGCCAATACAGGCCGGAGACCAGCCGTGCCCACAATAGCACACAGGACGATGTCCACATCCGGAGCGGCAACCAGCTCACAGAGTGTGCGGTCTGTCTGCACCGCCCGGCAGCCGTCGGGAAGCCGGGCGCCCAAACCACGCGCCTTCTCGGGATCAGCAATGTAAGCCCATTTGCAGCCGAACTCGGCAACCTGTTCCGCCAGCCGTTCAGAACGAGAGCCGGCCGCCAGCCCCACAATCCTGACGGCATCGCCAAGATGTGCGGCAACCTGTAGAGCACTCTCCCCAATCGAGCCGGTTGAGCCAAGAATGACGACGTTCTGCGACATATTGCGGGATTGTCCCTCCACGCCCTTACTCGACCGCGACTTTGACGACCACTTTATGCAGCGCGGGGTCGTCCGCTGCCAACGGCGCGTGCGCATCCTCAGGATAGAGCACCATGAATGCGTCCGGCGGCAGACCACACCAGACCGCTGGCCTCTCAGCGAAAAAACCACAGTCAGAATCTGCATCGAACGTCGATGCGTCGACCGCACACTCAGCGGACGGACGCCAACCGATCACGTCCGTGCCGGACACAGAATACTGAATATCGATATATCGCTTGTGGAACTCGAGCTTGGCGGTCTCCCTGCCCCGCCCTGCTCCTCGGGCGACCATCGCAAAGACGCGGTCACCGTCAATCTCGTACCGTCCATCCTCGAGCGTGGCCAGGTCTTCCCGCTGCAGAAAGGCGAAGCCCGCTGCAAAATCCGGATGCAGCGGCAGATACCGTTCACAGGCTGTAAGGCAGTCAAGAATCATGTTCAATTCTCCAAAGGCTCAAGAATACCACCCGAACTGTTCGCCGGGACCGGCTCAACTGTACTTGAATCCCAGGGGGCGCGCAACGTGGGCACTCAGCCCTGATCACCAGCGCCAAGCCACTGTCACGTGAACGGTTTCCGCAATCCGCACGTCACTTCGCGCGGGACTCAGTCAGGATCGGGTCGACGAGGGGACCAACAGCTACGCCCCGGAACCCCAGAAGGCCATTTTCGAAGAGGAATCCCGCGCCCCCGCATCTCAGCCACCGATCCCGCCCACGCAGAACAATTTCACCATCACAGGACGCGAGAAGCCCCTCCCCGTGACAGATGAGCTCCAGATCATGCGCCTCATCGAATGGCCATGCCATCGGCACTTCGTCCAGAACACGCTCTTCGCCATTGAGACGCAGGATAAGCCGTAGCGCGTCCGGTGTTTTGAGTAGAGCGATATAGCGCTCCATCCCCTGGTATCTGACTATGATGCCACCCGCATCTGCCAGATGAATCTTCACACGGCTCCGGAATGCGTAATCGCCCCAATCGCTGGTGCCAGTTACCAGAATGCCGCGCCCTTCGTTCTTACCAACGTGAATCATCCGTTCGCTGTCGTCAGAGAAGCCCCCCCGAACGACATCCGCATGCTTGATCCAGCCCGGAAATGTTCCCTCCCGGACCGCCGGCCCATCCGGCCACTCCATAGCGGGCTTCCCGTCGAACCAGACCCGGTCCACTAACAACCGTCCGGAAGCACGGCTGGGGCTCTGCATTTCGAGACCAAAGTCGGACACCGGCATGCCTCCGATGCTCTCAATCGTGAGATGCAGAACGGTGTCCTGCCCCTTCTCAAGGGAGGTCGCGGGGCTGTAGCAACACACTCCTTCTCCGCTGTGGCGCACGAACAGACGCGCGATGACCGCCCCCACCACTTCAGACGCGGAAATGGCCATGTGGACACTCATCCCGGAGCAAAGCCGAGGGGTGGCCACAATCCCGTAGGAACCGCTCTTTCCGGCAGCCAATATCGGCGTGGATATGCGCGCAACACGCCCTGCATCACAGCGGAAATCGACCTGCATCCCATGTTCCCCCGTGGGGGGCACAGCCGTGTTGGTCAAGGTCGCGTTGCCGCGGGATTCGAAGGCAGTCTCGTCCGACATGTAGCCGTGGAGCGCGCCAGGAAGTGAGAAATGGTGCCACGCTCCCTCTTTGGGCGGAACGGCTTCAGGCCACCCCATCACGTGTCGCCCGATTCGGGCCACATGCAGGGCCTCGTTCAGGACGTCTGTGAACCCCCGCGTCCCTTCCGCCGTTGGCAGGATCACGCGGTCCGCAAATGGGGACTGGAAGTCATAGACCTCCGAGATGCGGTCAAGTCCGACCTTCACCCCCATCACACTGCCCACATTGGCCGCATTGCAGTCTGTGTCCCAGCCGGCCGTGTTGATGATCACCTGGGCCTCATGGAAGTCGTCCGGTGCATAGCACCAGGCCAGCACCATGATGGCATGGTTCGGGACGACATGGCAGTTGCCTCCGTAACGGTGGTAGCCATAGGCTTCGTTGATCCGTTCCCAGGTGCGCCGCCAATCCCCATCTTCTCTCTGCCAACAGCGCACGTCGTGATGAATCCGGGCAATCAATGAGTCATCAGGTATCAAACTTGCACCGATGTCCAGAAGCCGCTCCATGTCGGTCTCGACGAACGCAGCACTGACCATGCCGGCGACCACGATCGCCGCGTTGACCGCCTCACCATCGTGAGAAACGCTAGCAGCACGGCGAGCCATAGTGGCCGCCAGCTTCGGGTTACCCGGAGCGACCATCCCAAACGCATCGATAAATATCTGGGCCCCGATCTGCTCCGCCACGGTCTGGCCATTCGTGGCGATGGCCCCCGAAAGCGGTGCTTTGAGCCCGTGTTTGAGGCGAAGATAAGCTGTGTGCTCAGTGGACACCCCCATGCCTCCCCACCAAAGCACGGTCTGACCTTCGAGCAGGTAATTGAGCCACGTATCGCCGAAGAACTCCGTCGGCGTGTCCGCATACTTCCCTGAATCCTCAAGAGCCCGAACGAATGTCAGCGTTCCTGAGATATCATCATCCGCGACAACCAACGGCTTGTCCACATCCTCGTGCACGTAGCGGTCCACGCGCCCCCAGCGTTCCTCAAGCCGGGCTCTCGCCCACCCCTCGAAGGGACGGCCCATGTAAACACCAATGACCTTCCCCAACAAGGCGGCATACACCTTTTTTTCGTAGTTGGCGATCAAATTCATCAAGTTCTCTCGGCCTCCTCGGAAGACGTGCTAATCTCTCTGCCCGGTTTGAGTACCACGCTACACTGCCACGTGTACGAGGTGTCCGCGACCTCACAGACACACTTTCCGTCTCCCCCTCGTTCCACCTCGCGGATTGACATCCGCGACCTCCAGTCAGACATTGCTTCCCACCGGACAAGAGAACAGAGGAGTCATGATGCGTTCTGACAACTGCGGCAATCATCCCATGTTCCGGCCTCCCGGCGAGGCGGAAAGCCTGATCCTTCGAGTTGTTGATGGCTGTCCCTCGAATACCTGCTCGTTCTGCGGCATGTACAAAGGCGTCCCTTACCGTGAGTACAGCACGGACGCTATCCGGGAGGAGATTCGGGAAGCTGCGGCTGAATGGCCTGGTGCGAGGCGCGTTTTCCTCGCTGATGGCGATGCCATGAAGCTGTCCGCAGATCTGCTGCGCCTGATCCTGACCGAGTTGGGACAGGCTCTTCCCCGGCTGATCCGAGTGAGCCTTTACGCCAACGGTTCGTCGATCCTGGCGAAGACGCCCAGAGAACTGCAGGAACTGCGGGAGCTCAAGCTGCACACACTCTACATGGGGTTGGAGAGTGGAGATCCCACCATACTGGCCAGCATGCACAAGGGAGAGGCAGTCCCGGATATGGTCCTGGCCTGCCAGCGCGCTCAGGCTTGTGGTCTCCGGATGTCAATCATGATCCTGCTAGGTCTGGGAGGCCGTGACCGGAGTTCCGAACACGCGACCGCAACCGCGCAGGCACTCAATGCGATGCAGCCGCGCCTGCTCTCGGCGTTACGTGTCGTCCCAGTCGAGGGGACGACACTTGCTGCAGATGTCCAGGCAGGGCGCTTCAACCTGCTGTCGGAATACGGAACGGTTCGCGAACTCCGCGATATTGTGGCTGCACTCGAACTCGAACGCACCGTCTTCCGTGCCAACCACACATCCAACATCCTCCCTCTGGAAGGACGCTTCCCCAAGGACCGTGAACGACTCGTCAGCGAGCTGGAAGAGGAACTTGCCGCCGGCGCCCTGGACCGACAAGGCCCCGGCCCCATGCCTCTGTGGCTGTGACTATGGTGGTGTGACAGAAAGCAGGACGACGTCCGGCAGACCTTGGTCGCCGGGGTCGAGACAACGCACTTCATGCGTTCCGGGAGCGAACGTGTGCGTGAAGGCTTCCGCATGCCGCCCGGCGTACCGTCCATCTACGAACCAGAGTGTTTCTCCCTCGGGAGAGGAACAGAGCTGCAGGGTCACCCCGTCCTGGGTCGGGGCGGCGTAGGTGGTCGATTCCGGAGACAGAATGCAGCGCCCCGCAGATCGCATGCCCCCCTGCCCTGATACCTTCTCACGCGAAAGCCCGCTCTCCATCTCACATCGCCAACCGTCCCCCCTCTTCTCGTCTGAAGCCCAGGTTGACGCACATCGTTCACACGCGTTCAGCGGGACTCCCACAATCCCCAACGCCGGAGCTTTGGCCGCACAGCTATGCCTTGCCCGCAAGCCGCTGACGCGGCACACCTCCAGTGGTCTGGTCCCCGTAGGGGCATCGCGAAGTCCTGCGTTGGCACAGTCCAGCCCCATCCCCTGGAAGAGGGCTGCAACAACCGGCGCCGCTGCCTCGATCCCGACCAGAGATGGCGAAGGGCGCCCCTCTTTGTTCCCTATCCAGACCCCGATGGTGTAAACGTCGTTGAAGGCAATACACCAGGCGTCGCGCAACCCATTGGATGTCCCCGTCTTCCACGCCAATACCAGATTAGGGCAATCGGGAAGGGAATACGTTCTCAGCATGTCCGCAAGAAGGGCAACGCTGCCGTTTGCGAACGGTGCCGTCGAGGCTGGGGAAGCGCTCTGCCCGTCCTCAGGTTCAGTGAACCGGCAGGGGAAGAAGACTCCGCCACGGGCCAGCCCCGCGTAGGCATTGGTTAGTTGAAGGAGTGTCACTTCCCCCCCGCCCAGAGCCAGCGAGAGACCATAGACCTCCGCCCCACGATCAAGCGTCCGGATGCCACAGCTCCTAAGGACACGTATGAGCCGTTCCGGCCCAATCTCCTCGAGAAGGCGGACGGCCGGAGTGTTCCGCGACCGCGCCAGGGCCTGGCGAGCCTGAATCCCCCCGCTGTACATTCCATCAAAGTTGTTTGGCCGGTATTTCTCATAGGTCAGCGGACAATCCGAAACGCGTGTCTCCGGGACAATGAGTCCGCCGTCCAGAGCCATCAGGTAGATGAACGGCTTCAGCGCAGAGCCGGGTGAGCGCCGCATGCATGCTGCATTCACCTGCCCTCCCACCGTGGCTCTGAAGTCAACTGTCCCAACCAATGCCCGGACAGCTCCCGTACGGTTCTCCACGACCACGACCGCACCATCACCAACTCCGGAGAGCTCCCTTACATGGGCCCCAAGGGTTGCCCGGGCCAGCAGTTGCACGCCGGGATCAAGAGATGTGTGCACCACACCGGCGGAGTCCTCAAGGGCGGCCAGGCGGCAGAAGTGCTCCTCAGTCATCGGTAATCCCAAGCGGTTCGAGGCCATGCCCTCCTTGCTTCCTCCGGAACGCTCACCATCTCCGGCCACTGTTGCAGAACGGCTGTTGGGCTCGTCTCCCGGCATCCACCCCCGGCGAACCCGGTGCCCACGGCGTGTCATGCACCGGATGACGTGCGCCTGTCTTTGCCGAGCAGCTTTGGGGTACCGATCCGGACGCAACGCAGAGGGACGTTGCGGCAAACCCGCGAGTAGAGTCGCTTCGACGAACGAGAGGTCCCCGGCTGACTTCCCGAAGTAGCAGAGCGCCGCGGCTTCGACGCCGATCACATTGCCTCCATAGGGAGCCGTGTTCAGATAGTGCTCCAGAATCCAGGACTTGTCTCGTCGGCGCTCAAGGTCAATTGCTCGAAAGACCTGCCGCGCTTTCATGGCAAGGCTGCGGCCCTCGGGACAGACCAGACGCGCTAACTGCATACTGACAGTAGACGCCCCCGAAACCGTCCGACCTGAACTCACATTGCTGAGCAGCGCTCGAACAGCCGCGATCCAGTCCACCCCACGATGCGACCAGAAGCGCTTGTCCTCAGCAGCCAGCGTTCCGTGGACCAGATAAGGCGACATGTCACTCAGGGACACTGGAATCTGCCACGAGTCGTTGTCACCGAGCTCAGCACGGAGCACCCGCCCGTGCCTGTCACTGAATACACAGGACGGCCTTCGGGTCAGCAGTTTGGCCTCGGGGAACGGGTAGAGGAGGCGTCCCAGTTGCCACGCCAGCCCGGTGACCACGACGGCCATCAACACTCCCACGCCAATCACCCGAACACGTCGAGAACCCCCTCCAATCCCTGCCCTGTTTGAGCATTTCATTCCTCTGAAAACTCCATTTGAGGGGATAGTGTTGCCCGGAAACAGACGACAATTCACCCGGTCCTGTCAATCGACAACGAGGATGTCTCCCCCCCCGGTTGAAGCACGGATTTCCGGATCGTACATGGCTTCCACAGACGCGCACGGAATGGCGAAATCTCCCCGGGTGACCGCTCTGGCGCTGTAGCTAAATGACGCCACCCCTCCACCATGGAGATCACAGAAGAGCAGCAGGCGGTCATCCCGTTTGTCAACGAAGTCTGTTGACAGGCGCTTCTTCTTGTCGCGTCGGCCAGCTCGAGTGACCAACGAGCTGTCCTCGATCTCCAGACCTCCCGGCAACAGATCCACGACCACGGTGTCGGCGCAGTAGCGGGGGGTATTCAATTCCAGCTTGACCCGTATCAGTTCTCCTTGTCTGAACCGTGTCCTGGATTCCCCGTCCTGGCCAACGTAGGATCGTTTGATCCGGAGTCCTCGAGCAACCGGTTCGGACGATACTGTCAAAGGGACGCCGCTGGATTCCCACGCATAGAACAGGGCCCCCGGGCCCAGAGCCCGCAGCCGATATGCCTTGCCGGCATTGGAACCGGTCGCCGTGAAAGGGGTCTCCCCAGTCACCCTGACAACCTGTCCGGACGGTGTTGTTACCTGTCCTTCGCCCGGGGGCTGGTTGCCCTGCCGTCGGGCCCACTTGGCCAAGGCGATGACGACCACCGCGTTGTCCTGCGTCGTTCCCCAATGTCCCTCGCTGTTCCGTTTCCTGCGCAACCGTTCCAGCAAGCGCAGACACTGCTCATCGATGGGCATCACATCCAGCAGAACACTCAAGGCCAACCCTGCCCGTCGTACGTCGGAGTCCATATCCCAGGAGAGCTCGCCGGCCGCACAGTCATCCCTCATCACGGCCTTGAGAACCGCCGCGCCTTCACGGGCACGCCCGCCACGCAAGAGGGCCGCAGCCGCAAGGAAACGGATGAAAGAACCGGCATCCGGGTCATCGGCAATGCTCCCCGCAACCGCCGACTCCGGTGCTCCAGCACAGGCCAGCACGTACAGGGCATAGGCTCGATCGACCAAAGCGTGCTCGTTGTAACGCTTCAGAACCGCACTGCGTAGATAGGCAACCGTTCGCCGCCAGAATGCCGGATCGACCGAAATACCCTCCTTCCTGGCCGCGACCAGGAAATGGGCTGCGTACACGGATCCGCTGGCCCACAGCCGCCGATTGCCAGGCCACATCGAGAAGCCACCAGATGACAGTTCCATGAGCATGAGGCGCTCGATGCCGCGCTCAAGTGCCACCCTCGAACCATCAATTCCGCCGTGCCTGCCGGCCTCGTCACCCGGGAACAGATGGGACCAGTAGAGGAGCGGGAAAGCAGCGCTCGTTGTCTGTTCGAGGCAGCCATAGGGATACCGTCTCAGCCAGGTCAACGCACCGGTTGCCTCAGTGTCGATTGAGGCAGAAACACGCAGCCCATGCTTCGCCGTTCCCGTCAACCATTCCCCAGGCACTCGGAGGTCACGGCCTGTTCCCGGGGGCACTTGCCCGTAGCCACAGCGATATGTTGGCGGGCTGGGGGGACGCACGGCAAGCATGGCCTCGTCACAATGGGAGTTGTCGCCTCCGCTGAGCGTTGCACTGAGCCTGACCGGACCAGCTTGGTCACGGAGTGCCCGGCAGCGCATCCTCAGCACGGCGTCGCCACCACGCGCCAAGGTGATCGTTTTGATCTTGTCCTGTAGAATCTCAAGAGGGCCGGAAGCCTCAACCGAAACACGGAAAGCATCGTCCTCCACGTCATGGTTGAACAGGTGTGCCGTCACCTCGAACTCATCACCCGGAGCGACGGCTCGAGGCGCGGTGATCTGAATCGATATCGGGTCCCTGACAACGACTTCCCGTTCCGCATGCCCGACCGAGTCCGCATTGAAGGAAATCGCCATCAGGCGCAACGCCCCCGTATGAGAGGGCATGCGGACCTCTACACTGGTACTCCCCGAAGGCGGCACGGTAACCAATGGCACCAGAACCACGGCTGGCTTCTCCTGTTCAGTCTTCACCGGACAGAGAAACGGGAGAGCGTCGCCGCCCCCGTCCACCGACACGCTCCCAAGGTTGGCGGGTGACTCCGGGAAAAGGTGGTCGTAGACGTCGCCGAATGTCAGTTCACAGCGGCGTGGCCCGTAGAAGTACCCAAAAGGGTCGGGTGTCTGATGAGCTGTCAGAGCCAGCAGCCCTTCGTCAACCCCAAGTAGCTGCACATAGCCGCCAACCGGCTGTCCCCGGGCGGAGAGTGATACCGTCACCGGAATCAGCTCGCCTTCACGGCTCTTCGGTACGGTCGCCAACTCCACCTGCAGTCGGTGTTGGTCGTCCTGTTTCACGGTAAGGTGCGCCATACCAAACAGGCGCCGGGGCACCACGAATCCCTCGGCCCGGTCGCGAACGGCCGTCACCGCCACATGCAGGCTTCCGTAGGCCGATTCGGGAATGGTGACAGCCACCGTGTTCTTCCCGGACTCCAGGGCACGGCGGAACGTCTGCTCAATCCCTCTGGACCCGGTACAGATTAAGGCTTGCCCTTTGGATGGTACAGACAAGGTAAGCTGAGCGGTGTCTCCGGGCCTGTACGCGCGCTTATCAGAGCTGATCTCCAGACCAGCCAAGTGAGTGGGACGGGCCCCGCCGGCATCACCGCGCCAATACCAGAACTCGGTCAAGGTCGAAACGTCGTCACCGGCTGCAGAAACAACCAGCACATAGCTGCTGTACTCCTCGCACTTGAGTACGAACGTTCCCTCATTGCGCCCCTCAACAGGGATCTCGCCGCTACTGACACGGACACGATCCTGGAACCACTTCCGCACGTAGTTCCCAGCATTGTTCAGCTGAACTGTGCTGCGCCACACATCCCGGAAGAGCGTGTAGTTCAACGGCCCGGCCGGACTGATGCGGTTGCCGGCCGGGTCAACGGCCACCCAGGCAAACCGGGGATCGGATTCCGGAGGCTCACTCGCGTCCCACAAAGAGCGCAGACCCACGTAATAGGGATACGCGTGGAAGTCGACGTACTGCGACGCTGAAACGGTTCGACCGCCGGGCTCCCGAACGGTGGCTGTCGTCACCAACTGCAGGGCCGCCACCGGCAGCTCTTTCCCGGAAAGCTCCGGCGCTTCGATCTCACAGACGGCGTCGCCGGCCGAGCCCGTCTTCAACTCGGTTTTGCTGACCGTGGATGACCACCGTTTCCTCTCCCGGTTGCCGAATGTGTATTCCGCAAACCCCTGAGGTGTGAATGAACGATGGCTGCACCGTGTGGTAAAGACCACGCCGTGTTCGGCCGCAGGCTGGCCGAAGTAGTACTCAGCCAGCAACGCAGCCTCGAAGGTCTCTCCGGGACCACAGGACTCGGGCGGGGCTTCAAGTTGGACTCGGATGCGATCGGGGACGTAGTGGCCAACCATGAAACTGCAGTTCCCCCAGGCTCTCCTGCCTTTTCCCATCGCTCCACCGGGAAGGCCCAGCTGGGCTGTGTATTCTCCCGTTGGCGCATGCGGGGGAACAGATACCGTGACCGCAGCAAAACCCGCATCATTGAGGGCCACCCCTTCGGAGCGGAACAGCCGTCCACGTGGGTCAGTGATCCGCAGCTCAGCTGGGAAACCACCCGCCGCGTTCAGGTCAGTGCCTCTGACGAGAGCGGAAAGCGCGATGTCCTCTCCAGGACGACAGATCCCGCGCTCCGTGTAGAGAAATGCTTCGTATGGGGCCTCCGGGAAGCCGCGCCCGCCTGTGTCGAAGACCGCCATGTCGTGGCGGTACTTGCTCACGAGCCCCAGCAGGACCAGATCTTCTCCCTTCCGCCCAACGGCCAAATACGGTTCCTCATCCGCAAGGGCGGTAAGCGGGATCCGCACCAGGCCGTGTGCGTCAGTGACTCCTGACCCCAGTTCCTGATTTCGGTAGGACAGAATCTTCGTCTCACATCCGTCAACCGGAGCATTGTGCTCCAGACTCATCACCCACACACTGGCCTCGCCATCTGAAAGAACCGCGCCCATAGCCAGATCAGTCCAGACCACCGTCCGGACACTGCGCGGCCAGTACCTGCCCTTGGCCATCGCGCTGACCGTGTAGATTCCCGGCTCTTTACCAGGCAACAGCCGATCGAGAGGAAGGCTTACCGACTCTGTGCTATTCGCATCCACCTTCGGGACCAGATCAAGGGATCCAACACGGCGTCCCGTCCGGTGTGCTGAAGAGGGGCCATCTCGAAAGAAGGCGACGAGGTTGTTGGGGTAGATCCGAGTCGCATCGAGGTGCATGCGCGCGATGTTGCATACCCGAACAGGCAGCTCAGGACGCCGGCATTGCGGCAGGTACGGTCCCTTGCTCGCAAAAGCCAGGACGGGGCGCAGATCGCCGGTGACCACCCGGCAGTGCACATCACGCAGTAGCTTCAGTCCCTCAGCCGTCCGGAGCCCCTTCTTGAAAGAGACCTTGTAGAATGTTCGCGGCGCGAAATCTCCGCGAAGGCGGCAACCATCCTCCCATGAGGACGACTCTACTGTGAACACAACCGGCGGATCGACACGTATCCATTCCTTGGACTCAGGCACCACATCCCCGGCGAAGCGGCAGCGCAGATAGGGGCCACGGTAATCGTTGTGGGCGCTGACTTCCCCGATCTCAAGGACAGGACTGAGCTTCACGTCCTGAGTGAACACCTCGTCGGTTCCGAGGTCAGCGCCGTGCGCCCGGAGCCCCGCGGCAACGGTGACTGTGAGTTTGCGGCACGTCTCCGCATGTGTGACCACAAGCATGCACCGATGCATCGGCTGCGTCCGCAACGGCCTTGCCTTCAGCTCATGGCCGTCACCATCGGTGATTGTCAGAGACTCCATCAGTTCCACGGGATTGACCATCCCCGAGAAGCGGAGCGTCAATCGGGTCTGGATCAGGTCTGACCGTGCTGCTGTTCCCACTTCAAGCAGTTCCAGTCCGTCCGTTTCCACATGGCTGTCTTCTCCGGCCAGTTCCCGTCCGGCAGCGTCACGCAGATCTGCATGCGATCGAACTGCAAGCTGACGACCGGGGGGCAGCACCTCGTTAGGGAACAGCACAGCCGTCTCCGTATCGTCCCACACAGCGTGGTAAGGAATGGGAGGGGTGAAGACCACCGGCATCAAGCCAGCCTCAGTATCACCGTCCAGCGCCATCTCGGTCTTGAAGCGGATAACGAAATGTCCACCGCCCCCAGCGGTCGGTTCATAGGTGACGGACTTGATGCCGGGCGAAGCACGCTCTTCGCGATGCCGGTTCACACAAGATACGAAAAGCGCGACGTTGATCCCCAACGAAACAACGGTGATCGGCAGAAACAGGCGTGACCGGGACATGCTCTCTGATCCTTCTTCTCTTGTTCTCAACCTGACGGGCAATCGACGGAAAAATTCTGGCGGAGCGTAAGCAGAGATCGACTGTCAGCAGTCGCGATTTCACCCGCAGAACGGGCGGCGCCGGACTGACACGTCGTTGGCGTGGTGTCCCCTTCCCCAATCCTCACTCTACCGAGGCGGCTACCCCGGAAGCCTGGGAATCCGCGACGGCCCCCGCCGCCGCGTCTCGGTTAGCTCGCGGAGTTCTCGTATGCGAGCCCGTTGTGCATCAGCCCAGCGCTCGGGATTCCTCCCGGTGGCTCGGGTCGATGTAACGTAAGGGGTGCAGCAACTCCAGCAGAAACTGCCCTCCCGAAGCTCCGCTCCACAGCTCCCATTCGGGCAACGCTCTTCGAGCGGTTCCCCGCAAAAACTGCAGAGAGTTGACTCCCCAACCGTCACTTCAATCATCATCGGCTTGAAGAAAAGCTGACTGCGCGTCACGTAAGGAACGTTTGACGGACACTCATCGACAGGGCAATACTTAAGCGTGCTCTCAGCCCTCTTTCCTTCGTCGGTTTCAGGCAACGAGATATCATTGATATCAACCTCAAGGATATCAAGGAGGATGCGGACCTTCTCCTCAGCAAGCGATTCAGCTCTCCCCGCCTCGTACATACTGATCGCCGACTGAGTACACCCCACCTCTCGAGCTAGATCAGATTGCGTTAGCCCCTTCGAACGACGAAGGTTACGGCATGTCAAATGAAGAGGCGATTGTGATTCGGTCATGACCCGAGTATCCAGACAAAGGACGGTAAACTGACTCTCAGATGGCGGATTGAACTACCCAACTAGACACCCCCTGAATTCCCTTATCAAATCACTTGATTGATATTTTATCAATTATTTTTCCGCAGGGCGGAATCGCCTGCTGCCAACTGTCTCTAATCAGGTGTACTCTGACTTCGCCAGCTTGGTACTAGCGTCAGACAGATCTAAACTACTCACAGCTGCCACGCAACAACCTAAGGAACCACAGACCATGGCTGATCGCCCGAATCTGCTCCTGCTTTTCGCTGAACAGCATCGAGGGGACTGCCTGAGTAGCGCTGGGCATCCCGTGCTTGTGACCCCGAACATGGATGCCATCGGCGGGAGCGGGACGCGTTTCACCAACGCATACACAACCTGCCCGGTCTGCGTGGCTGCCCGGCGTTCCCTGATTTCAGGCCAGTTCCCTCGCACGCACCGAGCACTCTCAAACGTCGGTACGGAATGGGAGTGCCATGAGACCTTGGCCGAGACGCTTCGCGATGCGGGGTACCAAACAGGCTGGATCGGCCGGAGCATGCACCAAAGCCCGGTGCGTAAGCGGTTCGGTTTCGAAGAGATGGTCATGTGCGATCATCGCAGTGACGACGATTATGACGAGTTCCTGCGCCGCAACATGCCGGAAGGTGGCGCGGGATACTGGGGTACGGGCGTCATGCACAACGATTGGACCGCCCGCCCGTTTCACCTGGCAGAAGAACTCCATCATACCAACTGGACGCTTCATGAAGCCCAACGCTTTCTGGATCGCCGTGATCCGGACAGGCCGTTCTGCATGGTCGTGTCCTTCCTGGCCTCACACCCTCCCCTCGTTCCCCCCGCATTCTACCTTGATCGCTACCTCAGGACCGGCGTCCCGGACCCGGTCTATGGTGACTGGGTCACTCCTCCTGAAAACGGCGGCATCGGCCTCGGGGTTAACTCCCGACATGTCGATCTGAGAGGAGAAGCGCTCCTCTCCGCGCGCGCTGGCTACTATGGATTGATCAACCATATGGATGATCAGATCCGCCGTCTGCTGAACGGCGTCCTGGGGGGCGTGGACATGAAGAACACCGTGGTCGCCTACACTGCCGACCACGGCGAGATGCTCGGCGATCACTGCCTCTGGGCGAAGTCCGTGCCCTACCAGGGATCGGTCCATGTCCCCCTACTCATCCAAGCCCCCGCGAGCTTTGGATGCCGCCGTGGACAAGTCCTGGATCACGCCGTCTGTCTCGAAGATATTATGCCGACATTCCTCGACTTCGCTGATGTTCCCATCCCCGCCACGGTCGAGGGGCAGAGCCTCCTGCCTGCTCTGCGAGGAGATGAGCCGAAACAGCGCGACTACCTGCACATCGAGTGCGCGCCGCTCCACCACACCCTCACTGACGGAGTAGAGAAGTACATCTGGTTCGCCAAAGATGGCCGTGAGCAGTTTTTCCGGCTCGCAGACGACCCGACCGAATGCCGGGATCTGGTCAGTAAGCCAGACGAACAGGAACGTCTGGAGACATGGCGCGGACGGCTCGTACGGGAACTGACCGGTCGCCCGGAGGGATTCACCGATGGAGACCGCCTGATCTCAGGACGCCCCTATCCGGGAGCCCTTGCCGCCCCCACAGACGCCGGATGACGACGGAGAGTCCAGAGAAGCCCCCCCAAAGAGTCCTATGGCTTCTTCCCAGTCGACGTCTCCGCTTTGTGGACCTTCACCGAGCCACCACGTTCGGACACGCCACATTCGTTTCGGACGCCCGCCAGTGCGATGGTCCCGCCGAACGTGGCGATCGCGCCATGATCGGCAGCTGTTCCTGAAATCGCTCCGCCGCCGATCCACACTCGCGACATCTCGGCGACCACCCCATCTCCGCGTTCGTGTCCCGTGATCGAGCAGTCACGGAGTCGCACGCCACTGCTGCCCCTGCATGTCACTGCGGCATTCGTGTCTGTTCCCAACAGCGCGACTCGGCTGAACGCAACGGCCGGACACCGGTCGACAACCACAGGGCCCACTTGGGCCTCCCCAGCCCCCGCGACTTCGAGTCGGCAGGTCACGCCAATCAGGCGCAGGGCTGTCAGCTCCACTTCGGCCCCGCATTCGATGCGAAGCACTCCGACCCCCGTGATGTTGCGCAACCCCATTGCCACAGGAGTTTCTCCCTGGATGTGCACGGTCAGGGGTGTGTCGAGAACCACGCCGTCAAGGAGCTTACTGACCTTGTCAACCGCCCCCCAGGCCCGGTTTGGCACGCGACCGTCATTGGCGTCATCCCCCTCCACGGTGTCGACGAAGAGGTCCAGCCCCTCCGGCAATGCGGGAAGCACCTGCCGCTTCCCGTGTTTGACGCTGATTCCCGGGTGTCCGCTCGGGTCTTTCGAGAGCGGAATGAAGTTGGTCAGTTGGTTCGTGATGTTCAGAGCAGTCCAGGCCTGAGTCGGATCTTTGACGTTGATTCCCGGAACCCCGGCCACGGTAACCGGAGTCGAATCGATCCATTCCCAGCTGCCGTGTTCGGCGTAGATCACATTTGGTTTGTAGATCTTCCGAAACAGGATGGGCTCCTCAGGTCCCGTTCCTCTGAGCCAGATCCCGTTACGCTTGCCCGCGATGAATACGTTCTCGAAGGCGATCGAGCTCATGCGATGATGGGGTGAGTCGATGAGAATACTGACCTTGCGGCCAACCGGCTCTCGTTCGTACGTCTCCAGGAAGTCCGGACCATGCAACTCCCGGTCGCGTTCGCTCACCTTCCGACTGTTGCTCTCAAAGTACGAATCGCGCACCATGACACACACCTTGCGGTTCGCCCCCAGATAGACTCCGGGGCCACCGTTGGCCTCAATCGTGCAACGGTCAACCGTGATACTCGTGCAGTGTCCCAGGATGCCGAGACCATAGCCACAGGCAACATTCTGTTCCCCGTCATACCCGCTCTGTCCTCCGTTGTCGATGATCCCGCAGTTGACGAAATGAACGGCGTTCGTCTCCCCCGTGCCTTCATCCTGGTTTGGGTGTGAACCGACCGTGATGCCGTTCCCCGCATTCCGTCGGATAGTGAGACCATCAAACGTCAACACGCCCATCCAGGCCAGGTACAAGGCATGCTCCGTCGTGTCCGTAATCTGAACGCCACAGATACGGGAGGCAGCAAAGAACCCGTTGATCCACTTGAGGCCGATCCCCGCCTTGCCTCTACCGTCGATGGCCAGATCCTGCAGCAGCACATGCTTCATGCGATCCGCCAACAGGGCAATGCCCCCATCGGGACCGTCATACTGCAGGGTTGACTGGCCGAATGGGTTCCACGGCTCTGCATCAGCGGACGTCCCGAGCAGCCGCGTTCCCCGATGAAGGTGCAAGGTCTTCGTGAACCGGTACGCGCCGGCAGACAGGAACACCACCTGCCGGCTGTCCATGGCGCGCTGGAGGGCATCTGTGTCATCCGTTTTGCCATCCCCTTTCGCCCCGAATGCCGCCCGGATGTCAAGCCAGCCCGTGGGCATCCGGGAGTCCGTCGTCTCCAAAACAGGCCCCCCTTCCGGACGTTCTGCCGCAACCAGCCCCTGGATCTCCGCCTGACCCAATGCCCTCCCCCAAAGCCTGAACTCATCAATCAGTCCGGGGGCAGAAAGGTCACTGATCGTGACGTTTCGACGGCCGATAAGCAAGTGGTCCGCACCCGCGACAGGAGACCGGTCCATGTCCCCATCCTGCTGCCCAATCTGCCCATTGACCCAAACCTCAGGCGGCGCCCCCTCACGCCAGACAAACGCCACATGATTCCAGTGCGTGTCATGCCAGGTCGGTCGAACGGCGTAGTGTTTGCCCTTCTTCTTCGAGCGCGAAAACGACGCGAAGACAGACTTCGGAGTCATCCAGAAATAGACAGAACGAAACCCGGTGATCTCACTCTTCGATGAAGCCGGATCAATGACTGCTGCATTCAAGAAGTGGTAGCGCCAGGGCGGCGTTGAGGCTGTCCGGGAATCCCACTCGGGGCGAAACCAGAACGCAACCGTTCCTTCGGAGGCTTTGACCAACTTCGAGCCGGTGAGCTCCACCATGTGCCGCCCTGTCAAGCGCAGAGCCTGACCGTGGATGCCCTCCTCAAAGCCCGGCTCCTTCTCTGCGGAAACAGAGAGGAGCCTGAAGGCATCCGCATAACGCCCATCGCGTTTCCCCACAGTCGCACTCGAAGCCTGCCAAGCGGCGGTGCAAGCCAGTTCCCCGGTGCACTCGAGTCCGCCATCAAACGACAGATGGACAAGCGCTTCCTCTGCGACGTCCGCTGTCGCGGCGGACATGGCGAGGATGGCGCAACAGACTGCGCCCCGGAGTCGCAAGGTGGAACGGTACGTCAACATGTCGAGTGTGTCCCAGTGTTCAGGCCGTCTTTTACCAATCAAATTCCCGCACGGGCAATGGATCCTGAGCGCCGGCCAACCGGTCGAGCAGGAGTCCCTCCATCGCGATGCGCTGCCGGACGTATCCGGGGTCTCCCCAAAGGTTGACGAACTCGCCGGGGTCATTCCTCAAGTCGTAGAGTTCGCCGCGGCCTCCCCCAGCGTATTGGATCAGCTTCCATTCCCTGGTGCGCACGCCCAACTGGCTTACACTCGTCGGGTCCATTCCCCGCGCCGTGAGATCCGGGGCTTCCCGCTCCTGGATGAGCACGGACTCACGGCCTGTGGCACTGTCGTCGTCGGCTAACAACGGAGCGATGGAGCAACCTTGCACCCCCGGTTCCGGCCCAATGCCGCAAAGGTCGAGGACGGTGGGCATAATGTCGACCTGTTCAACTATGGCATCGGTTGTCCCAGGCGTTCCCATCCCAGGCACGTGCCAGATCATCGGCACATTGATCACCTGATCGAAGAGGAAAGGCCCGTGTCGCCACTGCCAGTGATCATTGAGCGAGAGGCCGTGGTCACTGGTGAACAGCACGATGGTCTCCTCCCAAATGCCCAGGGTCTTGAGGGAATCGACCACGCGGCCGAACTGCCTGTCGAGGAAGCGGGCTTGGTCGTAATAGGTGGCCACTATTCGGCGCAGTTCGGTCTCGTCAGGTTGGGTGCCCCTGCTCACGTAGCCCTCATAGCATTGGCGATACCAGTCGGGTTTGCCCGCCAGGTCGTCCTCGCGCAGTTCCGGCACAGGCATGTCTCCGGGGGCGTAATGCCCGGCAAACTCTTCGGGTACATGACATGGAGGAATCAGTTCATGGAACGAGCAGTGGCAGAAAAAGGGGCGGTCAGCAGCGGCCTGCCGCTCCATGAAGTCGATGGCTTGCGTGGTGGTCCAGGTCAGCTCGTGGGCCGCTTCCGGAACAGCTTGCCGCCGGTAGGCCCGATCAACGAACTCCGGGAACTCATCCGTCAGGAAATCGACATACTCCTGGCCGAGGAAATTCTCGGTCAGATGGACTTCCTCAAAGCCGTAATAGGGAGTGTCCACCAGCGGCACGGTCTGGCCGGGATGCACGCTGTCGGGTCGGGCCGCGATCTCCTGACTCGCATAACGTTGCTGGGCTTCGAAGTGAAGCTTGCCGGCCGCACAGGTGGCATAGCCATGCTCAGCGAGCACGGCGGGCAAGGTCACTTCGCTCTGCCGGAGCTCAACCCCGTTGGCCCACACACCGTGGATATGGGGATAGCGCCCCGTGTAGATGGTCGCCCGAGTCGGCATGCAGACAGTATGCGCACAGAATGAGTGGGTGAAGCGTATCCCCTCAGCTGCAAAAGCGTCGATGCGCGGGGTCTGGAGGATGGGATTGCCGTAACAGCCAAGCGTATCCACGCGGTGGCCGTCAGTAATGAATAGGACAACGTTCCTGGGTTTCACCGAAACAACCTTCCGTTCACCTCAGTCGTGGGCAATTCAGGCCGCGAACGTCTCGGCCACTTCCGAAGCGATCCGAGCCCATTCCCACAGACGCTGCGGCTCGTAACACACCGTGCTGATGTCTTTCATGATGATCTCAACATGCATACCGCGAAGGCGTTCGAGGATGCCGACCAGATCCCGGCGGACCAGGTCCGCATCCCAGTCCTCGGTGGCCAGAAGGGCCGGATTGTGCTTGAGGGAGAACACATAGTCTGTGCCCATGGCGTTGGCAGCAACATCGAGGTCAATCCACGGGCTCATCGATATCTTGCGCAGATTCGGCACGTGTTCCCGCAGAATCCCGACCTTCTTATCCAGGGGTTCACAGCATCCGTAATAGGTCAGACCGAAACGTTCCAGGTACCGGCACTCGTACTGAAGTGCAAACTCCTCATGCATCGCGGGTGATACGGTTGAGAAGATCTGCGACATGGTGCGCCCCCACATGTCAGCCGTCCGGATCCGTGCGGGATCACAGTCAGGCGGCGGCAGTTCGTCAGTAAACTGGGGGCCGCCTCCAAGCCACCGCTCATTGTTCAGGGCGAGGATGTCCAGCTCATCGTACTGATCCAGCCGACGCATGTAAGCCGTTGTGAGCCGGTCCATTAAGCGATGCACGTAATCCGGACGCATCACCATGTCCATGAGCGGTCCTTCGACGCCGGTCACCCGGATCAGCCAGTCCCACGGGGCAATGCTTGTCCCTTTGACCCCGGTCTTCTCAACCGGGATGACGCCGTCGAACACGTCATTCAGCAGGTCCACGTTGGCGTTCCACACATCGTCGTGGAGAGTCACCTTAGGCATCTGAATCTTGTCAATGTCACGTTCGTCCTGGATCTGGATATTGAAGTGCCGTGAGACGACCGAACTCGTTTCATCGGTCCGTTCGATGTCCACATCCTCCGCCAGCCCGAATCCCGTATCACCAATGGCTGGAGGCACAAGAATGGTGGGGTCAACGACCATATCTCCCTGCATGTGGTCCCACTGATAGAGCTCCTTCCGGAGCGCGACCTCGAAGCTGCGGAGGTAGGGATGGCTGCAGGTCGGTTCGAGCCCATCGTCCACGCCCATCTCATTCCATGGCACCTCAAAGAGCCAGACCATGGGGCGCTGTGAGTCGAGGTCGTTGAGCTTTGCCCAGAGGCGTCGGCGTTCGTCCTGAACCGGCAGCGCAGCAATCTCGGCTTTCCGTTTGCCAAGCTCACGCAGTGTGCGCCGGTCCGTTCCTGACACGACCTGGGAGTCCATCTTCTGAGATGTGGGCATGCCCTCAGTCCCCAAGACGAATGAGCAACGGCTGCAGGTCATCTCGATCCGCAACACGACTCCGCTTCGGGAGGTCATCGCCGCTCAGATACCGACGCCCAATCTGAGCGTAGAATCCCTCCAGGGCTTTCTCGTCGGGCGTCCCAGGGTTCAGATACGAAAGTAGACGGTCCTTCGGGACAATCCGTCCAGGGGGATCAATCTTGTCACGCCAGGTGTTGGGAAGATGACCAAACACAGCCTTGCGAAACGATCCCTTGCTGCTTCGGTCGGCAAGAGACTCGGCAATAAGGAGCGAGTCATCGGGCACCTGGAGGACAACAGCGGGTGAATGGGTGTTCACGATCACTTGGGAAAGCGAGTTCTGATCGCTGATTCTGCGTGCAGGATCAGTGGGGATATCCTGCAGCAGTTCAACCACGGCGGCGATGCGCCCGGGATGAATGCTGTTCTCCGGTTCCTCCAGGCAAATCAAGCCCCGGTTCAACGGGTCCATCTGCATGACCACCAACGCCAGGAACCGCAACGTGCCGTCTGACAAGGACCGAGCCGGATGACGCGTCCCATCCTTGCCGGTTGCCACAACCGTCAGTAGCTCTCTCACCTCATTGAGGTCGACCTCAACGCCGACAACGTCCGTCACCAAGTGTGCCAAACGGTCAGCCACCCCCGGATGGACGATTCCCGCCTCCTCACCCTCAGCACCGTGAGCCTTGGCCAAGCGATAGAGCGTAGCCGGAAGATGAAGCCCGTTGGCAGCCAGATGGGGCGGCGCATTGACGCTGTCTGGCTCTCGCAGAGCCGACGGCTCAAGCTGGAGCATCCGCCAGGACTCCATCTCACGGCGTGCACAGAGTGCCGTGGGGCTCTCCGACGCATTGGCGACACACAGCACAGTGCGCGGCTGGCTTGCAGGATCCTTGACCGTCCGTCCGCCTCCGCCGCTGTCCTGATGGACATGGATGACACGGCTGTCAGCCTTGCCCCGGGTTGAGATGAACGGCATGCCCCTACGGTGGATGCGTAGGGCAGAGTTCCGCCACTGTCCCGGACTGTGGTCGAACAGCAGGGATCGCGGGGCATCCTTGACATGGATGTGGACCAACTCCTCTTTCACAACTTCGAGAGGCCCGTGGCTGTGTCCCCACGTACTCGCTCCCTCGCGGTAGCGCAGCTCAAGCGTGTAGCGTAGGTGATTGGCCGTCGGCCGGCCGACCTGGCCGAGGTCGTCCACGGCCTCGGCCGGAGCAATCATCTCGACCTCAAAGGACATCTTCTCGGCCATCGTGTCCCCAACGCGATGGAAAATGTTCCGGACATCCCCGTCAGAAACGGTCTCACTGCGGACGGAGAGTGCCGCGTCCATCAACGTCTGATTGGACAGAGCGCTCAGGAACCGAATCGCGTCAAACAGGTTTGACTTCCCCACCGCATTCGGTCCCGCAATGCATGTGAACGGGCCGAACCGGACATCGATGTTGACCAGGTTCTTGAAGCCGTTGACCTTCAGGCGTGTTAGCATGGTGATGCCTCTTACTACCATTTCGTCGCGAGGCGTCAGGTGCGGCAGACAGCCGAAACACCAGAAGCCTGGCAAGCAATCGGTCTCTCTTTGGGCGGTGCTCAGAGCGTGCTCCATTATTAGAGCACGAACCGGGGCCCTCGGCCACCTGTGTGGTCTTCCCAGCGTGCTTATCGTGTGCCCCACGCTCACCATATGGTGATAGGGGCGTAGTCGTAGCGGGGTAGTTGGGTAGAAAGAGGCCCCGCCATCCCATGTCGCCGGAGAGCGCCTGCCACGGCCCAAAGCACACGTCCTTCACCTCACGCCGTCGACAGGCTATGGTACTCGACGCCACCTCACACGGCGCGCAGCAGTTCCAACCACACGAAAGGCCGAAACGTGACGAACTTCATCTATTTCAACCCAGACGAAATGCGCGCTGACCTCCTGGGATGTTACGGTCATCCTCTTGCCCGGACCCCGAATTTTGATCGCCTGGCTGCCTCTGGAGTTCGGTTCGATCAATGCCATGTCCAACACACCGTCTGCACGCCATCGCGTTGTAGTTTTATGACCGGTTGGTATCCGCACACACACGGGCATCGCACGCTCTGGCATTCCCTGCGCAATGACGAACCCAACACCCTCAAATATCTCAAACAGAGCGGCTATGATGTGCGCTGGATCGGGAAGAACGATCTGCTTGCCCCCGATTCTTTCGAGGATTCGGTCACCAAAATCCACTTCCCCAAAGGCGGAGCGGGGGGTGCGAATCTTTACGAGCGTGATGACGCCCGGTTCATGAACTTCCTGCGAGGCCCCCTGGATGGTGACAACAATGACTATCACAGGGCCCAGGAAGGGGTGCGTTACCTGAAGAACCGTAAGCCTGGCGATCCGCCATTCATGCTCTATATCCCGATCGGGTGCCCGCACTGCCCCTACACCGTACCCGAGCCGTGGTACAGCATGTACGATCCCAACGACCTTCCTCCGTTGCGCCAAACCGAACCAGACGGCAAACCCCAGTACGTGCACTGGATCCGTAAGTACCGACGCCTGGATGAACAGGACGATGCCGAGCTGCGCAAGATCATGGCCGTCTACATGGGCATGATCTCCTATGTCGACCACATGCTCGGCCTGTTGCTGGACGCCCTCGAGGAAACCGGTCAGGACGACAACACTGCCGTGTTCTTCTTCTCCGATCACGGTGACTGGGCCGGGGACTACGGGCTGGTGGAAAAGTGGCCCAGTGGGCTAGACGATTGCCTCACGCGCATCCCCATGATCGTGCGGGCCCCGGGCAATCAGGCGGGACACGTCGTAAACGAGCCAATCGAGTGCTTTGACATCATGCCCACCACGCTTGAACTGGCCGGTGTCGACGTGCAACATACACACCACGGTCGATCGATGGGGCCACAGCTCCGGGGAAGCGCAGGCGACCCGGGGCGCGCGGTGTTCGCGGAAGGCGGATACGGCCCACATGAACCCCACTGTTTCGAGGGCAAACCAAGCGATGGCGTGGCCTCAGATCCCGATGCCATCTATTACCCGAAGGCCATGCAGCAGCAGGACCGCCGGGAAACGGTTTGCCGGTCAACAATGATCCGAACCGCAACCCACAAACTGGTGCGCCGACCGGATGACGTTGATGAACTCTATGACCTGGTTGCCGATCCGCAGGAATGCCGGAACGTCTACAACTGCCCCGAGTACGCCCAGATCCAGCAGGAACTGATCGAGCGGATGCTGGATTGGTACATTCAAACGTCCGATGTGACCCCCTTCGAGACGGATCCCAGAGGGTTCAACGGTGCGCCCGAACATCTGACCGTGCGGGAATGAGAGAGGCGCCGGACGCGCTCACCCAACTCAGGCCAAACGCGGGGGGAACTCACAGGGCAGGTACTCAACCGGGACACCGGGGAAGTGCTTCTTGATGTAGCCGACCATCGCCATCATTCCCGGCAGTTCGCCGGTCGCGTGGTTGACGACAAACATGGGCACGCCGAGATCCAGTGACCACAGGCCTGACGCTGTCGTGCTGATGCCGTCGTCAGTGGCCAATACGGCGTCCACGCCCAGTTCATACATTTCCCCCAAACGGGTGATCGCCCCTGTACCAACGGCCAGACGAGTCACAACTGCACCGGGATCCCCCACAACACGAACGGCCTCCTCGCCCAGCTCCCGTACCCGTTCCAGAAGCACTTTGCCCAACTCCCCGACCGTCATTTCCCCAACCCGACACACTCGGTAGAACGACTCAACCGGGCGCACATCACAGGGGAAGCCCAGGAAGGCCGCCCATGCGTCAGGGATCCCGACATCCGGCATTCTGTCCCACGTGTCGTGACAGCGCATAAGCGTAACACCAAGTCCCTCAACCAAGGCACGCTTCTCTTCATGATGGCGTCTGCCACTGGGACTTTGCTCGTACTGGGGGTAAAACGCCCCCTCGTGCGCAATGACGAAATTCAGTCCACGCGAGGCCGCTTCCTGAAGGACGGCATTGGTTGCCAACCAGGTAACCGCAATCCCCTCCACAGTCGCCGAGGGATCACCGGCCATGAACTGATCACATGTCTTCGCCCAGTCGACCCAGTGGGCCACCGCCTGACAGTGCTGGCGGAATTGACTTGCATGCATTGCGCCGTACTCCTATGCGCTCATCCGGTTGTCATACCCCAATTCGCGTACTATAGATGGGACGCATTGTTGCGACAGCACACATGCACCGACCAACCGACTGAAACACTCGACGCACATTTCCATGAGGCAAGACAGCTATGTCCTACCCCGGCAAGATGCTCAATGACGGTCTCTGTGACCCACCCGCCATCGAGATTCCCGCTCGCCAGCTCCTAGGAACCGTCTGCGCCTGCGGAGGAGCTGACTGCCCGCTCTTCAATGCGTGCGATGGTGCCGCTGAGATTTTGACCCGAGTCAAGTCCGATCCAACCGCAACAATCCGTCTGACAACGGACGCGGACAGGATTCCGCACTACACGGCCCTGAACGATGAAGACTACGCTGCTCTCGATCAGGAAGCACTCTTCAACCGGAAACGCGATCTCGACGTACTGCAACGCCTGGGATTGGCACCCGGTGACACCCGGCGCGCACGCTACCTCTATGAGCTGCTGTTGGAGCGGGTCGAGACACCAGACGGCATCTGCGCGTTCGATACCCCGGGGTGGCACGGATGCGCGCTGGCCACCAGCGGAGCCTATGAACGCATCCGGGAGGAAGGCTGGAAGGCTCTCGTGTTCGACCGCACGGTGGAAGCGAAGGCGAACGCCAGACAACTGAGCGCGGAGCGCGTCCGCACGGACCCCATCCTGAAGCTCCGCCCGCACCACCTCATGTGCATGAGCTGTTGGTACGGTGCCGGTGGAGACAAGGCCCCGCGCGGGAATGACACCCTCGACATCGTTCTGGAGAGGATCAAGACCGATCCGCAAGCAAAGATCATGCTGGTCGAGGGGAACTGTGAAGCCTGCCACTGCTGCGACGGCTTTCACCCCGGGAGTACACGCTGCGTCCACGCTTGCGGACTGGTCCGGGACTACAAGAAAGACCTGGACGTCTTCCAGAAGCTGGGGCTCATGCCGGGGGCGGTCATGAACGCCCGTGAGCTACTCATGCTGATCTATGACCGTATCGCGTCTACACGCGAGATCTGTGGCTACGGAACGGGCGAAGTCAACAGCCGGGAATGGCGCATTTGCGGCTCGCCCGAAGGCAACCCGGGCTATGCGACGGCCAGAGAAGCGCTGCGCTTCCCTCAGTAGGCGAGATCGCCTGCCGTCCACCGCACACAACGGCCGATCAGGCGTCCATAGTTGGGCCACTGCCGGAACGCCCTCCCTGATCCGTGGTTCCAGATCGCTCCCAGACACAAGACACGGCCTTCGCCTGCCTCTCCCAGCGCAATGAACGGTGAACCATCCGAGAACCGGGCAAGGACACGTGCCTCCGGTTTGGTCCCCAGGCGGTTGTGGGCCCCGAAGTCAGGGAGGCGTGCATCATACCCCTCGAAGAAGGCCGCCTCCGGGGTGAGTACCTCCACCCCCATTGGCCCCAACACATACGCCCCATCGGCCAAGTCCACTGGCAACAGGCCTTTCACCACGGTATCCGCGTAGCCGCCGGGAGTGTAACAGCGTGCCCCGCCGATGAGCATCAACCCTCCGCCTCGCCGAACAAAGTCGGCCAGCGCCTTCAGTTGCTCTTCACTGAACGCCGCTGCTCCCACCCCCGTGTCCCCGATGACCACGGTCTCCCAACGCTGGGAAATCCCCGCCGCCGTGGTGGGAAATTGTGATCGGACCTCTGCGCCGGACATGAATGCAACCGCGATGCCGGGATACGTTCTCAGGCGCTCGAACGGGTGCTTCCATTCCTCACCGCCGCCGCTCTCTATGAGCACAGCGCGAAACCGCCCCACCATCAACGGGAGCTCCAGGCCGGTCTGCCGCGGACCAGAACGAACAGCCAGTTTCAGAACACCACTGCCACTCTTGCAGGTCCGCTCAGCGGTAACAGGCAGAACCACTGAACACCGACCAGCCCTCCCGGGCGTCACGACGCTTCGCCCCACGGAGACGCCACCCACGTCCGTGCTTCCCGTCACTCGCACGGTTGGCGAGGCGTCAATCCCATCAACCACATCGAGAACCAGCGGAACCGTTTCGCCGGCCTTCAGAGCCACCGACGCCGGGAGAGACAATACTTCCAATGGCCTTGCCACGTCCAGGCGGATGTGTCCCAAGGCAACACACTGCTCTCCATCTCGCACGAACCTCGCGAGGAGATGAGCATGGGCCATGTCGTTCTGCAGTTCGTACTGCGCCAGGGGAGACGGCGCCTGACACGCGATCTCAACTGGCGCGCTGGCTCCGGGGGCAACCTCACTCGGGCCGGCCTGCACGTCTGCGACCCAATCGCCGCGCACCAGAACCGAAAGTCTCACCTTTTGGAGCGGCCGGTCTGTGTCGTTGGCCAATACGGCCTGAACGATGCTCGCCCTCTGCACAGGAACCCGGTTGGGGGAGTCAAGAGCGCTGAATCTCACGCCGTTTTCGAGGCGATAGCCTGCCTGTTGCCAATCATAGATCATTCGCGGTAACTGCTGGAGGACACCGTTCCCCCACTGACATCGAGCAGCATCCCGGACCATCCGGCTTCCAGCGCCTCCCTGGCTGTACTGCCCCAACGCATCCCACGCGATTGTCGCATAGGTCAGATCTCCTGACAGACGTGTCGCGTAGCCTCCCATTGCGCCAAGCAGGAATGGCAAAGCCGATCCGGCCTCGTGTACCGGGCATTGCTCGTAAAGGTAGCGATGCCCCGGGCGCCAGAGCTCTGTCGTCAGCCAGCGAGCAGCGGCCAGGTAATCACTCCGGGCCCGCTCCTCACCGGTGATATCGCCATAGAGCCGCAGCCCTCTGAGCAGCGTGTACGCGAAAATGCAGCCTCCACGGTAGGGGGCCTCATGGCCGACTTGTGCATCCCACGCGCCACGTTCGGGATCCTGGCACCGACGCGCGTAATCAACGATCCTGCGAGCCGCTTGCAGAATCTCAGGTTCCCAGGTTTCACGATACACAAGAGACAGCGTGGTCAGAGGCCACCCCGCGGAGCGCTGGATAACCAGCCTGTAAGGGGGGCCATGGGCAGGCAGCGTCTCGGCGGCTTTGGCGTGCCGGACAATGTACTGAGCAATCCCCCGAGACGCCTCCAGCCCGCGCCGGTCACCCGTCAGGTGATAGACGTTGAGCATCCCTTCCACCCAACCCGAATGGGCAAAATTGGGGGATTCGAGCTGATGGCCTTCGAGCGAGGTGTGACAGTGCATCCAGGCCGCCCCGAGAACGGCTGGATTGGTCGCGTAGTGGATGCAGTCGACATCTGCATAGTGACGCGCAGCTTCATGGGCAAAGGTGAGGAAGCGACGATCCCCTGTACGCACGAATGGGATCACCCAATTGTTGACCAGATCCCACTCTTGATTCGACCACGTCCTCGCTTTGGGCACATACCCGTGTTGCCAGACATCCCCCCAGTTCTCCATTCCGTAGCCACACTTGGTCACGAGCATCTCCTCGAACCCCGCGTCGACGACCGCCTCGTAGTCATCGACAATCCCGTTCACCCGGGGCACAAGCTCCTCGAACACCCCTAATCGGCAGTACCACGCGGGAGTGCACTGGGCGAACAACGGCTCGAGCCAGCGCTCCGGGTAAACATCCGTTCCCCAGGAGAGACCGATCCGATGGCTCTTCCCCGCTCCGGCATGGGCAGTGAACGGTACCGCCCCGGGTGTCTTGGCCCACAGTTCCACGGTCACGCCACGCGAGTCGCACGCCAGGCCCTTTGGAAACTGCTCCCAGAAGTGCGGCACGCATACAAGGGTTGCCGGTTGATCGCTGCCCCTCTCGAGACGAACCCATCCAGGGGCACGTTCCCCGCTCGCGACGGTGAGTTCATCTGCCGTTTTGACCGTAAACGGGAATCGACCGCCTCCTCCGTGCACCGTGTCACCTGTCTGGAGCAGTCGTGGGGCCTCACTCGACGGGACTCGCGGCAGTGAGTCGTTCTCAGCCCCAAACTGGATCGTTGAGGAGCGGGATGAAACACGAAGCGTGACACTGACCACGTCCACAGTAGGCTCACGGGTCGTCGCGAAGAACGCAGGCTCCAGGAGCGCTTCGGAACGACCGGCAAACAGATGCACCCGGCAATCGAACGCAAAGGGTCCCGGCCCATCGTCGTCCGTGGTCAGTCCCCGCAGGCGAACCGCGACGCGAGAAGGACCGAGTTCCTCAAGCACCACATCCGTCTGGCCGCAAGCGCCCGACGTCCACACCCGCCCGTCAGCAGCCTCAAACGTCAGCCCCGCCACGGAAATAAACGGGGCCGTGTCGTCACCTCGGTAGACGTCGAACTGGTCCCCCCGCCGTCGGTCAAACACAATCCGCTCGCGGCCGGTGTCAACCACCACGTTTGTCTCCGACTCCTTTGCGTGTATTCGCTCTTCCACGGGGACATGCTTCACACTGTTTCCGTACGTAAGGACAAGCTGCCGGTCAGATCTTGCCGGGACGTTGACGTCAGTGTCCACGAGAAGCCATTTCACGCTTCCATCAGGCCAGCGTCCCGTGCATTGGATCGCGGCCCCGAGGGCCCGCCCGTCCTCGTCGACCAGGCGCACGTCCGCGGGGCCTCTCAGCTGCCCCTGAGGCACAGGAACACCCGAACGGACGGGCTCGGAGCGCGCCCGTTTACTCGCGTTTCGTACAGTCAGTGTTACCTCAACGCGATCGACGCTCCCCTCCTTCGGCGGTTGCGGTTCCTCAATCGATGCCATCGTGTAAGCGGGATTTTCCGTCGGCATGAAGCGGATGAAATCAACGTACGTGGGCCCGGGATTCCCCGGCTCCAGGTAACGGTCATCCAACCAGAATTCAAAGGTACGTTCGGTTATCTCGACGACACCAATTGTCGACGCCTTCCCGCCCGGCAGCCTGCGCCAGGAGTTGCCGTCGGTGGAGAAGGCAAGCGCCCGGCCGGGGACGTTCAGGCACACCTGGTAAGGCCCCGGTTCGAGTGGGCCGACCTGGACGTGCAGCGGGGCACACCCGTCAGTGGGAGAGTATCTTTCGACCTCAACCGTGTCAGACTTGAGGACCGTTCCCCGCGAAAAATACGGGGAGTTGTCCTCTCGCGAGAGACGGCACAGCGACCAACGCCCGTCGCCATCGATGTCAGTGTCAGTGGAGAAGGCCGCCCGGTTGACGACGTACCGCTCAATTTCAAACAGCCGGCCCTCACGGTGCAAATTCGGGCGTGGGAGGAAGCGCCCCGTAACAAATGGCGAGAGCGGCTGCTCACGTCGGAATGCCTCGATTCGGGTGATATAGGTGTCTCCTCCGCCTCGTCCCGTCAGCCGAACGCGTACGCACCCCGCCACACCGGTGGGAACGATCCATGTCCGCTCAACGGTCTCGTAGCGACGGTAAACCTGTGGAGAGAACACGCCGATACCGATCAACTCGATCGACAGCCTCTCCATCAATCGGCCCTTGCGTGCCCGAACTCGGACCGTGACTTGGTCGCCGGGGGCAACATCAAGGTACTCCCGGCTGGTCAATGAGTACGACTTCCCGGTCCCGTTGTGAATGTGGAGTGCCCCGTTGTCCTCGCCGGCAAGAGCGCCCACAGCAGCGTCAGCACCCGGTGGAGCAACGATGAGCCAGGCTCGGCCTGCCTCGGTAGCGCCAAACTCCTCGACGATCCTCCTGACCGCCCCCCCGCTGACGATGTCGCTTGCGGATCGCCCTGCCGGTGCGGCCTGAAGGTCCGCAAGCAGGGCCACAGCGTCAACATAGGCGAATCGCGCATTCCCCTCCGCGGCCGTGAGTGTGAGCTCGTGCCGACCGGCTGTCAGTGTCACGTTGCCCACTCGCTGCCAGACGAGCCTTGCAGACACATCCCCTGATGTTGTCCCGACAGCCGTTCCATCGACGACGACTGTTGCCCATCTACCCGTCAACGGGAACGCGCGAACCCACACCGCATGCGTCCCCGGTTCGGCAACAGCAACAGGAGCCAGCGGCACGGCCGCCTTTGGCCCCAAACGGAGGAAACGCTCACCGGACGCCTCAGTTCTCGCCATCCGACCGTAGTCATCGGTCGTTGAGTCGATCAGCATGACCGTGCCCTGCCCTTCCCCATGGCGTTCTTCCGCCTCCAGCCAGACAACACCTGCGCCAAGGCAGGCGGGTCCAACTGCGAAGAGACAGAGAACCATTCTCAGGACTGCGGTCATTCTACTCAAAGCTCAACTCCCAATGCTTCTCAGCGCTACTCGACTCCGTAAGCCGACAGCCTGCGGCGAATCTCGGCGTCCGTCCTGCCTCGTGCCCACGGGGAAAGCTGCTTCACATGCATGCGATTTACATCCCCAATCACCGAGGCCAACGCATCAAAGTCGTCGAAGTCACCGAAGACCTGCATCAGCTTCCCGGCAGCGGCGATCTCCCGGTACAGCTCAGGCCATTCGCCGCACCGCTTTGATCCCGCACCGGGCACCCACTGTACGCCATCCAGCTCGTCGATCGCGAGCAACGAGTTCAGGTGAGGAATTTGCCCGGGACCATCCAGATGATAGAAACTGCACCCCAACCGTCGACAGCAGGCGGAAAGCTCAGGCTTGACGAACTCCTCGAACATCTCCGGCCCGATCATGTAGCAGAAGTCACACTGCAGGATGTACCCGGGTGTGGTCGAATAGATGCCGGACCAGTCGGAGTACCCGGGATTGATCGGCTGCAGTACCTCGTTCAACGCGTCGTAGTACCGGAACCAAACCTCATAGGCTTCCCAGGTCAATCGCTTGACGTGTTCAGGATGGTCGTAAAGCTCAAAGAGGAGCTTCTCACCCGGAAGGAAGGTTGAGAGGATATCCAGATTCCCACCAAGATCGGGCATGCCCATCAGGACCTGTCCCTGCCACCGATCCATCGCGGCTGCCATGATCTCCTGTATCCGCAGGAACCATCGATTGGTCGGGTCAAACTCGAAGTGGGTATCCTGTATGGGCATGTCAGCAGGTGGATGGAACCAGACTCGACCGGTGCTGTTGTCCAGCGTGGCTCCCAGGAACGCCCCGGCAATGCCCGGCCCAAAGCAGTCCAGATTGAACATAGGGAATGCATCACCGTAGAACGTGCAGGTGGACAGGTAATGATCAATCCGGTCGACAATCTGCTCTGCGCTCCAGGACAAGTCGTGGCAAGTTGCCTGACTCAGCATCGGGGCTGCCGGTGTGGCCCGGCCCGGGTCACGTGTGCCCACGGCAGTGAGGGGCAGAAGCGGGCGATCCAACTCGCCTTTCCACCACGCGCTATGCGCCTCCCGGACAGTCTGCCAGCGTTCCGGGCTGAAATCGATCGCCATACACTCTCTCCTCCTGCCGCCTTCATGCTTTCTGCAGGCAGTAGATGATGAAATTGGGGACCCGGAGTTCGTCATCAAGTTCGGGGTAGCGTTCGAGATTTGCCGGGGTGACCGTGGGCTCGATGATACCCGTGATTGAGAATCCGGTTGCGAGAAAACTGCTGACATAGGTCTCCAGCGAACGGTGGAAGTTGGTGAAGTCGACTCCCATCATTCGCCAGTGGCGCTCCCTTTCTTCGAAGTAGCGATCCAGGACGATGTGCTCTTTGGTGCCATCTTCGGTCCGCTGCCAGTGTCCTACAGCCGAACGCATCGGGTGCAGATTAGCGATGATGAAACGTCCGCCTGACTTGAGAACCCGAAAGACCTCTCTGTTGTTCGCCTCAAAATCGACCAGGTCGCACTGGTTCAGGTAGGAAATGACGAGGTCAAACGTCTCATCCCCTATGAAGTTCAGCTCCTGCACATCAGCGACACGGTAGTGGTCACTCTCGCCATGTAGCTCGCGCGCTGCATCGATCATCGGTTCACAAAGATCGATCCCAAGGACATGGGCCGCCCCGCGTTCCGCCAGCTTCCGGCAGAAGCGTCCCTCTCCGCAGCCGCAGTCCAACGCCCACAGGCCTCGAACCTCTCCGCACGCGGCAAGCATGGGGGGATCCAGCAAGCCGTTGCGATTTGCGTTCCGGCCCTCCCGGGCTTCCTTGGTCCAGGCTGCCGAAAGCGCAACCCACTCTCGATTCAGTGCAGATTCTGTCATTGGTCCATTGCTCGTTGGGTGAAACCCTTGAGTGAGGCGGAAGAACATCGTCCACCACATTGCGTTTGCCGGACTGGTTCAGGACCATCAGATTAGGTCTCTAAGACAGTCCGGTCAACCACACCGATCAGTATTGTGGAGTCACCACATGCCCTTTTCGCTCCCCAGCGGTTCATGTCTGCCCTGACACGCTGGACATGGGCTGGCACGTCTGGTGTGACAGGGCGTTGGTGGCGAATGCAGTTGAAGTAGACGTTCGGATGTGCAGCCTGAGAGTGCGGGAAGAACGCAACTCCGACAGGACCTACGTTGCTGACTACGAACACGTTTCGTCACCAGAGAAATGGCGTTTGTAGTAAGGCACGTAGCGCAACGGAGTGCCGTTCTTCCTGCTTATCCTAGGTCCTTTCGCCGCTAGGCAGACAAGACTCGCTCGAGATCGTCATCGCTCCAGGCATCAGACCACTCCCGACGCTCGAGTCCCGACTCCTCGAAGATCTCGGGTTCGGCAACTCGGCAAGCGAAGTCGAGGGCGGCAGTGATGAGAGCAGATCCCCAAAGCGTGCCCAACTCGCGGAACGCCTCGGAGCCGGGCGCCACCGGGGAGGCATCGAGTCCCCCGTCAGAACGCAGGTAGTACCGAAGTCGTGCGATTCGCCGCGCCGCGGCTTCTCGGGCTTCTTCCCGGCGATGGTCCGTCAACTGCAGGGCCGCATCCAGACACAGGAACACATCCAGATCGTGGCATCCATGGCCCGCGTTCTCCCCGAAAATGCTGTCATCGCCCAAGTGGCGTAGACAAGTATTGATCAAGGCCTCTGGGTACTGCAACGGACAGTGGAGGCCGTAGACATAAGCGGCCATGATCTTGAAGGCGCCGTTGACCGCGTTCACCAGAGTCGCCTGTTCTCCTCGCCAGAACCCGGTCTCGGGGCTCTGGTTTTCCCGCATCCATCCGTAGCACACTTGGAAGAGCCTGGCAGCCTCCGCATCTCCGTCTTTGGCGGCCAATGCCAGGTAAAGGCCGTCGAGCCCAAACCATGAACCGGCGCCCCACGGCCCGGCAGCCCAGGTCAACGACTCAATGTGCGTCAGAAGCTCGCCCGCGGAAGCAAAGCTGCGCCGGTGTCTAATCGGGTATGCGGGCCGCCGCTCAAGCTGGCGCAACGCCTGCAGCGAGTTCCGCGTCCATCCCTCACGTACCCGGAGTTGCTCATTCAGGTCAGAGTGGTTCGCGCAGTATCTGGCGAAGTGGGGGCCGTCGACGTAGAACCCCGTGTCCATCTGCTGCTGACCGTTCAGACAAGTGGCCCACTCATCCTTGTCCTCTTCCGAAAGTTCATTGAGGAGCCCGATGACCCGAGCGGTCATACTCCCGCAGACGCTCGTCTGCTGCTGCCCGTAGTGCCACTCCGCCGTCTCCGTCAACCGAAAAACGCCCCACGGTTGACCAGGCTCACGTTGCCTCCGGACAAACGCACGCAACCCACGAATGGCCTCGCGTATCCATTCAGTCTCAGCCTGGAAGTCCACAGTTGTCTCCCTTCATGGAAAGGACCGTACAATAAACGGAGATGGCCTGCAACCGAACCGCCGCCCAAGTCTTAGGCAGGCCGGTCATTTGCCAATTGCACACCAACGTCTACCATAGTGCCTACCAAATCACCCACCTTGTCGGAAGCGCAGGCCATGTCAGCAGAAGCCCTCTTGATGAGCGTCATCGCCTTCTCTCTGGGGCTGTATTACGTGGCAAAGTGGGTACACGGGGTGCCAGTTCCACCGGATCCCTGGGAGAACGACATCCCAGCCGATGAACTGGTTGAAACCGCCCCGGAGTTGCTGTGTGAGAACTGCCTCTCGCCGCGTGCAAGTCCCGATCAGCACTACTGCCCCACATGCGGGAACGCCACCGGTGATTTCACCCGCTACATCCCATTCGTGAACATCCGCTTCAACTACTCACTCCTGCCTGCCCTGTGGCGCAAACTTACATCAACGGATGAACCCCTCCGAAGTAGGATAATCGCACTGCTCGTGCTGCTGCTGATCGCCCCGGCCATGCTTGCAGTCGGCGTTCCTTTCCTCCTCTACGCCAAGCTCTGGAAAAAGCCGGACGAACCGGCAAAGGAGCCCGCGCCTCCAGCAAATCAACCAGGAGAACCCCATGGCGGGTAAACAAGTCATTCTGATAACGGCAGACACACAGCGACGCGACATGCTTGGGTGTTACTATGGGAACCGGGTGCGGACGCCGAACCTCGACCGCTTAGCCGCTGAGGGAATGCTCTTCGAACGAGCCTACTGCGCCGACCCTGTCTGCACCCCGGCCCGATCAGCCATTTTCACCGGCACGTATCCTCACACAAACGGTGCGTGGTCAAACGGTCAGGCAATGGGAGACAACATCGCCAACATCGGGCAGCGCCTGCAGAAAAATGGCGTCTACTGCGCTCACATTGGCAAGTGGCATCTGGACGGCGGGAGCTACGGCTACGGCACGCCCCCCGATGGCTGGGATCCGGCCTGGTGGTTCGACAACCGGAACTACATCGAGGCACTGTCTCTCGAAGATCGCCCCAAAGTGAGGAACCCGGGACACATAGGCAAGGTCCCCGAGAGCCTCTGCTTCGCGAACCATAACACGCAAAGAGCTCTGGAATTCCTTGATACTCGCCAAGAGGATGACGTTCTGCTAGTTGTCGAATATGAGGAACCGCACCATCCCTGGATGGCCCCCGAGCCCTTCGCCAGCATGTTCGACAACGACAACCTCACACTCGACGAAGACGCCGGCGAGACGATGGGCGAGAACAAACCGGAATTGCACCGTGTGTGGGCCGAGAACTACCACCACCAGATCGAGAACGGGAGCTTCCTCCATACCTGGAGGCACTTCCTGGCCTGCAACGCCTATCTCGACTATGAAATTGGGCGACTTCTCGACGCCGTTGATCGTCGATACCCGGAAGCCTTGGTGATTTACACAGCTGACCATGGCTTCTCAATGGGAAACCGAGGAGGAATGTACGATAAAGGGCCGGCGTCATACGAAGAAATCACCGGAGTTCCACTGATCGTGCGCCAGAAGGAACTCATCCCTGCAGGCACGCGCTATACCAAACCAGTCTCCCACATAGACCTGACTCCGACAATCCTGGATTACTTCGGGGCAGAACGCTCCCCTGTCCTAGCTGGGCAGAGCATGCTTCCCATTCTCCAGAACCCCGAGTCCGAATACCAGGACCATGTCTTCATCGAGTACGGACGCTTCACAACACCCCATGACGGATTCGGCGGCTTCCAGCCATACCGGGCATGCGTGACCCAAGACTACAAGCTGTGCATCAATCTCCTGGACACAGACGAGCTGTATGACCTCAGCAATGATCCAACTGAACTCACAAATCTGATCGATTCTCCGGAACACGCCGAAATCAGGAACACACTTCACGATCGGATCATTGACTGGATGAACGACACGCGAGACCCGTTCCGCGGCTATCACTGGGAACGACGCCCCTGGCGCACCGATGCCAGACCGGCCTCATACCACCATGGCGGAAAACGCGAAACACCCGGTGATCCGGGGTTCTTCCCGCCGGCACTGAACTACAACACGGGGCTGCCCATCGAGGGAGGCTACACTCAAGTCACCTACATCCGCTGACGGCTCTTCCCGGGAGCTAGCCATGGATGGCGTCAAGAGAAGGGCATTCGGGGCATGGCAGCCCCTCCCACGTTGGCTGCACCTGACCTCAATCTGGGAGGCGGTGCCATCCGGCGACCTCTTCCTGGATGCACTTTCCGCCGCTTAACTCAATTCGGAGCTAGCCATGACTCGCATCTTCGCCATAGTGGGCCTCCTACTCATCCCCATGCCTTCGACCCACGGCGCCGACTGGCCACACTGGCGCGGACCGAATCGCGACGGGACCACAGAGGAAGACTCCGGGTGGGATGCCAATGCCTGGCCGCCTCAGGAGCTCTGGCGAACCAATGTGGGAATCGGGTCCACCTCCCCAATCATCGTCAACGGAAACGTCTATACCATGGGCTGGGCCAGCAATGCCGACCGCGTCATCTGCCTTGATGCAGAAGGCGGAAAAGAAAAGTGGAGCGTCACCTACAAATGCCCGAAATTCGGCCGCAACGCCGTGGGCGATCAGACACTCTACGCAGGCCCGACCTCGACCCCTGAGTTCGACCCCGAGACCAGCTTCCTTTTCACCTTGAGCACGGACGGCGACCTGGCTTGCTGGGATACGACAAAACGCGGACGCAGCATCTGGGAACTCAACCTGTACGACCGCTACCAGATGCCCAAACGTCCGCCGGTCGACACGAGTAAACAGCGGGACTATGGGTACACCTCCGCTCCGCTCATTGTGGGAGACGAATTACTCGTTGAAGTCGGTGGCTCTGCCGGGACGATCGTCGCGTTCGACAAACGCACTGGCAACCAGCTCTGGGCGTCGGAGGCGAAGGACCTGGCCGGGCACACCGGCGGACCCGCCCTGATGAAGGTAAACAACATCCCATGTCTGGCCGTCCTCACGTTCAACGGATTTCTCGTCATCCGCCTGGATGAAGAGCACCGGGGAGAGACCTTGGCTCAATACCCATATCAAACCGAGTTCGCCAACAGCATCACCAGTCCTGCCGTATTGGGGAGCGATGTCCTGCTCACGTCCGGCTACAACCACAAGGCGATGACCAAGCTCCACATCGACCTGGAGGGAGCACATAATGTCTGGACCCGTCCACGCATTCTCTCAAAAGTGTGCACACCGGTCTTCCTCGATGGCCGGGCCTACTGGTCCTGGAACTACGCTCATTGCCTCGATGTACAGACCGGCGAATTGCTCTGGAAGGGACGAACGGGAGGAACCGACGGGTCATGCGTAGTGACCAGCGACAAACGAATCATCGTCTGGGCAAACCGAGGAGAGTTATTCCTGGTGGAGAGCGCAGAACGGTCTCCCAATGCATGTCAGATCCTCTCGCGAACAGGGCGTCTTTTTCGCAAGGAAGTGTGGCCCCACGTGGCCCTGTCAGGAGGCGAACTCCTGTGCAAGGATCGGGTCGGAAATCTGGCCTGCCTGGCTCTCACGGCACGAGCAGAAGCGCCCCGTGAACAACAGGCCGCCTCCGCCGGAGGTCCCGCACCCGGTGGTGATGGAACGGGGCGAGTTATTGAGTGGGTGGCTGGCATGGGGGTAGCAGCGATCGGCCCGATGGGCGCACAGAGTCCCAAGCTCAAGCTTCGTCCGAGAGGAAACGCCACAGTTACCCCCGAAGGGAAGCTCTCCCTCGCGGACGGCGCCTTCCTGGTTGAAGGCGCCAATGCCGGACTTCTCGACCAGTGCCGCCACTCCGGTGAATTGACCGTTGAGGCCGTCCTGCGGACAGAATCGCTGCAACAGCGCGGACCAGCCCGCATCGTGTCCTTCTCCGTCGATCCCTACCACCGGAACTTCACACTGGGCCAACAGAACGACCGTCTCATCCTGAGATTGCGGACTCCGCAGACCGGTGACAACGGGATGAAACCCGAGACGACACTATGCTCGATCCGGAAGAGTGCTGAGCACCATGTACTGGTTACCTATCGCAATGGTGAATTGGTGTGTTACCTCGATGGTCAGCTCGCCATGCGCAGCGATGCCGTCCATGGAAAATTTGGGAACTGGGAACCAATGCACCTGATTCTTGGAGACGAGTTTCAGGACAATCGAGACTGGAAAGGGACGCTGTCACGGGTGACTGTCCTGAGTCGGTTTGTTGCGCCTCGGGAAGCGGCGGAGCGGTTCGCCAAACGAAGCGCCGTCCCCAAGGAAAAGAGACCCACCCAACCCGCTCCTGCCCCGGGAGGGAAGACGACTGCCGAACCACCGAAAACACAACCGATCAGCCACACAAGAGGGAGCGTAGAACTCACGGAACTGGCAGACTGGCAGGGACAGCCAAGCTACCGTATCGAGACAGAGATGGGAACTGCTGTGTACCATCGCCAGGGCGCTGGTTTCGCCTCGCTCCTCGACCGGGATGGAAACGATTGGATCAGCTTTCGCCCCACCGGTGGAGCCGCCGGAAGCTACAGGGGAATTCCGAATCTTCCCATCCAGGCAGGAGGGTTCCATCCGGGAGCCACCACCTGCAAGACAACGGCAGGCACATCGACCCCGGATCGCGTTGTCCTCAACTCGAGAACGGACGACGGCAAGTGGAGTGGACGCTGGACCATCATGTCAGAAATTGCCGTGTTCGATCTTGCGCAAACCGCCCTGCCCTATTGGTTCCTCTACGAAGGAACGCCCGGTGGAACGTATGACGAGACGCAGACCTGGATGATGGACTCAACAGGACGTCGGCAGTACGGCACGAAGCGCTGGGAACGCCGATTGCCCGAGCCCCGCTGGCTTTGCTTCGGGACCAATACATCCCCCCGCGTTCTCTTCCTGGCTGACCTCACGCCGAGACCCCGGGAAACCACGGATTCGTTCTGGTCCATGCAGAAGAACATGACCGTGTTCGGATTCGGTCGCGCTCTGTCACGAAACGAAGGACGCTGGCATCACCTCAAGCAGACACCAGCGCGCTTCGCTGTCGGTTTCGTGGAATCCACCGACCATGCCGAGATCGCAGAACACATCAGACGTGTCTGCCGGGGACTCCTCCTCCAACCGAGCCGTGACTAACGGGAGCGGTCTTCCCACCACCGTGGTTCTCCCAGGTTCAGAACCGCGCAGATCTCTCTGGCTTGTACGGCGAGCGGCCCCCGACCGCCATTCCCCGGTTGCCGCTCTTCTTCTTGTAAGGCGGGCGGCCCCCGACCGCCATTCTCCCCGGTTGCCGCTCGGGGGCCGCGCGGCGTACAAGCAGAAGATACCGTTCTTCTTCTTGCAGGGCGGCCGCCCCCGTTACCTTCCCGGGAATCAGATCAGGAACTGGCTGATATGGCGCTGAGTGAGGAGCAGCATCCGTTCCCGCATCTCCCCTCTGGACCATATCGGACCATGTGGTTCGATCGAAATTGGCCCGGAGTAGTCGTGCTCATACAGGAAAGCGAACACCTTACCCCACTCAATATCCCCCATGCCCGCCGCGGGCTGACTCACCAACTCCCCCCCATGACACAAGTGCTCCTTGATGTGCAGGTGCGTGACCTTGTTCCCGTACCGACGCAGGACGTCGAGGTAGTCATCACCGTGATTGCGCCAGTTCGCGGGATCGAACTTGATTCCCACCTCAGGGAACGTCTCCCAGACCTTCTCATACGCCTCAATTGAAGTGAAAAAGCTGTTGCCATGCAGAGGGTAGAAAGACGGCACCATGCCGCGGCTGGCTATCTCCGTCAAGAACGGGGGAAACACAGCTGCGAACTCCGCGACGTTGGCGTCCAGGTCATCTCCATTCGTACCACCGCCCGTCGTCAGAATGTCTGCTTCAAGAATCTCCCCGAACTCAATCGCTTTCTGCAACATGGCGTGCGACTTGGCGCGCTCCTCGGCATCGGGAGCAAGGTGGTTCCAGCCCCAAATTCCGAACATCACACACGTCACGGCGTACTCATCCAGGATCGCTTTCGTCGCCTCGACGGTCGAGCGCTCAAGCTGCTCGAAGTTCGCCCAATAATTGAATTCAAGTCCCTCGAACCCATGCTCAACGCAGAACTGCGCGTCTGCCCGCACTGCATCAAGCCCGTTGTTGCCGATGAACGAAAGCTGTCTACGCATTCACTTTCTCCTTCATTTGCGGTCGTGATATTGCTCAGTATACAAGGCTTCAGCCCCATCGTCGCGGTCCCGCCTCGTCCTGAAACCGGCACTGATCACCCCCGTGCTCCCGACAGCGGAGGGGCAATCGGCAGACCTCGGAGAAGCTCGAACGCAGGCTCCACATCCCGATCGGTCACGAGTTGAGCCGTGACCAGAGCCGAGTCAAGCTCCCGCGGAACCACGCCTTGCTTCAGGGAGAGGGCAGCCGTCACCCCCGCGGCTTCCCCTGTGCTCATGCATGTCTGCTGGATCCGTAAACTCGACTCTGCCCGATGCCCGGCGCTTATGCAGCGCCCCGCCATGAGCAAATTGTCCACGCCTCGGGCTATGGTGGCCCCGTACGGAATGTCGAAGTACTCCCCCTCTCGCAGAAGCTGCTGCCGCCGTTCTCCTTCCTCCGACGTCTTGTCCACACACGCGCGGCTATAGCTGTCAGCAGGCCAAATATCGATGTTCCAGCTGCTTCGGGCGATGGCGTCGGACCGCTTGGTGAAGCCCATTGCATCATCGTCGGTCACCGCGTCTATTCCACACACACGGCGACTGGAACGAATACCCAGGTGAGCTGACGTGTCGAGCAAATACGCGTTCTCAAAGCCGGGCATGAAACGTCGGTAGGCTTCGGCGCCCTGACGCGCCTGTTCCCGCCCTTCGCGCTCTGCCTCGGTCAACTCCCATGGATCAAGCGGGTTCGTTCTCAGCACCCGGCTGAGTACCGACATGAGTTCCGGGCGCCGATCCGGGAGAGCCCAGCACCAGCTCCGTGCGTAGCCGCGCCAACGACCTCTCTCGGTGACCACAGGCGCATCGAACTCCTCACGCTCGATAGCAGCGCCCAGTTCCTCCGCCGCCTTCTCCAGAGCCAGATCATCCGGCCACTGCTTGGGACGCTCCACGCCGCCCATACGGAAGACCTTTGTGCAGGCCATGGCATAGGCGTGCTCCCCATCGCCCTGTTCCCACGGCACCCCCGCGTGGTGACAAACAACCCCGTCACCCGTGGCATCGACAATCCGGCGGGCTCGAATCGCTCCAGTGCCCGCTTTCGTCTCCACAAATACGGTCGTGGCAACCCCATCCTCAACATGACACCCGGAGACATGGGCATGATGCAACAGCCGGACACCGGCCTCCGACAGCAGGTCATCCCAGACGTACTTCACGGCTTCGGGATCAACCGCACTACGGATCTGAGGTGAATTGCTCTTCTCCAGCGGACGAATGGCATCCCGGACTCGTAGCCGACGCGCATACTCATGCCAGATCCCCTGAAAATCCACCCCATTCGTGGAGAGAATGACGAGCACGAGTTGCGAAACCGTGGCTCCCCCCAGGTACCCGTCCTTCTCCAGCAAGATGACGTCCGCCCCGTGACGGGCAGCCGCGACAGCCGCGCTGCATCCCCCCGGCCCTCCGCCACAGACCAGCACATCCGCCTCCGCCAACACGGGGATGTCGGTCGCTGGGCGCGTTACACTTCTGCCTTGAGTCATGGTGCTCTTTCGTGTATTTCAAGCGCTTCTTTCCGTCCTCCCCGGTCGCTGATCCTGCACTGTAACGGACCATTCTCCGTGCTCAACTCGTCCATGAGGGTGTTGTGAGGAAAGGTCCACACTGTGCACGCAGGTCAAGCGACGGTATCGTACGCCCAATCAGGCAGCCATCCAGGGGCTAGTTGGCGGCTGAGACACGCCACGGTGAAGCACGCCATGACCGGCAAAGGAACCCCGCGAACGCGCGCGTCCATCAGGCCGCGACCTTAGATCGACACTCCTCGCATAACTGGGAGATGAGCATGATTACGCTGAGATCGTTCGACACACCGTATCCAAACCCTGTCGATGTTGGCAGCTGGGGGGCCTGCGCGGGAGTCCCACCCGCCAAAGAACGCCACACCCCGGGACGCGACGTACAGCCCGACATCAGACGTTACTCAAGTCGTTTTACCTACTGCACACGCACCGACAAGGCCTGGATCGTGTGTCTTCACAACGCCGGCACAATCGATGCGGGAACGGCCGCCACGCTCCTCAAGACGTTGGAGGATCTCGAGGCTGCTGATCCCGCGAAACGACGCGGAGGCGGCGAGCGAGACGTCATCCCCGCTCTCAATGGCAACGAGGATATCGGAAGTCTGATTAACCTCGGGCGCACCATGCAGGAGCCAATGAGTCGGATGCAGATGCGGGATCAGCTGCTGGACCTCTTCGAACACCTGCTCACGCTGATGGACTCGGTTGCGGACATCGCAGAGCAGAACGTCGACACCATCATGCCGGGGCACACACACCTGTCGCAGGCCAATCCCATCACCCTGGCTCTCTATCTCCTCTCTGTAGGCGACAGCCTGTACCGCGGAATGACCCAGCTCGAACTGGCCTACTCGCTGGTTGACCACAACAGCGGCGGCTGCGGCAGCACTTCGGGGACGGTGTGGCCGGTCGATCGCTGGGAACTGACCCGCCTCCTCGGCTTCAGCGATCTCCTCGAAGTGACCTACGATTGCGAGTCAAGCCAAGATCACACCCTTGCGGTTCTGTTTGCCATCACCAACATCCTGACCTCCATAACGAAAACCACGACGGACATCCAGATCTGGGGTCTGGAAGAGATGGACATGATCCGGATAGACCCGGCCTGGGGCGGCCTCAGTTCCATGATGCCTCAGAAGTGTCACCCCGGAGGCGACAACGAGAACGTGCGCGGGCGGGCATGTGAAGTCATCGGCACGATGATGGGGGCCATCGCCACATGCGAAGGCGAACCGCATCAGGATCTCGTCACGATGATGAATCTGCCTCTCCGTGCGATCCGTGCAATGGCTGATGCCAAGTGGTGTGTGCGCATGTTCAAGGGGATACTCGAGAACATCCACCCGCAACGCGAAACGATGCTTCAGTACGTCCGCCAGGGGTACTCGTGCATGACCGAGGTCGTTGTCCATATGGTCCGGGAACTCGGCTACGGCGGACGCCGCGCACATCGAAGCTGCTCCGTTCTCGTGCGCCTTGCCCGGGAACGCGGCATCCCAGCCCCGCAACTGACTGGCGAAATGCTCGACGAAGCAGCTGTTGAAGCAGGCGAAGAGCCTCCACACATCGATACAGCAACGCTGCAGCGGCTGCTCGATCCTGTCGCGTTCATCGAGAATCACTCGAATACAGGCGGCCCTGCTCCGGCCGAGGCCAAGCGAATGCTGGCCCGTCGTCGGGAGAAGCTCGCTGCTGCCCGCGAACGCCAATCTGGACGTGCGGCTGCGGTTGAGAAAGGGAGAGCCTTGCTCGCCAGTGAAGTCGCCAGAATCCGGGCGTCAGCGGAGACGTGAGGGACTATGGCTGCCCAGAGCACGAATGACATCACTGCACTCAATCCCAACTCCGCGGACGACATCACCCTGGCCTTGGCCCGAATGGCCATCGATACCCCGCAGGACGACATCCCTGCCAGTGCCTTTGCGGCCGCACAGGTTGCCGCTATGGACGCCCTGGGCTGCGCCTTTGCCGGTCATGACGCCCCAGGAGTCGAGTCCGTCGTTGAGCTGACAACGCACTGGGGAGGGCGGCCGGAAGCTACCGTGTGGTTCCAGAACGCAAGAGCCCCAGCCCCAGCCGCGGCTCTTGCGAACAGTGTTCAACTCCACGCTCTCGATTTCGATGACTACCATCCTCCGTCTGGCGCCCATATCACCTCAGTCCTTGTGCCCGCAGTCCTTGCGGCAGGGGAGATGAACGATAGTACGGGCAAAGAGACTCTTGCGGCTCTGATTCTGGGCGTGGAAGTCGTCGGTCGTCTGGGACGGGCGTGCCAGGCCCGACGGGACCACGAGGGATTCCTGCCGGCTTCGGTGATCTGCGGTTTTGGGGCCACGGCTGCGGTCTGTCGTCTCCAGGAGGCCTCGGTTGACGAGACCGTGAACGCCATCGGGATTTGGTACGCCCACGCCTCAGGTAACCGGCAAGCCCTGTTCGACCGGACACTGACAAAGCGCATTCAGCCGGGAATCGCTGCGCGGGACGCAGTGTTCGCCGCTTGCCTGGCGGCAAAAGACTTCAGCGGCCCCCGCCGGATCATTGGGGATCAGCCAGCTTCCCTCACACGCATCTACGGGTTCACTGGGGCGGCAAGGGGCGTCAACTCACCCCCCACGGTTGGTGAAGTCATGGCCGAGCGCAACACGTGGACGATTGAGGAACTGGAGTACAAACGCTTCTGCACCTGCGGGGTCAGTGGGCCCGGAATCGTGGCAGCGATCTCCCTCGCGAAGGAACATGGCCTCGTTCCGGAAGAGATCGACACGATGCGCCTCTTCGTGCCCAACATCCACTCCCCCTTTGGGGCCGTGCCATGGGGCGACCACGCAACGCCACAGGTCCTCGCTCAGTTCTGTGTTCCCTACGCGGTCGCGTCGGCGATCCGTAACCGCCGATACGGTCCCGACGAGATTGCCCCGGCACGGATTGCTCAAGATTCCGAAGTCGATCGTCTCGCGCGCGGAACACAGCTTTGCAGTTGGACTGATTGGAAAGGCGATCGACCCGATGCGAAAACCGTCCTGCAGGCTTTCCTCAAAGACGGACGCATGGTGCAGAGCACGGACTCAGACCACAGGCGCTATCGATCCCCACACGATGATGATGCTCTGGTCGAGAAGTTCTTCCACAATGTCCAGTTCTCAGACCTGGTAAACGCCGAGGAGACCCGGGATTGCCTCGGCGCCCTCCAGACTCTGGAACACTACCCGGATGTCGCCCTCTTCATACGCCGGTGGCTGACCTGACCGTGGACACCGCGCCGAAACAGGCCGATTTGCCAGCCCCCATCCGAGCCGATGCCTCCAGCAGTCCAGAACTCGATGAAGATCCATGTCGGTGAGAGCAAAGATGCCGTTTTCGTCCTCTGAGCAGAAAAACTCGGAAGGGAGACGTTCAGTCTGATACCGACAGACGCCCCCTCCGAACGTGCCCTTCTGCGGGCGACGATAGGAGGCCCGCCAGAAAGGGGCTGGTCCTGTCCGTTTCCTTCCTGGCCA
>Ga0209045_1000297_pt1 | contig 62879 bp, 40 predicted proteins | sample SaaInlLV_10m_DNA_4_FD_184664 | JGI IMG/M metagenome (GOLD analysis project Ga0209045, IMG submission 184664) | Marine microbial communities from expanding oxygen minimum zones in the Saanich Inlet - Saanich Inlet SI072_LV_200m_DNA (SPAdes) (version 2) | ecosystem: Environmental > Aquatic >...
CCTGCTGCTGAGGAAGCGCCTGCTGCTGAGGAAGCGCCTGCTGCTGAGGAAGCGCCTGCTGCTGAGGAAGCGCCTGCTGCTGAGGAAGCGCCTGCTGCTGAGGAAGCGCCTGCTGCTGAGGCTGCTGAGGAAGCGCCTGCTGCTGAGGAAGCGCCTGCTGCTGAGGAAGCGCCTGCTGCTGAGGAAGCGCCTGCTGCAGCTGAGGAACCCGTTGCCGAGGCCGAAGAACCCAAGGCGGATGCAACCACCCCGGCCGAGTAAGCGAACGGCATAGGCCGTTTGGACAGAAGAAATACTCGATCACGATAAGCGGAACACGCTCAGAAGGAACGGAAAAGATGGCACAGGTAACAGCGCAAATGGTAAAGGCGTTGCGGGATAAGACGGACGCCGGAATGATGGCCTGCAAGAGGGCTTTGGTTGAGTCCGACGGCGATATGGATCAGGCTGTTGACGTCCTGCGTAAGGCGGGGGTCACCAAGGCCGCGAAGAAGGCCGGCAGGTCGGCCAAAGAGGGTCGTGTACTCGTGACTGTCGGCGACGGCGTTGCCGCCTTGGTCGAGTTCCTCTGCGAGACGGACTTCGTGGCGAAAACGGATGACTTCCGGGAGTTCGGTACAGCCTTGATCGAGCGAGTTGCCACAGACTATGACGGTGATGGCGACATCTCGGATACGGTTGCTGAGCAGGAAAAAGAGGCCCTTGTTCAGTTGATCGGCAAGATCGGCGAGAACATGCAGATCCGCCGGTCCGCACGCTGGCAGTCTGACGGCAGCTTTGGCACCTACTTGCACATGGGCGGCAAGATCGGCGTCCTGGTGGACGTGTCCGGCGAGGCCAGCGATGAGCTTCTCAAGGACATCTGCATGCACATTGCTGCTTTCAATCCGCAGTATGTCAGTCAGGACGAAATCCCCGCGGATGTGATCGCGAAGGAAAAGGAGATTGCCGCAGCTCAGGTTGAAGGCAAACCGGCGAATATTATCGACAAGATCGTGATAGGCAAGGTCAACAAGTGGTACTCCGATGTATGCTTGGTCAAGCAGCCTTGGATTCGCGATGACAAGTCCTGCCTTGCCAAAGCTGCGCCGAACGTAACAGTCAAGCGTTTCCTGCGGTGGCAGATTGGCGAGGAACTCTAAGATCGCCACCGATTGGTGGCTTGCGTCGCCTGCTTCATGCGTGATGACCACGACGCCCGTTGTGTGGCGTCAATGGAGGTGCTATGCGTAGCGGACCAGTGTTCGAACGCATTCTGCTCAAGCTGAGCGGCGAGTTACTTCAAGGGGCGGCAGGGTCCGGCTTGGATCCTGCCGCCATTTCTTTGGTCGCGGAACGGGTCAAGGAAGCCGCTGACTACGGCGTGCAAATCGGCTTGGTTATCGGAGCGGGAAACCTGTTCCGTGGGCTTCCTGCAAGCCGGGACGGCATGAACCGCTGCTCCGCGGACAGCGTCGGCATGCTCGCCACTGTGATGAACGCTCTGGCGATGCGCGATGCTCTCGAAGCAGCAGGGCTGCCAACAGAGATCCAGTCAGCCATCGCGATGACGGGGATCGTCGACCCCTTTGATGTCCGTCGAGCGCTCGATCACCTGGAAAACGACCGCGCCGTCATTTTCGCGGGTGGGACCGGACACCCCTTCTTCTCTACGGATACGACAGCTGCGCTACGCGCATGTCAGGTGCGCGCTTCGGCCGTCCTGAAAGCCACCAAGGTCGACGGTGTCTACACCGCCGATCCGAAGACAGACCCGACGGCGGCTCGCTACCGCCGCATCTCCTATGGGGATGCTCTCAAACAGCGCCTGAGCGTCATGGATTCGACTGCCTTCTCGCTCTGCATGGACAACAGTGTACCGATCCTGGTTTTCGATTTCTCCTGTCCGAACGTCTTGCGCGACATCGTGCGAGGGGACCTCAGCGGCGCCACGTTGGTGGACGATGGGCCAACCGAGCTCGATGTTTGAGGCCGCCCACGACCCCGCTCGACTTGCCCGCCGCCATCGATGGAAATCGTGACGCACTGAGCGGCCACCACGGTCAGCACAGGCTGACCCGCTGACCTCGCCGGTGTGCACCCCAACCCGAATGGGAATGGTTCCTATGCCGGTCTTCCGGATCATCAGCTCTGAGGGTGACGAGCTAACGCGTTACTCGACAGACGACCACCCCAACGTGACGCTGATCGAGATCGGGCGCTCCTCCATGTGCCAGATCTGCCTCAAATCGTACCCCGCTGCGCGGGTGGTCGGGAGACACCACTTGTCTCTGGCCAAGCGGCCTGAGGGATGGTGGGCCATGGATGGAGGGAGTACGGGCATGGCTCGGAACGGTGATCCCGTCAGCGAATCCCTGTTAACCGATGGCGCACGCATCCGCTTTGGGCAGTGCTTCCTGGTGGTCGGTGACTCCACCCAGGTCAGCGGCTATGATCTGTTCTACGAGACTGAAGTGGGGGCGGTCACGGCCTGCGCACTGTGGCCAGGCAGGAACGTGATCGGGAAGTCGTCGAAGAGCACAGTGACGATTCAGGACGGAAGAGGGTGCTCCCGACGCCATGCCGTGATCAACGTGGTGGGGGCGTCGCTGGCGTTGGAGGATCTGGGCAGCTCGAACGGGACACGGGTGAACGGGCGGAAGCTCAAGGGGCAAACGACTGTCGAGGTCGGGGAGCGCTTTGAGCTCGGCAAGGTGCGGGCCTGGATCGATCGCAATGCCAGCGCCCCCGCTTACCTCAGCCACAACAGCTGGCGCACGGACAAGTACTTCCGCCTCTTCATCCTGCTTGTGATCATCCTTGTGCTACGGGCTCTCAAGTCGGCCTTCTTCCCCGGAAGTTGACCGGCAGGCATCTGTGAGAGCGGGCTGTCAGGCGCTTGAGGATCAGTTTGAGGGAGTGTATTGGTATACGCCATGAGCAGGCTGTCGATAGACCGTAGTCCAGCCGGAGTTCGCGACAAATGTCGGAGCCGAAGCTGGGAATGAATGGGGTTACACAATGGCTGATATTGAGCTGTTACTCGAAGAGACCGATGAGCGGATGGGCAATGCCGTTGAGGCAATGACGCGGGACTTTGGGGGCTTCCGCACAGGCAAGGCATCCCCCGCCCTCGTCGAGGGCCTGATGGTGGACTATTACGGCACCCAGACGCGTCTCAGAGACATTGCCGGAATCACGACTCCGGAACCCCGCCTGCTGGTGATCCAGCCCTGGGACCAGAGCGCGATCCGTGGCATCGAGAAGGCTATCCAGGCCTCTGAGCTCGGGATCAGCCCGGTCAGTGACGGGCGCATCATCCGCCTGCCGATCCCGGAGCTCAGCGAAGAGCGCCGGAAGGACTTTGTGAAACTGGTCCACAAGCGCGCCGAGGAAGCCCGGATCGAGGTTCGCAACTTCCGTCGCGATGCCAACGAGGAAACCAAGAAGGCTCAGAAGGCGTCCAAGATCACCGAGGACGACCAGAAGGACCTCCTCAAAGACGTTCAGGAACTCACTGACGACTACGTCAAGCAGATCAATGAGCTGATGGACGAGAAGGAGACCGAGTTGATGCAGGTGTAGTGTTCTGCGTCATCTGAACGATGCATCTACAGTGAGGAACACATGCGTGTGTTCCTCACTCACTTTTTTGAGGACTGAACGGTGAACGAATCCGCGCTTTACAGCAGTACTCGGGGGCAGATCTCGCCCGTCCCTTTCCGCGAAGCCGTGCTCATGGGGCTGGCCACCGATGGTGGACTGCTACTGCCCAACCGCATCCCCGATGTCGAAGCCCGGTTGGACTCTTGGCGGGAGCTTCCCTATCCGGCCCTGGCCGCGGCCGTCATGCGCCCGTTCATCGATGACAGCATCGACGACGGTGTTTTGGATAGCCTGGTTCAGCGTAGCTACGCAACGTTCACCGCCCCGGACGTTGTCCCGATCCGTGCCGTCGGGGATGTCCACATCTGCGAGCTGTTTCACGGGCCGACGCTGGCGTTCAAAGACATTGCGCTCCAGTTCCTGGGGAATCTCTTCGAGCATCTTCTCGCCGAGACGGACAGCAGCCTCAACATCGTGGGAGCGACCAGCGGGGATACCGGCAGCGCCGCCATCGAGGGCGTTCGAGGCCGGGCCAACATGCACATCTTCATCATGCACCCGCATGGCCGCGTCAGCCCGGTCCAGGAACGTCAGATGACCAGCGTTCTCGACAAGAACGTCCACAACATAGCGGTGAAGGGGACGTTCGATGACGGTCAGCGTGTGCTGAAAGAGATTTTCAACGACATCTCGTTCAAGGATCAGTTCCGTCTCGGCGCTGTGAACTCGGTCAACTGGGCTCGTGTGCTTGCTCAGATCGTGTACTACTTCCACGCTACGTTCCGGGTGCAGGAATCCACCGGGGCCGAGCGGGTGCAGGTTGCTGTGCCCACGGGGAACTTCGGCGACATCTTCGCCGGGTACGTGGCCAGGCGCATGGGGGCCCCGATCAGCCGCCTTATCCTGGCGACGAATGAGAATGATATCCTTGCCCGATTCTTCAACACAGGGGTCTACCAGCGTGGGACGGTAGAGCCGACCTTGAGCCCCTCGATGGACATCCAGGTCGCCAGCAACTTCGAACGCTATCTCTACTATCGCGTTGGCTGCGATGGCGCGAACGTGCGCGCCCTGATGTCGACATTCCAGGAGACGGGACGGTTTGAGCTTGAGCGAGGCGATTCGGGTTTCGTTGCTGGTCGCGGGACGACCGCAGACACGCTGGCAACAATCCGTAAGTACCATCAGGAGTACGGCTACCTGCTGGATCCGCACACCGCTGTCGGAGTTGCCATAGGCGAACGATTCCTGAGCGGAAGTGAACCCACGGTATGCCTCGCGACCGCGCACCCCGCCAAATTCGGAGCCGCGATTACCGAAGCCGTCGGCGAGGATATTGCGCGTCACCCGATTATCGACGGTCTGCTGGATCTGCCGACCCGGTGCGTCGTCCTGCCCGCCGAAAAGGACGCGGTGCAGACCTTCATGCGCGAGACGCTTGCGGGATAGGAGGGAAGCCGGGCCGGCCATGCCGGCAATGTGGAAGGTGTGCCGTCGGCCCTCTACGAGGAAGACGACCGCTGGGGACATTAGCCGTCCAGCAAGACGCCCCCAATGCTATTGACTTTCTCTGCAGACGGTCGCGGCATGGCACCCCCTCCCACTCTCGAGAAGCACACAATGTGGGAGGCGGTGCCACCCGGCGACTCTTCGGCCAGACACGGGGGGCAGAGAAAGCCAATAGCATTGAAGACGCCTCCCCCTTTCAATCTCCGGCTGCGGACGCATCAACAGCGCTCTTCAACACACGGCCGTACGCGTGGCTGTTCTTGGGATCGTAGGGCAGTGTCCTGGCGGCGCTTGAGGCGTAGATCCACACCCAGTCATAGGCATCGACGAGCGTTCTGAACATCGGCTCGAAATCGTCCAGCGACCGAATTGGGGAGTCCGCGTATCCCTTCTCGATGAAGCTCTTGGCAATGCTGTAGTCGTGGAAGGGCGAGATCGTTCCGGCGAGGAAGAAATGGTCGGGGAATTGAGCCAGGGCCTGCGCCACATCCCGATCCCGCTTCGCGATCTTAGCCTTGAGGGCGTCAGTATCACGATTGCAGTACCCGGGTGTAGTCTCTCCGCCACAGAGGTATTTGAGGTCGATCCCCTGCTGCTTTGCCCGTTTGAGGATGCCCAGAGTGATGTAGCTCGGGATCGTGAACACGGGCGTTTTGACTCCGGGATGCGTTGTTGTCAACTCAAGTCGACTGAACAGACTCCAAATCATGCACTTCGGGTAGATTTTGCTGACGATGTCGGCCATCTCAGCTCCGAGGGCTTCGCAGTGTGAGACGACGGTCTCGATGCTCTCTCCTCGCTGGTCGGCGACGTAAGCGACGCTGTAGCTCCGGTAGTTGTTGTAGGCTTCCAGGTCGATCATCACTCCGGGGGACGCCCACTCCCGGGCCAGTCGCACAGCATGGCTCCAGCAGGTAAGGAAGTCGGCCCGGGCTCCCGTCTCATTGCCCAGGTCCAGGCCCCGTATGGCGGTGAAACGTTCCACGTTCCGTGCATGTTTGTGTGCGTGGCCGCCGCCGTCCTTCGGCGCGCCGATCATGCGATTGATGGATACCCAGGGCCAGGGATCGATCGTGAGTGTGTTGCGGATCATCTTCATCTGAACTTCGTAGGCATGGAAGACTGGTGCCGCGTCGGTTTCGTAGCTGCCGCGCATCGGGATTGCCACGCCTGCATAGGCTGAGCTATTGAGAACCTTCAGGACGTCCGCTTTGCACTCCAGGATGGGCTTGGTGTAGAAGGTGATGAGTTTGAGGTAACTGCGCTTCCGTGACTTGAGGCTGCGGAAGTACTGCTCCGTCGTGTCGAGGATCATGCCATCCGCTCCGAGAAGCTCCGCTCGGGCTGTATGGCCTCCAGGAGGCATGCGGGGACCGGTCAGGACGACACGGAAACGTTTGCCCGTCACCGGCAGTGCTCGATCGAGGTGCGTTCGTCCGCTACTGTCAGTGACTGTTGCTCTGAGCCGCGTTTTCTCCCAGGGCCCCTCGATTGCCACGCTCAACTCGACCCCGGTTCCCCGTGGCAATACTCGTGAGCATGCATCCAGCGCGGAAAGCACGGGCGCGGTCCGTCGAACCAACTGCATGTCGTCGATGAAGAAATCGATCTTGTCGCCGTCGTTGTACCACCCTTCGGCAACATAGAAGCTGATTCCCTTCACGTGTTGCCAATCGACGTCAAGCGTCTTTGGGACCATCACGTGTTGCCAGGTGCCCGGCTCTATGTTCGGGATCGTGTACCAATCGAGCTTCCGCCGTGGCTCGGCGCCATCTGGGAAGCCGACCCGCAGAACGCGTTCCTGCAGCAAATCCGCCGTGGTCCGTGTATAGAGCCAGAACGAGACGTAATCATAGCTCGTCCAATCCCGGGCAGTCTCGAACGTCCGTCGCATCATCGGCCAGCCTTTGGCGTAGGCTTCGTTCGGGCGCTTCTCCCAGTTGACCCGGATCACGAAGGACAGCGACTTTTCTCCCTGTTTGACGATGTCCCGGCTGGCAACGACCGTTGCGTCGCGTTGCGCCAGATCTGTCTTTGGATCTCCCTTGATCCAGGGCGAGGCGTCCTCAAAGTCGTCGAGCGGGGTAAACGCGAAGGGGGCTCCCGGGTTGGCATGCCCCGGAACGCAGGCGAACAAGGCGGATAGGAGAGTCACCAACAGACACTGCGATCGTGCGGCCATCGTGGAATCCTCCGTGGTTCAGACACTCGGGGCACTCAGAACCAGTGACGTTCGGACGTGCAGGTCAGACGGTCTCCCGGGCGAGCAGATCCAGGAACTCGGTTCGGGTGGCTTGGTCATCGTGGAAGCTGCCGAGCACGGACGAGGTCGTCATCACTGAATTTTGCTTCTCCACTCCGCGCATCATCATGCACAGGTGGCGGCATTCCATGACGACTCCAACGCCTTCCGCGTCGACGGTGTCCATCACTGCCCGGGCAATCTCGGCAGTCAGACGCTCCTGAATCTGCAACCGACGGGCGAAACAGTCCGCCAGACGGGCCAGTTTGCTCAGTCCGATGACTCTGTTGCTGGCGATGTAGCCGATGTGGCACTTGCCGAAGAACGGCAGCATGTGGTGTTCGCACATGCTGTAGACCTCGATGTTCCGGCAAATGATCATGTTATTGGCTTCAGACTGGAAAACGGCGTCGTTGACGACCTCGTCGACGTTCGTCCGGTAGCCATGGGAGAGGAAATCATAGGCCTTCGCGACGCGCTCGGGTGTCTTCAGAAGGCCTTCCCGGTTGGGATCCTCGCCGATCTCGATCAACAGTTCACGAACCAGTTCCTTGACGCGTTCAATGTTCATCCGTAAGGGCCTCTCTCATTTTGTGAGTCAGGGACAGGTTCGGTTCTCCAGGTGATGGGAGTTCCACGTCAGGAGTGCTCTGCCCATCGGCGAACCGTTGCCTCAGGCGTTCTCCCGTTCCCGGCACAAGCAGGTCGGGGTTGAGTTCAAGAACGGGCAACGCAACGAATGCTCGGGCGATGTCCGGGTGAGGAAGTCGCAGACCCGGAGCGTTGACCACACGGTGTCCATGGAGAATCAGGTCAAGATCGATCGTCCGCGGGGCAAACGGATCTCCCAGGCGGACCCGTCCGAGCCGGTCTTCAATCCAGGCGAGCACATCGTCCTTGAAGGGGCGAGGAGGCAGTGCTGTTTCCACGCGCCAGACGCCGTTGACAAAGGGCGGGTCTTCCGGACGGTCGATGGCCGGTGTCCACCAGGCGGTTGAGACGCCCGTCACATGCACAGCCCGCCTGAGCAGCTCAAACGCCTCAAACACATGCTCCTCCGGCTCGATGTTTGAGCCATAGGCGACGTAGGCGCAGACTGGCTGGTCTGCAGTCATTTCCCTACATCCTGGGCGCGCGTGATTTCCACCCCCACGGTCCGGGCAAAGCGGAGGGCTCCGGGCTTCTCAATCAGGACACGGGCTTCCAAAACACGGGCATCGCGCAGGCAGATCGCAGCGATCTCGTCAGCCAGACGCTCAACGAGGAGGAAGCGCGACCCTTCTGTCATTGCGGCGACCTCTGTCTTGATGGTCTTGTAGTCGACCGTGTCGTCGATGCAGTCGCTTCGGCAGGCTTGCCGAAGATCGGCGGAAAGCGTGATGTTGATGATCACATCCTGCTTCTTCTCCCGTTCCTCCGGGTTGATGCCGATGATGCAGCGCAACTGCAGGTCGCGGATATGGATCTTGTCCAGATCTTGTCTCATGGTGCGTTCCCCGGGTCGGGTTCAGGACAGAGCGCCGCCAACCGTGCTGGAGCCCTTCGCTTCTCACTGGTGGTTCAGGGTCGGCGCGGAAGTAACATGTGCAGGTTTCTCCGCACCGGCCACTAATCTTGCCGCCCGTAGTCAATAGATCAACCCGGGAAGTCGTCTCATGCATCAAGAGGCGAGTGGTGCATCGCGCGATCGCTGATTACGCGTGACGATGCGGAACGGTCGTGCTCCCGAGCTCTCGGCGACTGCCGAATGTTCGCGAGCATGTATAGTATACGTCCTGAGCACGCATGATGGACTGCCGGCTGTCCGGGCCGCAAGCCATCTTCACCGATGCCGTCTGGGGCACATGAAAACACGCTCTGCCAACTCATGGAACGCGCTTCCCGCGGTCGCTCTGGTCGTGGTCGTAACGGCTCTGCTGCCGTTCTCCCTCCGGGCCGCGGAGCGGTCTTACCAGGAAGCTCCTGACCTGGCGGCATTGGCCAAAGCAGGCACACTTCCTCCTGTCGCCGACCGCCTCCCGACGAGCCCGCTCGTGGTGACGCCTTGCGACGAAATCGGCACATATGGGGGCGTTTGGCGACGAGCACACCTGGGGCCAAAGGATGCCTACGGTGTGACTTACATGCTTAAAGAGACGCTTCTCCTGCACACGCCGGACTACAAGAAGGTCATCCCCAATATCTGCCAGGCCTACGAGTGGTCGCCAGACTACAAGGTGCTCACGTTCCATCTGCGTAAAGGAATGAGATGGAGCGACGGTGCTCCCTTCACAGCAGATGACTTCCTGTTCTGGTATGAGGATTTCGCCTCGAATACGTCGTTGTCTCCGGTCTTCCCGCTGTGGCTGAAGCGCGATGGCAAACCGATGGTGATGACGAAGATCGATGACCATGCGTTCCAGCTCACGTTTGTAAAGCCCTACGCAGCCCTCACTGACTACCTGGCCGGCCTTTGGAATCCAACCCTCTATCTGCCCAAACACTACTGCATGCAGTTCCATCCGAAATACACGCCGATGGCGGAAATCGAGGAACGGATGAAGACTGACAAGACCGATCCGGGGTTCACACACTGGGTCGACTACTTCCGTCGCAAGACCTACTACGTCAAGACGCCCGGGTGTCCGACGATCAACGCCTGGCAGGTGGTTGACCGGATCTCGTCGCAGGTGCAGCGTTGGAAGCGCAACCCATTCTACTGGAAGGTCGATCCGGCCGGGAATCAGCTTCCTTACCTCGACGGCCTTCGCTTCAAGCTTGTGTCGGATGCCGAGGCAGTCGTGCTCCAGGCCGCTGCCGGTGAGATTGACATGCAGATGCGCCGGATCGGAGGGATCAATGTAGTGGGGATTGAGAACTACCCGCTGCTCATGGAGAACCGGGAGCGAGGGCGCTACCGGGTCTTGCTCCGCGATATCTTCCGCCAGAACAAGTTCGCCGTCCTGTTCAATTACCACAGCAGAGACGCGGACACTCGCGAGCTGTTCAATGACCTCCGGTTCAGGACTGCCCTCTCGCACGCCATCGACCGAGACGAGATGAATGAGTTCTGCATGCAGGGCCTGGGGAAGCCCGGACAGGTCATGCCGAACCCCAAGTCCCGCTGGTTTGATTCTGAATCAGCGGACTTCGCCATTGACTACAACCTGGAAAAGGCGAATGCGATGCTGGACGAGATAGGGCTCCCGTGGGACAGGCGGCACTCCTACCGATTGCGCCCAAATGGCAAAGTTCTGATGTTCAACATGAAGATTCCCGGACCTCTGGTCGAGGCCTGTGAGCTTCTTCGCGAACAATGGCGGGATGTCGGGATCAAGCTGATCGTGACGCCTGTCGAATCCCGGTACTGGTACACGATGGTGCGGGCGGGGAACTACGATTTGACCTGCACAGGGGTCAACACGGGATGGGATGGGTGTTTCATGCACGTGATCGTCATTCCTCCATACTATAGTAATTACGCCGCTCCCCTCTGGGATCTGTGGGTGCGCACGAATGGCGAAGCCGGTGAAGAGCCCCCGGCCTGGTTCCGCGGCATGCTTGATATGGTGGACGAGATTCTCAGCCTCCCGCAATGTGACAAACGGGTTGCCTTGGTCAAAGAGATGCAGAGAGTTTCGATACGCCGGATGCTGCGAGTGGGGGGCCTGATCGCGCCCCCACAGGCGACCTTCGCCGTGGTCAGGGACAATTTCCGCAATGTCCCCAACCCAATCCCGAACCTCATGTGTTGCCATCCCGCGATTTTCTACAAACGCGTAGACGAGGAATAACAGGGACTATTTGATGCTGCGACTGATCGCAATGAGACTGCTCCTGATGATCCCGACGCTGTTCGCGATCTCGGTGTTGTCGTTCACGATCATTCAGCTTCCGCCCGGAGATTTCGCGGAATCGATGGTGGCCAACATGCAGTCCATGGGGGATTTGGCCGACGAGAGCCAGATCGAGGAATTGCGGCAGCGCTATGGGCTCGACCTGCCGATGCATGAGCGCTACATCAAGTGGATGGGAGGCGTCCTGCGCGGTGACCTCGGTCAGTCTCTGGAGTGGGGGCGTGCGGTCAATTCTCTTGTCCTGGAACGCCTTCCCGCCACCCTTTTTGTCACGGTTGCCGGCCTCATTTTCGTCTGGGCGATCGGGATTCCCATTGGCGTCTACTCCGCAACCCACAAGAACTCTCTCGGCGACTACGGTTTCACAATCCTCGGGTACATCGGGATCTCCGTGCCCGGTTTCCTGCTTGCCATCATCATCATGTACGCCTTCTTCCTGCAGACCGGGGAGACGCGTTACGGGCTGTTCTCCGAGGAGTACGCGCTGGTCCCCTGGAGCATCACTGCCCCGGACGCTTCCCTGCCGGATGATGCCGGCTGGGTCGACCGGATCAACTTTGCCATCGACTCGATCGATGCCGGCGCCGTGAAGCGTAGCGTCGGCAAGTTCTTCGATTTGCTCAAGCATCTGTGGATTCCCGGGCTGCTGGCGGGGCTGGCCGGCACGGCCGGGATCATCCGAACAATGCGGGCCAATCTCCTCGACGAGTTGGGCAAGCCTTACGTGACCGTCGCCCGAGCAAAAGGGCTGGGGGAGACGAGGCTGCTCTACAAATACCCATTCCGAATCGCCTGTAATCCGGTTGTCAGCACGATTGGCTGGGTCCTGCCGCGCTTGATCGGCGGTCAGCTGCTCGTGTCCATCGTTCTGGGCATCCCGACTCTTGCACCTATCATGTTGAGTGCCCTCCTGAACCAGGACATGTACCTGGCCGCGAGCATCATCATGATCCAGAGCTGTTTGGCTGTCGTCGGAACGCTGATCTCAGATCTGCTCCTCGCCTGGGTTGATCCCAGAATCAGAGAGTCATTGTAGAACAACAACTAACGAATCCCGAATCCCGACTAACCAATGGCACTTTTCCGCAACAACGTGCGCGATCCTGAACGGGTTTTCCGCGCGACACAGTGGCAGCTGATCTGGTGGAAGTTCTCCGCCAACAAGCTCGCGATGCTGGGATTGCTGTTTCTCGGGCTGGCCTATCTGACCGTGCTGGTTGCGGAGTTCGCAGCTCCCAGCGACCCGCGGCGGCGTAATGCAAAGCGCATCCTGGCTCCGCCAACGCGTATTCGCTTCACAGACGAAGCCGGCACGTTCCACCTGCGCCCGTTCATCTATCCGATCATCCAGGAGCGCAACCCGGAGACGCTGCGACGATCGTTCAAGGAAGACCGGACACATCGCGTTCCCCTGGGCCTGTTTGTGCGTGGTGATCGTTACACCATCTGGGGCATGGTCAGCACTGACCTCCATCTTTTCGGGACCGGCGATTCCGACCGACCGCTCCTTCTCCTGGGCGCTGACCGGATGGGCCGCGACCTGTTCTCACGTATCATCGCCGGAGGCCGAATCTCGCTGTCCATCGGCCTGGTCGGCATCGCCCTCTCTGTGTCGCTCGGTATCCTGATCGGTGGTGTCTCCGGTTACTACGGAGGTCCTCTCGACACGGCGATCCAGCGTTGCATCGAGATCATCATTTCCATACCGCGACTCCCCCTCTGGATGGGGCTCAGCGTGGCTCTGCCTCCAGACTGGTCGGTAGAGAAGCGTTATCTCGGCATCGTGATCATCCTGTCTCTCATGGCCTGGCCCGGTCTGGCTCGGTCCGTGCGCGGCAAGTTCATGGCGGTCAAAGAGGAGGACTTCGTGATGGCTGCTCACCTGGATGGAGCAGGGCCTCTGCGCATCATCCTCAAGTACCTGTTGCCCTCGTTCCTCAGTCACATCATCGCAGGTGTTTCCCTTGCCATTCCGGCCATGATTCTCGGGGAAACGTCCCTCAGCTTCCTCGGCTTGGGGCTGCAGGCCCCCGCCATCAGCTGGGGCGTTCTCCTGAAAGACACGATGTCCATCAGGGCGCTCGCGCACGCGCCATGGCTCCTGTTCCCCGGACTCTTCATCATTTTCACCGTCCTGTCCTTCAACTTTGTTGGTGACGGCCTGCGTGATGCCGCAGACCCGTACGCCCAGATCTGAATGATGCCTGAAACCATGGCGGAAAGCCGCACAACCAACCCGGAACACGTAACCACAGGTCCCCTGCCCGGGGCGACGCCGTGCGTGCTGGACGTGAAGGGGCTGAAAACACACTTCCGGACGCGCGAAGGGACACTTCGCGCGCTTGAGGGGGTGAGTTTCTCGGTTGCCCCACGAGAGATTCTCGGAGTGGTGGGTGAGAGCGGCTGCGGCAAGAGCATCACGGCCGCCTCCATTCTCCGGATTCTCCCTCCTGAGGCTCACATCGCGGGAGGCGAGATCCTCTTCCAGACGCGAAACGGTGAGATGGTTGATCTGGCTCAACTCAAACCCAAAAGCCGGCGGGTTCGGCGGATCAGGGGGGACGAAATCTCGATGGTCTTCCAGGAACCGATGACGGCTTTCAGCCCGGTTCACACCATTGGGAACCAGATCATCGAGGCCCTCCGTCTCCACCAGCGCTGTACGCCCCAACGGGCACGCAAACGGGCTGTCGACATGCTCAACAGCGTGGGAATGCCGCGCCCGAGTCAGCTGATCGATTCGTACCCCTTTGAACTCAGCGGCGGCATGCGACAGCGCGCCATGATTGCCATGGCTCTCGTCTGCCAGCCACGGATGCTCATCGCGGACGAACCCACCACGGCACTGGATGTGACAATCGAGGCACAGATCCTTCAGTTAATGCGCGAACTGCAGCAGGATCTGGGCATGGCGATCATGATCATTACCCACGACCTGAGTGTCGTGGCCGAGATGAGCCGCAATGTCCTCGTGATGTACCTCGGCCAGGACGTCGAGTACGGCACGGTGGAACAGATCTTCTTCGAGCCCAAGCATCCTTACACGCGGGAGCTTCTCGCTTCTGTCCCGCGCCTCGGCAAGAAGTCCGGTGAGCGACTCCATACTATCAAGGGAACGGTACCCAGCCTTTACGAACGACCCGAGGGCTGCACGTTCCATCCCCGTTGTCCAGACTGCATACCCGGGCTCTGCGATTCGCAGGCCCCAGGCGTGTTCGGGCTCGATGATCGACACCGGGTGCGTTGTCACTTGTACCGAAAGTGAACTGAAGAGCGGCGGGGCGGCGTTGCTGGCTCGAGCAAAGTGCTCAGCAGAGACCTGTGCTGTGGAGCGTCTCGGGCTCCGGGTCTGAGTCGACGACATCATGCGGCCGCTTCCGACCGGCTGCGAACGAAGCCAGGAAAGCGCGCGAAACTATGCGCATCGGCAACGAAGCAAACATTGTTCTGCGGGTCTCGAACCTGTGCAAGTACTTCCCCGTGACCAAAGGCGTCACGCGGCGGCGGGTGGGGACTGTTCGGGCGGTCGATCGCGTGAGCTTCTTTGTTCGGGACGGCGAGGTGTTCGGGCTGGTTGGCGAGAGTGGCTGTGGCAAGACGACCACGGGGCGCACTATCCTGCGGGCTTTGGAGCCCACCTCGGGCATCGCCTTTTTTGACCTCAACGACGGAAGCCGGCCATTCGCACTCTTCGATCTGGAGCGTGAGCAACTCAAGGCCATGCGCCGTCATATGCGCATGATTTTTCAGGATCCCTACTCGTCCCTGAACCCACGCATGAATGTGCGCGAACTGATCGCCGAGCCGCTGCGCATCCACGGAGTGGCCCGCACGCGTTCCGACATCGATGATCGGGTTGCCACGATTCTCCAAGCAGTCGGGCTCGAGCCGGGTGTCATGACGCGGTACCCGCATGCGTTCAGCGGCGGCCAGCGTCAGCGCATTGGTATCGCCCGTGCTCTCGTGCTCAACCCGAAGTTCATCATTGCCGATGAAGCGGTCTCAGCCCTGGACGTGTCGGTCCAAGCCCAGATTCTGAACCTGATGCAGGACCTCAAGGAGGAATTTGGCCTCACATACCTCTTCATCGCGCACAATCTGGCCGTCGTCGAGCACATCTGTGACCGAATCGGGGTGATGTATGTGGGTCGAATGATGGAGCTTGCGGACACGGAGGAGCTCTACCATCGGCCGTTGCATCCGTACACCGAGGCGCTGTTGGGTGCTGTGCCACGTTCGGAACCTGGGCCGACCGTCGAACACCAGGCCCTCCAAGGCGAAGTTGCGGACGCCGCGAATCCGCCTTCGGGCTGCTCATTCCATCCCCGTTGCATATACGCCACCGACTTCTGTCGGCAGGAAGAGCCCCTCCTGGAGAACGTTGCTCCCGAGGACGCCCCCCCGCATTTCGTCGCCTGCCACTTCGCCGAACGCCTCTCCCTGCGCGGAATCTAGTGGTCTGAGTTACTAATCCGTGCGCAAAATGTTGCAGCCATCTTGGCTGCAGAGGCGCCCCGCCGGGAGAGCGGGCGTACCCGAAGGTACGTCCCGACCCCAACGGGGTGGCGTCTGCACCAAGAGAGCGCAACTGCTTCGCAGCGTGGCTCTTTCGGCGCCCAGCCGCGGCTGCGACCGACGACGATGCGTCAGCATCGCCTTGCGGTCGTGGTCGCATCTGGAGCGTCCGAAAGAGTAAACGCATTTTGTCAACGGATTAGTAACTCAGACCACTAGTCTCGAATGGCGTCAGGATAGGCGGAGGGAAGTGCATCCAGCAAGAGATCGGCGGATGGCACCGCCTCCCACATTGAGGGTCAGGTGCAGCCAACGTGGGAGGGGCTGCCATGCCCCGATTGCCTTTGTCTTGACGCCATCCGAATCCAGCTCGGCGCGCGGCTTCACGGCGCCTGGGCTTCGAGCAACGCCTGGACATAGGTCCGGGGGATATTCAGCTGAAGTGCCACATCGTCGACGCTCTTTCCCTGTCGGACCTGGGCGATAACGCGTTCGTAATCGACGCGGATCTTGACGGCCTCTGCTGTGGTTGGGGGGCGGTAGGCGGGGAGATGGATGCTGGATCCGGGGGCTGGCGGCATCAAGCGCACCTCAGGGGGCTTCAGACCACCTTCCTGTTGTGGACTGAGCTCGGGCATCGCCATAGCCGTCTGGATGAAACGGCGGGCGACTTCCATGGTCCGTCGTCGGCCGGGGTGCTTGGGGGTGGACACCGAATCCAATTCCGCAAGAGCATTCTCAATGTAACCGCCATCCAGGTGCGTCTCCGCCAGGGCGACCGCAGCGGTGTCGTCACGCCCTCGCTGAATGACTCCGCGCACCCAGTACGCCCCGCCCAGGACGAGCGCGAGGACAATCACGGCGAGAAGGACTGGCCCTGCTCTGCCCTTGCCGGGAGAGGGAACGGTCTCTTCCACTGGTGCTTCCGGATTTTCTGTTTCGTCTGCCATAGGGAAGGCTCGGCGTTACGTCGCCTCAGTCCTTTTCCAGGGTCCACCACTCCGGACGTGTCTCACGGAACGCGTCGCTGTGCCCATCGAAGTGGACAGCGTTGAGTAGGCCGTTATGCCTGAACTGCAGCTTGATCATGCCGCTGCCGGGGGTTGGGTTGGAGTCAGTGTGTGCGTAAATGAGGTGAACACAGCCGCCGTGTCCATCCGCGAAGATGATTGTTCCAGTGGGGTCCTTGATGTCTTGCTGTCGGTATGGCGGGGCTCGGAAGATAACGCCGTTGAGGAAGTTGACATTGTACAGCAACTTGAACCGGCGCCCGTCCCCGGTGTTCCACCAGTAGCGGGCGTAGCGGGCCCGTTCAGCGGGGCACTCGGTCATGTCCTGCTCCTGCAGGTAGGGCGAGATGTCCTCAATCCAGAAGCGAAAGAACCCGCGCACAGAATGCCCGGGTGCGTAGATCGCATCGTTGTCTTCCATGTAAAGGTGGTTTGCGAGTTGCAGGTTTCGGAGGTTGCCCTGACAGCTGGACTGGTCGGCTTTCTGCCGGGAGCGATTGACTGCCGGGACAAGGATTGCCACCAGGATCGCGATTACCAGCACAATTACAAGCAGCTCGACGAGTGTGAATCGGGTCCTGTCAGGCTGTGTGGTTTGAGCACGGTTCATCAACGTGATCCCCGGGACGGGACGGAGCGTCGTGTGGTTGGGCGGCCGCCTACGATACCGGTTGTTCAGTCGAGCGTCAATCAGGCCGGTGCGCCGGACCGGGGTGAGGCATCGAGTCCGGCGGGGGGCCGTTGTCCTCGAACACGCGACTCCGGAAGCCTGCTGGGCCCATCACAGACGACGGGCCGCACGTGCAATGCACCACCGACGTCTGGACAGGACACTTCTCCCGAGATAGCTTCGATGAGCAACAACAGAAAGCGTCCTGTGGGAGGGCGCTTCCCGTATGCGATCGCCGTAAGACTCAGTGAAGGGAACTGGTTATGACGTCATGTCGTCTGGCTTTGGTCGGGATTGCCTTGAGCGCGCTCCCGTTCTGCTGCGAGGGTGCCCCGAAGAGCCTCTCCGCTACCCACGTGAAGGAGTGGTTCCAGTGGGTCATTCCGCTGCCCAAAGAGATCGGCGTCAAGGGACAGATCACGCTGCCTGCCGGCGACATTCGGGTTCGTGTGCGAGACGCCGCGACCGACGCTGAGCAGCAAGCGCTGCGAATCGTCCAGGATATCCTGTTGCGATCCACCGGTACGGATGGAACGACGGGGAAGGCATTCGACATCCTGCTTGGGGTGGTCGACGCGGACGGCAGGATTGGGACCACCGCCATCCCCGGTGTCACCCGCCTGCGGGAGTTGCCCAACCCAGATCAAGCTTACCTCATCCGCACCGTTGGCGACAACCAGCTTGTGCTGGCCGCCCTGGCCCCCGCAGGGGTCTACTACGCTGCCCTGACTCTGAGCGGACTCATCGAAGGCAAGGCCAAGGGCGCGGAGGTGGCCCTGCCACTGGGGGAGATTACGGATTGGCCCGACATGGCCGAACGTGGTGAATGGGGGTGTTCCTCGTCCCGTGACATCGAGTGGCTCGCCGCACGCAAAATGAACCTCGTCGAGTTCCACACCGTGCATCAGGTGGAGGCGGACGGTACGGTCACCACGGCGATCAATCAGGGCTACCTGGCCAGAGGGCGTCGACATGCGGTTCGCATGGTCCCAATTATCTCGCACCTCAACAGCATGGGCCGCCGTGGTGCGTACAAGGCTTACCCGGAGTTGCGCGGCAAGGGGACGCGCGCGGCGTACAAGGGACACACCGGAAATCTCTGGGCACCGTGCGCTTCTCACCCCAAGCTGCATGAGATCATGGCCGGCTGGATGCTGGGCTACGCGGAAAACGACGGGGTGCGTGACATCTCGTGCTGGCTGGGCGAGCTGAAACAGCGTTGCGAGTGTGAGGAGTGCGCGAAGACCGGACAGTTCACGCTGGAAGCTCGAGCCTTCGTGAAAGGCTGGCAGATCGCCCGAAAGACCGTCCCTGACTTGCGGATCCGTGTCCTCCTGACCCAGGGCAGCTATGCCACGAACGACAAGGTCCTCGCTGAGATTCCTCCGGAGGTGGGGGTGACCTACTACGATGGCGGTAAGACCTACGATTCGTCCAGAGACCCCATGATTTACCCACTGCTCGAGGAATACGCAGGCCAGGGCCGGTGGCTCGGCTGCTATCCGCAGCTCACACCGTCATGGCGTATCGTGAGTCCCTGGAGTTCGCCACAGTTCGTCAAAGCCCGCATGACTGAGTTCGTGGACAAGAAACTGGTATCACTCGGGGGGTACGTGGTCCCGGACAACCATCTGTTCGATTTCAACGTGACTGCAGCCGCCGAATGGAGCTGGAATGCACATGGGCGGGACGAGCGCGAGTTTGCCCTCGCCTGGGCCACGCGCAACCGCCTTTCCCATCCCGGGACGGCTGCGGACTGGGCCGTTCTCCTCGGGCCGGTGTCATGGGATATCTACGGTGCCCGGTTAGTCGAGCGCTACTTCTTCCGTCCGTCTTCCATCGAAGCGATGTTGGCGGCCCGGGCCAGGCCTGTGTTCGGCCAGGGGATGTTCCGGTACATCCCCGACTGGGACCATCTGCGCCGGAATCTGGCCACCGCCCGGAAAGCACTGGGGCTGGCGGAACAGGTCGGGTCGTCGGCCATGCTCGGGGAGACCCGAGCCATCGTGACGTACTACGAGATGCTCGACGGCCTCTGCCGGATGTGCACGCACCTGGCCGAGTGGACCGAGATCGGTCCGCCCGAGCGCGACAAACTCCAGCGGGAGCTGAACCTCTTCACCTTGTCCGGCGGCCAGAACATTGAGGCGCTGCGGGATTGGGAACGGGCAGTTCGGGTTGGGGCCGGCCAGGGGCGTTTCCGCGAGGGACGACAGGCCACCGAAGACACGGTCAGGGCCGTTGCGCGGGCTGTTGTTCCTCTCGGCATGCGTGACACCAGCAAGTTTGTCATGAGCCAGAAGATCGGGAACTGGACGCTTGATGACTTCCGGGAATCAACCGCAATCACCAGGAAAATCGATGTCACTGAGCACATTCTCGGCCCTGGGACCTATACGGTGACCTTCCAATATTCCAGTGGGTGGAATGGCTTGAGTATGGTCCGAGTCGCCCTGGTGCAGGAGAAGCCCGGCAAGGATGCCAAGCGTGCCGAAGTCAGCGTTGACGAACACCCGGGAAGCACCGGCCACCGAAGCACGGGGAATGTCTACACCCTCAAGCTGGATCGCTATGAGGCCGATGCCCGCTTCCTGGTGGTGGCAGACATTCGCGGAACGCAGGCCCAGTCCCAGCAGCCCGGCCGGACGGGCTGCAACGGGGTGGTTCATTTCCGCCGGGAACGCGATCCGGACTGGCAGGTCCGCCTGATGGGGGTCCGCCCCCTCTCAGAAGGGCAGGCCGCTGCCGATCTCCGGGCCAGGTTCACCGGCAAGGGCATCCGGGTCGGGGTCGTAGGCGGAGGCTATGGGGCAGAGGGGATCATGAAGCTCCTTGCCAAAGCGTCGGGGATCGATGCTGCCCTTATCGGCGTCGCCCACATGCGCAGCGGCGAGTGCCAGGTGATCGTACTGCCGCAGTTCAAGTCCGGAATGGTCCCGCCTGCGCTCGGCAAGGAGATCGACGCCTATGTGAAGCAGGGCGGCGGCCTGGTCACAACTCACGACGGAGTTGGGTACCGAGCGATGCCGGTCGTCTGCGCGGATGTCTGTGCGGGAGGCGTTGAGCATGTCCGCAACTCGGCCTGGACGGTGGTGGCTAAACACCCGGTGACCGAAGGGCTTCCGCTCGGCAAAGCTCTGACTCAGAGCTACTATGACCAGGTTTTCATCAAGGCCGGGCCAAAAGGCAAGGCATTGGCCACGACTGCTGGTGGGAAACAAACGGTCGTGCTCGCGGGTGCCTTTGGCAAGGGGCGTTACGTCGCATGTGGTCTACTCCCCGGATTCAGCTCGGACAACATGGAAATCACGCCCACATCTGACGAAAGCAAGCTCCTGCTCAACGCGATTCGGTGGTGTGCGGATGACTGAGAAGATCATCGAGAACAGTGCCTACCGGATTGTGAACGAACTCGCCAAGGGAGGGATGGGTTCGGTAAGTGAAGCCTTCCACCTTGGCGCCGATGGGTTCGAGAAGCGGGTGGCCATCAAACAACTTCTACCGACCCTTTCCGACAGCTCGGAGTTCGTGGCAATGTTCATTGCCGAAGCGAAGCTGGTCGCGGATCTGGTGCATGAGAACATTGTTCAGATCTACCAGTTCAATCGCGGTCAGAACGGGTATTACATCGTGATGGAATTCGTCCACGGTCTTTCGCTGGCCGAATTCATCGAGAAGCACGATGGTGACCAGCAGCTCCCAGTTGAGCTCGCCGTTTTCATCACCAGCCGGATTGCCCGTGGCCTGGCGTACGCGCATTCGCGACACGATTCGGCCGGGGCACCCCTGAACATCGTGCACTGCGATGTTTGCCCACGTAACATTCTCGTGACCACGGAAGGGCTGCCTAAACTGGGTGACTTCGGCATCGCGAAAGCAGCTGACCAATACCTATCTCCCAACCCCGGCGAACGCAGCCTGGGCAAGCTGGCTTACATGTCGCCGGAGCAAGCCTGGGATCACCCCGTAGACCATCGATCGGACGTCTACTCCCTTGGCCTGGTGCTCTTCGAACTTCTGACCATGTCCAAGGGCCGAGAGAAGTGGTCCTCCAACATGCGCTTCGCCGCCGCGAAAGGGTGGGTCGACTGGGACAAGCTACCACGCCGGGTCAAGTCCGGGCTGCGGAAGATCCTCAAGCGGATGCTGGACCCCGAACCGGATGGGCGGTATGCGAGCACGGACGAACTTGCCCACGACCTCGAGTACTTCATTTACCGCAAGGGTTACGGGCCCACGGTTGTGACGTTAGAGAAGTACCTGCGCGAGCTCTGCCCATCCCTCTACCAAGTCATGCCCCCGTCGCCGTCGGCGTGATTGGTCAGTTCCTTCCGACGGTCGTAGGCGTTCTCTTCCCGCCAGTTGCATAATTGGTCGCTGGGATCTACTTTCGGCGTAGGACGCGGGGGAACCGACGTTCCCCAGATGTCCGCCTGCCCCCTCTCATTTGACCGGTTTTGCGTCCGAGAGTTGTCACTACCTATGCAACAGAACCGTTCTACAGCGTGGTTGATACCGTGGAGCCGAACGAAATATCCCTGGTGAGGGATGCCGTGGCGGGCTCCGTGGACGCTTTTGGCAAGCTCGTTATCCTCTACCAACATAACATCTACGGCTATGTCCTCGGCGTGGTCGGCAATGCCGCGGATGCTCGGGATGTGGCGCAGGAGACGTTCCTGCTCGCGTATCGATCGCTGGGGCAATTGCGCTCGCCGGAGACGTTCCGTTCCTGGCTGTACACGATCGCGGTGAACCAGTGTCGCAATCTTCTCAAACGGCGAGGGCGTGAACGAGCTCGGTTTGTGGCGTCTTCGGCGGAGGCCGGTGAGGTCGGAGGGCGGCGGTCTGCCGACATAGGCTCCGTCCCATCGCCACGTGACGCGGCCGAGGCTTCTGAGACGGGAGCAGCTGTGGCCGCGGCCATTGCAGCGCTGCCGGATACCTACCGTGAGGTCGCCGTGATGCGTTTCCGAAATGGTCTGAAGGTAAGTCGGATTGCGGCCGCGTTAGGGCTGACCGTGGCAGCTGTCGAGAGCCGGCTACGCCGCGCCCGGTCGGAGTTGTGCAAGGGGTTGGCTGCCTTGCGTCGAGAGTGATGCGATGGTGCGGAGTGAGCCCTCGGCACGCTCATCCGTGGTGAGCCTCTCAAGCAGATACGGATTGTATGATGAACTGCGAGTGGATCCAACAACACATACACAGCTTCCTCGACGGCGAACTCGTCGCCCGCGACAGGACAGTCGTTGAGGAGCACCTGGCCACATGTGCTGACTGCGCAGAACTGCTCAGACGCACCGAGGAAGAGGAACGGGGCCTGCGTTCGGCGTTGGCGTGTCCACGGGCGCCGGCGGGGTTTGTCAAAGACGTCATGGACGCAATTCAAGCGTCATCGTCTGATGCCGAGCCGGGTGCACCGAAGACACCGGCTCCCTGGAAGTGGCGTCGTTGCTGGACGCTTGTTGGGGCTGCCGCCGCCGCAGCGGTCTGCATTGCCCTGCGCCTACTCATGGTCGGGCAGCCGGAGCAGAGCTCTGAGACGCAAGCGGAGGCGTCACTGAGTCCCCCAGTCGCTGCCACAGCGGTCGCCACTGTCGCTGAGGTGAAGGGCAGTGCGAGCTGCAATCTCCCGACTGGGGGAGCATGGGAGCCCTTGTCGATGGGGGATCGGTTGCCAGCTGGGACGCGACTCAAGACCGACGCCGGCGCTTTGGTTGAGTTGCGGCTCCGCGACATGGTGACTTCCCTGGTTGACCAGAAGAGCGTGCTTCGGCTTACGGAGAAGGGGCTTTTTGTGGATTCCGGACGCGTTTTCTCGTCCGTGGATCCCGGTGGTGCGGGCTTCGCAATCGAGACTTTGGATGCCTGTGCGACCGTCACCGGCACCCAGTTCGAGGTAGATCGTCGGGCAGACGGCGTAACACGGCTGCGGGTTGTAGAAGGCACCGTGCACTTCGTCAACGCGAAGGGCAGCGTGTCTGTCGGGGCGAACATGGAGGCATCAGCCAAGACCGATACCGGCCCCGGGGGTTTGCTGCACGCAGATCATCTCCCGGCCCTGTCTTGGGCTTCGGTTGACGAAGACAGCTTCGATTTCCCCGTTGATCTAGAGCTGGCCGTTCGGGAGATCGATGGGAACGGTCGTGCCTCCCCGCGGATTGCCGCATTCCAGGCCAATCTGGACCATCATGAGACACGCTACGGGGCTCTCTGGATGTACTGTCAGGTCACGGACGCTTCCGCGGCGGTTGTTCTGCGGCGCCGGGAACGCGTCTCGTCTCGCGATCATCGGTACCGGGTGAAGAAGGTCGCCTTTGGTGACCTGGCCGTTGGGAGCTACACGGCCAGGTTCCGCATTGGGCACGGAGAGCACGCGGTCGTTGCGGAGGTCGCATTCAGCGTTAGGTAACACTGCCATCTCCAGCCGTTGTGCATTGGCAGTGGCTGGAGAGCGTAACTCGTTCGGAGGGCAGCGCTGGGGCCAGCCCCAGGCCCTGCTGGGGGATCAGCGGCTCCTCCAGACCCCCACATGCTGGGGACCGCGTACGGCAGGTGACAAGGCCCACCTGCCGTACGCGGTCCCGTTGCCGACGCTCGCGCGAAAGTCGATGGGGTAGCCGATGGACAACATGCTCGTGATTGTGTGACGCGTTGCGCAGTTCCGTTCTTCTCTGCAGGCGTTGACCGGTTCTCGCGATTCGGGTTGTCTTAGCCGTTGTCAAGGGAACGGTGAGTTGCCTGGCGGGACGCCGGGGACGGTCTATGCGAGGAATGGAGGGAGATCTGATGGCGACGACGACAAGACGAGTGATTGCCGGGCTGATCGTGCTGCTGTTCGCCACGTCTGCGCTACAGGCTGCCGACATGGACTACGCCAAAGCTGTGACTGACGCACAGCAAGCGGGGGACATGGCCGCAGTAAGTCGTCTGTGCAACAAGTGGGCTGCCGCGGAACCGGGGGATGAACGGCCACGTATCATCTTGGGACAGACGTTGCTGGAAGCGGGCATGATGGACCGCGCTGTCGAGCAGTTCGAACTGGCGGTGGAGGCAAACCCGCTGAGTCCCACGCCACGTTGCGAACTTGGGTTGCTGTTTCTTGGGCAAGGGATGCCTGATGAGGCGCTCAAGGAGTTTGACCAAGCTCTGGGGCTACAGGCGAGCTACCTACCTGCCGTGTTGGGCAGCGTGAAGGCTCGACTCCTGAGAGGTGAGACCGACCAAGCTCTCGTCGAGGCCCGGAAGGCCTCCGAGTTTGCCCATGAAAGTGCCGCTGCGCACGCTTTGGTCGGGGAGTGTTGCTGGAAGCTGCAGGCGTATGCTGAGGCTGAGCTCGCGTTCAAGAAGGCGCTGGGAATAGATCCCGATGATGCCGACGCGCTGTTTGGGAAGGCACGGACCTTGGAAGCCGTAGGCAACACTGACGCGGCGCAGGAGTCCTGGCGGTTGTTTCTTGAACGGGAACCTGTAGGAGTTCGAGCCACGCACGTGCGCAATGGCTGGGTCGAGCTTGGTCTGGAGCACCTGTCCAAGGCGTGCCGTGGATTCCCTGTTTGGTCGCCGGATGGTCGCCGAATCATGTACGGGTACGGTAAGCTGGGAGTGATCGAACTTGGGAGTGGTGAGACCGTTGGACTGAGTGCACCAAATGGCGAGAGACTGTTTGCCCACGATTGGTCCCCGGACGGCAAATCTCTCGTCTGTAGACGATCGATGCCGGACAAGCGTTCGGCCGTGTTCCTCTATGATCTGGGCTCAGATGGGGCCCTGCAACTGGCCGCAGACAACGCCCTTGGGGAAGCAGCGATGGGCCGCTTTTCTCCAGACGGGACGAAGGTGGCCCTGTCAGGAGGGAGCATCCTCAGAGGAGGGCGTCGCGTGCTTGTTGGGCTCGCGGTGTTCGATCTTGAAACGGGGACGGACATGCCCGTGCCTTGGAACAACAAGACGCGCACAGGCCGGAACCATGGTGCATGGTGCTCTGACAGCCAGACCCTGGTCATCCACGCCTACGGCAGACCCAATACCAGTGACCGGCAGTTGTTCTTCCTGAGCCAGGATGGCGGGACGCCGCCGCTGCAGATCACCGACAACGGGGCCATGAACGTGTCCCCTTGTGTTGCTCCAGCCGGACGCAGCGTGGCGTTTGAGACCAACCAGGCGGGGAAGGCCGGCACCATCTGTTTGGTGTGGAGCGATGGCGCTTCCGAACCTGTCAACTTTGCCCGAGGGAAAGCGCCCTCATGGTCTCCCGATGGCCGCCGGCTTGCCTATGACACCCCAAAAGGAATCGCCATCGCCCGGCTCGGAGGGCTCGGAAGGTGTCCTGTCCGCATTGCGACCGAGCGTGAAGGCGCTACGCTAGTCGCCATCACCACGACTCAGGAAAAGGACGTGCGGGAAGTGAGGTTCCGCTGGGAGGCGTTTGACGCAGAGTCACGTCGTTTGGGGGCGCCTGGGGAGAGCGCTGAGCTTGTGGAACTCAAACCCGGTGAGCGAGTGGAGTGGCCGATTGAGCTGAACGCAGAGCAGGCGAAGAACGCGAAGACGATCAAGGTGACCGTGCTGGATCAAGACGGTGTGGGTGCCGTCAAACTCATCGATTGGACGGAGGAAGGGCAATGACAGCGAAGCAGTGCGTGATCGGTATCTTGGTGGCTCTTGTTGCAGCCGGTGCTTTCACGGTACGGGCTGCCGACGTGGATTACGCCAAGGCTGTGGCTGACGCACAGCAAGCAGGGGATACGGCTGGCGTCAGTCGTTTGTGCAGCAAGTGGGCTGCCGCCGAACCGGGGGATGAACGGCCACGCATCATCTTGGGGCGGACATTGCTGGAGGCAGGCATGATGGACCGCGCCGTCGAGCAGTTCGAGCTTGCGGCGGAGGCGAACCCGCTCAGCCCCGCGCCCCGGTGCGAGCTGGGCTTGCTGTTCCTGCGAGCGAGCAAACCGGACCCGGCCGCCAAGGAGTTCGGCGAATCTCTCCGGATTGACGCGGCGTATCTTCCTGCGCGGGTCGGTTTGGCGCGCGCGAAGTTGGCTCTGGGAGATGCCGAAAGCGCCCTGGCCGACGCACGACAGGTGCAGCAGGCGGCCGAAGGGAATCCCAAGGCGAAGATTCTCGCCGTGGACTGCTTGCTCGCATTGGGTAGGACGGACGAGGCGTTGGCCGAGGTCGGGGAGGGCGGCGAAACTGCGCCTGTTGACGCCGACTTGCGTTACACCAGGGCCTTCATTCTGGAACTGACGGACCGGGGTGACGAGGCGCAGCAGGCGTGGCAGAAGTTCCTGGAGGCGGAGCCGGAAGGCGAGCGTGCAGAGCGGGTCAGGAACGGATGTATCGTGCTGGAGACCCGTGTGTTGCCCCGGCCGGCGTTCTACGGATCTTGCTCCGCGGTCTCCCCCGATGGAAGACAGGTTGCCTATGTGGTCGGGAATCGAGGCATAGATCGGGCGCCCCTGGACGGCTCAGACAAGCCTGTCTCCATCGTTTCTGCTCCCCAGGGCTGGGCGCAGCGGTGGTTGGCCTGGTCTGGGGACGGCAGGGGCTTGGTCTGCCACGAGTACGCCACGCCCAGCGGCAAGGGACACCGGATCAAGTGGATCTCGTGTGACCCGTCCAACGACGTTCGCATTCTCGACTTCCCAGGGCAGAAAAGGCCCGGGGTACCCGCCGTCTCACCCTCCGGGACAGAGGTGCTAATGAACGACTACGGGCCTGCCAAAGTGTGCCTGCTGAGCCCGGCGAATGGCGAGCACCGGTGGCTGGACCTTGTGGATCCGGCTGGTCAGCGCCTGTACGTCGCGGGATTCGCCTACATGCCGAGCGGCAAAGAACTGGTGGGGGTTGCGGCTCCGGCCAAGGACAAGCTGGGCCTCTACCGGATAGCCATGGACACGGGGAAAGCGGCAACCGAACTTCTGGAACTGGGGAAACGGAAGTTCCGCTGTCCGGTTGTGTCCGAGGATGGAACTGCTGTTGCCGGCATGGTGGCGGATAGGCCGTGCTACTTGGCAGTCGCGTCCACATCCTTACCCGCGCACCTGACTCAGTTGCGTGAAGCGAAGCGAGGAACAAGGCCGAGCTGGCATCCTGAGGGTAGACAGCTTGTGTCCTGCGTTGTCGTGAGCAGGGAACAGCGCCTCGCCATCCTCCGGCTCGGAGGGATTGATCGTCGACCGGTGCAAATCCAGGTTTCCCGGAAGCGAGATGAGATTTCCCTGGTCGTCACGAGCCGGACGCAGGAGAGCCAGCAGCTGTGCATGCGCTGGGAGGCATTCGACGCCGGCTCCATCCGCATTGGGGCCCCGGGAGGCAGTGAGGAATCGGCCGAGCTCAAACCTGGCGAGAAGGTCGAGTGGACCATCGAGATTCCCGCGGAGAACAAGGCAAAGGTGCGCACGCTCAAGGTGCGTGTGTTGAATCAGGACGGTGTGGGTGCCGTCAAGCTCATCGATTGGACGGAGGAAGGGCAATGACAGTGAAGCGGTGTGTGATCGGTATCCTGGTGGCCCTTAGTACAGCCGGTGCCTTCACGGCACGTGCGGCTGATCGAGACTACCCCAAGGCCGTGGCGGAGGCGAGGCAGGCGGGCAATCTGGCGGAGGTCAACCGACTGTGCAAGGAGTGGGTCGGCAAGGCGCCCGGTGACGAGAAGCCCTATATCATCCTTGGACAGGTCTATGCAGAATCAGGCATGGTGGATCGTGCAGTAGAGCAGTTCGAGCTGGCCGCGGAAGCCAATCCGTTGAGCCCTATGCCACGGTGCGAGCTCGGGCTCCTCTTCGTGCGCCAACGGCAACCTGACGCTGCTCGGCGGGAGTTTGAGCTAGCCCTCAAGATCAACCCGCGGCACGTCCCCTCAATGCTCGGCAAGGCGCGAATCGAGCTCGCCAAAGGGCAACCGGAGGGTGCGTTGGCCGAGGCGCGTAAGATCTTGGCTTCAACGCCCGAAAGCACGGAGGCCGCCGTATTCGCAAGTGAGTGTCTCCTGGCTCTCGGCAAGCCTGAGGAGGCCCTGGGCGAGCTGAAGACAGTTGCGGGACAAGCCGTTGACAATGCGGATCTGTGCTATGTGCGCGCCGCGGCTCTCGATCTCGCCGGACGTGTTGACGAGGCGCAGGACGCGTGGAGGCAGTTCCTTCAACTCGAACCGGAGGGTGAGCGGGCAAGACGCGTCGAGGGTGGTTTCGTCGTCCTGACCGTACGGACACTTGGCATCTCTCTCAGCACGTCTGTGTGGAGCATCACTTTTTCGCCGGACGGCAGGCACGTGGCACTCATGACGCACAAGGGGATCTTCCGGTCCCTGAGCGCCGGCCCCGGCGAGCCGAAGCTCATCACGCCGTGCCCCAAGCTGTGGAAACTGAGGACGCTCAGGTGGTCTCCGGATGGAACGACACTCGCCTATTCCCTGTACAGGGCCAAGCCGGCGAAAGAGTATCAGCTCATGCTCGTGGGGGCCGTGCCGGGGCAACAGCCGCAGAGGGTTGAGCTCGCCGAACAGCGCATGCCGGGAGGTCCTAGGTGGTCTCCGTCAGGGCAGCAGTTGCTGTACTACGCGGCAACGGACGACGTGCTTTGCATCTGGGACAGGGCGTCGGGCGAACACCGCATAGTCAAGCTCGTCAATGAGGCAGGGCAGCACGTTTACGCTGCACAAGCCGACTACACTCCGGACGGTCGGGAACTGGTGGCTGAGGCAGTCATGCGTGTCGATGGCAAGCTCCGGCGCGGGTGCTACCGGGCGACGGCCGCGACAGGACGGATCGTCGCGAAGCTCTTTGACCAGGGCGACGAGCGCTTCCATAGCCCTGCCGTTTCCGAGGACGGGATCGCGGTCGTCGGATGGTCGGAGGGCAGCAAGCCCAGTGGCTTCGACGTGGCCTCAACGAGGCCGCCCTCCAAACGCGTCCGCGTTCTCGATGCCGGGCCGCGCGAGCCCACCTGGCACCCCGAAGGCCGGAAGCTCCTCGCTCCCCTCACAATTCCTGGGGTGCCGACGCTAGTGGAGATCTCCCTCGGCGGCCTGGATCGACGGCCTCTACGTCTCTCGACGCGCCGCGAGACCAAGACACTTACCGTGACCGCCGCCAGCCAGTCTGAGGAGGCGCAGCAGGTGAGTCTTCGCTGGGAGGCATTCGACAGCGAGTCGCTACGCTTAGGGGAGCCGGGTGTGAGCGAGGAGATTGTGGAGCTGAAGCCCGAGGAACGGGGCGAGTGGCCACTTGAACTGAGCCCCGAACAGGCGAAGAGCGTGCAGACGATCAAGGTGACCGTACTCAATCAGGATGGCGTCGGCGCCGTCAAGCTCATCGATTGGACGGAGGAAGGACAATGACAGCGAAACGGTTTGTGCTTGGTGTCTTGGCCTCTTTTGCCGCCACCGTTGTTCTCACGGGGCGAGCAGCGGACGTTGATTACGCCAAAGCGGTTGCTGAGGCCCAGGAGGCGGCTGACGCGCTTGCGGTCAACCGTCTGTGCAATGAGTGGGCGACGAAGGCCCCGGGTGACGAGCGACCACGCATGATTCTGGGGCGAGCACTGTTCGAGGCGGGTATGGAAGGCCGCGCGATTGAGCAGTTCGAGCTGGCGGCGGAAGCCAACCCCTTCAGTCCTGCACCCAGGTGTGAGCTCGGGAAGCTCTTCCGACAGGCGGGGAAGGTGGATGCTGCCGTCAAAGAGTACGAGCAGGCACTGAAACGGCACCCGAAGCATGTTCCAGCACTGCTGGGGATCGTGCAGGCAAGGCTTGATGTGGGGGATCGGCAAGGAGCATTGGCGGCAGCGACGCGCGCCCAACGAGCGGCGCCGGAGAACGCCTCCGTCCAAGCGGCTGTCGCTGAGTGTCTCTGGCAGCTGGGCAAGCCGTCCGAGTCGCGTTCGACATTCGAGCAAGCACTCAAATCCGAACCGGATAATGCGGATGCGCTCTTTGGAGTTGCTCGGGCCATGGAAGCAGCTGGGAATGGTAAGGAAGCCCAAGAGCACTGGGAGCGCTTCCTGGTGCGGGAGCCTGGAAGTGAGCGAGCCAGGGCCGTCCGGAACGGCTGGGTTGTGCTGGAGCGAAAGCTCATGGCCGTCGGCAAGAACGCCCTCGCACCGTCAGTCTCGCCTGACGGCAATCGTCTCATCTGCGGTTACGACGATCTGCGCGTGGTCAACATGCAGGACGGCTCGGTCGCCAAACTCAGTATCACAGACGGCAAGATCCTTCGGTCTCCGCGCTGGTCGTCCGACGGCAGACGGGTGGCGGCTTCACTTGGCTGGAAGCTCGATTACCAGGCTGTGATTTACGAGTTCCGCGCTGACGGCTCGCTTGGGCCGGCAGCAGCGCCCAAGCAGGCGCATGCCAATTGGGCGGAGCTTTCACCCGATGGCACAAGGCTGCTTCTGTCTGATGTCCGCAAGCATCCGGGGGTCCATCTCGCGGTGTTCGAATTGGGTACTGGGACACTGATCCCGGTCAAGTCGGTGTTGCCTGCCGGACGCGCTTGGGGAAGCACGGCATCGTGGAGCCCTGACGGTAAGTCGATCGCCTTCCATGCGCATGCGAGAGAGGCGCAGAACGACAGGGCAGTATTCGTGCAGCGGCTGGACAGCCCAGAGAGTGTTCTCAAGCTCACTCCGGACGGCGACAAGAATATCGCTGCTAAGTTCAGTCCCGATGGCATGAGCGTGGTGTTCTACGACCCTCGCCCGCCCCGCCCAGCTGTTCGGGTAGCGCGCACGGATGGCTCCGGTGAGCCGTTCGGGATCTCGGGCCTTGGCGCTACTCCCGCCTGGCTGCCCGATGGCAGGGGAGTCGCCTATACCAGCAATCTCAGGGGCAAGCACGGCGTCATGGTGGCGCACCTGGGAGGTCTAGACCCCCGCCCGGTGGCCATCACCGCAGAGCGCAAGGGCGCGAGCGTTTCGGCAACCGTCACGAGCCGGATTGAGAAGGTGCAACAAGTGGCGCTGCGCTGGGGAGCATTCGACGCTAACTCCTTCCGCATTGGGCAGCCGAGTGGAAGCGCGGAGCCCGTCGAGCTCAAACCCGGGGAGAAAGTGGAGTGGCCGGTTGAGCTTAGCCCCAAGCAGGCGAGGAGCGCCGTGACAGTCAAGGTTATCGCGCTGAATCAGGATGGTGTCGGCGCGGTCAAGCTCGTGGATTGGGTTGCGAGAAGAGAGTGACGATGAAACGGAAGACACTGCTCGGCTTGAGTCTGCTGCTACTCATCGTGACCTTTGCGGGGCGTGCCGCGGATGTCGACTACGCCGCGGTCGTCGCTGAGGCGGCGAAGACGGGCGACATGGCGTCGGTCAGCAGGCTTTGTCGGAGGTGGGCGGCGGCCGAGCCGGGGGACGAGCGACCGCGCATCATTCTGGGGCGGACGTTGCTCGAAGCAGGCATGACGGATCGTGCGCTTGAACAGTTCGAACTAGCGGTCGAGGCGAATCCGCTTAGCCCCGTGCCGCGGTGTGAGCTGGGCTTGCTGTTCCTCCGAGCGCGGAAGCCGGACATGGCGGCCAAGGAGTTTGGCGAGTCTCTCCGCATTGACCCGACGTATCTCCCGGCCCAGCTTGGCAAGGCCCGTGTGAAGCTCGCGGAGGGAGAGGCCGATGAGGCCCTCCGTCGTGCGAAAGAGGCAGTCCGGAGCAACCCCGAGAACGTCGACGCGCGCGCGCTCGTAGCCCGTAGCCGACTGCTTGCTCGCCCTTGGGAAGGCCGACGAGGCGTTAGCCGAGCTGGCGACGGCTGCCGATACCGCGCCTGAGAACGCGGATCTCTGCTACCGCCTCGCCTCGGCCTTGGAACTAGCCGAACGAGCTAAGGAGGCGCAGCAGGGGTGGAGTCGGTTCATCGAGCTTGAACCGGAGGGGGAGCGCTTCGAGCGCGTAAAGAGCGGCTGGGTGGTCCTGGGAACTCAAGCACTGCGTCCCTCGCTGGTGGAATCTGGAGGCTGCTCTGCGGTCTCGCCCGATGGCAAGCACGTGGCCTTCATAGTCGTGCGTCGAGGGATATTCCGGGCGTCCCTCCTGGAACCCGGCGAGCCCACGCTGATCGCGCCATGTCCCGAAGGCTGGAAGCAGCGACATCTCGCCTGGTCTCCCGATGGCGCCAGCTTGCTGTACCACGGCTTCAGTGGTCAGCCCGTGGGCGGGCACTGTCTCAGACGTGTACCAGCCGCCGCGAATCAGAGCCCGGAATCCATCGAACTCGCCGGTCTAAAGGCGCCAGGTAAGCCTGCATGGTCGCCTTCAGGTGACCAGATTGTGCTACAGGAGCATCATCCCCGCTACATACTGTTCCTTCTGAACGTGTCCACTGGCGAGCGCCGTGAGTTCAAGCTTGTCAACGAGGCTGGTGAGTTCGTGTATGCCGGGACAGCCGACTATATGCCGAATGGCAGGGAGCTGGTGGCCCTGGGGGCTCTCGACGCGCAGAGGCAGGGATTGTGGCGAGTGGACATAGACACAGGAAAGGTCATCGCCAAGCTCATCGATCTTCGCAGCTCACGGAGCATGTTCACGATAGTAGCAGTGTCTGAAGACGGAACCGCGGTCGCCGGTGTTTCACCGGGGGAACCCTCCCTTTTGGCGGTGGCGTCGACTTCGCAGCCGTCTCACCTGATCCGACTGTGTGAAGCCTTCTGGGAGTCGAAGCCGAGCTGGCACCCCGAGGGTAGAAAGCTCGTGGCCCGCGTCCTCGTGCGCGGTCAACACAGGCTCGCAGTGGTCCGGCTTGGTGGCCTGGACCGTCGGCCTGTTAGTATCGCCACACGAGGTGCGGGAAACGCGATGTCGGCAACCGTTACGAGTCGGGCGACGGCCCCCCAATCGGTAGCTCTTCGCTGGGAGGCGTTCGACAGCATGTCGCGGCGCCTTGGCCCGGTGACGGCGAACGAGGCGCCCGTGGCGCTCAAGCCTGGAGAACAGGTCGAGTGGCCGCTGGAGTTGAGCTCCGAACAGAAGAAGAGCGTGCGAACGGTCAAGGTGACGGTGTTGAACCAGGATGGCGTGGGCGCGGTGAAGCTTGTGGATTGGGTGGAGGAGACCGAATGATGGTGGCACGGAAAGGCGTTGTTGGGTTGGGGCTGTTGTTGGTCGTTCTAACGCCGTTGATGGTAGTCGCGCAGGCGGTGGACTATGCCGCAGCGGCGGCGAAGGCCCAGAAGGAGGGGGACCTCGGGGCGGTCAACCGGCTCTGCAACGACTGGATTGAAGCCAAGCCGCGTGACGATCGACCGCGGCTGATTCTGGGACGCATCTATCTGCGCCCGGACAGGGATGACCAAGCCGTGGAGCAGTTCGAACTGGCCGCGGAGGCGAACCCGCTGAGCTCGGCGCCGCGCTGCGAGATCGGGAACGTTTTCCTCAAGGCCCATAGGTACGACGAAGCGATCAAAGAGTACGACCAAGCGCTGCGGGTCAACCGAAGGTGTGTGCCCGCCTTCGTGGGCAAGGCGCGCGCCAAGCTGGCGCAGGGGGCGCCGGATGCGGCCCTCGCGGAAACCCTGAAAGCTCAGCAGTACGGTCCCGACGACGCGAGCGCCAGTGCCGTTCTCGGTGAAGCGCTCTTGGCCGTAGGATCGGTTGAGGAGGCGCTCGCCGCGGTCCGGAAGGCGACGAAACTGGATACGCAGAACGCCGACGCCTGGTATGGCTTGGGATTTTGTCTGGATTCACTCGATCGCGTGGACGACGCACAGGACGCCTGGAAGCGCTTCCTGGAACTGGAACCGGACGGCGAACGCGCGGTCCGTGTCAGGAATCGGTGGGTTGTGCTTGAGACCAAGGTGCTGTATCCAGAGCTCAAGAGCAAGGCCAAGTGCCCAACCGTTTCGCCAGACGGCAGACACATCGCCTTTGCGGTCTACTCTCGAGGGATCTTCAGGGCCCCCTTTCCGGGAGACGACGAGCCGCTCGAGGTCACACCGTGTCCCGCGGGATGGAACCAGATTCGGGTCTCATGGTCACCCGACGGTCGCGAGGTGCTGTACTACGAGCACCAACTCAAGCAGCGCCTCAAGCGTGTCAAGTATGTGAGCGCAGCCGGAGGGCACGAGCCTACGATTTTCACTGTTCCTGGCGTGGAAGGCCTCGGCTATTCCGCGTGGTCGCCTTCGGGGAAGGAGATCCTGGCGGGGAGCATGCCGAAGACTGCCCTGGATGTGGCTACCGGTGAGACACGGAAGATTCTGGTCAGAAACGAAGCAGGCAAGGCTCTCTATTGTCTGGATGCCGACTACATGCCGAGCGGAAGGGAGTTGATCACAACGGCTGCGCTCCCCGGTAAGAGGTACCAGCTCTATCGCGTGGCTCTTGACAGCGGCAAGGCGGTTGCCAAGCTGTTCGATTTTGGGGATGGCGCGCTCTGCGGATCGGTGGTCATTGCCCCGGACGGCTTTGCTGTCGCTGTCACCATGTACAAGGCCAGTCCCGACGTGCCACGGCCGCTCTTGTTGCTGTCCACGGCCGTGCCCGGGGTTGGAGTGCGTGTGGGGCTGAACAACGACGGATGGTCCAACCCAGGTTGGTTTCCCGAGGGCAGACGGATTCTCGCTCGAGTCGGTGAGTGGGGGCATGACCGGATGTCGATCATTCGGCTCGGCGGTCTGGATTCTCGCCCGATCGGGATTACGAGCAAACGCGCTGGCGACGGTGCGTTGTCTGCGGTCGTCGCAAGCAAACTGGACGTTGCGCAGACGGCGAGTTTTCGTTGGGAGGCATTTGATGATCAGTCGCTGCGTCTGGGGCCCGGGGTGGAGAGCGAGACCCCGGTCGAGCTCAAGCCCGGGGAGCGCGTGGAGTGGCCGATCCAGTTGACGCCCGAGCAGGCGAAGGGTGCCGTGACGGTCAAGGTGACCGTGCTGAATCAGGACGGTGTCGGCGCGGTCAAGCTGGTGGACTGGGTGGCCCCGTCGGCACGATAGACGTGCGGGGTGCTGACGTTCCGGCTCCGAGCCAGGTCAGAGAAGGAGAGGGTGTCTGTCGATGATAGTGACCCGTGCGGATGCTCATCTGGAGCGGCTACGGGAATGGGACGAAGACGCGCCTTGGCGGATGGCCACAAAGCAGGTTCTGCTGAAGCACCAGAGGAACCGGGGGCGATAAGGAGCGACGGTCACGTTTCTGCGTCGCGTTTGACCGGTTTCCTCGTTTGGGTTGTCTCAGTCAGTAGAGCAGGGGGCCGAACGTGGCTCTGCAGTCGGCCGAAGTAAACGGGATTCCTGAGGAGCGGAGGCGAGTCTATGAGGATGGGACGGCTGGTTACGGGAATGGGCCTGGTGCTGTTGACGACGGTTTGGGCGCAGGCGCAGTCCGTGGACTATGTAAAGGCGGTAGCGACAGCCCAGAAGGAGGGGGATCTTGGGGCGGTTAACCGGCTCTGCAACGACTGGATCGAGGCCAAGCCGGGTGACGATCGGCCGCGACTCATTCTGGGACGCCTCCTTCTGGGGCTGGACAAGATAGATCAGGCCCTCGAGCATTTCGAGCTGGCCGCCGAGGCCAACCCGTTGAGCGCCGAACCGCGTTGCGAGATCGGCAATGTCTTCCTTAAGGCGCGGAAGTACGACGAGGCAGTCAAGGAGTATGACCACGCGCTCAAGACCAATCGGGAGTACGTGCCGGCTCTGGTAGGCAAGGCACGGGCGAAGCTGGCGCAAGGAGACGCGCAGGCTGCCCTTGCTGAGGCCCAGCGCGCAGGCCAACATAGGTCCGATGATCCGGCGGTCAGCGCGTTACTTGGCGAAGTGCTTTCGGCACTGGGCTTAACGGACAAGGCCCTTGGGGAACTGCAGGCGGCCCATGGCAAGGACAGCGCCAATGCTGACCTCTGCCATCAGTACGCGGCAACGCTGGAACTGGCTGGTCGTGTCGAGGATGCGCAGGCAATGTGGAAGCAGTTCCTCGCGCTTGAGCCCACCGGCAAACGGGCACTGTGTGTCCGGAACGGGTGGGTCATACTGGCGCGTGAGGAGTTTTCAGCATTGCCATCCCCCGCAGTCTCGCCCGATGGCCGGTACATGGCTTTTCCCGTGTGGGCTAAGGGGATCTTTCGGGCGCCCTTCGACGATCCTGGCAAGAGGACGTTGCTTGCGCCCTGGCCTGAGGGCGGGAGTCTCCGACACCTCGCATGGTCGCCGGATGGTACCAAAGTGATCTACAATGAATGTGGCAAGAAACTGACGGCGATTGGACGCAACAGAATCGTGGCGGCAGTGCCTGGGCACGAGTCGGAACTCATCGAGCTTCCCGGAAGTGCAGCATACCCCTCGTGGGCACCGTGCGACGAGGAGATCTTGTTCAGCACGCGCCTGGGGCATCTGTGGATTTGGGCAGATTCGGTTGCCGAGCCCCGCGTTCTTGAACTCGTCGGAAGGGCTGCAAAGGGTTTAGTCATGGGGAGGGCCGACTACATACCGAACGGCAGGGAATTGGTGGTACAGACGACCCACCTCAAGAGCAAGTTGACGGAATTGTGTCGTGTTTCCAGGGACAAGGGAGAGGTCTTGGGCAGTTTCGCTGATCTTGGGCAGATCGCATGCGGTGGGCTGGCTGTTTCTCCAGACGGTACCACCGTCGCTGCTATGGCGCTCGGCAGTGAGAAGCCCAGCTACGTCGTGATGGTGTCCACGACCCCGCCGTGTGCGCACGTTCGACTGTTTGAGACGATCTTCGGCTACATCAACCCCAGTTGGCACCCGGAGAGCAGGATGATCGTTGCCGCGCCCGCCGACAAGCGTAAGCTCACACTCGCAATTGCTCGCCTCGGGGGGCTCGACCGCCGGCCTGTGGGCATTGCGCTGGAACGCAATGGGCAGACGCTGACGGTACTCGTCACGGGGCGGACGAAGGAACGCCAAGCGGTGGACCTGCGATGGGAGGCCTTCGATGCTGATTCACTCCGCGTCGGCGCGCCGGGAGAAAGCGAGGCCCCGGTCGAGCTCAAGCCGGGGGAACGGGTGGAGTGGCCGATTAGCCTCACACCCGAGCAAGCGAAAAGCGCCGTGACGGTCAAGGTGACCGTGCTGAATCAGGACGGTGTCGGCGCGGTGAAGCTGGTGGATTGGGTGGAGGAGGCAGAGCGCTAGCGGCGGTGCGTGTTGCGGAGTCGGGAGATCCCCTGGTTGGGCGACACGCATTGGGTTAAGTACCGGCGTCCCTGGCCTACCAGGTGCACGCGCGACCAACGCGGGCCTGCAGAGGAGATGAAGTGATGAAAACACAGAGAACGTTTCTAGGTTTGAGGGTGATGCTTCTCGTCCTTCTCCCGCTGACTGTGCAAGCGCAGGGGGTCGACTATGCGGCGGCCGTGGCTGAGGCGGAGAAGGCGGGCAACATGGCGGGGGTCAGCAGGCTCTGTCAGAAGTGGGCTGGGGCCGAACCGGGTGACGAGCGACCGCGGATCATCTTGGGGCGGACGTTCCTGGTAGCAGGGATGCAGGATCGTGCGCTTGAGCAGTTCGAGCTGGCTGCGGAGGCCAACCCTCTGAGTCCCGCCCCACGGTGTGAGGTGGGACAGCTGTTCCTGTCTACGGAGAACTGGCAGGCTGCGACCCGGGAGTTTGGCGAGGCTCTGCGGCTCGATCCTACGTATGTGCCGGCCCTCGTCGGGCGGGTGCGGGTGAAGTTGGGGCAGGGGGATGCCGGTGGCGCTCTCGCGGATGCTAGGCTTGTGCTCAGCAAGCACGGGAAGAGCTTCGAAGCTCAGGTGTTGTCTGGCGACTGTCTGGTAGCCCTGGGCAGGCTTGATGAGGCGGAGGCCGAATTGCGGGGTGTTGTGGGAGTCGATCCTGAGAGTGCTGACGGTCTATACGGGCTCGCCAAAGTGTGCCAGATCAACGGGAAAGAGGATGAGGCGCAGCAGCTCTGGAAGCGGTTTCTCGCAGCAGAGCCATTCGGTCCTCGAGCCGAGGCGGTCCGTCTTGGTTGCGTCGTGCTCAGAACAGTTGGGCCAACCAGCACGGAGCCAACCGGTAGGGGAGGCGAAGGGGGCGCGCGCGTAGGTGGTCGCGGGGGTGCGCGGGCAGCAGCACGACCAGTCAACATCGCAGGAGGGGGGGGCATGGAGCCCGTTGGGGGTACAGGCCAGGGCGCAGGCATCGGGGCCGCGGGCATGATAGCACGACCCGTCAAAATGAGAGGGGGGTGGCCATGTTGGTCGCCGGACGGGAAGCGCATTCTCCACGATCATGGTTCTGCCAAGATGCGAATCACGGATCTGAGCGATGGCCGTAGCATCCGACTTAGCGATCCTGAGGGATTTGTCATCCTCTTCCCTGACTGGTCACCTGACGGTAAGCGGATCGCCGCGTGCCGGAGGCCCACGGGCGGAGCTCTTTCGGTTGTCCTCTACGACTTGTTGCCGGAGGGGGGACTTGCCCTCTCAGACTACCAGCCGCCGGCGAATGCCGTGGGCGTACGTTTTTCACCCGACGGCAGGAAGCTGGTTCTCGGATGTGCGACCGAGCGCGTTGGGCAAGGCCGGGGACGATCGCTGGGGGATCTTGCAGTGCTGGACATGGAGACCAACGGCTCAACGAGAGTGCCCTGGCCTGCTGAAGCAGATCCGGCGCGCCGTTCACGAAACCGTCCCGCGTGGGGGCCGGATGGGGACACGGTTGTGTTCCACGCGTTTGCCAAGGCGCGTGGCAATGACAGAGCCGTCTTCGCCATGCGCATGAGCGATCCGTCGTCTGCGAAGAAGCTCAGCGCCAACGGCAAGATGAACGCCGTTCCGGCAGTCCGGCCGGACGGGCGGTGCGTGGCTTTTGACACATGGCTGGACGGCACCTCGAGCGGTCCGAGTTCGATCAGCGTCGTGACGTTGAGTGGGGATCCAGTCCCGGTCGCAGTGACGGAGGGGCAGACGCCAGCGTGGAGCCCGGACGGGCAGCGTTTGGCGTATTACAGCCTACGGGCGAAACGCGTGGTCACTGCCCAATTGGGTGGGCTGGACAGCAGGCCGGTTGGCATCGTGGCGCAACGTGATGCCAGCGCGCTGAGCGTCGTGGTGACCGGTCGTTCCGAAGCGCAACAGCAGGTGAGCCTGCGTTGGGAGGCGTTCGACGCACACTCGATGCGGGTGGGCGAGGCTGGTGAGAGCGAGGGAGCGTCAGAGCTCAAGCCGGGAGAGAAGGTCGAGTGGACACCGGAAATCCCGACCGAAGGCGGACGCGGGGTGGTCACGGTCAAAGTGCGGGTGCTGAATCAGGACGGCGTGGGGGCGGTCAAGCTGGTTGATTGGGTTGAGGAGAGTGAGTGATGATGACGAAGGACACAATCTCCGGGCTGAGGCTCGTGCTGGCCTTTTCGGTCTTGGCAGCGCGTGCCGTGGGCGTGGACTATGCGGCAACCGTGGCGGAAGCCCAGAAGAGAGGGGACTTGGGGACGGTCAACCGGTTGTGCAATGAGTGGGCTGCGGCAGCACCGGGAGACGAACGGCCGCGGATTGCGCTCGGGCGGGCACTGACGCGAGCTGGAATGGTCGATCGGGCGCTTGAGCAGTTTGAGTTGGCCTGCGAAGCGAATCCGCTCAGTGCCGCGCCACGCTGTGAGTTGGGGATGTTGTTCCTTGAAGAAGGGTTGCCGGACGAGGCCATCAAGGAGTTCGCGCAAGCGTCTCGTCTCCAAGCCAGCTTCCTTCCCGCCATGCTTGGGATGGTGAAGGCGCTGCTGGCAAAAGGAGACGTCGCCCGTGCGCTTGATGCGGCGCAACAGGCCGTGGCGTCGGCTTCGAAGGACGCGGGGGCGCACTCAGCGCTGGGCGAGTGCTATTGGACGGCGGGCAAGGGCGCGGAAGCCGAGAGCAGCTTTGCGAAGGCGCTGAGCCTGGACGCAGACGATCTGGACGCCTTGTTCGGACAAGCCCGGGCGCTGCAACTGAAGGGGCAGGAGGCGAAGGCAGAGGAACTCTGGCAGCGTTTCATGGAGCGGGAACCGGCGGGGACGCGAGCGTCGATGGTGCGCAATGGTTGGGTTATTCTGTCCCTTGATCAGCTGCCCAAGGGGTGCCGGAAGTGTCCCGTTTGGTCCCCCGATGGGCGACACATCATGTACGGATACGAGAGACTCGGGGTCATCGATTTGAGGACGAGAGCACACCGTGGGCTGAAGGTGACGGGAGGCAGGAAGTTGTTTTTCCACGACTGGTCGCCGGACGGTCGCTCGGTTGTCGCTCAGATACGGATGCCGGAAGGCCGTCCAAATCCGTGTCTGTTCGACCTGCGGCTCTCCGAAGGCGCTCTGGATGGCGACAAATTCGAGCCTTTGGGGGAAGCAGCTTTCGGGCGTTTCTCGCCGGACGGCACGGGCATTCTCATGTCGGCCGGGGCCTCTGTTCGGGGTGGGCATCGTGCTTCGTACGGCCTTGGCGTGATCCAGTTGTCTGATCGTGGCCTTCAGTCCATCCCGTGGAAGAACGCCCAACGCCCCGGGCGGAACCAGGCCAACTGGACACCGGACGGTCTGCGGGTCGTTTTCCACGCCCATGGTCCGGGGGCGCCAAAGGACCGGCAACTCTACGTCAGCACGCTGGATGGCGAGGAGCCGCCTTTGCGTCTCACCGACAACAGTGTCATGAACGTGGGGCCCTGTGTCTCGGTGGACGGGGTCAGTGTGGCTTACGCGGCAGCGTTGGGTGGTGGCGGCACGGCCATTCATCTTGTCCGGATTGATGGGACGGGTGGTGTTCCCCACCTTGCGTCCGGGGACCGTCCGGCGTGGTCGCCGGATGGCAGGCGCCTGGCGTACGACACGCCACGCGGCATCGCCGTCGTGTGCTTTGGGGGACTTGGAGTGAGCCCGGTCACCGTTCACGCAGAGGCCAAGGCCGGGGCGCTGTTCGTTGTTGCGGCCAACCCTACGGAGATGGACCAACAGATCAGCTTCCGCTGGGAGGCGTTTGGTGATGATTCTGTGCGCATCGGTCCGGGAGGGGAGAGTGAGAATACCGCGGTGCTCAAAGCAGGCGAACGGGTCGAGTGGCCGGTTGATGTGCCGACTGGAGGAGATGTTGCTGTGTCGACGGTCAAGATTGCGGTGCGCAACCAGAACGGCGTGGGTGCGGTGGAACTGGTTGATTGGGCGGCGTTGTCGCAGTGATATATGTCTGGGGCGTTGACAGGGGCTTTCGCTCCTTCGGGATCGCGGTTCGTCGCACAGATCAGGATAGTTGGCGTTGCGTTGGGAAATGGAGTACACTCTACACCTGAGGGCTTTACGGAAGAGATCCTGAAGCCGGCAGTCTCGGCCCATGGGATCTCTTTGGCGAGGGCGTGCAGCAGGCGGTTGATTGGAGGGAGTACGATGAGGGCGAATCGGTGGGAACGGATGAGTCTGGGGGTGATGGCACTGATCATGTGCTGTGTCGCGGGCGCGGCGGGTGTGGACTACGCCAAGGCGGTAGCTGAGGCCCAGAAGGAGGGCGACCTGGGGGTAGTTAACCGGCTCTGCAATGAGTGGATTGAGGCCAAGCCGCGGGATGACCGCCCGAGAGTCATTCTGGGCCGCATCTACGTAAGCTTGGGTAAGGTTGATCTGGCTGTGGAGCAGTTCGAGCTTGCCACGGAAGCGAATCCGCTGATCACGGAGCCGCACTGCGAGATGGGTGACATTCTCCTGAAGGCCGGCAAGCTCTCCGAGGCGGTCAAGACATACGACGAGGCTCTACGGATCAGCCGAAAGTGCATGCCAGCCCTCTTGGGCAAGGGGCGGGCGATGCTTGCACAGGGCGATGAGAAGGGAGCCCTAGCTGAAGCTCGCCGAGGCCAGCAGCACAAACCTGACGACGCGCGACTCAGCGCCTTGTGTGGCGAAGCGCTCCTCGCACTCGGCAAGCCCGGAGAGGCGCTTGTTGAGGCGGGTAAGACGGTCAAACAGGATCCTGAGAATGCGGACGCGTGGTATTGCTACGCGAAGACGTTAGACACGCTGGGGCGCACTGAGGAGGCCCAGGAAGCGTGGCGGCGCTTTCTCGGTCTGGAACAGGACGAGGAACGTGCCACCCGTGCCAGGAACGGCTGGGTCGTCTTGGGGATCGACGCGCTTTTCCCGAAACTCGAAGGGCGCACCACCAGCTGCGCCCTTTCCCCCGACGGCAAGCAGGTGGCCTTTGTGTCCTATCAGGACGGGATCTACCGGGCCCCGCTGGACGGTCAACACGCGCCTGTGCTGATAGCGTCCTGCCCGGAAGGGTGCGATCAGCGACATCTCTCGTGGTCGCCCGACGGTACGGAACTGCTGTATTATGAAGCCATATACAAGACCCGGGGGGCTCGCGTGAAGCGCATTCAGGCAAGGTTGGGGCAGGAGCCGACGCAGGTCAACGTGCCCGATGTGAGGCGAGGCCTGTGCCGGGTGGTCTGGTCCCCTTCAGGACAGGAGTTTCAGGTGGGGGTTCAGAACTCGGGGAGGCGGTATTCGATCGACGCGGTCACCGGTGAGAGCCGCAAGTTTTGGTTCAAGGACGAAGCTGGCAAGGGCCTCATCTGCGGCGACGCCGACTACATGCCAAACGGGAGAGAACTCGTCGGTGCAATGGCCCTTCCCTATAAGGGGTCGTTCCTGCATCGTGCCGTCCTGGAGACAGGAGAGGCCGGCCCCAGGATCTTCAGCTACCCGCCGATGCATCCCGGGTCAGTTGTTGTGTCGGCCGACGGTATCGCTGTTGCCATCACGCTCTATGGCAAGACCCCGGATATCCGGAGACATCTAACGTTGGTCTCGACAGTCCCGCCGTATTCGACGATCAGTCTGGCGGAGTACCGTGACCCATACGCCAGGCCCGACTGGTATCCGGAGGGGCGGAAGCTCGTGGGCCGGATCGGTGGTTCCGGGCAGGACCGGCTCTCGGTGGTCCGGTTCGGGGGACTCGACCGCCGGCCCATCGGCATCGCAATCAAGCGCACGGACGACGGTGCGCTGTCCGCAGCGGTGGCGAATCGGACTGAGAATCTTCAGACCGTGAGCCTACGCTGGGAGGCATTCGATGCTGACTCGCTCCGCGTGGGAGAGGCGGTAGAGAGAAAGGAGCTGACGACGCTCACCGCGAGAGCAACGCTTGAGTGGGAACTTGAGCTGCCTCCCGAGCAGAAGAAGAGCGCCCAGACGGTCAAGGTGACTGCGCTCAATCAAGACGGTATTGGGGCGGTGGAACTCATGGATTGGGCTGAGGAGGGCGAATGATGGCAACGCGGACGTTGGTTTCGGGGTTGGGGTTGCTGCTTTTCATCGCGACGTTCGCGGCGGGAGCGGCCGATGTGGATTTCGCCGCGGCTGTGGCGAAGGCGCAGAAGGAGGAGGATCTGGGGGCGGTCAACCGGCTGTGCAATGAATGGAGCGAGGCGAAGCCGCAGGACGAACGGCCGCGGGTCATCCTGGGGCGCATCTATCTGAAGCTGGACAAGGTGGATCTGGCTGTGGAGCAATTTGAGCTGGCAGCGGAAGCCAACCCTCTGAGTGCGGCGCCGCGTTGTGAGATCGGGAACATCTTCTTGAGGGCCGGGAAGTACGCGGATGCGATTCGGGAGTACAACCAAGCGCTCAAGATCAGCCCGAAGTTTGTTCCCGCTTTCCTGGGGAAGGCGCGTGCAAGTCTTAGACAGGGAGATGCTGAAGCAGCCTTGGTCGAAGCCCAACGTGCCGAAGGACACGAACCGGACGCTGTCGAGGTCAGGGCGCTTCTTGGGGAAGTGCTGTTGGCGTTGGGGGCGTTTGACGACGCGCTTGCCCAGGTGGCAGATGCCCTCCGGGAAGATGCGGAGAACCCGGATCTTCGTTACCAGCACGCGGCAGCGCTTGAGTTGAGTGGTCGCGTCGAAGAGGCACAGAAGGCCTGGAAACGCTTCCTTGAGCTCGAGCCGACGGGCGGACGGGCGGTGCGGGTAGAGAATGGCTGGGCCGTGCTAAGTCGTGAGCTGTTCCCTGCCTATCCCGATCCCGCAATCTCGCCTGACGGTCGGCACGTGGCTTTTTTCTCGTGGCCCAGTGGGATCGTCCGGGCACGCCTCGAAGCCCCTCGTGAGCGCGTCGTGATCGTGCCGCGGGAGGACGGGTGGTTCCCAAGACACCTTTCCTGGTCTCCTGATGGCGCCGGTCTGGCTTACAATGAGTGGAAAGCCAAGCCAAAAGGAGAACGCAACAGGTATGTTGAAACGACACCGGATAGTGTCCCCGAGGACCTTGAGCTGTCCAATCAGGCTGCGAGTGGACCGGCATGGTCGCCGTCAGGCCATGAGCTCCTTTTCTTTGCCTCAAGTCAAGTGTTGCTCCTGGATCGCTCGAACGGCGAGTCACGAAAGCTCAAGCTTGTAGGCGCCCCGGGGGAGCGCCTCTACGCGGGGATAGCCAACTACCTGCCGAACGGGAAGGGGTTAGTGGTCCCGGCGATCATCCATCCCGAGAAGACGCTTAGCCTGTGCCGTGTGGCCGAAGATACGGGAAAGGTCCTCGGTCGATTTGCCGACCTTGGTCGCGTGGTATGCGGCGCGGTGTCTGTGTCCGAGGACGGGGCCACGCTTGCCTCCATGGCCCTAAGCAAACCCAAAGGGCACCTGATCGCGGTATCCACAACGCCGCCGTTTGTGCAGGCGGAGATGCTCGAAACGATCTATGCCTACGCCAGGGCCAGCTGGCACCCCGAAGGCAGGATGCTCGTCACCGCCGTTCCTTACACACGCGAACGCCTTCTCGCCATCGTGCGTCTCGGCGGCCTGGATCGCCGGCCTGTCCGCATCGCCACGCAACGCACGGCCAATACTGTGTCGGTAACCGTTACGAGTCGGGCGACGGCCCCCCAGTCGGTGGACCTGCGCTGGCAGGTGTTCGACGCTGGTTCGCTCCGCTTGGGGGCACTCGGAGAGAGCGAGGAAGCGGTTGAGCTCAAGCCCGGAACGACGTTTGAGTGCAAACTGGAACTGACTCCCGAGCAGCAGGAGAGCGCCCAGACGGTCAAGGTGACCGCGCTGAATCAAGACGGAATTGGCGCGGTGAAGCTCATGGATTGGGCTGAGGAGGGCGAATGATGGCAACGCGGACGATGGCTTCGGGGTTGGGGTTGCTGCTCCTCATCGTGACGTTTGCGGCGGCAGCGGCCGATGTGGATCTTGCCGCGGCTGTAGCGAAGGCTCAGGAGGAGGGAGATCTTGGTGCGGTCAACCGGCTGTGCAATGAATGGATCGAGGCAAAGCCTCAAGATGAGCGGCCACGACTCATCCTGGGGCGCATCTATCTGAGGCTGGACAAGGTTGATTTAGCTGTGGAGCAGTTCGAGCTTGCCGCGGAAGCCAACCCGTTGAGTGCCGAACCGCGCTACCTGATCGGGGATGTCTTCCGGAAGGCTGGTCAACGGGAAGCGGCGGAGAAGGAGTACGACCAAGCGCTGCATATGGACCCAACGTGTTTGGCGGCACTTCTCGGGAAGGCACGGATCAAGCTGGAGCAAGGAGACGCCGAAGTCGCTTTCGCTGAGGCCCGGCAAGCACAACAGCATGCGCCCAACGACCCGAGTGTCGCCGCGCTTCTCGGCGAGACGCTCGTAGCGTTGGGCTCGATGGAAGACGCGCTCGCCGAAGCACGAAGAGGAATAGAGCAGGCCCCCGAGAACGCCGACCCGTGGTATTGCTGTGCGCTGGCGCTGGAGTCGTTGGGACGTACCGAGGATGCCGGGGAAGCCTGGCAGCGGTTCATCGAGTTGGAATCGGACGGTCAGCGCGCAACCAGGGTCAAGAAAGGCTGGGTCATTGTGGGCATTGACGGGCTCTTTCCGTCGCTGACGGCTTCCGCCGGAAGCGCCGCGGTTTCGCCTGACGGCAGACACGTCGCGTTCGCCGCGAGGCCCCGGGGGATCTTCCGGGCATCCCTCGTCGACCAGGGGGAGCCTCAGCTGATCACTCCGTGCCCGGAAGGCTGGGGCCAGAGGAGCATCAGGTGGTCTCCGGATGGCTCCGAGCTTCTGTACTACGAGGCGAGCACGAGCACGAATCGTGTCAGGCGCGTAAGAGCAGCGCTGGACCAGGAACCAACGGCCGTTGATGTGCCTGGTGTGAAGAAGCTGAGCCACCCTGCGTGGTCGCCCTCCGGAGGAGAGATTCACGTGAGCTCCGCATTCACCGGGTATGTCATCGACGCTTCAACCGGCGAGAACCGCAAGTACACGATCACCAACGAAGCGGGAAAGCGCCTCTATCGCTCCGACGCCAATTACATGCCGGACGGTAAGCGACTCGTCGGCGGCCTCACCCTTCCCCGCGAGACGTCGTTTCTGTGCCTCGCACCTATCGATGCGGGAAAGGTGCTTGCCAAGCTGTATGACTACAGGGGGGGGATGCTCCCTGGGGCGGTCGCCGCGTCAGCGGACGGCACCACCATCGCTGTCACAGCCTATCACGGGACCGCGAGCGCGACGAGATACCTCGCGCTGGTGTCGGCGTTTCCGCCGTACGCTGATGCTCGGATAGGGGCGTATCACGATCCATACGCCACTCCAGGCTGGCACCCCGAAGGGCGGAAGCTCGTGGCTCGGATGGGGGGGCGTGGCCACAGCCAGCTTTCGGTCGTCCGTCTCGGCGGTCTGGACTGCCGTCCCATCGGGATCGCGATCACGCGCCAGGACGCCGGTGCGCTCTCCGCAGTGGTCACAAGCCGACGCAATCAGGTGCAGACCGTGAGTTTGCGCTGGGAGGCGTTCGACGCTGACTCGCTGCGCTTGGGGACACCCGGAGAGAGCGAGGCCCCCGTTGAGCTCGAGCCCGAAATGGCATTTGAATGCACGCTGGAGCTGACTCCTGAGCAGAAGAAGAGCGTGCGAACGGTCAAGGTGACCGTGCTGAATCAGGATGGTGTGGGTGCGGTGAAGCTGGTGGACCGGGCGACGATGGAATAGGTCGTCTGATGGCCTTGCCTGAGCGGCCGCTCAGGACATCGGCCTACCAGCCGGTTCTCTGAGCGACAGGGCGTTGTGGTGGATTGAGGATGGTGTGGCGAATGACACGTGCTGAGCTGAAAACACGGATTCTGACATGGCTCCGACAGAACGCGATCCCCCTGGCCGTGCTCGTCTTTCTGGTGGGGTGCTTTCTGGTGACGTCTTTCCGAAAGCGTTCAGAAGGGCCGCAGACGGGTGCCATACACGTTGAGAGCGTGCCGTCCCGTGCAGAGGTGTCGATCGATGGCCGGCTCTGGGGGACCGCCCCGTTGACGATTGAAGATGTTGCCTACGGCGAGCATGTGTTGCGTTTCGAGAAGCACGGACATGAGCCGGTCAGCCGGGCTGTGACGGTATCTGAGAAGGAGCAGACGGTCAGGAGCACGCTCAAGCCCATCGTGACAACGGTGCTCCGGGTCGAGTCGGAACCGTCGGGAGCGGCCGTGCGGGTTGGGGGGGAAGAGGTCGGCTGGACGCCTGTCGTGTTGGAGGGGGTGACGCCGGGGCGCTATGAGATCCTGGTCAGGAAGGACGGCTACAAGCTCTTTCAGAAGTGGATCTCGTTGTCTCAAGGGGAGACGCGGGTACTGCCTTGCACGCTTGAGTCAAAGACCGAGGCCGTGCTGGAGGCGCGTGCTCAAGAGAGCGAGGCGAGCGTGAGGCAACTCGTTGAGCTTGCGCACCACCACATTCTCAGCAACGACTTCGGTAGAGCGGCCCCGCCTCTAGCCCGGGCTCTGGAGATGACCGCCGGTTCGGGTGAGAAGAACCGCTGGGTATTTGAGGAGATCGAGAAGCCCTACTGGGGACGTTACGAATACGGTGGCGCGGAAGCGAAGATGCGTTGCCGCGAAATGCTCGAGGACGTGCTGATCGCGGAGGTCAAAGCTCGGCCGTCACACCAGGTTGCCCGCAATCTGTTGGTAGAGCTGTTGCGCAAGGCCGGACGATGGGAACGCTTGGCGGAGGCGATGGAGGCGGGAGTCATCCCCATCGAAACGGCGAGTCCCCGTGAATTGGGGCTGTACGGCGAGGTCATGGTGCAAGTTGGGAGAGCGGACGAGGTCTTGGACAAGATGGTCCGCAAGCACCGCCGGAACCGTGACTGCTGGGAACTCACGTACGCAATCGGCTTAGTCCACCAGCAGAACGGGGAGAAGGTGAAGGCTCGGATCAAGTTCAAGCAGGCGTTGCTGCACTGCCACAGCGACGAAGCTCGGGCGCGCATCCAGGCAACGCTGGAGGGGCTGTAGATGGGGGCGCTCCCAGCACATGCTTTGGTTGGAGAGGCCGTGGTGGATAGAGGACTCCTGTGGTGCAGTGAGTTGCTGACGAGCTGGGCCTTCGCCAGCTATTCTGTCGCTCGTATCCGAGGTCGTGACTTTTGCCAGAGCGCATGGAGGAGCCGGTTCTCCGCAACCGGCCTGGCCGCATACGGAGATGCGGCGCCTCCAATGGTGTGTCCCCGACCAACATTCTTGTGCTCAGGAACGCTGAAGTTACACTTGAGCTGGGGGCGCCGGCTTGCTCTGCATATACGGGTGCGAGACGTGACCGCATTCTGGAGAGCGGTCGTCCTCGACCGTTTGGTGTGCGTCAGGACACGGCGGGGGACCGCCGCTCTCCAAGGGAAGCCCGTTCCGACCGGACCGGCGTTAGCGCTGAGTGGGTTGGGGCGGTTCTGCGGCCCGTTCTGCGCTGCTCTCGGTCTGTTTCTTGTCGGGTGCTCAAAGGCCCCGCAGCGCCGGGGGCCTGCAAGAGCGGAGTGGGCCGCCTACAGCTACGAGCTACAGACACTGCGGGGCCAGGGTGACTTCAACATGTCCTTCAAGCTGACGCCGTTGACGCGGTCCGTCACGTGCCGTGCCGTCGTCAATTGCCGGGATCCGGAGACGTACTACTTCGTCGAACTGGGTGAAAAGGAGGCCTGGATTGGTCTGGTTGAGTGTGGAATCGAGCGTCGATTGGGGATAACAGGCGAGGTCCATCTGAACAAGGGGGTGGCGCACGAGGTAGTGATCAAACGTCGGAAACACGCCCTGCTGGCTGTCTTGGACGGGCGGGTTGTCGCCCAAGCCTGTGACGACACGTTGGTGGGCGGGCAGGTCGGAGTGGGAGCGCTCCGGAGTTCGGCTAAGGCGGCTGATCTCCGCGTTCAACCGGTCGCGGATCTCGATTTCGCGGATGACTTCATGCGTGCTGAGGGCGAGTTGGGGCGATGGAAGACTGTAGCTGGACAATGGGAGATCGAGGGGCGGAGTAATCCCAGCTTGAGCGCCAATGCCTACTACGTCGTCGGCAAAGGTCGGGGCGATGCTGTGTGCACGGTAGGGGATTGGTTCTGGGATAGCTTCCACGCAGAGGCAGCTTGTCGTCCGCTGGAGAATGCGCCATTTGGCGTGGTGCTCTGCTATAGGGGGCGGGACTCACATTTTCTGGTTGTGTGCCGTCCCGGGGGCGCGACACCGGTGGTACAACTCGTCCGGCGGCGTGGAGGCGAGGAGGCCGTGCTGGCGGAGAAGGCGTGGCCGATAGAGCTCAGCCAGTGGGTGCAACTGGGGGTTGAGCTGAGCAACGGGTCTGTATCGGTTGCCCTCGATGGACTACCCGTGCTGACAGCCCGGGATCCCGGGCTGTCGCACGGGTTGTTCGGACTCTACACACGTGACGCAACGGAGGGTACGTGTTTTGATGACGTCCGCGTTAGGCGGTTTCGGAGCTTCATGGATGACTTCGAGAGCGACTGTGTGGGGCGCTGGGATTGCCTGGGTGGGGCGTGGCAGCGAGTGCGAGGAGGCCAACCGGGGAGTGCTGGCGTATGGGCGCTTGGGGTCTCCTGTGAGGGCCTGGCAACGGCGGTTGCGGGCGACCGTGGATGGCGCAACTACACACTGTCGGCTGCGGTCGGGGAGCCGGGGCCGGGCCGGGCCGGACTGCTCTTCTGTTACTTAGATTCCGGCAACCACTACGCCTGCCTGTGGTATCGTGAGCGTGACGTTTTGATCACTGAATTGACCCGGACCGCAGACGGAGTGGTGACGATCATCGGCCGTTCGGAGGTGGTGCAATCAGCCGGGAGTGAGTGGCTTCGGCCAAGTGTGTGTGTTAACGATGGACACCTGATGATGCGCATGGCTGACGAAACCGTACTCGAGGCCTTCGACACGACGTTCGAACGGGGGCGCGTTGGGTTGCTGGCCGACGGCTGCAACTCCGTCGCCTTCGATGAAGTGCGCGTTCGGTTCAACCCGAGCCCTGCGCCTTTGCTGCCGGCGGAAGTGGCGTTCGCACATGAGCAGAGCATGTCCACCTGGGCCGGTGCAGGATGCGACTGGACGACCTGCGCTGACATGGGAAGCGATGGGGCGGGACGCACATTCCGCTGGCATCGTGCCCATTTCCACGGGGACGTCGGGATGATGCTCTTGGCGCCGTCTCTGCAAGGCGAGAAGCAGCGTGTCACCCTCGTGATCGGGGCTGAGACGACAGCTCCGACTGACGGCATCTGCCTCGAAGTGGAGCGGGTCAGTGACCGGTGGCAGTCGACACTGTCAGGTCCTTCCGGGGTATTGCAGGGCCACGTGCTGACCGGACAGTCGAGGCTCCGGAGCGTGAGCGTGCGCTGGTCTGGCCGCTTTGTCACTGCCGCCATCAACGGGCAGGAGATCGCCCGACAGCCTGTGGACGCGGTCGACGGCGCCCGGATCGGCTTCAGTGTCATCGGTGGGACGCCGGCGTGGGACGATATACGGGTCTTCACCAACAACGTGTACAGTGAGCTCTTTCGGGAGGCGCCAACCGATTGGCGTGTAGCAGGTGGTGTATGGGAGGTGACCAACCGCTGGGAGTGCGATGACCGTTGGTCCTTTTTCTCGGGCTGCAGTGAAGCTCTGGCCGCAGTGTGGAACAAGCAGTGCTTTGCCGGGGATTTGGTCGTCGAGTTCTACGCTGGGATCAAGATGAACAGCGACCGCGGAGACGCGTACCAGTACGCGAGCGACATCAACGTGACGATCTGCGGGGACGGACAGGATCTGACCAGCGGCTACAGCTTCCTCTTCGGCGGATGGGATGATACAGCGACGGCGATCGTGCGCCAAGACAAGGTCATGGCACGAACAGGCAAGGTCGTGATCCCTCGCGAAAAGGGGATCCATCGACACTGGTTCTACGTCCGCGTAACCAAACGCGGCGGCGAGTTGAGTTTCAGTGTCGATGGAAGACTCGTTCACACCTACACTGATCCGGAACCGCTCCCCGATGGGCAGGTCGCGATCTGGACACACAACAACGGACTCATGGTTGCCAGGGTTCGGGTATCACACGAGGGAGTGACACCCGCTGCAGCTATCGCCCGGGAGCCGGGCCGTGGGACGCGGTGCATCTATGATGTACTGCCGAGGCTGCCGGAGCCGTGACGTCGGCAGTCGGCTGGAGTGGGTGGGGTCAGGGGGAAGGCGGGAGGAGGGGGCGGAAGCAGTCAGATTCCCGCAGTTGCGCCTCCGACCACCATGCCCCATATTGCGATGAGAATGGACCGGCAGGAAGGTCAGCGCCGTGCTGGTACCCCAACGCTTGACTATCTGAACTGCACGGAGTGACAGATCATGATTGTCCCCTTTGAGTGCTCGAGTTGCGGCAAGGCCGTTCAAAATGAACGTGTTCCCGATGCCAATCGAGCCGTCTGCCCGGAGTGCGGCTCCCAGGAAACGGTTGCGTTGGGAGTTGTTCCGGGAGTGACCATCGGCAGAGGCTACCGCCTCGATGAGCTGGTGACTGCGAGCAGCGGAGGGGATGTCTACCGGGGCTGCCAGGTCGCCATGCAACGCGACGTGGTGGTCAAGATACTCCCCGACATGATGGCCGATGAAGAGCAATTCGGGCGTTTTGTTCGCGGGGCCAAGCTCACCGCGAGTCTGCAGCATCCAAGTATTCTCGGAGCTCTGGACGCGGGGGAAGACTGCGGCGTCCATTTCCTGGTCACGGAGTATAGAGACGGCGTACATCTCGGCGAGTACCTGAAGCAGCAGGGGGACAGGCTCCCCGAAAAGGAAGCGCTTCGCCTCCTGATCCCGATCGCAGAGGGTTTGCAGCATGCCTGGGACAGCCAGAAGATCATCCACCGCAACATCAAACCGGAGAATATCCTCGTCACGCAGGACCAGGGCACGGCTCTCATGGACCTCGGGATCGCCAAATCCCTGGGGGCTGATGCGGTGGACCTGACGGGGGCTGACTACACCGTTGGCACGCCGGAGTACATGAGTCCGGAGCAAGTTACGGGTGAAGATGATACCGACTTCGCTGCCGATCTCTACTCACTTGGCATCGTGCTCTACCGAATGGTGGTTGGAGCGCTGCCCTTTGAGGACAGTAATCCGGTCGCCGTCATGGACATGCAGATGAGCAGCGTGCCTGTTCCCGCCCGTGAGCGCAATCCGGACGTCTCCAAAGCGTGTTCGGGCCTGATTGACAAAATGCTGGCCAAAGAGCGTTCGCAGCGTCATGAGAGTTGGGCGGCGTTGATTCGTGAGATGCGCGGGGTGGTGTCAGGAAAGGCCGGTCGCAAGGCGCGCGCATCCGCCGCCCAGCGCGCTGCGCTCGCGAGCCAGCTTTCCCGCGAGGGGGCGAGCGCCGGGGCCGCTGGGGCAAAAGGCGCGTCTTCCGGTGGCTCAAACTTGCTCCTCTACGTGGTCTGTGCCATCATCCCGATCATTCTCGTTCCCGTGCTCATCCTGGCGGCCCTCAGAGCCAAAGAGGGCGGGAAGATCGAGGCAGCCCCCACGAGCGCCCTGCCCGCCGCTGCTGCCTCGGCGCCTGCGGGCGGAGAAGCGCCGCAGGCTCCCGGAGCTGCCGCCATTCAGGCGCTGCAGAAACGCGTGGCGGGGACGCTGGTGGCAGACGGGCCGGTCGCTGCTGTCACTGAATTCACCAAGGTGATCGTGACCGAGGAATTCGCTGGTGCAACGGAGACGCTGAGGGCGTTCCAGACTGAACTTGGGGCGACTCTCAAACAAGACGACCTCATCCTGGCGTCCTTTATTGGGCAGGTTGGCCAGGACGTAACGATTCGCCTCAAGCAGGACGGAGAACTGAAGCTGCGCATCAAAAGCGTTGAGGAAGGGCGTATCAAGGCTGACCGAAGCGTCCGCTCCGAAGATGGACAGTCCGGGGGAACGTTGGGGATGACCTTCACTGTCGCTGACCTTCACCCCAGAGAAGCGGTGAAACGGATCCGGGCGAGTGAAGAGCCTCGAGCCTATCTGCTCTGTGGACTGATTGCCCTCGAGGCCAACAGTGCGGAAGCCGCCGTCGGCTTCCTTCGGCGTGACGGCGGTGAACTGGCGAAGCTCCTCGTGGAAAAACTCACCACAAAGTAGCGTCCTCCCGATCTCTTTCCTGGGCACCATCGGAGCACAGCGGCTCCTCCCACATTGAAAGGAGTCGGAGCACAGCGGCTCCTCCCACATTGGAGGGAGTCGGAGCACAGCGGCTCCTCCCACACTGAAGCCAGAGGAAGCAGGCAATGTGGGAGGCGGTGCCACCCGCCGACTCTTCGGCCACGCGAGGCCCCAAGGAACTCAGCTTGACATACCGAGTCCCCCCCCCCCGCTATTTCGGCCATGGCACAGCATCGAGGAGTAACCCGTCTCGACGGGCCTTGATGAGGTGGGGTGTGGCGTCTTCGGGGAATGCCGGAAGGATGGCCCCGGGTGTCAGTTGGGCCAGGACGTTCCCTTTCCTGTCCGCGACCAGCAGTTCGGTGTCCCCATGGTTGCCAGGCAGTTCCGGGCGGCCGTTGACAACGGCCAGAAGGCGAGGCAATTGGGCAATGACCCGCGTCGTGTCCCGATCAAGGGCGAGGGAGACTGTCGCCTTCCCCGGGCCACTCTCCGGAGTCAGCTCAATGCCTCGCAGCAGGTCCATGAGATGCGTGTCGGCAACTGCTGACACGGCCAGGATGGGGCCGTCGACAGTATGCCCGGTCGCGTTGTGAACGGTGGTAAAGACCTTTCCGCCGCCGGTGAAGCGGTTGGCATAGACTCGCGGGATAAGCGTGGGGACGAGGGGTTCCGCGGCCAGGCTGGCGAAGACATCGTTGTTCTCCTTCAGCATCGCGTGCTCTTCTGGTGGATAGGGCCGGGCAAAGGCGCCTACCGCATTCCAGAGCATCCAGGCGTGAGCTTCACGCCGAACCGGCCGGTCGATCTCGAAAGGCTTGCAGGCGGGGAAGAAGAAGCGGAAAAGGTTGATCGGTGTCGGGCGGACAGGTCTGACGCGACGGATGTCGTAGACGATGGCCCCCTCGAGAGCGGCTGCCATGTAATCATGCCCGGGAAATTCGGTGGTGAGTACCAGGTCCGGGCGGACCTCGTCCATTGCTGCATGGACCTGACGGCAGTTCCGACCCAGCGCCTGCAACCAGCCATTGTGTCCCCATTCCGCGAAGAGATGCCGGTGTTTCCTGCTGCGGCAGACGTACCCACGATGTCCGTATTCATCGAGCCGCACGCCATCGATCCCGGTCTCTCGACAGACCCGCTCCATGTTCTCCGCGACCCAGTTCGAGTACCACTCCGTGTCCAGGCACATGCAGTAGCCGCCGTAAGAACCGACGTAGCCCTCGGGTGTCTTGGGGCATTCGTAGGGATCCTTCCAGTCAGGATTCATGATCCCGAAAGTAGGGCCATACTCGCTCCCGAGCTTTGTGTTGATGCAAGCCAGGATGGGATCGGTGTAGAACATGGCAAGCAGGCCGGCGTCTTTGATCGCGCTGATGTGTTTTCGCAAGGCCGGGAGGCCACCCCATTGCGGCATGTAGCCATCGTAGTCTCCGCGATTAAGGGGGTACATGAGCTTCTTTGTCACGGGTTCCTCTACCCAGTAGGCCCTGTAGCGTTTGTAGAGTTTGCTTCCCAGTTCCTCCTCGAGCTCGTCCATCGGCGTTCCCCACGGGCCCTTCTCGCTCCAGGTCCACCACGACATCAGCTCGGCCACATCGCTTTCCGGCTTGATGTAGTCCGTTCGGTAGGCGCCGTCCTTGAACAGAGGGCTCTGCCCCCATCCGGGAGGATCGATGTGCCAGCGTGTGCTCAGCCGGGACGGGAAAGGCCGAGGAGGCCAGACCTCGTTGGCCCAATCCGCGTAGCGCCTCATGGCGGCACGCCAATCTCCGGCGTGGGACCCGATACAGCCGTCCGGCGGCCGGAACGTCGCTCCAGGCGCCCGATCACGGCGGGTGTAGTCGAATGTGATGCCGATCCCCGGTGCCGGAGCAAGAGCTGTTCGCCACATCATCTCCGGTCGCAGATAGCCGCGGCCTGTTTCATCCAAGCCATAGTCGCCCGAGACGTTCTCGCCTTTCCGCAGGCACGGGCTCTTGTAGAGGCCGGTGGTATCGTCTGCGCGCAGATAGAGACCGCCGCCGCCGGTCGGGGAGAACGCATCGATCATTTGCCACCAACAGGTGTTCTCCCCATACGCAGTCCGGAGCGTTGCGTTCGCATCCGCGATGATCCCGCCGCCCCAGGGGAAGAGGTAGTAGTCGCCATCCGGGCGGGCGGACAGCTCTAGCCCGGCCAAGTGGGGAAACGCCAGGTGGAACCGAGTCTCTTCTGTGCCGCGGTTGGACACTTCGAGGCTGAAGCGCAGTTCCTTCAACTCAGCGGAGATGTTCAGGGCGCACCTTACCCCTGTGTCGGCGATGTCCAGAACTGCGGTGAATCCCGTGGGACTGGGGGTGATGCCGACGAGCCGCCCATCCCGACAACCGTAGACGGCGTCCGCGAGTTTGAGACGAAACAGATGGGTGGCTTCGGGAGTGACGAGGACATTCCGAGCCAGCTCGGCAACATGCAGACTTTGCAGTTCCAGGTGCGGGCGGACCAGAAACACCGCGCGGAGAGAACCGTTGTCCAGGGTCGCCGTTCCTCCCGCCACCCGGCATACCGGGTTCATCTGACGACGTTGCCCTCTAGGAGGCGCCATCGCGGGGCAGATGTCAATCGGCTTGCCTCGCGGTACGGCAGGGCGATGGAAACGCAGCTGGATCTCTGACACGACCGTGTCAGTCTGCGGGGTCACGGTTAGGGCATCGATCCCCCACTTTCCCACCGGCAACGAGAGTGTGATGATTCCGTCCTGAGCGTCTGCCAGTGCGGTCAGAAGTTTGCCATCGAGTCCCACCCAACGGGCCACGGGAGGCATGCCCCGGTAGCTGACTCTGGCCTCCAGCGGCCTGGCTGTATCGTAGGCGGTCGGGGCAGGCTCAACCCGGAGTTCTCGGTTCTTGCTGCCTGCATACGCGATGAGCCCCGCAGGGTCGTTTGGGGGGGCCGTGACGGTCCATGTCGCACGAGCGTCCAGAGGCTTCTCGATCAACAAGAGACGAACCATGTACTCGCCTTGAGCATCGATTGTGTTGAGTCGTTTCGTTTCCCAGGTGACCCCGCCATCGAACGTGACACTGCTGTTGGTGTTGGGAACGGAATTGTCTATCCCCGGGTAGATGTAATCGTCGCTGGTGTCCGCTTCCGGTTTGCGGAAGGTGATCGTGGCTCTCGAAAGCCCTCGCAGCCACTCGAGAGGGATGTCGACATCAACCCAGTCGGCGACCAGGTTGTCCTTAGCGTTGCCCTTGGCAGGGAAACGGGGATCCCTCGTCTCAAAAGCCAGCACATGGTCGTTGACGAGGATCTCGAAGCGCTCGTTCAGTCCGTTGTGCTCCCCGCTGCCAGCCCAGCTGTAGTCCTGGATGGCGAAGTAGAACCGCAGCCGTGCGACTCGGGCTCGCTCCACGGCTCCGGCTGGGAGAGCGCCCAACTCGATGATTTTCCGGGCCTGGTACTTGGCGTGGTTGATGTGTGACACGCCCATGGAGAAGCCTCCCCAGGCCCCGCTCTCGTTGCGCAACTCCAAGACACCGTCTGCCGGTCGTACAACGTGCCACTCGGCCAGGACAGGCAAGCACGCAGTCATGATGACAAGAAAGACGGAGAGTCGACGTAGGCACCTCATGGCAGGTCTCCTTGGGAGGATACATGGAGTCAGAACGCAGGGGCTCATCCTGAAGCCGAACGACACATTCACAGGAAGAGGCCGGATGGCAGGGAGAGTAGTCCGGGATGAGCAACGGTTCAAGGTCCCGAGCCACCGTGTTTACGGTTGCTGGTGTCGGTACTGGGCGTTCTGCCGAGGGCATCCGAGCTTGCAGCCTTCTTGACGTGGCGGCATGTTGCCCTCCATGCTCGGCGCATGCGCTCTGCCCTGCGCCACGAACGGGATCGTTACATCGACGGAGCGAACAACATGGTACTCTCACGCAGACAGTCGGTCTGGCTCACGTTGGTGGCGGCAACCATCACGAGCTTCGGACCGCGGGGAGCTTTGGCACAGGGCCCAGGCCGCTCAGCCCGTCAACTCCGCATCGTGAAGGACGGCACCGCCAAAGCCCGGATCGTGGTGTCAGCTAGGCCGTCTGGGAAGGTCCTGGAAGCGGCGGCTGTGCTTGCCGAGACGCTTCAGGAGAGCACGGGTGCTTTGCTCCCCACCGTCAGGGGAGACACGCCGTCCGCTCCCGGCATCATCTCCATCCACTGTGGTCGGACCAGCTACGTGCAGGGCCTGAAACTCGACCTTGACTCACTCGATCTCGATGGCTTTGTGATCTCATTCCCGGACGCGACGAACATTGTTCTTGCCGGGCCCGCTGACTGGGGTGTGGAGTATGCCGTATATGAGTTCCTCGAACGGCACATCGGCGTGCGCTGGCTCTTTCCCGGCCCGTTGGGCAAAGTGGTCCCGAAGCGCCGCGACCTGACGGTCGCTGCGTCTGACATTCGCGAACAGCCTGCCTTCAAGCATCGGCTCTTCAGCGGGTTGGGCCGAACCGAAGAAGCCGATCAGCGAGGGCAACAGGCGCTGTGGGCGCGGCGCAACCGTATGCATGGGCGGGTCAAGTTCCATCACAATCTGTGGCGCCTGTTCCCGCCGGAGACGACCACGGATTCACACCCTGAGCTTTTCCCCGTTCTCAAGGGTGAACGCTTCCTGCCTGTTCCTCCCGAGGGCAAGACAACAGCCCAGGACACGCACACACAAGTCTGCTGGCAGCCCTGTTTTACCGCTCAGGGAAGCGCTTCTGAGGCGGCTCGGAGGATCTCCGAGTACTTCGACAAGACTTCGGACGCAACGTCGTATTCCCTCGGGATCAACGACTCCAACCAGTACTGCACCTGCGCTACGTGCACCGCTGTGGACGGAGGCGGAAAGAACGTCATCGGCGTGCAGAATGTCTCCACCAGTTATTACCGTTGGTGCAACGCCATCGCTCAGGGCTTGGAGCCGACTCATCCGGACAAGCTCCTCGGGCTGCTTGCTTACAACGGTGCCTACAGCCCGCCGCAGGGCTTTCAACTGGATGACCAAATCGTTCCCTTCATCACCTACGACCGGATGAAATGGGCAGCCCCCCATATCGAGCGGGGAGGGAAATCGCTGACCGAAGACTGGAGTCGCTCCGCACGGGTTCTTGGCTGGTATGACTACATCTACGGCGGACAGTTCTACCTGGCACCACGTGTCTACTTCCACCGCATGGCCGACTACCTGCGCTACGGCTACGCAAACAATGTCCGCCACTACTACGCGGAAGCCTACCCCTCCACGGACTGGCACGAAGGCCCCAAACTCTACGTTGCTCTCAAGCTGCTTTGGGACCCGAGTCGGGATGTCGATCGCATTCTTGACGATTGGTACGCCGCCGCAGTCGGTCCCAAGGCTGCACCATTCCTGGGCAGGTACTTCAGGCTGTGGGAAGAGTTCTGGACCGGGCCTGTCCTCAAGACGGGCTGGTTCAAGCGCAACGGTAACCGACAGTACCTGGACTTTGGCAGCAGTGCCTACCTCGAGGCCTTCACAAAGGCCAATCTTCAGACGTGCATCGATCTTCTCGCCACGACTGTTCAGAAAGCACCTGCCGGGCCCGAACGGCAACGGGCACAGTACATCGAAGCCGGTCTCGAACGACGTCTTGTCGAGTTGCGTTCGCTGGTCCGGATGCGCAATCCGACCGGGGTCACTGTGGTCAAGAACGTCGAGGATAGGACATTCGACCAGGGTCTCGATAGCTGGGGATACTGGCAGCGTGGATACTCGAAAGCTGTGTTCTCGACCGACGCCGACACGGGCCACAGGAAGCCCGGTTCGCTGCGTGTTGATGCGGCTAACTCCCAGAAGTCCCCGCTCTGCTTCACTCGGGCCATCCCCATCCGGCTCGGCGCCACATACCGAGCCTCCGTTTGGTTCCGGGCTGAGGCCCTGGGCCCGGATGCCACCGTCAGTGTCGTGATCAAGTGGAAAGACGCAGACAGCAAGTGGATCAGTATTGCGAGCGCCGAGAACGGGACGCAGGCGCCGTTTCCCAAGGATTGGCGTCAACTGAAGGTGCATGTTGACACGGGAACCAGAGACACCTGGGCGAAGGTCCACTATGCCATGCTGCTGATCACCGTTGATCGGACACCGTCAGGCAAAGTCTGGTTCGATGATTTCAAATTCGACGAAGTGAATATCCCGGAATGACGTCATGATCTCTCCATCACCCTATCCAGCGCAACGTCGGCCGATTCGTGGGACGTTTCTCCTGGTGGTAGCCCTGTGCTTCGCCGCCACGACCTACGGCCAGGAAAAGCAGCCCGTGATCACGGATGAACTCACCTTCAAGGCCGACTACACGGAAGCCGACCGGGCAGTCACCCCGGATATCAGTGCGGGCAGCGCCCAGGCCACGGTGCACCTGGAGAAGAAGCCGCTTTTCGACTTTGACACCATGGCTCACACCATCTGGGGGCTTTCCATCGGGGAAGGCGCTGCCAGCGTGGGCTACGAGAGCGCTGACAATCTGCCCAAAGCGAAAGGCAGCCTTGAGATTACCCTGAAGCCTCAGGACTGGCGCGGTGACGATGCAAAGGCGCACATGTTCCTTCAGACCGTCGTCAGCGGCCGGACGCCGTTGGGAAAGCTGTTTATCTACAAGTACAAAACGTCAGGATTGGCCGTCCACTTCGAGTACAGCGCATCCGGTGATCGCATTTTCCTGCATGAGAAGATTCCCCAATGGACCGCCGGGAGCTGGCACCACGTGGCTGTCACCTATGACCTTCCCGGGGCCGTTCGTCTGTACATCGACGGGCGTCTCGTAGACGATGCCCAGGTGCCAGCTGTTCCGGAGTGGCCCAAGCGGTTCTCCGTTGGCCCCGCCGGAGCCTTCGGCCGCGACGGACGAACAACCGTAGGGATCCTGGCGGCCTATTCCCGAGTCTTGACAGATACGGAAATCAGAGCGTTGGCGCGCCATCGTCTGCCGGGGCTGGCCATGTCACCCGATGGCGACGACTCTCCGACCGTGGCGAAGCGCATCACCGGCAAGCGGAGTCCGTGGCACACATCAGGACGCCCGGCCCTTGCTATGGATGCCCTTGACCCGAACGCTGTGCCAGAGCCATGGGAGGCGATCCGAACGAAACAGGACACCGTGTCCGTCTGGGGACGGGAGTACACGTTCGGCGAAGAAGGGATGGTGAGCCGCATCGCCTCGGGCGGTTCGGAGTTGCTTGCAGCTCCCATCCGTCTGGAGACAACGGCTTCAGAGAAGCGATGCCCTATCATCTTCGAGCCCGGAGTCGCGATTACGCGCCAAGCGGCAGGGAAGGTGGACGTGGTCCGCAAGAGCCCGGAAGACGCTGAGTATACGGCGCAATTGGAGTGCCGGATCGCGTATGATGGGCTGGTCTGGTGCACGGCCGCCATTGAGCTACCCGCTGACCTCCAGCCAAGCTCCTTGGAGATGATCGTCCCTCTGACTGCGGAGACCGCACAGTTCATCCACTACGTCGGAGCGCCGCATGAGTACGAGTCCCAGGACTTGCCGAAGCATTCCTATTCACGTGCCCTCCCCGCCGCTCCGGGAACGGTTTTCACGAGTGGATTCCGCACAACCGTCTGGATCGGCAACAACCGGCGAGGGCTGCTGTGGTGTGCCGAGTCCGACCAGTACTGGTGGCCCAAAGACCGACCGGACGCGATTCGCGTGGTCCGCAAGGACGATGGAAGGGCAGACCTGGTGCTCAATGTGGTTTCAGAGGTGCTTCCCGCCACCGCCGGACGCATCGAGTTCAGGTTCGGCTTGATGGCAACGCCGGTGAAACCGATGCCCGGCGCGTGGCGTGATTGGACCTTCACGGCCCAATACGACAGCTACAAAGGCCGGGATCGGGGCACCCACCTGATTTACTGGCCGGATCAATGGCGTTTTATGAAACTGGATCCGGAACCACATCGGGCCCGGGACCTGGCCACGAATCGAGCTCGGCTGGCGGCGGATCACGCAGATGGGCGCCTCATCATGCCCTACTGGACTCGGCTTCATGCCGTCGGTCGAGATGGTGAGAAGATCGAGCCCGACGCGAGTTACATGTACGAGAACTGGAGGACAGCCCCCAACCGACCGGGAGGGGGAAAACACCAGATCTTCCGCTGTGATACCACGACGGGGTGGGGCGATTACCTGGTCTGGTGTGTACGCGAATGGGCGAACGTCATGGGCCACATTGACGGCGTGTACATCGACGAGACGCAGCCCATCCCCAATCTGCGAGAGACATCCAACGGAGGCTACCTGGCGTTGGACGGCATGCGGCGCCCGACCTTTGAGTTCTTCGGCTCGCGGCGTGTCTACCAGCGAATGGTCCAGCTCATCACAGAGCGGAACGGGACCCCGGCAACAGCCGTCGCCCACTGCTCTGCAACTCATACCATGCAGTGCCTCAGCCCCTTCGCTGTCATGCTCATCGGTGAACAGTACTTCTCCGGGTATTTCCGCGAGAACCCCGAGCTCCTGCCACCCGAGGAAGACCGCACCTACTACTACAGCTACGCGCTTCCCATGGATCGTCTTCGCGCGGAGTGTTTCTGGCGACAGTGGGGGGAGGTCATGCTTTGGTTACCTTGCCTGAAAAACCAGAAAGACATCATAACCAATCCGGCCACCACACGCGACATGCTCTCCCGAGTCATGCAGGCCGACATGCTGGTTTGGCCACTCTTCTGCAACTCGGAGGAAGTACGGAAGACGTGGCGTTTCCGGCGTGAGTTCGGCATCGGGGGGGCGGACACCGAGTTCGTGCCCTACTGGGACAATGTTGAGCACAAGCCGGACGTGGAGCAGGCAGCAGTTGGCTACTACCGGAAGCTTGGCGCAAGACTACTCATCGTGTCGAACCTTGACCGGAAGAGACGGGAGGTCCGCATCCCCGTCCCGGCCGACGTTGTGGAGAAGGTCTCGAATGCGGAAACTGGGGACGAGATTCCGGTCACGGACGGCCGCATCACACTGACTCTCCCCCGAAATGACTATCGGGCTGTTCTTCTCCAGACACGTGACGCGTTAGCCCCGTGATGTAGTGGAGTGTGTGGGGCCTTGTCAATGCTATTGACTTCCTCGGAACCCCGTGTTTGGCCGAAGAGTCGCCGGGTGGCACCGCCTCCCACATTGTGTGCTCCCCTAGAGTGGGAGGGGCTGCCATGCCGCGACCCTCTCCAG
>Ga0209045_1000298_pt1 | contig 62613 bp, 44 predicted proteins | sample SaaInlLV_10m_DNA_4_FD_184664 | JGI IMG/M metagenome (GOLD analysis project Ga0209045, IMG submission 184664) | Marine microbial communities from expanding oxygen minimum zones in the Saanich Inlet - Saanich Inlet SI072_LV_200m_DNA (SPAdes) (version 2) | ecosystem: Environmental > Aquatic >...
CCGGCCTGGACGCAGCTTTCCGAGGAAAAAAACACCAACGAAGCACCGTCACGTCATGAACCGCAAAAGGATCTGAGGCCGTCGCGCCGCCCGGACGCTTAGGTTGACGGCATTGCCCCCGGCCCTGGTCTGTTGGGGATGCCAAACCACTCTCTGAACTCAGGTGGAAGATTCGGATACATCGGGCGCTTCGCCACCCGCTTGTTCACGATGACAACCACTGCGGGGAAGGCCTTCTCAGCCACTGATGTAAAGGCGTCCTCAAGCTGCAACGCTGCATTGGGGCTGGAGTCAGCCGCAAGCGCGGGGATCTGTGCGCTAACGGCAAGCGCAATGGCTAGAAGCACGACGTTCCGAACAATCCCGGACAGAGCTTTCATCAGATCAACTCCCATGTCAAACACGTGTACCCTTTCAGACCGTTCACCTTTCCGGTGTGTTCCGTTCCTGGCCCGTCGTCTTTAGAGTGGTGCCCTTCTCTGAAAGTTCCCGGCTTCTATGAGAGGACGGCTCTGAGCGCACGGCAGAGGGCGAGTGCGTCCCCTCGACGCGGAGGTCGGCGCTGTCCAATTGTCTTCGTGCCATGGTTGGGCTACTGTTTCTTGGCCCCAGTAACGCGCTGACATTCACGTCAAGCCTTCCCCGGGTTGCCTCCCCGGGTCTGGTCAAGGCAGGGCATGGGAGTACTGGTTATGTCGAACCATGGTGAGATTGAGAGTCTGGTCACTCGACTGCGGAGTTTCCGAACCCGCGCACAAGCTCGTGAAGAGCTTCGAGCTCTCGGCGACGCAGCCGTGCCCGAGCTTCTGGGTATGGTTGAGGACGCCCAGGAACCTGAGAATGCACGGTGGGCAGGAATCACACTGCTCGGGGATATGAAGTGTGAGCAAGCCGTTCCGCTTCTGGTCAGTCTCCTTCGTGACGACCTTCCCCTGCGCGGGGAAGCACACCGGGCCCTCGTGCAGATTAGCGGACAGGATGCCGGAGAGGATGCTGACGCCTGGGAGACGTCTCTCGCCAACTGCCCTGAAGACGCCGAGGCCGTAGAGGCAGGCGGGGAAAGCGTACCATCAGGCGAGGAAGGCGTGAGTGATCTCGAGCTCTGCCGACGAGCCGTCGGGGACGTAGCGACCAAGCTCAGCTGGGAAGGAACGGATGACGAAGGCTATGCATACATCCGGCTTCCGCTCAAAGAAGGGCGCAAACAGCAGATGATTGTGACATTCGACGAGATGGATGACGACGAACGTCCACTTGCCACAATCTACACGGAATGTGGACCTGCCACCCCGGAGGCCGTCCAGGCCATGTCCCGGTGGAACGTGACGCTCCGTTACGGGACGTTCGTGGTTGAGGAGTCGGCGGAGGGCCAGCAGAAGGTTGTGATGCGCCACCAGACTCTGAAGTCAGGGCTGCTTCCGGAGTCTCTGCGCACGATTCTGCTGACCATGGCTCGGGAAGCCGATGGCCTTGAGTTTGAGATAACGCAGAGCGACCAAATCTAACCAACGCGAGGACGGAGGCCGAGCCCACGAGCTTGCGGCCATGACGGGTCACTGCCTTGGGCCGGCCGATCATCTAGGGAGTTGGGACGTTCCGCCTGGGGCGGACAGCGACGCGTGACTATTGGGGCCTAGGGATATATGTTACGCGCGCAGTACACGCGCTGATCCCCATTTTCGAAGGAATCTACAATGCGACTCGCGACGTTTGACGGTCGTCTGATTCAGCTGAGTCTTGCGCTTTCCCTGGCTCTGCTCACAGCACATCCCGCGCGCACGGAGGTGTTTGAGGAAGAGGCGGCCCTGGACTTCCAGGCTGACAGCACGGAGTTCCAACCAGCGACAGGCAACGCAGTTCTTGACGGCAACGTCCGAATCACCTACGCGGACATGCAACTGACTGCGGACCGCGCGGAGCTGAACGCCCAGACCGGGCAAGTCGCCGCGAAGGGCAGTGTGCAGTTCAGTCGTGGGCCACTGATCTGGCAGGGCACACGAATCGCCGGCAACTTCAAGACAAAGAACTTCCAGACAGACGCGTTCACGGGGACGACTGGCATTTGGTACGTGAAGGGGAAATCGGCGGCGCACGCGGCGGATGGCACCGTGACCACCGAAGGCACGCAACTCAGCACCTGTGGTAAGGTAGGCCGCCCGCACTACAGCCTGAAAGCCAAGCGGGTCGTCTACTTTGGTGACGGGAAGTTCCGCGCTTACCACACGACCGTCAACGTGGGACGCCTTCCCGTGTTCTACTGGCCGCTGATCTTTGGAGACACGGAGGCTGAGACGGGTGAGATCGAGATCCGCCCAGGGTACAGCGGCGACTGGGGTGGCTTCCTCCTTTTGGGACGCCAATGGCACATCAGCGAATCGGTGCGCACCAAGCTTCTGGTCGACTACCGCACCAAGCGGGGCCCGGCTTTGGGCAACCGAACGCGCATCCAGACGCCAAAAAGCAGATCAGACTTCCTCGTCTACGGGATGCAGGACAACGACGCCCCCGAGACGACTGCGGCGACTGCCGCCAGCCCCGCCTACAACCGAGGATTTGAGGTTGAGGAAGACCGCTACAGAGTCAGAGTCCTCCATCGGGACAGCTGGCTGCACGATGACCTGACTCTAAGACTCAATGTAGACGCCCTCAGCGACATCGACATGCTTGAGGACTGGTTCAGACGGGATCACAACCGGAATACTCAGCCGCGATCCTTCCTCGACGCCACGCTGAGCGCCGAACGTTTCAGTCTCGGCCTGAATGCACGGCCTAGAGTCAATGACTTCTTCACGGTGGTCGAAGCGTTGCCTGAACTCCGCCTCATGGTCCACCGGCAGCCCATCTGGGCTACCGGCCTCTACTACCAGTCCGAAACAAGTGTTGGCGACTACACCATGTCCTGGCGTGACTACGACGACGCGGCCCATCCCGGAGTCGACTATGACACATCCCGAGCTGATACGACGCACATGGTCTACCTACCCATGCGCATCGCGGACAAGCTCCAAGTTGTCCCGCGAGCCGGCTTCCGGGTGACGCACTATAGCGATACCAGTCAGACGGACGTCGGGATCGGCGACCTTGGAGCGCTCTTTTCGTTTGATGACCCGGACGTCCGAACCCCCGGCGCGTTCGCCGTCTATGATGACCAGGGAGGGAGTCAGACGAGGTTCGCGGGAGAGGCAGGGCTTGAGCTCAAGACAAAGTTCTACCGTGTCTGGCCGGACCACAAACACGCTGCCTGGGGCATCGACGGGGTCAGGCATATCTCCGAGCCTTATGTCAACTACACCTATATCAGCGAGCCAACTGAAGCCCGGGAGAACCTCTACTTCTTCGATGCCGTCGATCGCCTGGTCGAGCAGAATGTCGTGCGCGTGGGGCTGAACCAGCGCCTTCAGACGCGGAAAGGCCGTCACGTCTACACGATGGCAAGCCTGGAAACCTATGCAGATTTCCATTTCACGACTGAAGGAGATCGGGAGGACGTCGGGAACCTGGGGGCGCGTTTCCTGATTGACCCTCCCACCAAGCCTGTCCGCGGGTGGACAACGGTCGTCTACGATGCCGAAGAGGGTAACATCAACCGAGGAGAGTTCGGGCTTCTTCTGGGGAGAGAGGAACTGGCTCAGCTGACCTTGGCGTACGTCTACCGCAATGAGTACCGGGCGCACAGCGTCTACTCAATGGGCAGTTCTCTGGCCGATTTCAGCGGCGAAAACTCGCTTCTGGCTCGGGATTTCAGCGAGAGCCACACGGCCTCGGCCGGACTCCGTTTCCGGATCAATGACAAGACCGACGGCCGACTTTACTGCAGCTACGATCTCGAACGGGATGAATTCTCCCTCAAACGCTACGAGATCATTCGCGATCTGCACTGCTGGAAGGGCTCGCTGGCGTTCCAAGACGAGGAGGATGAGAACTCCATCGTCCTGTACCTCTACCTCAAGGCACATCCGGGAGTTGGGGCACGCGTCTCACGGGACCATGACGAAGGCGAGAACTAAGATGACAGCTGGACCGGCGCGTTGATGTGGGAGGCGAGGGCCGGCTCCACGGCCCATCGCGGCAAAGCCCCGCTACGCAGCCGGAACGCCCCGCCTCAGATGGCGCCTCCATGAACACCCCTTTCTCCGGCTCAGGACCAAGGAGATAACCATGCAAGTTCCCCTGCTGGACCTGAAACAGCAATACGTCTCCATGCGTGATGAAATCCGCGCCACGATCGACGACGTCTGCGACTCTCAGTATTTCATCCTCGGGCCACGGGTCGGACAGTTTGAGGAAGACGTCGCAGCCTACTGCGCGACCCCCGGAGCATGCGGTGTCTCCTCTGGGTCCGATGCTCTCCTGATGTGCCTGATGGCCGAGGGGATCGGTCATGGAGACGAGGTGATCACCACTCCCTACACGTTCTTTGCCACAGTCGGGGCCATCTGCCGCGTCGGAGCAACTCCTGTGTTCGCCGACATCGATCCGGTGACCTTCAACATCGCCCCGGCGGCGATCGAGGCGTGTATCACCTCAGGAACGAAGGCCATTATTCCCGTGCATCTGTATGGGCAGGTCGCCGATATGGACCCGATCCTCAGCATCGCGGCGGAGCACGGACTCGTCGTGATCGAAGACGCGTGCCAAGCGATTGGGGCCGAGTACCGCGGCCGCCGCGCCGGAGGCATGGGCGACTATGGTTGCTTCTCCTTTTTCCCCAGCAAGAACCTCGGAGGCTTTGGGGACGGAGGAATGGTGGTCACTCGGGACGAGAGCAGAGCGGAGAAGCTGGCCTGTTTCCGGAACCACGGAATGAACCCGAAATACTACCATGCACTCATCGGGGGGAACTTCCGGCTGGATGCCCTCCAAGCCGCCGTCCTCTCGATCAAGCTGCGTTACCTGGACCAATGGAGTACGGCCCGGGCCGACAACGCTGCGGATTACGTGGATCTCTTCGAGCAGGCTGGTGTCGGTGACCTCGTCCAGTGCCCCGCCGCGGCGGAATTCACCACTCGGCATATCTATAACCAGTTCTGCGTCAGACTTCCCGGCGAACATCGCGACGCCGTGTGGCAGGAACTGAGAGATGCCGACGTCGGTTGCGAAGTCTATTACCCCGTGCCGCTGCACCTGCAGGAGTGCTTCAGGCACCTGGGACACAACGCAGGTGAGTTTCCGGAAAGTGAACGGGCCGCCCGGGAGACGCTGGCGCTGCCGGTCTACCCCGAACTCACTCACGAACAACGCATCTACGTCGTCGAGACCCTCACACACCTCGTTCGTCAAGCCGCTGGGTAACCATGACCAAGGGCACTTACCAGACTTTTAGACGCCTGTTGACAGTCTACGCCCGGCCCTACACCCCCCGCCTGGTCCTTGGGATCGTCGCGGGGCTCGTGGTAGGGGGATCGCTGTTCGGGATGTTGCGCTTTTCTCCGGCCCTGATCAAGCCTTTCGAAGAGGGGCTTGCGGGCAGCACTCAGGCAGCCGAGGGGAATGTCGCCCCAAAGGCCGCCGACACGGTAGAAACACGCACCGAGAAGGAAGAGGCCGAGGCCAAGACGAGCCGACGCATTGCCCTTCTGCAGCGCCTGAGCAAGCGACTGGGAATACCATTGGTTGACGATTCGGGAGGAACGACGTGGCAGTTCATGGTCGTGGCGGTGTCCGGCATGCTGTTTTTCGTTCTCATCAAGGGGGGAGCGACGTTCCTCAACCGGTACTGCCTGCGTTGGGTGGGCTCCCGAGTCGTTGTTGACCTCCGTCGAGACCTGTTCGGGAGCCTCCAGAATCAGTCCCTGGCCTTCTTTGGGAAGGCAGATGTCGGTGAGCTGATCAGTCGTTGTACATACGACACGTCGCTGATCGAGACGGCGATCGCCGGAACGGTGGCTGATATGGCCCGAGCCCCGGTCGAGATCATCGCGACGGTGTCCTTCGTGGTACTCGCCGCGATCGAGCACAAATTGCTGGGATTCGTCGTCGCCCTTCTGCTGGTTTTCCCGCTCTTGGTTTTCCCGATCCTCTTCCTCGGACGCTATGTGCGGCGCTACGCGCGCAGGGCTCTCGGCCGGGTCGGAGACCTCGTGTCGCGGATGCAGGAGAACTTCACGGGAATTCGGGTGGTGAAGGCCTACAACATGGAGGCACATGAACTCGCACGCTTCACGGGCATGAACGAGAGCTACTTTCGCTCCATGATCAGGGCACTGCGGGCTGAACTATGCATGAACCCACTCATGGAGTGCGTTGGTGTCATCAGTGCCTGCGTCTTCCTGATCTTCTGTCACCTTCGTGGTGTGCGCCTGCACCAGATCCTGCCGATGGGTGCCGCCGCCGTCCTGGCCTACCGCCCCCTCAAACAGCTTGCCAAGGTCAACGTCGGAGTCCAACGCAGCGTCGCTGCGGCCGAGCGCCTCTTCGCTCTGCTGGATGTTGACACGCGGCTGCCCGAAGCCGAGGACGCTGTGCGCGTCGATACGTTTGCCGACCGCGTTTCCTTCGAGAACGTGACATTTGCCTATGACCCCGGATCCCCAAAAGTCCTTCACGATGTCTCTTTCGAAGTCCGGAAGGGGGACGTCGTGGCGTTCGTAGGCGAGACCGGGTCGGGGAAGACGACCGTCGCCAATCTGCTGGCCCGGTTCTACGACCCCTCCGTCGGCCACATCAGACTGGACGGCCACGATCTTCGCGACATGGAGATAGCGTCACTGCGGAAGCTGATCGGGATGGTCACGCAGGAGACGATCCTCTTCAACGAAACCGTGGCCGACAACATTCGCTACGGCAACCCGGGGGCCTCACTGGAAGAGGTCGAAGCCGCGGCGCGGAAGGCCAACGCACACGAGTTCATCATGGCCGAACCCACCGGTTACGATCGCGTGGTCGGCGAAAAGGGGTTCCTCCTGAGCGGCGGACAGCGGCAACGGGTCGCCATCGCCCGGGCAATCTTGCGCAATCCGCCCATTCTCATCCTGGACGAAGCGACGAGCGCGCTGGACACCGCAACGGAACAACTCGTCCAGGAGGCGATCAACCGGGTCATGACAGACCGAACGGTATTTGCGATCGCCCACCGCCTCAGTACGATTAAACACGCCAACCTGATCTGTGTCCTTGACAAGGGCCAGATCGTCGAGCGCGGGACACACGATGAGTTGTACGAGGCCGGAGGGTTGTACCGCAAGCTCTGCGACATGCAATTCGCCTGACCCGGCAGGGCGATTCACCAGAACGGAATCCAGTAGACCTCACATAGAACACCAGGATCGAAGGCAGGAGAAAATCGATGGCTGACAAAGAACTGACCCGCTCAACCTATCTGTCCCGCAACGTCGGTGACTACCCGGACGCAGTCGAAATCATGGGGCTGGCCTACGAGAAAGCTGATGACCTGCGCTACGGAACGAACCCACACCAGACGGCTGCCTACTACAAGCCATCAGCAGGGAATGCCGTCATTGGGAACATGGAAGTCCTCAAGACGGGCAAGAGTGGCCTGTCACAGACGAACCTGGAGGATGTCAGTTACTCCCTGAATATCGTCAAGTTCTTCGACAAACCTGCCTGTGCCTGTATGAAACACGTCAATCCCAGCGGTGCAGCCGTGACCGCCGAGGGTGAGACTCTCGTCGATGTCTACAAGAAGGCTCGCGACTGCGATCCCCGTGCCGCCTTTGGCAGCGTGGTCAGCTTCAACGTCACGGTCGATGTCGCCACGGCCAAGGAGATCATGGGCAGCTTCGTTGAATGCGTCGTCGCTCCTGACTACGAAGAAGAGGCTCTGGCAGCGTTCAGTGACTCTGAGTCCTTCAAACTGAATAGACACATCCGAATTCTGAAGTGCGGGGATATCAGCGCGCTCCCGAAGTTTGTCGGAGAGGACGTCACCGGATACCGGACACTCAAGGTGTTGGCCGACGGGTCGATCGTGGTTGCTGATCCGCTGCTCTCGAACGTGCGTAGCGTAGCCGACCTCAAACCGGCAGGCGGCACAAGCAAGACTCTGGGCGAGGTCGTCAACCAGATCGAGGCAACGCCCCGGCAGTTGGAGGATCTGCTCATTGCCTGGTACATCAACCTCAATGTCCGCTCAAACGGTGTGATCATCGTCAAGAACGGCGGCGCTCTGGCCGTCGGGACGGGGGAGCAGGACCGGGTTGGGGCGGTTGAGCAGGCCGTATGGAAGTTTGAAAACAAGTACGAAGGTGCGGACAGCGTCGAGGGGGCCGTGATGTCAAGCGATGGCTTCTTCCCCTTTGCCGACGCCGTTGAGGTGGCAGCAGCAGCTGGCGTCAAGGCCATTGTTTCGCCCTCCGGATCACTCCGCGATGCGGATGTGGTCGCCCGGGCAAACGAACTCGGCGTCGCCCTCTACCACGCCCCGGAACGCATTTTCTCGCACCATTAGGCCCTGTCGCGGATCCCCGGACTCGCCGCCGAAGGGCGGCCTGCCTGACTAGTCAAAGACGAGGTGCAGCAGTGCGCGGTATCTGGAAGAACGGTGTCAGAATGGGCATTGTGGCCGTGGTGCTGTCGGGCAGCGCCATGGCCGGCCCGGCCACCACCTGGCAGGACCTCTTCGATGGCAAGGCGCTTGGCCTGTGGAAAGCGACAGAGTTCGGGGGGACAGATGAAGTCAGCGTCCGGGACGGCTGTATCGTTCTCGAAATGGGCGCTGCCGACCTTTCCGGTGTCACCTGGACCGGCGCCGTCGAGCGCCGGAACTATGAGCTTGAGCTGGAAGCGCAGCGGGTCGACGGCGATGACTTCTTCTGTGGCCTGACCTTCCCCTATGGCGAGACCTGCTGCAGCCTGATCGTCGGCGGCTGGGGAGGAGAACTCGTCGGGATCTCATCCCTCGACGACCTTGATGCCTCCGAGAACGAAACCACTGTCTTCCAGCCGTTTGAGAGCAAGCGATGGTACCGCATTCGTGTGCGGGTCACGTCCGGGAAGATCCAAGCGTGGATCGATGAGAAGCAGGTCGTGGATGTCCAGCCCGGAGACCGCAAGGTCGGGGTCCGGGCGGAAGTAGAAGCATCCCAACCCCTCGGCATCGCTGCCTGGCGCACGAAAGCAGCGCTGCGGAAGATCCGGCTTCGCAGCATCCCCCCTCCCCCTGCTGAAGACTGAAAGCAGTTGTGTCCCGCCTCAGCGGTTTCACGCAACCACGTCCTCGCCATTGATGAGGACGTGCTGAACCGTGCTCATGACTTCGAGAGGGTGCCCCTTCATCACCACGGCATCTGCATCCTTGCCCGCTTCCAGACTCCCGACTCGATCCGAAATCCCCAGAATCTCGGCCGGGGCAATGGTGATCGCCTTCATGGCTTCACTGATGGACAGTCCTTCCTTCACGGCCAGCCCGGCCATCAGTGGCAGATACTGCAGCGGAGTCACTGGCGAATCGGTCGTGATTGCGACCTTCACTCCGGCCTCGGAGAGGATTGCCGGCGTCTTGAAGCTCTTGTGCTTGAGTTCGTACTTCCCGCGGTGGCCAAAGCTGGGCCCAACGATGCACGGAACGTGTTCAGCCGCCAGTACGTCTGCGATCAGGTGCCCTTCCGTGGCGTGGTCCAAAGTCAGCCGCAGACCAAACTCCCTGGCCAGTCTCAACACGGTGAAAATGTCGTCCGCGCGATGCGCATGCGCCTTGATCGGCAACTCGCCGCGTAGAACGGGGAGCAGGGCCTCGCTCTTCATGTCATAGTCAGGCCGCTTGCTTACGTCCTCACCCGCCGCCTCCAGCTTGTCCCGATATCGTTGGGCCTTCAGCATCACTTCCCGGAACACGCTGGCGATCGCCATGCGCGTCTGGGGGGCTTTGCTCTGACTGTTGTAGGCCTCCTTCGGGTTCTTCCCGAATGCACACTTCATGGCCAATGGCGCCTTGAGGACCATGTCGTCGATCCGGTGTCCACATGTCTTGATCGCGGCGAACTGCCCCCCTATCACATTGGCGCTGCCTGGCCCCGTGGCCACGCAGGTAACACCGGCCTCGCGAGCTTCCTTGAAGGTGATATCCATCGGGTTGATCGCGTCGATCGCACGCAACTGTGGGGTCACCGGGTCGCTCTTCTCATTCCCGTCGCTTCCTTCGAACCCGATCATGCTCTCCCACATCCCGAGATGACAATGCGCATCGATCAACCCGGGAATCACATAGCAACCGGTCGCGTCGATGGTCCGGCATGACTCGCCCCCATCCAGAGCCGGGCCAACCGCCTCGATTCGCGTCCCCTTCACCAAGACATCCGTCGCTTGGACGAACGAGCCGTCCGGCCTGAGCACTTGTCCGTTCTGAATCAGAATCATGATGTTTCTTGCTCCGGTTGCCGGTGTGCTGCCTGATCGCTCGGCAAAAATCGTCAATAGTCATGGCGAAAGTCGGAGGGCTTCGCCCCGAAGTGGGCCACAAATGACCGATGAAAATGGCTGGGGTCGTAGAACCCCCACGTGGCAGCCACTTGCTTCACTGGTTCGTCACTGGAACGCAGGTCGGTGGCCGCGCCGGCCAAACGGGCACGCAGGGCAAAGCGCCCAAAGCTGACCCCGAACGACTCTCGGAAGAGCTGGCAAAAACGTCGACGCCCCAAACCACACCGTTGAGCTGCAGCGTCCACCGTCACCACCTGATGGGCCTTACGGACCAAGTCCAGCGCCGGACGCACGCGCGAAAGACCGCTGCTGCCTTTAACATTGACGCCGTGCGGCATCCGTGCAAAGGGAAGAAGCAACTCATGGAAGCGTAGCCACGTCGCGATAGCAGCGTCCTCTTCCTCACGCATGGCCAACCTCTCGATCGCTTGAGACCGGCACAACGTTTCCCGGCGCAGTTTGCTCGTCGCCGCCTGAGGACGTGCCGAACAAGGGCATAGGAAGGGCGCCTCCCAGGGCACATCCGCGAACGGTGCCACCTTACCCAGAGCGTCCAGGAGCACAGTAAAGAGGAGAATGGTCGTCTCAGCAGTCGGCACCCCGACATGAGGCTCCCAACACGCCGTGAACCACACCTGCCCCTCCTCGGCGATGAACGACGCACGCCCCGGATAGGTGAGTGCCATTCCCCCTTCCAGAACAACTCCCATGTGCAAGGCAAAGTGCATGTCAGGGCGCCTGGACACCCCCGCCTGCGGACGACTGTGCATGACTTGGACACGCAAAGGATGCTCCCACCTCAGGCCATGGTCGTAATGGGTTGCAGGAGGGAATGCCTTCATTGCCTGAATGTACAATCCTTTCGCCTGTTTATGCAAGCACCCTCCCCTTTCCTCTCGGAAAACACGCACGAATTTACACAGAGGCAGGAGCGTCGCGCCAACTCAACGCGAGTGCGCCGTCAACGGGCATCAACAACAAATAGGTGGAAACATGGACAAGATCCGCGTCGGTCTCGTAGGGTGTGGAGGTATGGCCCGCAGCCATGCCACCCGTTTCAGCCAGATTCTCGACAAGATCGAGGTCACGGGAGTCTGTGATATTATCAAAGAGCGCGCCGAAGCAGTGGCCGAGCTGCTGCCCAATGACCCGGTTGTGACCGAGGACTACAAGGAACTGTTTGAGCACGTCGACGCCGCCCTGCTCGTGCTTCCCCACCAGACCCACTACCCCGCCACAATGGACTTCCTGAACGCGGGCAAACACGTTCTCGTGGAAAAGCCGATGGCCAACAGCGAGAAAGAGTGCCGGGACATGATCGCGTGCGCCGAAGAGAACGACCGAGTTCTGATGGTTGCCTACTGCATGCGCTTCCACCCTTTGCTGCTCAAACTCAAGGAACTCCTGGACAGCAAAGCCTATGGCGAGTGCTTCCAGCTCTCAATCTGGACTGAACAACTCACGCGCTATCCGGAGGACCATTGGGCGAGCAGCGCCGAAACCTTGGGGGGAGGCCAGCTCTTCAGCCATGGCTGTCACTACATCGACCTCATGCTTTGGTACCTCGGTCAACCCGTCCGAGGCACCCATTTCGGCACAAATTTCGGGACCCCATGGATGGAGCGCGAAGGAACCAGCAATGTGACCATCGAGTTTGAGAACGGAGCCATGGGCTACCATATGGGCACGTGGGGAGCACGGGGCACGCGCTTGCGCTACAGCTTCCATGCACACTGCACAGAAGGTATGCTGGAAGTCGACATCCGCCGGGGCCTGCTGATCCTGCACTCCAAGGAAGCACTGCACGATCCCAGCATCGTTAAGCCTGAGGAGGACACAGCCATCCTGATGGAGGCCCCGAGCGCCAAGCCGACGGAAGAAGAGATGGCTCACTTCATCGAGTGCATCAACACAGGCTGCAAGCCGCGAACAGACGCCGTGGAGAGTCTGGAAGGCCTCCAAGTCATCTGGAGTCTCTACACTGCTGAGGAAGAAGGTCGCTTGGCCGATCTGACCAACATGGGCTTTGGCTCGCTGGACCTGTAATCAACGGTTGGGTCGGGGGTCTGTGGTGCCCCCACGGCTCCGGGGTAGCCCGCGCAGACCTGCGTCGTGTGTCGGGGGGCCTGTGCTCGGTGCTACCATACACGGTCCGACACAGGACCTGTGTCGCCTACCTTAAGGCAAACCTGCCCTGATTCGGGTCAGGCACCGGATCTGTGCTCAGATCGCGGTCTCAGAGATCCCGCGCCACTGGCAACCTATGCGTCCCCTCGCCCTCATTCCCGATTCTGGATTGGTAGCACAGCAATCGAAGGATGAGCGCGCGGACTCAGTCCGTGATCGCTGTCCGGTGGCCCACTTCAGATGCATAGTGCGGCTCCGTGATTTCGTGCACCTGACCGAACTGGATGAGGGCCGGCTCTCCGTGCAGATGCTGGGTCACGCCGTTCTTCCAGACCCACTCGCCTCGGAGGCAGTTGTCAGCCTTGACGAAACCATTGATGTAGAGGCGACGGTCCAGCGATTCGGTGGTGTTGAAGCCTCCGCCATGGACGGTATAGGCGCTCCAAAGTGCGACATCGCCAGGATCCATGACCATGTCCCGAATGCGGGGATCGTTCGCATACTGCGGGACATTCCAAATCGTTTTGTCATCGGGGTCGTGTTCCGCGTCTTTGTGGCTCCCGGGGACGACCTTCATGGCCCCGTTGTCGGGACGATGTGGGTCGATTGCCACGCCTGTCTGAACCCACGACGGATAGAGATCGATGAATGCGGAACTCGGTTGGCGGGAGCGGACATCGCGGTGGAGAGGCCAGGTGATGCGTGATCCAGGCTTCTTCCAATGCAGTTGGTTGATGATCTGCTTGACGTTGTCTCCGATGAGGGGCTTCAGCATCGCGAGGAAGCGCGGATCCGTCCGGAACCGATCCATTACGGCATCATGGTAAGAGGGCCACTGCATGCCGCGCACAATCGGTTCGGCCGTGTCCGCGTCTTCATTGACCCAGATGACTGTGTTCTGCCAACGCCAGGTGCGACGGAGCATCTCCCCCAACCAGCGCCACCGGTCCATGGACTGGCGCAGTTGCTCAATCTCACGTTCCCCAAACACACCACGGAGGACGGTGTATCCCTCTTCCCAGTACTGCTCGATGTTCTCTTTGGTTATCATGTCCAGCCTCTCCGCATGTCGTTCGGCCATGTGCTTGAGCTCAGATCGCGGGAGACCCCGCGCGACTGCCGGCTCATGCACTCTGACCCGTTTCCGGGCCAGTAGTTCTCCCTCTCAACAAGGAAGGGGGCCGTAGTGTAGTGCCTGTAGGGGGAACCCGGCAGTCGAGGGCGATCGCGGAGATCCGCCGCGACGGGCGTCTCCGTCCAGGCACTAGTGCAGGCTCACTTTGCGGGGCGGTTGATGGGCAGGACGACGATGTTCCGGAACTCCAGCTTGGCGCCTTCAGACTGCAGGCAGATCTTGCCCGGAGTCTCCCAGCACTCCGTCGCCGCGTTCTGCAGCAGGTCATTGACCCGGATCTCAAGGTCACCGCCGTTGAGCATGATCTCGTAGACGTTCCACTGCCCCAAGGCTCGTTCGCTCGACCCGTGCATCTTCTGAGTTCGGCGTCCTTTGAGGCGTTTGGGGTCTGTCTTCATGGGGAACTTGTCGATGTTCCAGATGTCGCCCATGTTGTTGATCATGCCCTGTGCCTCCAGGGACCTGGGCCAGATCTTGTCCTTCCCGGTCATCCGCACAAGCACGCCGGAGTTTCCTTTGGTAAGGTGGCGCATCTGCAGGCGTACGATGTAGTTGTCGTAGTCGGCCGTCGTTCGGATATAGCCGGCCGGTTTCCCCGCGTTGCAGAAGGCGCCGTCCTTGACGGTCCATGTCTTCTTCATGGCATCGCTGGAGGTGGTCCAGCCGGTCATGTCTTTGCCGTTGAAAAGCTGCACGGTCTCCCCAAAGGCGATGGGCAGGGCCTTCAGGCAGATGTCCTTCACTTCCAGCGTGCTCCCCACGGGGCCCACCACCTGCAGGGAGAGGTCGCCCTTTGTCCGACGCCCTTTGGCATCCTTATCGATGAACTCAACGACATCCAAACCGTTGATCTGCTGGACGATGTGGTTGCCTCGGGCAAAGATGGCCACATCCAACCAGCCATCCGGTCCCGGTTTCAGGGGCAGTTGAGTATCGTCGACACGCCCGAGGCGCACGGCTTTGCCGTCAGGTCCCGCTGCGACGCGGCTTCCCGGGGCAGCCAGTGCACCGCGGCCGGCTGTGTCCTGAAGTCCTCCGCATGCAGGTGCGTTCGCAGCCAGTGCAAGACGGTATCCTTTGCCCTGGCTGCCGCGGTAGACAATGCCTGCGTCACCCACTGGGATACGGACCTTCATCTTGACGACAGCATTTTCTACCTGTCCGCCTTGCCAGGCAAGGAGCGAGCCGGTCTTCGCAACTGCTTTGGTGACTCTGCCGCGAAGGACGCCCTTGGCGACCGACCAGACGGTCGCGTCGCCTTTCCATCCCGCGAGTGTCTTCCCGTCGAACAGGGACTTGTAGCCGGCTTCCGGCTCGAACGGCTCGGGGATGGCTTCACCGGACGTCACGAAGCCGGCATTGGCCCAGTCTGCATGATCGCAGGCAACACCATTTCCACCATCGCCTACAACCAGACGGATCTCCTTCGCTCCCTTGGGGATCTCGACGTTGATCGGGATGCGTTCGTCCGTTGCCTTCACAAGGCCTGTAGCGAACAGCTTCTTGGCGTCGGCAAACACGGCGAAATCCACACTGCTGATCGACTCGTTCTTCTCGTCATCCAGACCCACCACTGCGACGAATCGCGCGTAGTGTGAACGGACTTTGTAGACCAACTCGGACTTAGCATGCACTCCCATGCCTTTGGCATACGTCTCACCCCGGATCCGAATGGGGTTGTCCTCGATTGAGAGGTCGCGCCTGGGGTCGCCATTCCAGCCGTTTGTGGCACGCAGCGACTTGATGTCCGACAGGTAGACATTGGGGAGCGGCGGCAGTGGGGGAAGGGCCGGGACCTCAACGGTTGCCTGGGCCAGCACTTTGGCGGGCCCGGACCATGTGATCGGGATGAGTGAGTAGGTGACCTTCTGGCCGGCTGGAGCTGTCGTGTCGGTAACTGAGCTGCCCCGGAGAGCCAGGAGAGCTCCGTCGCTGCGCTGTACCGCGAGTCCGCGGGTGGCGCCGTCACAACGAACCCGTACCTGCCTGGGAGACAGGGCTTCCGCGGTGATCCCTGCTTTACCGATCGCGACAGGAAGAGCCGGCTTCTTCGCGAATGCGACCCGCCATGACACGCTGCCCTCTTTCTCGCCCTCGAGGAAGACGCGAAGCATGTGTCGCGTCTGCATGATATCGGTGGTGATCGCGTCGTTGTCGGTTGTTGCGGAGATCGCGACCCACCTCTCGGGGACAGGGGGAGCGAAAAGGCGAAGCTCGAACCGCTTCCCTGCCGGCACGGTGGACGTCCCGGACAGTTCAGCTTTGTCGGCAGCCCAGACCAACTCGGGCGCCCCGGGAATACCGTCCTTTGAGGGCGTGCTGGTGCAGAGAAGGACGGGCTGCTTCGTGACGGCGGCGAGGGAGATGAGCGTCGCGCTCTGCCCCGGAACGGGGCGTGAAAGCGTGCCGCTGATGGGGCCGATGAACTCGTTTGTCCTGGCGTCGAAACCGACATGGACGACTTTCGGGTTCAAGCCAATCGCCTTCAGCGGGATGCGCATTGGCTGCGTCCCTGCCCCGGAGTTGATCAGGGCCACGGTCGACGCCTGGAGACCGTCACCGGCGGAAAGCGTGGCCACCAGAAGAGCTCCTGACGCAGGCTGCTTTGTGACTGGCGTAAGGACGGTCTTCCCTGCACTCACACCGACCTGGAGGAGTGCTCCTTTCCCGGAGGCCGAAAGCCGCTTGGTTGTCAGGGCGATTTGCCCATTCTTCGGGGCATAGGTGAGGGCCAGTTTGCCGGACGTTACCGCAATGTCACCCGCCGGAGCCGCCTGGAGCGGCACCAGGAGCAGCCCTGCCAGTGCGGCGACTACGGTGAGACTGCCAATTTTGTGTTTTTGCGAACCGCGCACTTGAAGCATCGCTATTTACCTCATTCTTGCCGGTCGGAGGGCACCGGCTTGCTGCAATTTTCTGTTACGTCTTGACCATTGTGAGGTGTCTGAGCACCCCCTCTGGTCATGCCTTCCCAGGGGTCCAGATGACATCATCTTCCGGAGCCTTGACACTGCCGGATTCGAAGTCTTCGGCCGTCGGGGTCAGCGCGCGGCTGTAGAAGGGGGATTTCTTGTTTTCGGTGAGGTCTCTCCAACGGACCAACTGACCGGTGTAGGCGGAAATCCGCCCCATGATGGCGGTCAGGGTGGATTCCGCGACCCGGCGTGCTTCGTTGAGCGGCTTGCCATCGAGGATGCTCTGCATCAAGTCCGTGTGTTCTTGCACATAAGGGCCACCGTGCTCAGGAAACTCCGGAATCTCAATCTCCTTGTCGTTGGTAGACTTCAGGCGGCCATTGCCCCAGGTCTGCCCCTCGGTGCCGGTGAAGAACTCGCTCACGCGTGTGTAGCAACCGTTGACCTGACGACACATGGAGTGGATGTGACAGCCATCGCCGTAGTCGAAGTCGATGCTGAAGAAGTCGAACTGGTTGCCCGTGATGCGTCGGGCCCTGCCTCCAAAACCGATGGCCATGTTTGGCGGATGCCCGATGAACCAGTTTGCCACATCGATATTGTGGACGTGCTGCTCAACGATGTGGTCGCCTGACATCTCATTGAAGTTGAGCCAGTTCCTGACCATATACTCGGCGTCACTGTCTTGTGGGCGCCGTTCCCGGTACCACAGTCGGCCGCTGCACCAGAGGACGGTTCCTCCAACGATCTGTCCGATCGCTCCGTTGGCGATGGCGTGGGCATTCCGGCGGTATGCAGCCTGGTGTCGACGTTGCGTCCCGGCCACTATCCCAAGCCCCTTCTTCGCGGCGAGTTCGCCTGCCGCGATCACCCGACGGGCCCCGGGAGGATCCACCGCCACCGGTTTCTCCATGAACACGTGTTTACCTGCGTTGATCGCGGCCTCGAGGTGAAGGGGGCGGAAATTGGGCGGGGTCGCCATCAGAACGATGTCGGCCTCAGTCTCCATGACATCCCGATATCCGCTGAATCCGACGAAGACGCGTTCCGGAAGCACGCTATAGGTTGTAGCCATCTTGCTTGCGCGGTCCGCAAACACATCGGCGACGGCCACCGGGCGAATGGTGATCCCCAGATGTTTGCCTGCGTCGATGCAGTTCTTGAGGGCGCCTCTGCCCCGACCTCCACACCCCACCAGGGCGACTTTGAACACCTTGCCGGTGGGTCTGGCTGCGGCGCTGGGAATGCTGAAGACTGGTACCGCCGCTCCAGCGGCTGCCACGGCCTTTATGACGTCTCGTCTTGAGAACACGTGGTCCATGGTCTCTCCTCTCTGCAGGTGTATGGTTAGGGGTAAAGTAGTCGCCGTTGAAGGTAGCTCACGAGAGGCCTTACATCAACACCGGTGGCAGGTTGCAGCCGCGCAAGACACCCCCTCGGGAACTGCCCAACGGTGGTGCGACCTCTCCCCCATGATCAGGAATATTCACGCGCTTGACGAATATCCTGACGGCTGAGCTGTTTAGTTGGGTAACAGCACGGTGCGGCGAGTGGAGCCGCGGACAAGCGGGTAGCGGACATGAATGAAACCGAAGCCATTCGACTTTGCCTGGTCCATCGTGACCCGCGCGGCTTCGAGTTCCTCGTCTCTGCATATCGGCGTGAAGCCCTCTTCCACGCGACGGGCCTCCTGGGGGACGTGACCGATGCTGCGGATGCCTGCCAGGACTGTTTTGCCAAGGCATTCGCGTCGCTGCCGAGACTTGAGACGCTTGACACGTTCTACCCCTGGTTCTACCGGATCTTGCGAAATCACTGCCTGAATCTCCTGGCCAAAGGCAAGGTGCGGCGCGCTCACGTCCAGGACCAGCAGACCGATCCGGCCGCAGGGCTCGAGGAACGCAGCCCGTACCACATGGCCGAGGAAGCCGAGGATCGTCAGGTGGTCATCACCGCTCTTGAGGAGATCACCGCCGAGCATCGGGAGATTCTTGCGATGAAATATTTCCAGGACCTTCGTTACGCCGAGATCGCCGAGACGCTCGGGATTCCGCGAGGAACAGTGATGAGTCGTCTTTACGCGGCGCGCAAAGCGTTCCGATCCGCTTATGAAGCGGTCCATTCGCATCACCCCAGCCCGGAGGGCGCGACCCATGCAGGATTGTGAGAAATGCCGCCAGTTGCTCATGGGGTTGATGGACGATGAGCTTACCTCCGAAGAGTCCACCGTCGTCAACGATCATCTCATTCGTTGTGCGGCCTGTCGTGAGGAGTATGAGGGGTTGCGCGTGAGTTGCGGGAAGCTCGAGCGCGTGTCGTTCGTGGAGCCGACGGATGAGGTGCTTCGTGAGCTGTGGCGAAGCCCGTACAGCAGCCTGGCCCGCAGTGCAGGCCTCGTGTTGGTACTGGGTGGCTATGCAGGGCTGATCGGGTATGGCCTGTATGAGTTCCTGACCGCCGGCCGGGAGGCCCTGTTCGTGAAAGTTGCGGTGGCCGCCATACCCCTGGGCTTCGGAATCCTGCTCGTCAGCGTGATCCGAGAGCGCCTTCGCACCTACAAGGTCGATCCTTACAAGGAGGTACAGAGATGATTCTGACAACCGACAGCGCTATCCACGGGAAACGTATCGTCAAGACGGTTGGCCTTGTGCGTGGGAACACGATCCGCGCCCGGAACGTCGGACGGGACATCATGGCCTGCTTCAAGAACCTGGTTGGCGGGGAGATCTCCGACTACACCAAGCTCATGGGCGAGTCCCGCGAGCAGGCACTGGATCGGATGACGGAGGAGGCGGAGCGGCTTGGGGCTAACGCCGTGGTAGCGGTCCGACTCACCACCTCCATGCTCATGGCGGGGGCGGCTGAGCTCCTTGCTTACGGAACGGCCGTTCTCATCGAGGATGAGTGAGCTGGCGAGAAAGCGCGGCCTATCTGCCCTCGCCGTTGAGTTTCTTCACCGCGCAGACTTCATTCCCGCAGCCGCGGTATTCGAGCTCGTCGAACTGCATGCGGCTCAGGAACACGCCGCGCCCACAGGGCTTCAGCAACGCGTTCGGATCGAAGTTGGACACGACGGATTCCCAGTCGAATCCTGTCCCCTCGTCCCGGATCGTCCAGCGTGCAGTCTCCGTGTCCATCGTCAACTCGACGAGGACTCGCCGGCCAGCGAGTTCCGGGTTGGCCAATCGCTCGCCGAAGAGTAGCTCGAACGCGTCTCCACCTGCATCCAGAGCTCTCTCTTTCTCACCACTTCCGATTCCCAGATTGCCGTGCTCAATGGCGTTGTTCAGTAGTTCGACCAAGCCGAGGAGCAGCCCCATCCGGTCTGGTTCCGGGAGTCGTTGCCCGATCTGGGCCAGGAGGTATCCCGCGGCTGCGGGGACAAGACGACGTTCGTTTTCGAGCACGAGCGAGACTTCCCGGTGGGTCACGCGCAACTCACATTCCTGACGCAGTGAAAGATCTTCGACGAGCTGCTGGCACTTGTCAAGCAGTTGCCGAATCTGGGCGAACTTGAACGGTTTATCCAAGTAGTTGTGTGCACCCAGGCGGAGCGCCTCGGCGGCGTATTCCACGCTACCCGCGCCGGTGATCACAATGACGATCGTCTGAGGGCTGCGCTCCCGGATCTCCTTGAGCAGTTCCAGACCGTCCATCACGGGCATCCGGACGTCTGTAATCACCACATCAGCGGGTTCGACTTCGAAGGCATCAAGTGCTTCCCGACCATTCTCTGCCGAACGAGCCGTGTGTCCGAGGCGTCGGACCTGTCGGTGCAGGATCTTCCGGACCGTGGCCTCGTCGTCTACAATCATCACATTCATGGTAGCTTGCGCTCCCCTCAACTTCGGGGCGTTTGCTCTTTGCAGTTCAGGATCTACTGCTCCGGCTTCTTGCCGACAGGGGCAAGGTAGATCACGAATTCGTCCTGCCCATCGAGACGCAGGAAATCATCCACTGCCCCCTGGTCGTAGGCCCCGATGGCACAGGTTCCGGCCCCGATCGCCTCGCAAGCGAGATACAGGTTCTGGCAAACGTGTCCCGCGTCAATTGGGATGACGCGATGGGCAGCGAGTCCGTAACGCCACTCCATTCGGTAGGGGACGGTTGCCCAGAACAGCACGCAACTCGCCGCTCCGACGAACGTCTGCCCCAGACAGGCCGCCGCCACACGCGGGGCGCTTCCAGGCGCTTCGAACTCGAGAACGAGGGCATGGTCCAGAGGGAGATACCGGTACACCCCTTCCGTCAGCCCGTCCACGTTTCGGGCATAGATGTACGTTTCCAGTGCATGGCGGGCACCGGCCGAAGGGGCTGTCCGCAACGTGACTGAGGGGCTCAGGGCCTCTGTGACCCCCTGCGTAGCCCACAGCAGCAGCGACAGTTCGTCGATATCGAGAGGATCCGGCAGGTAGGTTCTGACGCTTCGGCGGCTGTTCAGCACGGAGAAGAGGTCGGCGCGGAAACGTTTGCGCAGGCGCCGGAAGTCGGTCAACGGGATTGTGTCTGCGTTGTCGCCCGCTGGCTTCTGGGCTGGTGGCGGAGGCACTCCCCGGTTCTGGTCGACTTGTCTGAAATCCATCTTCAGGCGAATCGTGTCTTTCAGGAACTCACGCTGCCTGAGAGTTTCCGGGGAGGTCGCCATGACGATTGTTCCTTGCGTGTCCGTGGTATGATAGGGGAACATACTCCAATCGAGGGCTGCTCTCCACGGCGGCCTGTCAGGTTCTATCCGCGGCAGGGGTTGGGGGATTGACCCGTTTGCGGGGTATGGTAGCCGTTGCTCCGTGACGTCACGGGGCAATATCGTGCCGATGGCCCCCTAGGGCGGTGCTGTCGGCGAGTCAACGGCCGCGGTTCAGGAGCATCGACATGATGAGAATACTGGCGGCCGGAGCCGGTCTCCTTGCGTCTCTTCTGCTGCTGGCCGGTGGACACGTTGGCTCGGCTGCTCCGTGGCAAGGCCCGCGACCGGCCTGCCCTGACTGGGGAGCACCGTCGGACACAACGGCCGTTCTGGGCCCGTTCTCGCTCCAGCCATGCGTCACGGTCTATCTGATCAGTGACGGTGTGCCAACCCGTGGACGCGCGTTGTTGCAGCAGGGCCGCTACGCAACCAGGACGAACCGTGTGCTTCTCCGTGTGCTCGATGACGCAGAACGCCTGACCCATTGGCAGTTCGCCCAGAGCAACATCGCCGAGGTCATCTCGAACCCCGCAGACGCCTACGTGGACGGCGTGGAGCCGCTTCATCTGGATCCTGTCCCGACCGGCGGGAAGATGCTCATCGACGGGGCCTTTGCCCTCGTCGGGGAAGGTGTCCATCAGCTTCGAGCGGGCTGCGACCAGTTCGGCGTCCCCGTGTCTCTGGCACTTTCCCGCGACCTCGAATGGGGTATCTCCTTCCAGAACGGTGACTGGACACACTGGGCCAACTGCCCGACGCATTTCTGGGCTTACATCCCTCCTCAAGCGACGGAGCTGACTCTCACGCTCAAGAACGGCAGCATTGACATCCGTGACGAGGATGGCGCTCAGCTCTGGGAGGCCGACGCCAGCAGGAAGGCTCTGACGACGAAGCTTGCGGTTCCGCGTTCGGGTGTCGTGTGGTCGGTGACCTTCCCCAAGAGGACGTTCTTCCTGAAAGCCCACGGTTTCCCCTTCATTCTCTGTTCGTCGCCAGCCGCGGCTCACAGAATCAGGGCTTCGGTCGACGTCTTGCCTGGTGGGACTGTCGTCGCGCACGCATTCCAACGCCGCATCGCTGAGATACTGCCCAAGGTGTTGGCTCCAGACAATGTCGGGAACGCCGAAGCGCTCGTCGTCCCTCTCAGCAGCCGGGAAGCAGAGTGGCTCTCAGATCCTCTGCGCAACGTGCACCTCTGCGGGTACGCGCCCTTTATCCGTGGTGTTGCCCACGCTTTGCGGGAGCAGAACGTTGATCCACAGCACCCGTGGAGTGGCCTCTTCAGTGATTCGACGCCACCGGCCGGCGTTCCCGCCGCGGATCACCGTTGGGACACCTACCTGCCGGTCGACGGCATCGGCGGGTGCCGGAAAGTGGAGAATGGGGCCTACGGGCTTGCGAAGGCCGCGACGCTGGATGTCCCGCCAAATCCTTACTATGGACGACGCGAACTCCTGTTCCGCGCTGCTGCTGCGAGCTTGCGGGACCTGATGGTGCTGCAGGAGGCGGAAGTCTGGCCCCGAGCAGCAGCCCACTGGTATGCGAGCAGCATGAGCTTCGTTATGGGGAACAAGAATCTTCCGCCTTACGGGTTGGCCGCCACCCACCTGCCGGCGGAGATCCGTGAGATCTGGACGGAGGGCCTGCGCCGCATGATGGATCGGGCCTATACCAACCAACTGGTCAGTGCCCGCAACCAGTCGTCGCACTGCCTGCTGGCCAACGAGTATTTTGCCCGAGGTTCAGGGGATCCTGTTTACACGCGTCTCAGTCGGCTCTATGCCCGGCATTTTGCCGCGGGGGCGAGCTCTGCTGGCTGGCATAGCGAAGCCTGTGGTCCCTGCGGCAGTTACACCGGGATGACGCACTGGCACTTTGCGGAGTATTTCCGGCTGAGCACGGACACTGCCTTCCTCCCGTGCATTGCGGCCTCCTACCGCTTCTTCAATCACACCGTTGCCCCCGAACCCGATGGCCGTTCGATGCTGGGCGGTTTCAACTTCAACCACCGTGTCGGTATGGGGTTCTTCCAGGAGCAGTACGGCGGGGCCAAGGGCATTCTCTACGATGTGCTGCCCGAAGTAGGGCTCTGGGCCGGCCCTGCGCCGACTCCTGAAGATCTGACGGCCCGCCGCGAAAGCGCAATCGCGAAAATCAGGAAGGAACTCAGTAACCCCAAAGCGGTGTTCCCCGGTCGCCTGAGTGATCCCCGTTTCGAGCACTACACGCCGCCCGAGGAGATTGAACGAGGCCTTTGGCCTGCCCAGGAGTCGGATTCCTTCATACGCAATCTCGATGATCAGCTCATCTGTGTCCGGCGTCCGGCCTACTACCTCACGGTCTATCTTGGCAGGCCGGCTGGCAAGTTCTACATTCGTGGGCGGGAAGAGTTCCGCCTGCCGTTCCCGGCAGATGGCGAGAGCAACGGCGCCAAGGGCAAACCAAAGCCGGCTACACCGTTCCTCGGCGGCGGCCTCTCAATGCTGTGGACCCCGGCCTACGGAACTGCGCTAATGGCCACGAATTGGTCGCCGCTTTGCCACCATGGCCTCGTTGCTGTTCAAGGCGACGGCAAACGTTACTGGGAAGACTACCACGCGGCTGAGTTCCACTTGGACGAGGACGCAGGGACACTCGTTGTGACCGGGCGCGTCGAGGGCCTGCCGCTTCGCTATGAAAGGGCATACACGTTCGCTGATGACCATCTGACCGTAGCCCTCGTTGTGACCGCTGAAGACGAGGTCACTCTTCAGAGGCTCATCGAGAATCTCCCCCTGGCGGCGGGCCGGCGGAAAGTGCATGGTGCAGCAATCTCAGAGCCAAAGGAACCGGAGAGCACTGGGAAGGTGATTCGGCTGACGAACGACCACGCGGCTTCCGTTTCCGTCGAGCTCGACCAGGCCCGTGGTATCCGGATCTGTCGCACTGGACTGGTCTCCCACTACCGGAGCTACCAGATCAACCGGGCCGAAGTCGCTTTGCCTGTCTCGTTTTCCCCCGGGCAGCAACTTGAGCTTACGTACACCATCGTGCCGAAACCGTGAACCGCTGTTCCGCTCAGAACCGGACGCAACGTGTGGCCGGATCGCCCGGAGGGGAGCATGGTACCTGGTGACTTGCGAATGAAACGCGCGCCCTCCGGGGCATTGACAGGAAACAGAACCATCGATGAATGACCAACAACGCCAGGAACTCGTCGCTAAGATGCGCCTGGAGCTTGATGCGATTGATGCGGAGATTGCCAGGCTGGAGGACGCAACCAAGCCGATTGCCCCCGACAACGCGATTGGTCGCGTTAGCCGCATGGACGCGATCGGGAACAAGATGATCAATGATCGGGGTCTGGATTCCGCGCGCAGCCGCAGAGAGCAGCTTGAGGCCGTTCTGGACAAGGCCAGCAGTCCTGATTTCGGTTCCTGCATGATCTGCATGGCCCCCATTCCCGTACAACGACTTCTCGCCCTTCCCGAGTCAACGCTCTGTATGCGTTGTGCCACCCGCGGGTGAGTGCCAGATCCCGAAGAAACCCCAGGAGCTCATGGATGCAATCTCGATGTTTCCCGATGTTGGCGTTGCCGATTCTGTTCGTTCTGTTTGCTGGTGACGGCGTCGGGCGTACCGCTGGGCCTCGGCCTCTGCAGCACCTTCTCTTCGACTTTGAGAACGGCGTCGAGGGATGGCTCGGGAACCCCTGGGGTGGAGGGAAGTGCGGTCCGGAGGGGAGCGAGGAGGCAGCGCTGGGCGACGCGTGTCTGCGCGGCTGGTACCGGGATGTTGAGCGCGGCGCGAATGTCATCTGCCCCTACCTCGCCAAGGACGCCGCCTGGCGCGCTCTGAGTTGGGGGGGCATATCCTTCTATTTCCGAGGAGACGGTTCACCGGCCAAGGTCACGGTAACCCTGGCCACTGACGAGAAGACGCACTCAACCTACTCCAAGTCGGTCGCGCTGGAGGACACCTCCTGGCACCGCGTCTACTTGCCTTTCAGTACGTTCTGGAATCGAGGGAGGCAGCGCTTCAACGTGGCCAGATTACAGCGTTTCTACTTCGGTAGCAGCGGCACACATGAGTTCCGAGTTGACCATATTCAGCTTGAGGCCCCACACCGGGTCGTCCCGTTGCACAGTGCTCGCACGGTTCGCGTGCCGGTCCGAGCGGAGCGACCGGCAATTGACGGGGTGTCGGCTGAGAAGGCGTGGAACGGCGCGGCTGTATTGGAGCCGTTTTCAGCGATTGACGGAGGCGCTCCCGCCAAAGAGCAGACCTCATGCCGACTGTTCCACGATGGGACGACGCTGTTCATCGCGGCGACGTTGCATACGGCCACACCCGGACGTCTGAAGGCTACGCTGACACGACACGATGCGGATGTCTGGACCGACGACGCATTCGAGATCTTCATCACCGGGGCTGATGCAGAGACCCGGTTCTACCAGTTTGCGGTGAATCCCCTGGGAACCCGGGCTGAACTGTCCACCAAGGACCGGTTGGCCTTCGATCATGATTGGCGCGCTGCGACGTCGCGTACGGAGACAGGATGGCATGTCGAGGTCGCTTTGCCGCTGGGACCCCTGGTGGGGACACCTGACGCAGGCCTGAGCTTTGGGGTGAACTTCGCGCGTGAAAACCGCGTTACGGGCGAACTGAGCTGCTGGTCCCCGACCGGGAAGAGCTTCCTTCGTCCGGACCGCTTCGGTCGTGCTGTTCTGTGGGGGACGGCCGAGCCCATTCCCATCCGGCCTCCCGATCTGCGAGACTATGGGGCCGGGATCTACGCGTTGCCTACGGACCCGCTTGTCGTTGCCGGAGAAGATCCCGGGGCCAGCCAAACCTGGCAGGCCACCATCCGCCTGCCCGGCGGTGAGCAGGTGACCGGGAAAGCGCTCTGCACCAGTGGCGATGGGGCTGTCGAAGCCCCCCTGATCGCACTTTCGGCTGAACAGCAGAGGGAAGGTGATGCTACTGTCGAGTTCCTGCTCTCGGGAAGCGCCGGGCAGCCGCTGGCTTACCAGGCCAGAGCTTTCCGTATTTTCTTGCCTCCCGCAGCTGGTCGTTCGTCATCGGTCCTGCCGTTGACGCCGGCGCCGAAGGAGCTACTGCTCGGAGAGGGGATCCTGTCGATTCCGCCGGTTGCGGAGTTCGCAGTGGCCGGTCCCGGGAACGTGGACGACCGCGTAACACGCTTCCTTACTCGCGAAGTAGAGCGCTGGTATGGCGTCAGCCCAACGTTCCGCCAGGGCGCCGCAGATCGCTCCGGCATTGCCCCAAACGTGGTTCTGTACGCTCACACGAAGGGAACTGCGCCTGTTCCGGGCGCAAGACTGGGCCCGCAACTCGCCCGACGCCTGGATGAGATGCCGCCAGACGGTTATGTGCTTGATGCAACGGGGGATTCCATCCTGATCGGCGCTACTGGTGGCTCCGGCTTGTACTACGGCGTTCAGACTCTTCTTCAAGCGATCGACCTGAGTTCGACTACTCCCTCGGAGCCTCAGCTTCGCCGCTGCCGGATCATCGATTGGCCCAGCCTGACCTGGCGAGCCGTGAGCCATCCCCTGCCGACGTGTCGCTGGGGCCATCCAAACGATGCCCCGGTGAGTGCTGACTTCTTCTGCGACTACATTGAGCGCTCGATTGCCCGCCGCAAACTCAACGCCCTTGTCCTGCTCATCCGGCAGGGGTTTGAGTTTGAGACACACCCGGAGATCAAGGGCCCTGCCGCCTGGTCGAAGGAGGAGCTTCGCAAGGTGATCGACACCTGCCGGGCCCACTTCATCGAGCCGATCCCGCTCGTGGATTCCTATGGTCATGCGGCCTGGTTGAGCCTCTCCCACAAGGAGCTTTGGGAAGACGGCAGGCACAAGATTGTTTGTCCCCGGCACCCGGACACGTTCAAGATCCTGACCGATGTGTACGGTGAACTCATTCAGCTCTTCGAACCTGCACGGTATTTCCACATTGGTCTCGATGAGGTCTGGTGGAAGACGCTCGATACACCTGAGGAGAAGCGCTGCAAACGGTGCGCCGGTGTCCCCAAATGGCAACTCTTCGCCGACCACACCAATCGGCTTCACGCCTGGTTTGGCGAACGGGGGATTCGCACCATGATGTGGTCAGACGTCCTTCTGAAGGAGCACAACGGCGGGGCTCCCTATCACGGTGCAAAGGCGCTGGACATGCTGCCTCCTGACATCCTGCAGACGAACTGGTCCATTACGCTTGCCTCAGGCTCGAACCAGCGTTTGCGTGAGACTGGGTACGAGGTCTGGCAGTCCAACTCGCGCGGCGTCAACCGCGAGCAGGCCCAGTTCTGCACTGGCAACATGTTCGGGATATGGTCCAAGATCTCGTGGTGGAGCGAGGCTCCCTGGCGGTCCGGCGGCGCGTATTCCTACCTGAATCTTCCGTTGGCCGGCGAATACTCCTGGAATCTCTGGCCGGCGGTGGACTCAACCCAGCCGGGACTGACTCGCGCCCAGCTGGCCCCCCTTGCAGAGGGAGCCATGTTCCGTGATGCCTGTGCCCCGGAACCCAACGCAGGGAGGGGGGCGTTCACGGTGAGCTTGCCTGCCAATATGAGTACGAAAGGCGCGTCGCCACCGCATCCTGACGCATGGTTCGGCGGCCCGGCTGAGTGTGACTTGCGGCACATCCCGCGTGGGAACATCCAGGTCGGTGGAGCGACGTTCAACGTCAGCGACGGGGCCCTGGATTGTGTGGCGGCGCCTGCCGACGAAGCAGGCGTGGTGATCCCGCTGGGCCGGAAGGTTGCTTCGCTGCGTTTCCTGCACACGACACGCCTGGATCCGGAGCACGAAACGGCGTTTCTGGAAGGGTTCAAGAAGGGGGCTAACTGGCGGGGTATTCCGGCTGGAGACTATGTGATCGCCTACGCGGACGGGGCGTCTTCGACGTGTCCGATTCTCTACGCGAACAACACGAGCCGTTGGGAACTGGGGGAACGGTTTCCGTACGCTTTCCGGTCATGCGGCAACCTCCTTGCCGCAACTGAGACCATGCGCAAAGAGAATCCTGACGGGCGCAACATCTGCCTGTACGTTGCCCAGTGGGTGAATCCTCGTCCCGGCGTTGTGGTCCGGTCGATTGGTCTCCGAGGCACGGCTCAGGCAACGCCCGTCCTCTTTGCCATTTCGGGGCGCGCCCCGCGCGAGTAACTGAACAGACCGGTCCACCTGCGACAGGAGAACCAGACGATTGAGGACGATCCACGAACCGGCTCGGGAGCTCGAGGTTGAGGTCGAAGCAGATGTGATCGTTGCCGGGGGCGGCCCGGCCGGGGTCGGCGCTGCGCTTGCTGCTGCTCGGGAGGGCGCACGAACCGTGCTCTTCGAGCGTTTCGGGATGCTGGGAGGAATGTGGACCGCTGCGCTGGTCAATCCCCTCTTCCAACAGCAGAATGGCTGGCTTGTAGCCGAGCTCGTCCAGCGACTGGAGGCCGCGGGAGGCTGGCAAAAGCAGGACTGGTTTTGGACGTTCAACCCGGAAGTACTCAAGGGTGTCCTTGAGGAGACGCTTGCGGAGGCCGGTGTCGACTTCCGCTATTTCACCTGGTGTGCTGCTCCGGTGATGGATGAGCATCGCGTTACCGGCGTGATTACAGAGAGCAAGGCTGGTCGTCGAGCTGCTTTGGCTTCCATCGTGATTGACGCAACGGGCGACGGTGACGTTGCTGCCGGGGCCGGGGCAGAGGTGGCGTTCGGCCGCTCGTCGGATGGTCTCGTTCAGCCGGCGACGCTCATGTTCCAGTTGGACGGAGTTGAAGGCAATCATCACCCAAGAGACCTGTATCCAGCCCTGCAGGAGGCGCTTGCAGCCCTGGGCAGTGACTGGCAGCTGCCGTTCGGTCAAGTCAACTACGCTCCGTGGATCATCGCTGTCCCCAACCACCCCGCAGTCGTTCAGGCTACCCATATCTATGAGTACAATCCACTTGACCCCAAGAGTCTGACGGGTGCCATGGTCGAGGGGCGCCGCCAGGCACGCAAGTTGTCGCGGGCTTTCCAGGCCATCCCGGGATGGGAACAGGCGCGCCTCGTGAACACCGCTTCAGCTCTGGGGATTCGCGAGTCTCGTCGCGTTCGGGGTCTGTACTCTTTGTGTCTGGAGGACCTTCAGCGCGGAGCGACATTCCCCGATGCGGTGGCCAGTTGCAGTTTCTGTGTTGACATCCATGCCCCGGATGGTAACAGCGCGAACACCCCCCATCATGCGCCGATCAAGCCATACGAGATCCCCTATCGCTGTCTTGTGCCAAAAGGGGTGGATGGGTTACTGGTCTGCGGTCGCTGCATTTCCGGTACCCACGAAGCCCACGCGTCCTATCGGGTGACTGGAACGTGCATGGCCATGGGGCAGGCAGTGGGGTTGGCGGCAGCCAACGCGGTGCAACAGACGATTGCTCCCCGGGAAGTGGATGGCGTCTGGTTGCGGCGGGCTCTCGGCGAGCGTGGATACACCTTCCTGGCAGGTTAGCCCAGGGCCTTGGCGTTGCCGTTGAGCCACTGCCCGAGGTAGTCGATGAGGCCTGTCGTGCTCTGTTCTCCGACAGCGCTGTTTGCATGCGTTCGAGGGTCGATGCCGACGAGTCCATAGCACGGATGGCCGCGGTACTCATCGGTCATGTAGTTGATGCGTTCTCCGGGGCCGCCGCAGTCATCATTCGGTCCGGCCCTGAGTCTTTGCACATCCACCTTGTCCGGGTGCAGGTAGAGCATGAAGGACGTTTCGAACTTTGCGGCATGGTCCCCACCCACCCCCTCCACCTGGTTCTCTACCAGGGCGAGAACATCCATTTGGCCACCGGCTTGCCGATAGTGCCGAATAGCTGAGTCGAGGAATTCGCTCTTGTTGGGGTAGTGGCCCGAGAGAAGAACTGCCTTCTCGTAGCCGTCCCGATCCAGGCCCTGAAGGAGTTCAGTGACGAGCTCGACGAGGGGCTCCTTCCTGAACATGAACGTGGAAGGCCATCCACCGTGCCCGCCGCCGGAGCCGAAGAAGACAGGGGGGAAGACCACTCCGCCGGCCCGGACGGCAAGTCCAATCAGTTGCTCGTGCGCTTTGACTGCATCAAGGCCAAGGGCGTTGTGATACCCGTGCCACTCGATGGAGCCAAATGGGACGAAGACAAACGGGCTCTCGGCTTTGGCGGCGGACACGTCCTCAGGCTTCATGTACTCGAGTCTGACCTCGCGCTCGAGGACGTCGGAGAACCTGCCCATATCCTGCTCCCTGCCGGGCTTGGTCAGTAGAAACGGATCCCACGCTGGCCCATCAGATGTTTGGTTGACGGGGGCACGAACGTCTTCTCAGGCAACCCCACCAGTTCGCCATTCTGCAGCCACTCAAAATCGCTGTCGAGGAGGTTCTCTATCAGGAGATTCTTCATGGCGTCGAGGTCCGCGGCGTAGGCGGGGACGCTTGCCAGGTCCTGCGTCTCGCGAGGATCGGCTTCGAGGTCGAAGAGCTGGAACACGTTGCCGACGGGGTAGTACAGGAGCTTGAGTCGCCCTTGACGGATCATGCGCTGGGCCAACACACCTTCACCATGTTCACCGTACAGGTAGTCCCGTGGGGGATTGCTGATCAGCGACTGCTGGTCTACGCCGGGAGGAATCGGGATGCCTGCCAGGTCCAGCAGTGTCGGCATGATGTCTCCGAACTCAGCGAACCGGTCGTCTTCCGCGTTTACTCCGAGCCGTTCCTCACCTTTGGGCGGCACGATGATGAGTGGAATCTTCGCAGAAGCCTCATACAAGTGGGTCATGGACCAGAGATCGTGCTCCCCGACCATGTGCCCATGATCTGAGGTGAAGGCGATGATTGTGTCGTCCAGCAACCCCGCCTCACGGAGGTATCCGATGACGGTGCGGATCTGATGGTCAATGTGAGTCAGCGTGGCGTAATACGCCTGTCGGGCCAGCCTGATCTCATGGGGTCGGGCCCCGTGCAGTGCGGAGGGATAGCCGCGTGTCTTGAGGCAATACGGCAGCGCGTCGAAATCCTGGGCCCAGGAACCGATGACGGGCATGTCAATCTCCACGTCGCGGTAGAGGTCCATGTAGCTCTGCAACGGGGTCACTGGCGGGTGTGGGGCAGAGAATGAAAGGTACCAGAAGCCCGGCTTCCGAGGATCTCGACGCCGGATCACCTTGCACATTTCACGGCATGCCCAATTAATGGGGTGGCAGCGTTCAGGTAAATGCCATGGCCGGGTCACCCAATCATTGTGCGTCATGCCGCCTGCGTACTCTTCGCCGGTATGGCCTTGCTCGATCAGGAACAGCTCCCAGTCATCGGCCACACCTTCTGGGATGTCCTGGAACTGGTGGCGTCCCTGTTCCTCGAGCAACACGTCGTCAAAACCGGCTCGTTCGCGTTGCGGCCAGAGGTGCATTTTGCCGACCGCGTGGGCCTGGTAGCCGGCGTCACGGAAGCACTGAGCGAGGGTTGGGCGGTCCGGTGGCAGGGGGACATGATCCCGGTACACGCGGTCGCCATGCGTACGGGGCCGCAAGCCGGTCATCAGCGACTTCCGGGCCGGGATACATGACGGGCATGCGGAGTAGGCCCGCGTGAACCGTGTGCCGCTTCTGGCCAGCTGTGCGATCGTGGGGGTCATGACTACCGGATGCCCGGCTGGGCGGGTAAACATGTCGCTCCAGTGGTCGGTGCAGATCAGCAGAACATTGGGGCGCGAGGGTCGGTCCGGAGGCATGACTCTCTCCTGTCCGATTTCTAGTCCTTAAGGACCTTCAGTTCCACTTTGCGGAACTCGCACGGATGGCTCTCTGCCTGGAGAGAAATCGTTCCACCATGCAGCATCTTGTCGCCCTGTTGAGCTGTGATGAGCTTCCGGGCGTTACCGTCCTTTTCGTCGAGCTGAGGCTTGGTGTATTCCAGCACAGTCTTGCCATCGATCTTGTGGCGGATGACTTCATTGCCACGGACCTCGATTTCGCACGTCACCCACTGGTCTCCGTGGTAGGTTTCTGATTTGGACGACGCACCGTGTCGCGTGTAGAGTTTTCCGTCCAGCACAACGTTTGTTCCGGGGGTGCACAGGTTGCAGGTGGTACGCTTGCCTTTGCCCTTCCCGCCGAGCAGTTGCACCTCGATGGACACCGGGAAGCTCTGCCCCTTCTCCATGCTTTCCGGCGACTGCCCGTGAACCATGATCCCGTTGTTCCTGAAGGCCCATCCGGGTCCGCCGGGGCACTGCTTGCCGACGAAGCGGTATTCGCAACGGATGATGTAGTTGGAGAACGGCTTCTCGTAGAACAGGTGACCGAACTTGTTCCCGAAGGTCTCGTACTGGTCGTAGCTGACCTTGAGTACACCATCTTCAACCCGGAACGTATTGCCGACGTTATCTCCCAGGTCGTGTCCCTTGATCTTGACCTTCCAGCCGCTGAGGTCTCTCCCGTTGAATAACTGAAGCCATTCTCCGCCCTGTGCCGGATCGGCTGCGAATGACGAGGTCACTGTGAACAGGGCGAAGACGACTACGAGGAATGCCACGACTGCTGTTTTGTACATCTTTACTCTCCTTATGTGTGGGATTGTCTACCATACCATTGGTCAGGCGGGGAACAATGCCCGGAGGAGGGTAAGGCTTCGCGGAGTCAGGACCGCGTTCCGGCCAGCGGATCGAAGGCGAATGAAGCCCTTGCGGAGTACACGAAGAGGTATATCGGGGAGGCGGTGCACCTTCCTGAGGCGGTCGTGCGATCAAGGTGGGCGGGCAACGTTCCGGATGGTTACCGGCCGTGGGGGCGGAGGTTGTACTTCTTTGCCTCGGGGTAGAGGTCTTCGTGCGGCGGGAAGGGGCGCACGAAATGCACGTCAGGCAGGTCGTTCACGTCAACCGTATCGGGGAAGTACGCCGCAATGTTCCGGAAGATCAGCTTTGTGCGTTCTTCCTCGTCATGGAATCCGCAACGCAGCTTGAATCTGACCTTCGAGGGGCCGATTGCCATGATATGCACCTCCAGGAACTCCTGGTCGGCGAAGATGGCGTCGACGATTGCGGACACTTTGTCGAGGCGAGATGTAAGGGGCTCGATGCCAAGGTTGCGAATTCCGCGCATGACGGCGTAGTGGGATTCCGCCACAGTGTAGTCGAGCGGAATTTCCCAGAAGTCCCCCTTGAGGATGAGCATGTAGACCGGCTTAAGGCGAAGGCCCACGACGCGTCGGTTGGCCGATGTCCGGCATCCGGAGAACCCCGCAACCACGATTACTGCGATCCCCGCGAGAACACGTGCACGCATCGACTGCATATGTCTTCCTTTCCCAACATCTCACCCAGCGTTCGTCACAAAGAGACAATAGTGCAACAGTAGCCCGGAAGTCCGGCGGAGGCAAGGAGACCGGTCTCCTCAGCGGCCGAGAGAGCGGAGCGCTGACGGCCAGCCGGTGTCATCGCCAAAATCCCGTTCCTGATTGCCCCCGCCCGTGGTGGCATTGCGGGGCACCAAGGCCGCCGCTACTCGGGGCGCAGGTAACTCGGGGTGATGTCGAGCGCTTCGGTCGGTTCCGAGGAACGGGCCATCGCGACGCGTCCCGTCCGGGCAAGCTCAACCACGCCGAACCGCTCCATCAGGGCGATAAACGAGTCGATCTTCTCAGACGATGAGGTCAACTCAATGACCAACGTTTCGTGCTCAACATGGACGACATTTCCTTTGAAGATGTTGGCGACCTGGATGACCTCATTTCTGGCCGGCCCAGCGGCGTTGACCTTGATCATCAGGAGTTCACGGGCAACGAAGCCGCTCCCGGTCAGATCGGTCACCCGAACCACATTGACCAGCTTGCTGAGCTGCTTGTCGATTTGCTCGAGAACAGCGTCTTCACCGGTGGTGACGATCGTCATCTTCGACAGGGAATGGTCGTGCGTCGGACCTACGGTGAGGCTCTCGATATTGAAGCCGCGACCACTGAAGAGCCCGGCAATCCGGGCGAGGACGCCGAACTTGTTCTCCACCAGCACAGAGATAGTGTGTCTCATGTGAGAGAAGCTTTCATGCGTTTGGTCGCGTCCGGCGGCGCTCCTCTCCTGCCTGCCCTGAGCAGACGCTGTCCAGGGCGACCGATCACGGCTGCAGGAGGGGGGCCGAACGCGAAGCTGTCATTACTCGGCGCGTTCGACGACGATTTCCTCATTGACGCGCTCACGCAGGATGCGCTCAATGCCGTTTTTCAATGTCATCTGGGCGTGCGGGCAACATCCACAGGCGCCCTTCAGGCGCAACTGCACATCCGTTCCCTCGATACTTACGACCTCCAAGTCGCCACCATCAGCCTGCAATGCGCCTCGAAGTTCTTCCAGGACGTCACGGATTTCCTGATCCATCATATCACCCTTTCTGTAGGAGTCATCTCATTCCGGGTCTACTGTCGCAGACTATTGCAGCGCTGTCAGCTGCTCGCCAATTCTACTCAACTTATCGCGGAGCTCAAGCAAACGATCTCGTTCCCGCTGCACGACGTCTGCGGGGGCACGGGAGACGAAGCCCTCGTTATCCAGTTTCCGTTGCGCCTTGTCAATGAACCCGAGCGCTTCGCTTTGCTGCTTTTCCAGGCGTTCCCGTTCAGCCGACACATCGATCACGTCCGCAAGCGGGATGTACGCCGTTCCCAGCTGCCCCAGGGCTACGCCGGTCGGACCAACGGCTTCATAGTCGGGGTCAATGGTTACCTCGGAGGCGTACAGCAGTGATTTCAGCGACAAGAGGTCGGCGCTCAGGAACCGGGTGGTCTCTTCCGCGGAAGGAGCGACCACGACCGCCACCTTCTTGGCAGGCGGGATCAGGTAAGTACCACGCACGTTCCGGACGGCGCGGATCATCTCGAACTTGGCGGTCACCAAGGTGACGAGATCCGACGTCGCTCCGAGGCGCGCAAGCTCGTCGTCGGTGAGCGGGGCAGGCCATTCGGCGTCCATGATTGAGTTGTCTTCCGCCAGGAATCCGAGGTGATGGGAGAGCTCTTCGGTGACGAAGGGCATGACCGGATGAAGCAGGCGGAGGAAGGTTGCCATGACATGGTCAAAGACGCGCAACGTCAGCTTACGTTCCCCATCGTCAGGGCCGTTGAACACTGCCTTCGCGGACTCCAAATACCAGTCGCAGAACTCGTTCCAGATGAACTCATAGAGGAGTCGCCCGATCTCGTGGAATCGGAAGTTGGCCAGCGCATCGGTGATGTCCCGGACGGTGTCATTCGCCCGAGCGAGAATCCAGCGGTCATCCGGGCGCAGTTCGTCGGCGGAGAGATCGCTCAGATCCTGCCAGTTGACTGAGCAGTCTCCCTGGTGCATCCGGAAGCGTGCCGCATTCCAGATTTTGTTGGCGAAGTTGCGGCCCAGTTCGCACTTCTCGTTGCTGTAGCGTATGTCCTGACCAACGGGCGCGATGTAGACCATTGTGAATCGCAGCGCGTCCGCGCCGTAGGTAGCCACCACATCAAGCGGGTCGGGAGAGTTGTTGAGACTCTTTGACATCTTCTGCCCCTTCTCGTCCCGGATAATGGACGTGAAGTAGACATCTTCGAAGGGGATTTCGCCTTTGAACTCGATGCCGGCCATGATCATCCGTGCGACCCAGAAGAAAATGATGTCGGGGCCGGTTACCAGTGAGTTCGTGGGGTAGAAGGCCTGCTCAGGGGTGTCCTCCGGCCAGCCCAGCACGGAGAAGGGCCAGAGCCAGGAGCTGAACCACGTGTCCAGCACGTCTTCATCCTGACGGAGGCCTGTCGAGCCGCACTCCGGACAGCATTCCGGCTGCATCTTTGCGACGGCTATGTGCTCACAGCCCTGACAGTAGTAGGCGGGGATTCTGTGGCCCCACCAGAGCTGACGACTGATACACCAGTCCCGTATATTCTCCATCCAGTGCCGGTAGGTTTTGGTCCAACGCTCCGGGTGGAAGCGAATGCGCCCCTCCGTGACCGCGTTCAGGGCGGGTTCCGCCAATGGCTTCATCTTGACAAACCACTGTTCGGACAGCCGGGGTTCCACCGGCACATACCCACGCTCTGAGAAGCCGACCTGATGGACGTAGTCCTCCGTCTTCTGCAGGAGCCCGAGCTTCTCCAAGTCCGCCAGAACAGCCTTCCGGCAGTCTTCGCGTGAGAGGTCGCGGTAGGCGTCTCCCGCGGCCTCGTTCATGGAGCCGTCATCGTTCATGACGTTGATCATGGGGAGGTCATGGCGCAGCCCCATCTCATAGTCATTGGGATCATGGGCAGGAGTCACCTTCACGGCGCCTGTCCCGAACTCCGGATCCACGAACTCATCGCCGATAATCGGGATTTCCCGGTTCACCAGGGGGAGGGTGACGGTCTTGCCAAGCAATGGCTTGTAGCGGGGATCCTCCGGGTGCACGGCCACGCCGGTATCGCCGAGCATCGTCTCGGGGCGCGTGGTAGCAACGGTGATGTGAGCGGAGCCATCCGACAACGGATACTGGAAATACCAGAGGTGTCCCTGAAGCTCTTTGTAGATAACCTCTTCGTCAGACAGCGCGGTGCGCGACTTCGGACACCAGTTGATGATCCGGTGGCCCTTGTAGATCAGTCCCTTCTCGTAGAGCCGGATGAAAACGTCCAGCACGGCGTCGGAGAGACCTTCATCAAGCGTAAAACGCTCCCGTTCCCAGTCACAGGCGCAACCAATCCGGCGCAGCTGCTGGATAATCGTTCCCCCGTACTTCTCTTTCCACTGCCAGACGCGCTCGAGGAATGCCTCGCGCCCAAGGTCATAGCGAGTCACGCCCTCGGTTTCCCGCAGGTGGGCTTCGACCTTCGCCTGGGTCGCGATGCCGGCATGGTCCGTACCCGGCACCCAGCAGGCTTCACGACCGCGCATCTTCTCCCAGCGGATCAGGATGTCTTGGAGCGTGTTGTTGAGGACATGCCCCAGGGTGAGCATTCCGGTCACGTTAGGCGGCGGAATGACGATGGTATAGGGCTGTTTTCCCGATGTCGGATCTGCCCGGAAGTGCCCGCGGCTCTCCCACTCACCGTACCATTTGGCTTCGACCTCAGCCGGGGAGTAGGCTTTGGCCATCGTTTCAGACGACATCAGACAGGTCTCCTGTGGGAACGGAACGAAGCTGCAGACGGCATTGCCATCAACCGCAAACGAGGCGGCAGAGGAGCAATTCAGGCCGCCAATCACGACCACAAGGCCGGAATCTGTCTGCAGCATTTCACCAATACAAGGGACGAAATGTAGCCTCGATTTCCTCGAAATCCAAGCTCAGACGGCATGGGAGAGTTGGGCAACACCCCCTATCTGAACGACTTCCCGTCCCTGGTTGGGTGCGTTACGAGTGGAACAGGGGGGCGATGGTTGGGTAGAGGTCGCAGTACGTTCCGAAGGAGCTGTTGTAGATCTCGGTCCACTCGGAATTGGGCTCAACAGTCGTGGCTCGACAGAGAGGAGCTGTCGCAGTGCACGCGTCGGTTGCTGTGCTGAAGACACCCGCTCCCAGGCCGCCGATGAGGGCTGCGCCCAAGCTGGTTGTCTCCGCGAAGTCCAACGCTGCGATGGGGCGTCCGAGGACCGAGGCTTTGATCTGGTTCCAGAGGGCATTGGTGCTGCCCCCGCCGACAGCCACGATCTTCGCTGCCTCGAACGCGTACTCGTCCTCCAGCAAAGAGATAATCTGGCGCCAGCCGAAGGCGACTCCTTCGAGCACGGCCCTGCACAGGTGCGCGCGCTCCGTTGTCAAGTTGAGGCCGTAGAACAGGCCTCGAGCTTTGGGATCCCACCACGGTGTTCGCTCGCCCTGAAGGTAGGGGAGGAAAACGAGGCCGTCACTCCCCGCCGGGGCCCCGGCGGCCTGGGAGGTCAGCTCATCGGCTGAGCAACCCAGAACCGCGTCGCAGAGCCACTTTACCGAGGCGCCGGCCGTGCTCATCGTTCCAATAGATACCCACAGTTCCGGGCAAACGTAGCGCATGTTCGCGAATACCGGGTTGCTCGGGGGACGATCGCCGGTGAACATGATGCAGTCCGTCGTTCCGGCGCTACAGAAGAGCTCATGGGCTCCAACTACTCCTCCGCCAAAGGCCGCCAAAGGAGCATCCCCAGCTCCGCCGACCACCGGTATCCCGGCCGGGAGTCCGCATTCTGCTGCCGCTATCGATGAAACGCTACCCACAACTTCTCCTGAGGAGACCAGGCGCGGCAGCTGGTCGTGGGCGACACCCGCCAGTTCAAGCAGCTCAGGATCCCATTCGTTTTCACGTCCGGACGCTACCATCCCCGAGAGTGAAGCTTGGGTCAGGTCCAGGGCATTGGCTCCTGTCAGGCGCTTGATCAGATAGGTGCTGGCCTGTCCGAATGTGTGGGTCGCGGAGAAGACGTCAGGTTCGTGCTTGCGGATCCACGCGATACCGGGAAGTGTGCAGGTTCCGGGGGTGAGCCGATTGCCGGTGCGCTCCTCGAAAGCCTCAGGACCGAGGGCCGCCGCGATCTCCTCGACCTCGGCGATGCTCCTGCGGTCGCAGTAGAGGATGGCTTTCCGCAGCGGCGTTCCTTCGGCATCCATTGGGATCAAGGCCGGGAAGATGGTGCTCAGCCCCACAGCCTGGACGGCACCAAGATCCTGCCCATGTGTCCGGTGCAGTCGGGTCAGAATGGCGACCAGCGCGTTCCACCAGTCTTGGGGATGGGCTTCAGCCAGGTCGGGGGTGGGCTGCTCAATCGCGACGGGTTCACGCTCGAGCACATACGTTCCCGTTGCCGGGTCGAAGAGCATGACCTTCATGGCCGATGTGCCGAGATCGATACCGAGAAGCATGCCCCATTCCCTTCTTGCGGCCAGAGCCCGATCGTTGGCGGGTGAGTGAAAGGGAGAAAAACAGGGGTCGTGGCCTCCCGACGGAGACTCGAGCTACCATTCAGCACTCCCGGTGGCCCTGGGGCAGCACACCGGAAGCGACTGAAACAGTTGTTCGCTGCGATTGCTCAGTCAGCAACGGTCCAGCGTACGCCTTCTGCGGACAGCTTCCCCGCGACGACGTCCTTGAGATCACCGTTCAACTGATCCAGGAACGCCAGGAGGAGGCTCAGGGCCTGCAGCGTAGCGGGTACGACCCAGTCCGGCTTGTTCTTCTCGATCACAGCCAGGTCAGAGAGCAGGTCTTCGCGCAACACATCATACCGTGAGGTCAATTCATCGCCGACTGTTCCCTTTGCGAGCGCTTTCCTTGCGTCGAGGAAGAACAGGAAACTGCTGGCGAGAGCCTGGAAGCGTGCTGCTTCCCCCATGAGGCTTTTCACCGTTGCCTTTTCGCTGTTACCGAATGCCGGTTCATCGCCCATGCCGCGGAACGCTTCGGCAGCTCCTTCAGCCAGTTCGATGACGCGCTGGAGCTGAGGAACCACATCATCGCATGCTTCCAGTTTGTCCAGCGCTTCTCCGGGGTACGCCCGTGGGAAGGCCGCGTCTGTGTGGCAGTATGTGTAGCGGTAGTTGTAGGTGTGGGCAATGGCCGGAATCGAGGAGGCCTCCTGGATCGCCAGGATAGATTCAACGACGCGCTGAGCTTGTCCCGCGAAGCGTGTTATCGCCCAGCGTTCGAGCTCTTCGGCTTCGGTTCCGGTGGCCTCCGGGTTCCAGGCGTACGCGGCCAGGAGGGCCTCGTGGTCACTCCATCCGGGGTCGTGAACGGCGTATGAGACGGCTCCCTCGGCCCCCTCGGCATGAGCCATCTCGAGCATCATCTCGATGTTCTTCCGGCGCAGGTCATAGCGTTCCCAGTTGAAGTAGCAGGTCATTGGCGCAACCCAGCCCGGCAGTCCATGGTCCTTGCCCAGGGAGACTCGCGTCTTGTCGTTAAGCTGGTCGTTGGAGTACCACCACCAGTGAAGGATCAACCGGTCTTCCACTCCCGCGTCTTTCAAACGCTGAACAAATGTCTCGTCCAGTGCGTCCATGTGACGGGTCAGCTGATCGTTCCACATGACGACGCGTTCCACGCCCTTCTCGGTCAGCATCTTGACCAACCAGACGATGTATTCCTGTAGGTTCTCTTCGGAATCCCTGGCTTTGCACTCGGGGCACTCGCACCAGGGGTCAACCCGCTTGCTTGCGTCATCGGGGTCGGGATAGTCCGGCCACACTTCATCCAACTGCACGTGGAAGAGCTTGGTCTGGCCCTCAAAGTAGCGTTCGATAATTCCGCCGTAGAAGGTTTCAAGGAATTCCCGCGTTTTCGGGGAGGACAGGCAGTACCCGATGCCGCGGGGCGAACCATCTTCGTTCTTGGCCGACACTTCGGGCATCACTCGGGGGATCATCGTGTTGTGTCCGAGACTGTTCACGAACGGAACGACGGTCACGCCCTTTTCGAGTCCATAGGCGACCACATCACCGAGGAAGTCGAACTCGAACATTTCCGGCAGGTAGTCTTCCTCGCACCACTCCTCGTCGTCCGGCGAGAACCAGCGGAGGTGCTTCTCTGTCTTGAGTTCTTCGTTCTCCGGCACAGGGACCATCAGGAATTCGGTCGGCTTTCCTTCGTATCTGCAGTTTCCCCAGCATCCGTAGATCCCAACTCCCAGGCAGTTCATTTTCATATCGGCGATACGGTCGATGACGGTCTGCCAGTCTACCAGAGCCATACGGTCCGGGCCCCACTTGCTCTCGACGAAGATGCCTCTCGTACGAAGCTCGGGCCAATCACGAATCAGCATGTTGGGGATGGGGATTTCCTGGGCAGCCGCGCGGTAGATTGCTCCCAGTGTGTGTGTGCCCCAGAGGGCGCCGGCCTGGCTGGCGGTGCGAACAAACACCCGGTTGTCCTGCACTTCGACTTCGTAGTACTCGTCGCGCGCTTCCTCCGGCACGTCACTCATGTCCAGAGCGGCTGGATCCAGGACCTGTGCTTCGATGATGAACTTCTTCTTGTTCGCTACGACCCGAACCCCAGCCGTTGTCAGGATGCCGCGCATTGCCTTGCGCTGGAGAGGGAGGACGTTGCTGGTCACCAATCGTACGTCTTCAGAAAGTTCGGCGGCTCCGCCGAGAAGGGACACCTGACGTGGTTCGGGGTAGAGACACAGAGGGGCCGGAGTATCGGCTGACGTGGTCATATCAAAAAGCTCACCTGTTTCGAGTCGCCGTGAACAGCGGCGACTGATCGCCTACTGCGCCCAAGACTGTTCCGGACCTAACTCGCTGCAAAAAAGCCTGTGTCGCGGGAAATAGGCACAGGCGTTGCGGGGCAACATACTGTAGTTTGAGGCGCACAAATCTCAAGCTGTTCACGGGACCAAAGAGCGGTACCTCGCGTAAGCTCTCTCCCACTCCGCCGCGCCCTGAGGCACGTACTGTCCCAAGTCGGTGGAGTTCCTGACAATACTCCGTGCCTCGACGAGATCAGGAATCGCTCCGACTGCCAGGGCCTGCCCAATGATGTTGCCGATCGCGGTGGCTTCTACCGGGCCTGTCACCACGGGACACTGGATGGCGTCGGCCGTGAACTGGTTCAGTACCTCGTCTTTGCTGCCTCCGCCGACCAGGTGGAGGACATCGATTTTCTGACCGGTGATGTCCTCGATTTCGAGGATGGTTTGCCGGTAACGCAGGGCCAGCGACTCGAAGGCGGTCCGCACGATCTGGCCCGGAGTTTCAGGGACGGGTTGGTTGGTCTTCCGGCAGTAGTCGGCGATCCTGGTCGGCATATCTCCCGGGGCCACAAAGCTCTCGTCATTGGGGTCGACCAGGGAGCGGAAGGGCTCAGATGCCATCGCCATGTCCGCAAGCTCGTCAAAGGAGTAGTTCTCTCCTCGACGCTTCCACTCATTCCGGGATTCCTGGATGAGCCAGAGGCCCATGATGTTCTTGAGGAAACGGATCTTGCCTGCGATTCCGCCTTCGTTGGTGTAGTTCGCCGCCATCGCCGCCGATGTCATGAGCGGCTCATCCAGTTCAACTCCCAGAAGGCTCCATGTTCCGCTGCTCAGGTAGGCCCAGTTCTGAGTGCCGTCGGCCGGGACAGCAGCGACGGCTGATGCGGTGTCGTGGCTCCCTACCAGGATCACCGGAATGGGGTCACAGTTGAGTTCTTCACAGATACAGGAGCGCAGTTCACCGACGACCGTGCATGGGTCGGCAATCGGCGGGAAGATCTCTTTGGGCAGATCCAGTTTCTCAATGATGTCCCAGGCCCAGTCCTTGCCGTCGGGGTCATAGGCCTGACCTGTTGTCGCGATTGTGTATTCGGCTGACACGTTTCCCGAAAGCAGATACGTGAGCGCATTCGGCATCATGAGCATCCTGTCGGCCACCCCCAGGGCGGGAACGCCGTCTCGTTCCATGGCCGCCAATTGGAACAGCGTGTTGAAGTTCATGAACTGGATCCCCGTGCGGGCGTAGAGCTCTTCGCGGGGGACTTTCGAGAACACGTAAGGGTAGATGTCGTTTGTACGCGGGTCGCGGTAGTTGTTGGGGAAGCCCAGGAACGCACCGTCTTTGTCGATCAGAGCGAAATCGACGCCCCAGGTATCAACTGCCATCCCGGAGAGGACGACGCCTGATTCCAGTGCCTTGCGCAATCCGGTCTTCAGTTCATCAAACAGACCGAGAAGATTCCAGTACAGGTGTCCCTCTATCTCAATGGGGCCGTTCGAGAAGCGGTGCATCTCCTCCAGAGACACCTTCCCGTCGCCCACCGAGCCCAAGATGGCTCTCCCACTGGACGCACCCAGATCAAACGCCAGAAAATGCTTCATTACTCATACTCCCTCAGCTATCCGTGGATCTGAAATGTCGAACCAAGTCTGTGACACATTGCCTTCATTTGGGGCAATTTCCACAAGGTTTATCTTGCCGGCGACGGTGAGTGCACCGGCACACACCTCAAGTGAACCGCTTTCCTCTCTCCGGGTGAACGGGGAGTGTATGTGACCGCACAGGGAGACGTCCAGCCTACCGTCCGCGAGAGCTTGGCGGAGTCCCTCTGCGTTGGCGAGGCGCCGCCTGCGTCCAAGTGCCCGGCCGTGTCCGTCCAGGAGCGGGAAATGCCCAACAAGAACGCGTTTCTCCCCTGGTTGGCGGGGTTGATCCAACCAGCCGAGCAGCGTGTCGACTGCTTCTTCCGGGACTCGTCCGGAAGAGAGGAACCAGTTGGTCGGCAGGCACTCCTGCACAACAAAGAACCGCGTCTCCCCGTGGGAGAATTCCACGGGCAAGTCTGTCAGGTCCCAGCGTTGGCTGTTCAGATAGGAGAACGCGTGAGCGAGGGCTTTCTCGCAGCGTCGGTCGCTGACGTAGACGTCATGGTTCCCCGGCACGTAGAGGAAGCGCTCGGGGCACAGCTCCAGGAGGGGGGCCATGAAGCCCTCGGCCAAGGCGAATTCGAGGGGTGAGGAGACCGACGTCAGGTCCCCCGTGCACACGATCCAGTCCGGTTGGAGAGCCTGCAGTCGGTCGACCGCGCCGGCGAGCCAGTCCAAGTGGATCTTTCTGCGGCGTCTGAGGAGGAAATTGAGCGTCCCCAGGATGCGCTTATCCACGAGTGACTTCATGCCGTCGGGGGGTAGCCCGACATGGATATCGGAAATGTGTGCTATCCGCATTCGAGTAGTGCCGAGGGGGAGTTTCGTTCCATTCGCGAATCGATGGTTGATGAGCATCTGCCGGGACACGCGGCGGAACGCGGGCCTCGAGCCCTGGCGGGGTCACTGATTCAGTATCCCTCTCACCGTGCCTTCTGCCTCGGCGAACTCCCCGGGGAAACGCTGCTTGATGTGCGAGGCGAATCGCCTGGCCAGTTTCATGTCACCTTGGTTGACGTAGAGCTTCAGTTGTCTCAAGGCGGCTTCCCATTGGCGAGCCCGAACCACAGGACCGAGGACCGAAATCTCTTCCAGTATTGGGGCCGTCTCCGCATCGCGGCCGGACTCGGTCAGTTGCGTTCGGGCAGTTGACAAAGCTGACCCTCTCGAGGTCAGATAGGCACCGAAGTAGAGCTTCAGTTCCTTCTCATCCCCCTCATCCTTGGCCCAGGAGGCACGACAGAGCTCCCACATGATTTTGTCAGGGACCTCCCGCAGTGCGATCTTCGCCGAAGCCACTTGAGACGTGTCTTTCCCCTGGCTGAATTTCTGGATTTTGGCCTGGATCCTGATGGAACGGCGTCCAATATCAACCACATACCATTTGCCGGATTTGCCTGCCCGGGTCACTCGCGTGCCTTTCAGTTTGTCCTTCGTATTGAAGACAAGATGAAACGCCTTATCCGCCAGGGCGATGCAGGCAGTCTTTCCCTTGGCCCACTCGGCGAATTCCTGATCCCTGGATTGCGCCATGGCCCCAAACAGGATCTTTGCATCGTCGTACTTGTGCTCCCGGCAAAGGTCGACGGCTTCCCAGCGCAGCCCTTTCTGTTGGGCCACCAGCTTATCACGCCGCTGTCGTTGCTCAGCTGCTTTCCGGGCTTGTTCCGCCTCCTTGCGGCGGCGTACCTCTGCTTCACGGGCCAGGCGTTCTTCCTCCTCCTTCGCCTTCTTTGCCTCAAGCTCAAGTCGTTCGGCTTCGGCGGCCCACTGCTTCAGCTCGGCTTCCCGTTGGGCCTGGCGCAGGGAGCGCACCTGCCGTTCCGTAACCGGTCCTGCCACGGCACGCGTCTCTCGAGCCGCCTGCTTCCATGGAGATCCGTCGGCCAGCAGGCGAGATGCTTCAGAGGGGACCTCCTCATCCGCGGCGCCGGAGTCAATCAGGTCCTGGAGCTTTGCCAAGGCGTTCTTCTCGCTCCGGGAAACGGCGGTCTGGACCGGGCGTCCGTCTCCCGTCGCGTCTTCCCGTCCGCCGACGAGCAGAGCAACTGCTCCCGTCGCCATGCCGGCGATAACGGCAGAGATGGTCAATGTGATCACAATCGCCTTGCCGAAACCCATTCGCCGTGGGCCGGGCGTCACGAGTACCTGGTCGCCGTCTTCCTCGGGCTGTTCCTGCTCAGACGCTGTCGGCGGAACGGGGGTTGATACGGTATTCGTGCCCAACTTGAGCTTCTTGCTGCCTCCCGAGGAGATCTTGAGCCGGCGCTTGGACTCGGTCGGCGCGCTCTCGGCTCCCGCCGCCGCTACTGGCGCCGCTTCGACCGGCGGAGGCTCGGGAATGACCTCGGCTTCCGCAGGTTCTGCCGTCATCACGGCGGCGGCTTCGGCCTCGAGTGCGGCCACGGGGGCTTCCTCCTCACCATCATCCGTCTCAAACGGGATCGGCAGCTGGCTTTCCGGACTCAGGGGATAGGTTGGTGCTCCCCCTTCCGCGACGATCTTCAGGTCCTCGACCAGAGCGATGGCGTCGGCATAACGTTCGTCCGGTCGCTTTGCCAGCATCACGCCAACGACATGCTCGACCGCCGGGGGGACATCAGAGACGAGCCCGGAGATGGGAGGAAGGGGATTGGCCAGGTGGCTGCGGGCGATGTCAGTCGGTGTATCGCCGGAGTATGGGAATCTGCCCGTCAGCGTGTAATAGAGGGTTGCTCCCAGGCTGTAGATGTCGCTTCGGACATCCGCCTTGCCTCCCAGAATCTGTTCGGGGGAGATGTACTGTGGGGTCCCGAACAACTCCTCGGGGCCCTCTTCCCCCATCTCGCTGACTTTGCGGGCCAGCCCGAGGTCCGCAAGCTTGATTTTGCCGTCGCTGGTCAGGATGATGTTGTCGGGCTTGATGTCACCGTGGACAAGGCCTTGGTTTGTCCAGGCAAAGTCCAACGCTTCGGCTACTTCGGTGGCGATGGCAACCGCTCGGTCGACGACGATCCGGCCCCCGTGGATCAGAACTTGCTTGAGGGTCGTTCCGGCGATGTACTCCATCGCGAAGTAATAGATACCGGAATCCTCTCCGACGGCGTAGGCCTGGACGATGTTGGGATGGTTCAGTGCAGCGGCCGATCGCGCTTCGCGAATAAAGTCGGCGATATAGGACTGGTCGGCCGAGAATTGGGGATGGAGGATCTTGAGGGCCGCATCTCGGTCCAGTGATACCTGGTGGGCCAGAAAAACCGTGCCCATTCCTCCGGCGCCCAGTTCCTTACTGATCACGAAGTCGCCGATCACGGCTCCGGGAGAAAAGGGTGAGTTGGGCACAGCGAGAGCGTTGTCGCAGTGACCACACGCGACGGCTTCCCCCGCCTCACAATCCTCTATGGCCACAATTCCCAGGCAATGAGGACACTGAAAACGCACAGCGGAACTCTCCGATTCATTGGCACGCAATGACAGACAGATACAGGCGATATATAGTACATGACCCACAACTCAAGGCAACTGTGCCTTTGGGAGTTTTTGGCTGCCCGGAGCCGGCAGACCTGCGTATTCGGCCGCGTTCAATCAAGAGAGAGAGCGACTCATCATGATCGTCACGACCAAAGAACTGTTCGAGATCGCCTACGGGAAATTTGCGATCGGCGCGTACAACATCAACAATCTTGAACAGTGCATGGGCCTGTTCCAAGGCTGCCTGGACAGCCAGGCCCCGTTCATCATCCAGATCAGCAAAGGCGCTCGGTCCTACACGCACAAGGCCATGCTCGAATACTTGATTCGGGCGTCGGAAGAGGTCTTCCCCGAGGCGATCTTTGCCGTGCATCTGGATCACGGTGATGAGGAGACCTGCTACGACTGCATTGAGAGCGGGTTCTACAGCTCGGTCATGATCGATGCAAGCCATGAGGACTTCGACAACAACATTGCCGCGACGCATCGTGTGGTGGAAGCCGCTCATGCCAAGGGCATTTCTGTTGAGGCCGAGCTGGGCCAGCTGGGTGGCGTTGAGGAGCATGTCTCGGTGGATGAGGCGGATGCGAAACTGACTGATCCGGCCCAAGCCAAGGAATTCATCGAGCGAAGCGGCTGTGATTGCCTGGCCTGCGCCATCGGGACGAGCCACGGCGCCTTCAAGTTCAGTGGAACACAGGGCCTGCACTTCGACGTGTTGGAGGAGATTCAACGTCAGGTTCCCGGCTTCCCGCTGGTCATGCATGGCAGCAGCTCTGTGCCGCAGGAAGAAGTTGCCCGGATCAATGCTGCCGGCGGTGAGCTCGCCGGTGCCAAGGGTGTGGATGCTGAGCAGTTCAAGCGCGCGAGTGAGCTCGGCGTCACCAAGATCAACATCGACACTGACGGTCGTTTGGTCTGGACCCGTGTACACCGCGAGTTCTTCAAGGAGCAGCCCGAGCAGTTCGACTTGCGCAAGCCTGGCACCATCTTCATGGGTGAGTATGCCAAGTTCATCGCCGCCAAGAACGAGTACCTCGGCAGTGCCGGCACGCTCAGTATGGTGCGCGAGACACTCGCCAAGTAGAGCTACCTGACCGGTTGCTTGTAGATATCCAACGCCCGGGCCGTCGTCGGCCCGGGCGTTTTTGTTTGTTCCCGGCACGGGGGGCATCACATGGAGCGTGGCGCTCTCGTTTGAACTCCACGCCAGGCGCTGCATGGTGTGTCTGAGTCCCGCCGATACCAGGAGAAGTCCGCGATGATCTGCCTCACCGGTGATGTCCATCCCATGTCGCTCCAGATTAATGACCAGAAGCACATCTCGGACTCTGCACTGACGGAGACGCGAATCACTCAGCAGTACGTCGGGTTGCTTGCGCGCTACGGCGTAAAGGCCACACTCTACGTGTGCGGAGGGTGTTTCAGGGACGAGTGGTGTGATCTGGAGCCGGTGGTCACCCACCCTCTGGTGGAGGTTGGGGGGCACATGTTCAATGCACGATTTCCACGCGAGTGCTTCGACGCCTACGGTGAGCAGACGGGGCTGTGGAACGGACCGAAGTGGTTTCAGGACTGGGATATCGGTGAGATGATACGCGTTGCTCAGGAACGGGGTGGGGCTGAGATCGTTTCCTGGCGGGCGCACAGCTATATGGTGGACTCAAATTCGCACGAACTCCTGGCCAAGCATGGAATCAAGCTTGTTTCGGATGATGTGGAGAGTGACTCGGTCTGGCCTCGCACCATCGACTTCGGACTCATTACACATCCCATCAACGTGATCCCGGACCACGATCACCTCTACCATGCTCACAGAACACCTGAGTATGTCGAAGAGGTGAACCGACGGAGCTACGGTGCTGATGATTTCGGAGCCGTCTCGTACACCATCGAGGATTGGGGGGAGAAGGTCATCGAGCAGGTGGAGCGCATCGATCGAATCGGTGGTCTCGCCACGGTCCTGGCTCATCCTCTTTGCCATTTCCTGGCGGACGGTTTCGCTACTCTCGAGAAGATACTGGCTCGTTTCGCCTCGAAGCCGACCGTCTTTGCTCGAGATATTCGCGACTTGGCCGACTCTCCGCCTCCAGCTGTCACAGCATGGTTGGAGCAGCACCCTCCCGCACTGCGGCCCGTACGGTATGGGCCGATGGGTCGCCACCTGACTAGCTGAAGCACAGAACGGCCACTTCGGGGGTCAACCCCCGCCCGGAAGTCCCAGGATGACCACGCCAGCGTTTTCGACTCGCCAACTGTTCCCATGTGTGGCGACCCACATCACCCACTCGTTGGATGCGGCCTTCCGGGTCGTAACGTTGAGGCGGATCTGTGGTTCTCTCGCCGGTTGAGGATAGGGGATGCCCAGTGCTTCAAGAGGGATGACCCATTCTGCCTCCCACGTGCCCCGATCCGGCGTCCCAGCCGCGAAAGCCGCGGCCTCGCGGACGCGGCCCATGATTGCGAGTGGCGTGCCCGGATCCTTGCAGATGTCATGGTGTCCATTTGGGTAGCCGCGTAAGACGATGATGGGAGTCGGGGCGCCGTCACTCACGCTCTGCAGGGCCAGCTCGACGGCGTCATCGCGGCCCCAGCGAGTCGTGGCGGTCAGCGGCCGTTTCGGGTTGACCGCATTCCGCACCGCAACACACAGATTCCGACCGTCGTGCGTGACCCAGGCCCGGCTCTTGTAGGTCACCGGATTGCCCCGGTAGTCTTCGGTCATAGTGAGGGCGCGTTTCGGATCCAGACCTGCCCACTCCGCGCCGTGCAGCACGCCATCGACTGTGATTTCCGCATTGGTCTGAAGAGCCCGGATCTCGACGTTGCGTTGTTCGGCGGGGACGAAATCCGGGATGGGGTACTCCTCGATGACGCGTTCGTTGGTCATCCTTCGGCGGTCCATTGACGGTAGGGGCTCGGGCCGCGATTTGTCGGCATAGAGACCTATCTTGTCAACCGGGATAGGTTGGAAGCCGAGGCCCCAGGCCGGGGACTCGGGCCGGAGGCGGAAATCATCCTTCGCGGGGGCAATGAACTGTGGGTCAGCCACGACCGAGCGGGTGTCGAACCCCAGCTTCCGCCACTCCGTCAGGGAGACCACGCCCCCCGCCGTCGGGCTGTATGTCTTCCCGGTTACCCGGATATCCTCTCCGCCGCGCCAGATGAGGTTGTAATCCACCGTGAAACGGTCGCTTGGGACACGCGTGAAGTTGTAGAGCAGCTCCTTCTGCAGAAAGATGTTCCGCCGCACGACGTTGTCGACCGGTTCGCCGAAGCGGTCATTCGTGACATCGACCAGTTCGGGGTAGCGCTCACTCCAGGGAGGATTTGTGTACGGCATTGCCTTGAGCCGTTTCATGAGGGTGCCGTTACGAAGGGACTTCTTCTGCCAGCCCATGCCTCGACTGTCGAGATGGACGGCCCAACCCGTGTCGACGAAAATGTTGTTCTCAATGACGATGTCGCGCCCACCGCCCGCCCGTATGACCCCGTGCGCGAGTCGATAGAAGATATTGCCGTGGATGTGGAAGCCGCTGATCTGGTCGTCAAGATGTATGCCGAATGCTCCGGGCAGCGAGCGAACGGGGGATGAATAGATGAAGACGCCACGTTGCTTGTCGACCCGGTCGATGCCGTAGCCGCTGACATCGTGGAGCATGTTGTAGCGGATCACATTTCCACGGGCGGTGAAATCGCGGCCGCAGTAAAACGCGCCGCCGTGACTCGTGATGATCATGGCGTGGTGCATGTGATTGTACTCGATCAGATGGTCGTTGCCGGCCAACCCCATGATCATGTGTGGCCCGTCGTGGATCAGGTTGTGCTGCACGAGATTGCCGCAACCGGTGATCTGGATCCCCGGAGCGTAAGTGTGGAGGAGTTTGCTCATGTGGTGGATGTGGCAGTTTCTGACGTAATTCCCGGCGGGGGTCAGGGACTCGCGGACCCCGCCACCGAGGAGCACCCCTCGGCGGCCCACATTGTGGATGTCGCTGCTCAGCACGCCATTGCGTGAGCCGCTCCGGATCGACACGCCGTCCTGAAGGGCGTTGCGGACCACGCAACTGACCAGCTGGTTGTCGCTGCCTCCCTCCACCACCACGGCATCACCACGGCAGGACTCGATCGTGAAGCCCCGGATTGTGGTCCGGCTCGTCCCGTTCATATGCACGATTGTGGCCAACCGGGAGGCGACCACAATCCCCTCATTGAGCGGGGCGGGGGGCCACAGGTACAGGATGCTCTTCTCTCGGTCCAAGAACCACTCTCCAGGGGCGTCGAGCTCCTCGAAGACGTTGCGGACGTAGAAACGCCGTCCGGGTTGCACATGGTAACTGGCTGGTGAAGCGAGGTGGATGACCTTGGCTGTCGTATCGATCGACTTGATCCCGACGTACTGGTCCATGTAGTTGTACCAGGGGAACCAGTGGATCTGGGCATCCGTTGGTCGTTTCCAGGCTGAGATTCGTTCGTCGCTGTAATGGAACCAGAGCTTCGTTTTCTCAGTGGTCCTGGGGATGCGGGACCATTCTCCCCAGCGTGCATCCCCCGGGACCTGATTTGGCCAACGGGCCAGCGGCAGGCGCTTGCCTTGGAAGAAGATCTCGAACCCCGGGGCGTTGCCTGAGTATCGGCCGTAGGAAATCGGGGGGATTTCGTTCAGCTTGAGGGCTGAGACGTCTGCCTGCAGTACGCTGCCCTTGAACGGTCGGAAGCCGGTGATTTCGGTTCCTCCGAACAGGCGGACCGTTTCGCCTGGCCTGGCCTGGTACTCGATCCGCTTACCTTCCGGGGCGGCATCCGCCGCAGTCAACTCGAACGGCTCCGGAAGCAGGTAGTCGCCACCTGCGACCTCGACGACGGCCCCCTCATCCGGTTTGTGCCTTCTCAACTCATCCCTGGCGCGGGAAAGGGTGGCGTACGGGGCCTGGGTTGTCCCAGCGTTTCCGTCGTCTCCCTGAGGAGACACGAAGAGAACGGTCGCAGCCGCACGGTAACAGGTCAGGGCGGCGATGAGGCATGCCACTGACATCAGGAAGGAGAGCTGTTTCACTGTTCGGGTCCCTCGTTCATTGCATCCGATGTTGCCGGTACCCCAAGGGTGCAGTCAAGGGGTACGCGTCAGTCAGCATAGCCGAGACCCTCGGGAACGCCAGTGGTCCAGGAGACGGGTTGACGAAGGGAGGCGGACAGACTACATATGCAATCTACCGCTCTACATCCATGGGGAGTCTGCCATGTGCCGTTGCCAAATCATGTCGCCCATTCTTGCCGGAATCGGGACCCTTGTTCTGGGGCTCTCGCTTGTTCCTGCCGCGAGTTCCGGGCCTCTTCCCGGCTCGGGGCTTGTGTCGCGTCGGGTGCCGGGGGCTATCCAGCCCGAGTGGCGTCACGCCGATTTCAGTCGTTTCCAGCCTCGGGCAGTGATCAAAGTCAGGGGGCAGGGCGCGAAGGCCGAGAACACGTGGCTGGTTCCTGCCGCGGGGGAGCGTTCAGATACTGATTTCTGGTTACTGCGCTATCCCAATTGGACCCCGGCGGTGCTTAACAGTGTGGGCAAGCCTGCTCCTCTGACCTACGATCCCCAGCTTAAGGGGCGGTATGACATCATCCTGAACATGCGGGCCGTGGACCCTGTCTCTGCGATCGGCATTCGGTTTGCCGATGAGGAGGCCGTTGATGTTGTGCGGACAGCTGAGACCACGAAAGCGCTCCATTACGACCAGGACGTTCCCTGGCGGACCGACCAGGTCCTCGACGACCGCAGCCTCGTCATCGAGACCGTTGGCGAACGCGTCTATCTGCAAGGCATCACGTTCGTCCCTTCAAACGAGGGTGTCCAGACCCGCCGGGTGGCCACCGACCACGTGACTGTGGCTCGCAGGAAGGGGCGGCATTTCGCATTCCCCGGAATCACCCGCCTGCCCGGTGGTCAGCTTGCGGTCGTGTACCGCGATGGTGTTGCCCACGTGTGTCCCTTTGGTCAGATTGCCCTCGTACGGTCGGGAGACAATGGCCGCACGTGGGGACCGCCTGAGACAGTTGTCGACACCCCTTCCGATGAACGTGATCCCTCGATCCACACGCTTCCTGACGGCAACACGCTTGTCACCTTCAACACGTGGAACAGCTGGATGTCAACGCCGTCGCTCAAAGAGAAATACGCCGAACAGAGCGCCCGAATCGGGCGGGACGGATTCAACACCTACACCGGGCGCCTGCTCGTCCTGTCCAGCGATGGGGGGAAGACGTGGGGCGAGCGCCGTTCCCTTCCCGCGTTCAGTCCGCATGGCCCGGTGGTCCTGCCGAGTGGTGAGCTCTTCTACATCTCGTCACGCACGGTCAAACCACGGCGCCTGATTCAGCTTTGGCAGAACTCGCCTGAAGCCGAAACGTGGACCCGGTGGGCGGTGGTGGCGGAATCGGAATGGGAACCAAGTACAGACCAGCGCGTGCCCGTTTTCGGCGAGCCGCACCTGGCTGCGCTGCCGAACGGAACGTGGCTTGCCTCCCTCCGTGTGAACAGCGACGGCTATGTGCGCCAGTGTCGCTCAACCGATGGAGGGCGGACGTGGACGAAGCCGAAGCGCCTCGGGGTACGTGGCTTCCCGCAGCACGTGCTCCCACTGCGGGACGGACGATTGCTGATGACCTATGGCTACCGATACCAGCCTTACGGTGTCCGGGCCGTTCTCAGCCGGGATAACGGCGTGACGTGGGATCTGGCGGACGAGATCATCCTGCGAATGGGGGCTCCATCCTGGGATCTGGGTTACCCGGTGAGTCTTGAGCTCGATGACGGTCTCGTGCTGACCGTCTACTACACGAACGACGCCAGCGGGGACTGCTTCATCGAAGGCGCGTTCTACCGACCGTGATTCGGCGTCACTCTCCGGACTGTCCCCCATTGCCGGTCAAGAACTGCTGGATCTCCTCTGCCAACGCATCGGCCAGCTGGCGGTTGCCGATGTACTTGCCGATCGTTACCGGACTCCCCTCGTTGGGACGGACCCGGATGCGGTAGAAGACCGTGTTGCCGAACTGTGTCCCTCTGCTGGCTCCGATGCCCCTTATCTCGCCGGCCTGGAACTGTTTCGTGGTGGCGATGAAGATTCCGGCTCGTGACTCAAGCCGCCCCGGTCCCACCCTCACTCGCCCATGCCACAGCCATGCATCAAACGCCCCCCACACGATCAGCAGGTCTGTGAGCCCGAACATGATGGGGAAGAGAATTGGGGCGTCGGAGTAGGACAGCCCAATACAGACGCCGGTCCACAGGACGGCGAAGCCGGTGAGCATCGCCGCTCCCGTCTTGCATCTGGCGCGACGGAACTGAACCTGCATGCGATTCGGAGGACGCTCGACGAAGATTCCCACGCGGGACAGGTCTTCGTCCAGGCTGCGCGGTGTGCCGCTGGCCGAAGTGGCCCACTGGCTTTGGGGCTCTGCCTCCTCTTCGCCTGGAGTGGGGCTGTCTTCCGTACAGAACACAGGGACCTCAAAACGCGCCCCGAAATCCACCCCCGGAACATCGGCACTCGCGATCAGGCGCCAGAGGATTCTTGTGCTTGGTGAGCCGGGCGTGGTAGGCAGGGCTTCGGCTGGAATGTGGAAGCGAACCGGCAGTGCGACTTTCCCCTGTCGCACGTTTGCGCCGGTCAGTGACAGCTCCACACGGTCCTGCCACTCGATGATCTCACTGGTGTGACTCCGGGAGCCGTTCCCCGTATGTCGGCGCGTGGTTACGCGTTTGACACAGTCAAGCGACAGGAGCATATCCCCTGCCCCGCGCAGCGCAACAGGGAGAAGCAGGGCCCCCTCGAGGGTTCGTCCCACCACTCCCGGACAGGTGTCCAGCTCGAAAACGGTTGTACCGAACTTGATCAGGCGGATGACGCAGCGCAGCGCCCAGATGGCCAGAACGACGCCGATTACCGGGAAGATTGCTACCACGAGGATCAGCGGCTTCTTGCCCTGGTTCCAGAGGTCGGGAATGGCGAAGAACGCAACCACTGAAGATATCGCGTCCCACACCCCGGCGAACAGGACTGCGCCAATGGCCTCCGCCCGGTTGGTTGAGAGGACCCGGCCGTTGGCCCAGTCTTCGCGCTCAAGCCACGGGGCGTCTTCGCTAGTTGCCGTGGTGCTGGACTTGCTCGATTCGCGTCTCATCGGGTGTACCCTTTCACGCCAATTCGGTCGAACGGGATCGGCATGAAACCGAGTCCGAGAGCGGGGGAATCGGCGGCCAGGCGGTAGTCATCTGCCTCCGGGGCCAGGAACTTCGGGTCCGCCAGTAACGACTGCTTCCCGAAGCCCAGTTTGCGCCATTGTGCCCACGTTCCCGCAGGGGTCATCTTACGCTCGCTTGTCGCCAGGTCCTCCGCCGTATGCCAGACGATGTTCCGATCGCACTCCTGAAGTACCTCGGGATCCCAACCTCCGGACCTGATGTAGACGGCCTCCGGATTGGAGAACACGACGATGTTCCGGCGGAAGACATTGCGGCGCATGTCCGAACGCCCGTTCCATTCGGCCTGATACAGCGTGCCATCCACGAAGACGTTGTTCTCGACGATGTTGTCGAATCCCAGGTGGTTGTGATACCCGCCACGGACCGTTCGGGCCACCACATTCCCGTAGACGTGGGTGCCACTGCTGTAATCGTCCAGGTAAATGCCCCAGGTGTAATGCGGAGAGAGCAGTTTCCCGTCGGGCGTGTGCTTCATTCCCACGACATCCAGGATGAGGTTGTAGCGGACAATATTCCCGCTTGGTTTCCGGTCGCGCCCCAGCGTCTCGATGGCCCCCGTGTCATTGGTTTCCAGATTCGTGCGCAGCATCTCGTTGTATTCAGCAATGTTGTTGTGCGAATATGCGTTGGCGCTGAAGGACTTGAAGGAGATCGCGTAACGCGGGACATCGGTAATCGTGCAGTTCGAGATACGGTGTCCCGATCCGGTTGTGATGTAGACACCCGCGACGTGTTTGTAGACTCGCCCCAGGTCATGGATGTGGCAGCCGGCTACGACGCAGTCAGTGGGCTGGTTCTCGGTTTCTCCCGTGGACAAGACCCCGCCCTGTCCCATGTCATGGATATGGCAGGCGAGGACTTGGCATGCGCGGGTCTGGTTCAGCATCCGGATGGCATAGCCTCCGAGGTGAGAGAATGTGCACTCCTCGACGCGGCAGTTCCTGGCCCGGTCCAGCCACACCGCGGCATCGTCGGGCGTGTAGAGCGACTTTACCGCGATGGCGTACCTGCTGTCACGGAAATGGACTCCTTGAAAGGCGATGTGCTCAGCCCAGGTATCGGTCTCCTGATCGCCCTGTATGTAGACCAGGCGATCGAGTACGGGGGCCACAACAGTAACGGTGGCCATGTCCTCGCCATCGGGTCGGTAGAGCACTTCCCGAGCGCCTCGGTCCAGGAAGAACTCGCCTGGTTCGTCCAACGCGGCCCGGATGTTCTCGATGTAGTAGCGATTCCCCAGGCGAATGTCCTGCTGGGCGTTTTGCCCGGTCAGGATGATCTCCCTGTTCTCCCGGTCTATTCCACCGATCTGAACGACGCCGCCAACCCATCCCCAGGCGGGAAAGACCGTGACTTGTCCTCCTTCCGGATCCCAGTGTGTGGGAACATCCCCGTCCCCGAACGGCAGTCTGTCCTTCCTGCCTTTGGGACCCGCCGAACTGATCTTCATTTCCTTGCACTTTTCCCGGTCAAACGTCTCCGCCTGCACGACAATCAGCCGTTGCCCTTCCGCCGAGCTGGGGAGTTCGGTCGTCTTGGGGGTCCATTGCGGATCGGTGCAGAGCGCAAAGGCATTGAAGTTGATTCCTCCGCCCTTCCGGTTCGTCCATCGCAAGACGTGCTTGCCGGCGGTCAGTGAGAGGGTTGCGCAGTTCCGCCAGGCGAACCGGCTCCAGTCGCCGGTATTGGGCAGATTCGTCAACGGCACATCGTCTCCTCCGTCAACTTGAACCGCGGTCTGGCCATCCATATCGTCCCGCCCAAATGGCTTCATGTGTTGTCCGTAGTAGAACCATAGGCTGAACCGGCCGTCTTCGGGCACGGTGACGTCCCACTCCAGCCAGTCTGCCGGCGTGTGGATGTTGGCCACCGCCGTTTCCCAACCGGTCTTCCTCGGGTCACTTGAACGAGCGAAGAGCCATCCGCCGGTACGGGGTTTCTCCGGCTCAAAGTTGGGGTGCCGGGCCAGCCGCCTCATGGTGCTGTTGACTCGCAGCTGGCGGAAGCCCTCCCTGGCCAGATCGACGTCTCCGGCCGGCGCGGCCCAAAGGCCGCCGCCGCGGTCCTGCCATCCTGTGACTCGGCGGCCGCCGCTGATGATGGGGATCTCCCCCGGGTAGGATCGGAACACAACAGGGCTCGCCGCGGTGCCGGAGTCCTCCGCGGTGAGATGCAGGGGCTCGGTCAGGAAGTACGTGCCCTCGCGCAGGACCGCCTCCCGGGGGTGTTGCCTGTGGAGCGTCCGCAAGGCGTGTTGAGCACGGACGATGGACCTGAACGGTCCGTCTGTCGCCGTTGCGTTGGCCTGTGCCAGTGTACCGGACCAGTTGTCATTGCCGTCGGGTGAGACGAACACGCGTCCTGCTGCCGCCTCCATCGCCGCTCCTCCACTCCCTGCGATCGCCAAGGCCGTCGCCGTCCACCTCAGAAGTAGCTTCATCATATGCCGGAGTCCTTCTCACATCGTGTGATGGCTCTTGTGGGCGAGCGCCCCCTTCCGGGTGACGCCTGCCCAGTCTACCGCCACTCGTGTTCCCGTGCCAGGGAGGCGACGGTGTTCCTCGCGGTCGTGCGCGGGACTCGACCCATTCTGGACGTGTCCCGCCGCACACGGTACATTCGTGGTTGGCGTTCACCCCGGGAGCGTCGCGGCCGAAACGATCGGCCACCTATGGTCCCATTCAGCCACAGGCGAACTCACAGACCATGCGGATTCTGGTTGCAGACGACGATGCCGTGACCTGTCGGATTCTCGAGAGGACCCTCACCGAATGGGGGCACACTGTTGTGCTTGCTCACGACGGTCCCGAAGCCTTGACCTGCTTGCGGGCCAACGATCCCCCACGCCTCGCGCTTCTTGACTGGATCATGCCGACGACGACCGGCGTGGAGGTCTGTCAGACGATCCGGGCAGAGCGTCAGGAACCCTACATTTACACCATTCTTCTCACGGCAAAGAGCTCAATGGACGATGTCATCGAGGGGCTGGAGGCGGGGGCTGACGATTACCTCATCAAGCCCGTCGATCTCGGGGCTCTGAGGGCGCGCCTGCGGCCCGGCCTACGCATCGTCGAGCTGCATGATGAGCTGGTGAAGGCACGGGAGGACTTGCGTTACCAGGCAGACCACGATCCGTTGACCGGCCTCTGGAACAGAAGAGCCTTGCTGAGTCAACTCCGCAAGGAGTTTTCCAGAGGCATTCGAGCCGGGCGCCCCCTGGGGGTGTGCATGGTTGATATCGATCATTTCAAGGTGATCAACGACACGCATGGTCATGTCCTGGGAGACCAGATTCTCAAGGAAGTGGCCCGTCGCATGGCCAATGCCCTTCGCGTCTATGATGAGGTCGGCCGATACGGCGGCGAGGAGTTCATCGTCTCGGTGCCGAACAACACCGCTGCGAGTGCTGCTGTCATTGGGGAACGCATTCGGGAGTGCATCGGCGCGGCTCCCGTGGACACGGACAAAGGGCCGGTGCCCGTTCAGGTAAGTGTGGGGGTTGCCGGTTCCGACCTGGGTGATTTCACCCGAGTCCACGACCTCATTGCTGCTGCCGACGCTGCGTTGTATGAGGCCAAGCGCACAGGTCGTAACCGCGTATGCATGGCCTCCCCGCCACAGCAGTAACTACCGGGGCCGCTACTTCCCAAGCTCAGTTCCCACCATCTTCTCCAGGTCTTCAAGGACCGGATCCCCTGTCTCCCGGGCGAACGCCAAAAGGAGTCGCCTCAGGCGCTTGAGGTCGTTTTCGTAGGCGGGGTCGTTGAGCGCGTTGACGATTTCATGGGGGTCTTTTGCGTGGTCGAACAGCCAGCCCTTTCCGCCGGGGCGGTAGACGAAACGACCGTCCCACACCGCGCGCCACCAGCCCATCGTTTTCGTGGCCGCGGCTTCTGTCCGTACCGTTCCCCGAGGTCCACTCCCCTCGCTCACATACACTCGCAGCTCGTTACTCTTGTCGCCCACGGACTTTGCTGCGTGCACCCGGAGTATCGCCTTCGCCCGGCAGTCCAGAACGAACGTCGGCGGGTTGTGTCGTTCCCCACTCGCGTACAGATGGGGGCGCAAGCCTTCAGCGTTGGTGGTGGTGCCATCCGAGCGGACGTGGAATTCGTTCTCCCCGGTTGGCTTGAAGACGAGGGCCTTGTTTGTCGGGATCTGGAAGCGGGGCATTCGGTCAACGTAGTCGTGCAACGTGTAAGTGACCTCGATTCTGCCCCGGCCTGCTGCCTCGGCCATGACGCGATGCCGTCCCGGCTGGAGAACCACGTCCAGGGTCTCGTCGTAGGTGCAGTCCCAATTCCCCGAGCGTTCCATCAGTTTGGCTTCTGCCCCCAGCGCGGGACCAGCCGGCAAGGGCTTGCGGTGGATGAGGCGCATCCCCGGTGGCGCATGCTGACGCCGCGAGGGACGGATGGCCTCAGGAGGAACGGGCGTGTTTGACCCGATCTGGAGGTAGACGGCTTCGCTGTGATGGCCTGTCCGTCCCCGGCACCATTCGGCCTTGCTGTGCCCTTGCATGTCACCCGGGACAGGCAGGCCTGCCAGGGCGAGCACGGTGGGGGCCAGGTCCACGCTGCTCACAAGCTCATTTGACACGTGTCGGGAGGGGACTTTCCCCGGCCACTTGACCAGAAGTGGAATCCGGAACGCTGCAGCTTTCGGAGTGCCCTTGCCGCGGAGCCGTCCGTTCGCCCCTGCTTTGCTGCCGAGGTAATCGCCATGGTCACTCGTGTAGAGCACGATCGTGTTTTCCGCGACTCCCAGTTTCCCCAGACCGGCCATCAGCCGTCCGACCTCATGATCTACCGCCGTCACCTGGGCGTAGTACATCTTCAGATCGGTCCGCAACTCGGCCTCGCGCGACTTGGGCAGGCGTTTCCGAACATCCGGAGGCAAGGTGAAACTGGCCGGATCATACATGTCGAGGAACCGTTGCGGACATTGCTTCGGCAGATGGGGTGGGCCGTAGGCGACATAGTACAGCCACGGTCTTCCCGTCTGACTGTGTCGACGAGCGAATGCAAGGGCCACGTCTGTCTGCCATGTGGGTTCCCAGTTGTACTCGGCCACCCGCTCCTTCCTGCCCTCAGGATCGTACTGCCAGACCTCGAAGAACTCGTGCGACTTCTCGTAGCCCTGCCACTCTTGCCAGCCCTGTCGCCGCGCCGGGGGAACGAAACCGCCAACGGATTTGGGCTTCACGCCCTTGCCGCCCTCAACCTTCGGCCAGCCGCCATCCAGGTGCCACTTGCCGATGTAACCCGTGGCATAGCCCGCTTCGGCGAACACTTCTGCGAATGTCCGGAGCTCGGGAGCCATGCGTATGTTGTTGATGACCACCCCGTGACGGTGCGGGTACAGGCCTGTCTGAAAGGAACCGCGGAACGGTGAGCAGACCGGACTGGCGCTCGCGCAGTTTGTGAACCGGGCCCCACTCGTCGCAAACTCGTCCAGATGCGGAGTGATGGCATCAGTGTCCCCTGCGCAGCCCATGACTGTGCCACGGTGCTGGTCGGGTTGGATGATCAGCACGTTGGGACTCTTTGCTTTGGGGGCGGCTACTGCTCGGGTCGACCCGGTTGCCAGCAGAGCCAGGCTGCCTGCCCTGGAAACGGTGTCGAGGAACTCACGGCGACTGTACAGGTTTCGGCGCATGAGGTTCGGGCCTCTTGTGTGTGTGGGCGTGGTGCCGTGAGACGTAAGCTGAACGGCATCGGTCCAATCTGCAAGCCGCCCTGCCTGCTCCCGGTGGGGCGCCCCTCTTCATGGCGACACTCCTCGTTGAATAGTAGTAACAGCAGTATTGTCACCCTGAAACGAGAAGATGCCTACGCTACTGTTATCACAAATGCAATGTATCGTGTGTGTCCTTTTGCCCACCAGAAACCTGCGGAGAAGTATCCCGTGCAAGCCAAAGCGTTGATCTGTGACAGCAAGCAAGCGTTCACCTTTCAGGATGTCGTTCTTCCGGAGACGGGGCCTGATCGAGTACTCGTCCGTGCCCTCAAGACAGGAGTCAGCATCGGCACGGAGTTCGCTCTGATCCGGAACAAAATTTCCTGGGGGCCCTATCCACTTTGCGTGGGCTACCAGGGGGTCGGTGTTATTGAAGAGGCAGGTGAGAATGTCGAGGGTTTTGCGGTCGGCGACAGGGTCTATTACCGAGACGGAAAGTGGATGGAGTTGACTGACGGGACCAAGGTCTCCTGCGTTGCCGGGACGCACTGTTCACACGCGATGATCGACCCCAAGACCACCCACGGGATTGCTCATCTCCCCAAAGAGGTTCCCGATGAGGCCGGATCGCTGTTTGTGATGCCATCCGTGGCCCTCTACGGGGTGGACATGGCGAACGTCCGGATGGGCACTGTGGCTGTGGTATACGGTTGTGGGCAGATTGGCCTGGGCGTTGTGGCCTTCTGCAGCCTTCGCGGCGCGGTCACGATCGCCGTTGACGTGCGGGATGATCGGTTGGAGGTGGCCAAGGCTCTCGGGGCGGATCATGTCATCAACGGCTCAGCCCAGGACGTTCAGGCGGAAGTCAAGAAGATCGCTCCTCCGGGAGCCGATGCCGTGTTCGAGTCAACGGGGATTCCTGCCTGCGTCGATCAAGCCATACCTCTGGCTCGCACATTCGGGACGTTTGTCATGCAGGGCAACTACGGGGCCGCCCCCATCTCCTTCAATTTCCTTCCTGCACACGGTCGTCGCCTCACCTGGCACTTCCCCTGTGACGACGGAATGGCGCCTTGTCGCCGCGGCGTCATGAAGAACATGGCGATTGGGGCTCTGGATTGGGGGAAAGTGATTACGCATCGCGTCCAGGCTACCGAAGCGCCCGCGCTCTACGACGCGATCAACAAGGGGGAAGCCGATGATGTAATCGGCGCCGTGATCAACTGGGAATAGCCGACATCGACCTGGATAGCGGGAGAACAGACATGGCACGAGTACTCGTAACCGGAACAAGCGGTTTCGTCGGCGGGGCACTGGCCCGTTCGTTGGCGGCAAGTGGGCAGCACGAGGTGTTCTGCATCTCGCGCAAACCCAGTCAAGTGGAGGGAGCGACATGCCATCGTGGCTTGTTCCATTCCTTCGAGGATTTGCGCGTCTTCGATGACGTTGATATGGATGTGGTCGTGCACCTGGCTGCGGTCACAGGGGGATGCAGAGAAGAAGACGGCATTTGCGTGAACGTGGAAGGTACGCGCAAACTCATACGGTACTTCATCGACCGTGGGTGCCGCAAGTTCGTGAATGCCAGCTCTATCGCGGCAGTCGGCTTCCAGAACCCCGCGTTCCGGCCGTTGCAGATCCCTCTGCCTGACGAGCATCCCTGCCTGGACCGAGACGGCTACGGGGTGTCCAAATACCTCATGGAGGAAATCACCAGGTACTTGGCTCTGCAGAACGCGGACATCGACGCGATCAACCTGCGCCTGTCAACGGTCATCCCGGATGAGAGCAAGGGCAACGTTGGGGGGCTGCGACCGTTGGGGCAATGGTGCCTCGGAGGCATCACCATGATGCTCTTGACGGATGCCGTTCGGGCCTTCACGCTGGCGACTGAAGCGCCACTCAAACCCGGCGTGCGGATTCTCAACACCGCCGGACCAAAGGTCTGGGCATCGGCCCCGACCGCAGAGATTCTTCGGAATTGGTGGGGAGATGACGTCGACGTGTCGTTCTTTGATCAGCCCGGAAATGAGTTCGCCGGTGTCTACGATGTGAGCCGCGTGCGTGACGAGATCGGGTTCGAAGCCATCTGCCTCCCCGAGTTCTAGAATCGCGAAGCTCCGGCGCGGGTTCCTTGCTGTCCCTCCGGTGTCCGGAACGCTGCCCTGGCGG